>WNGO01002727.1_pt1 | contig 12307 bp, 12 predicted proteins | sample 5400511 | NCBI WGS metagenome assembly WNGO01 (sample SAMN13153380, study PRJNA577476) | soil metagenome | isolation source: 20 cm soil or saprolite under Garry oak tree replicate 2 | place: USA:California | collected 2016-06-15
GGAGCAGCCAGGGCCGCGGAGAGTTCGTCAGGAAGCGCAATCGTGACGTGTCGCATTATTCAGAAATTATAGCATCATCCGACGAGAAAAATGTCGTGGTCAATCTGGGTGGTCGTTAATAGTGAGCCTCTTTCAAAGAAATCAAACGCGGTCAAATCGGAATGGTAGCAATGACCGGAAGCGACCCGGTCCTCGCGGCCCAAGGTACCCACACCGACTGCAACGTGAGGAAAGACAGCAAAGGGAAGGGAACTCGTCGAAGAGCCTACACGACGTGCAAACAGGGCACGAAAATGTGTCCTTCTGCACCTTAACGTGTTTCGCTGAATCGACTCAGGTTCTCTAAAAAAAGAATGGCGGGGACGACGGGACTCGAACCCGCGGCCTCTGCCGTGACAGTGCACCATCCTTTGGTAACTGCTTGAAACTACGCGGCACGGATGGCTACCAAAACCGCGCTTTGGAACCCTAAGTAACAATTATTGGACCATGAGTGGACCAAGAAATGGACTCTGCCGCAGAACGGCAGCGGCCTCAACCTAGGACGAGCTATGTGATTGAATCCACGCTTCCCATTCTTCGGGGTTGGGTTCGATTCCCATCGCCCGCTCCGTAAACCCTAATGACTCAGTTGACCGTACACGGCTAAGTTCCCTGAATTCGACCAAAAAACGGCTCGTTTTGGACGGTAGGGACGGTCCATTTGAACACCTCATCGATTGAATGATCGAGAAGACCGTCCACTGGTTCTGAGACACTGCGCTGAAGAGCTTAAAGAAAAACAGTCTTGGTTCAAGAGGTTCACGGGAGCGCCGCGCCTCGAATCCGCCACTTAGGACAACGGTCTTGGGAACCGTCGACCTTGAGCATCGATGCTGCGCGGCGGTTTGGAAAACCGTCCGGTGGAAAATCTTGTCGCAGGTCTCTGCCTTCCTCAGGAAATTGCGTCCGTCCGGCTGCCAGCTTTATAACGTCACGCCATCACGCAGTTTTTGAGCTTCACTTCTTATCGTTTTCTTTCTTATTCTGCTTGGGGTCTGCGCTGCGATATTCCTCGTCTGTCACCCTTTGAAGCCATTTCGTTTCGCCTTTTTGAGTGGGCGAAACCGCGACATACGCAAACGTACTGTCCTGTGTTGCACCGTGCCAATGCGCGATCCCAGGAGCGCATTTGATCACGTCGCCTTTATGAACGATTTGGACAGGCTTGTCTTTTTCCTGATAGTAGCCGGTACCTTCCGTAATCATCAGGATCTGACCGCCGGGATGGATATGCCAGTCGAGTTTCGCGCCCGGAGCAAACGTCGCATGCGCCACGTTGAAGTCAAACACGTCGTCAGCTTTGCTTAGCTCGCTGAGCCAGACAGTACCCGTGTGGTTGTCAACCGTCGCCACTTTGCCTTTCGGGAATGGCGATTCCTGCGCCGACAGTTGAGCCGAGAATGCGAACGACAATAAGACCGTAAGAAACAATGCTTTTGTCACTTTTTCTCCTTTAATCCGCGCGCTTCCCCGATTCGGTGGCTAACTGCGTCACATCGAGCCGCGCTTTCCATGGGTCCGGACCAGCACCGGCCGTGCCATCGGAACGGAAATCGAAAATCGAATCTTTCTTGGGATCGTAACGCGGCCAGGGCGGAAGGCCCGCACCATTGGGATTGCCGCTCCTGGCGAAGTTAACCCAGTAGCTTTGCGCCATTCGGGAGACTTTGAGATCGTCGGGCGTGGGCGGGAGTGGCGGGCCGAAGCCTCCGGTGCCCAGGGTGCCGAAAACAAAGCTAATCTCTCCGCCGTGCGGGGTTCCGGCCCGCATCCGTTCCCGCATCGCCGCCTGAACATAAGAGAACCGGTAGAGGTACGCCGGCGAACCGTTTGCTGCGAAGGCGCTGGCTGCGAAGCGAGCTGGTTCAGCTTGCCCGAAGTCGTCGTTGGCCTCCGCTATCAGCGTGGCCACATCTGCCGATCCGTCGGGATCGTAGGCTGCCTTTGCCTGACCGCTCCACTGACCGAACCGGGCGAACAGCTGCTCCTTGGTTGTCGCTTTTATCCGGTTACCCGCGGTATCGGCGCTATTGCTTCCGAGCATGATGGGAACACGCGGCTGGCGGTGTGCCTTGTAGGCGGTCTCCGCCGTCTCCGTGACCAGCTTGCCGTCAAGGATCGGAGTCGTCTCGTAAGACGGAGTGCTGGACGCGCCGTGAAGCACCTCATCGGCGCTGAGAGCGCGCAGACGGGCAAGTGCGGCCTGATCGACGCCCTCGATTCCCATTGATTTCGCGAAGTTCATTCCGATGGTCTCGGCCGACACGGGATAGTTAGGATCGATGCCGTCCTTACTCATCGGCCGCGCGGTGAGTACGCTGTCGCGTGAGCCGCCTGACTCAACGATGGCCTTGTGGAACAGGCCTCGCGCCAGTGGCGAAGCCAGGAGACTGTGTACCGAGACGCCGCCTGCGGAGAACCCAAAGATGGTGACGTTATCCGGATCGCCTCCGAACGCAGCGATGTTTCGCTTGACCCACTGCAGCGCGGCAATCTGATCCATGTACGCATAATTTCCCTTTAACTCATCAGGGCGCTCGCGGCTCAACGATGGGAAAGCGAAGAACCCGAAGCGGCCCACGCGGTAATTGGCGGCGATCAACACAACACCGTTTTTAGCGAGCTGTGTCCCCGAGGTGTTGGGCAAGGCGCTTGAGCCGAAAACGAACCCGCCCCCGTAGATCCAGAACATCACGGGAACCTTCGCGCCTGGAGCGGCGCTCGCAGGGCTCCAGACGTTTACGAACAGACAGTCTTCCGAAGGCGCCCGCTCGGCAGATGCCGCGGGTGATGGGCGTGCACTAGGTGCTGGAGGCGTACCAGATGCCGGGGGCGGCGGGCCGAACCGTACCTGCATGCAGTCCGCCCCGAATTCCGCCGCCTGGCGCACTCCTGTCCACGCCGCTGCCGGTTGGGGCGGCCGCCATCGCAAGTCGCCCACGGGCGGCGCTGCGAAGGGAATTCCTTTGTAGGACACAACGCCATCATCGAGCACTCCTTGCAGCTCGCCGCTGTCCACTCGCACGACACGAGGCTGCTGCGCGGTGGTGCCAACACCCATCGCCGCGACTCCCGCCAGGAAATACAACAGGAGCTTAGTCACCCTCGAAGCCGTCCCGACGCTGTTCCCACTTTTTAGGCGCATACCATCACTTCTCCCGTTTTTCTGCCGACCAGCAAAGGCTCACTTCAGAATTCCTATTTTTCTCAGCCAGCTCTCAACTTCTTTTGTTGCTTCTTCTGCCCGCTCATCCTTGATGACCAGATATTGCCCATCTCTCTCCGAGCCGCCCCTGATGACGAAACCTTCCAGGATCGTGCTTTGCGGGCATAGCTCCCGAACGGTTTGAAAACTGCTGCCAGGGCCATATCCTCCGTTCGTGTTGAATGGGATAACTGTCTTCCCCTTAAGGTCATATTGGTGCAGGAAACTTTTAATAGGTGGTGGCAACTGCATACCCCAGGTCGGGAAACCAACAAACAGAACGTCGTACTGTTCCATGTGCTCAATCTTTGTTTTCAAAGGCGGCAAATAACCGGTTTCGTTCTCATGAACCACCTGTTGCACAGTCATGTTGTAGTCCGCGGGATACGGCGTTTCCAATTCAAGAGCGACCAGCTTGCCACCGACCCTCTGATGGATGATCTCCGCGATGGCCTTCGTGTTATTCGTTCGAGATAGATAAACGATCAGTACCTTTTTCTCCGCTGGGAGCCGCTGGTCCTTCGCCGGCTGTTGCTGCGCCCCGGAGGAACCGGACAAAAGACAAATAGTTACGAAGAAAATGAGCGACAAAACGGTGCGTTTCATCGTTCTTAAGATCTCGATCTTGCTATCTCTGCTGTATTCGCAGCGCATCGCTTCGTTTCCGGATCGCATCATCGCTCTGACATCTTCAGCACAGCCTCAGGCAGCCGCGCACCCTGCACTTCGATCTTCGCCGCCGCAGCGTCGATCTCGCGTAGGTCGTCGGCCGTGAGCTGTATGTTCACAGCGCCGAGGTTCTCTTCCAGGCGGTGGATTTTCGTCGTACCCGGAATCGGAACGATCCACGGCTTCTGTGCGAGCAGCCATGCAAGGGCGACCTGCGCCGGAGTCCCGCTCTTCTGGTCCGCGATTTTCCTCAGCAGATCAACGACGGCCTGGTTCGCCGCGCGCGCTTCAGGGGTGAAGCGCGGCGAGATGTTGCGGAAGTCAGTCGCATCGAAGGTAGTGTTTGTGTCGATTTTGCCTGTGAGGAAGCCTGCGCCGAGCGGACTAAACGGAACAAAGCCAATACCCAACTCCTCGCATGTCCGGAGCACTTCGTTCTGCTCGACATCTCTGGTCCACAGCGAATATTCGCTCTGAACGGCAGTCACGCGCTGCACACTATGGGCACGGCGTATGGTTTGCGCTCCTGCCTCGGAAAGCCCGAAATGTTTGACCTTGCCTGCGGCGATTAATTCCTTCACTGTGCCCGCAACGTCCTCGGCCGGCACCGCAGGGTCAACTCGATGCTGGTACAGAAGGTCGATGCTGTCGATCTTCAGGCGCTTCAGCATCGCTTCAACGACTTCTCGAATGTGGTCTGGACGGCTATTCAGCCCACCTCTTCGCTGTCCGGTTTTCAAATCAATGTCGAAGCCGAATTTTGTCGCGATCACCACCTGATTACGGAATGGTGCGACCGCTTCGCCCACAAGTTCTTCGCTTGCGAACGGGCCATACGCCTCGGCGGTGTCGAAGAGGGTCACGCCTAGCTCGAAGGCTGCGCGAATAATCTTGACGCCGTCTTGACGCGGCGCCGGCGGACCATAGGCCGACGACAATCCCATGCAACCGAATCCCAGAGACGAGACTTCTAGGCCGCTTTTCCCCAGTGTGCGCTTCTTCATGTACTTGTCCTGCCTTAAGGGTTATCTGCTCTGACGATAGGGGAACAAACGGGGAAGCGGTAGCCCGATTCTGCCTACTTATTGCCTATTTCTCTTGGAACGCGAGAAATCAGTGGCAAAGCCAGCGGCGAGAGGATTATTCTTTGAAGCGAACGCTACTATCGCTGACATGAAAAAGATCATGCAAACTCCCTCTCTCAGACCAAACCGGGCACACCAATTGCGGCCGGAACTGGCTGACAAGATTGCCTCGCTCATCGGCAATGAAGAGAATCGGATAACCGAGATTCCCGGCCTCAGCCTACACCGGCGGACCACCCCTACACCTCCATGCCGCACAACGTATCATCCGGGCATCATCGTGGTCGCCCAGGGCAGCAAGCAAGTGAACCTCGGCAAGAGCAGCTTCATCTACGACGAAGCTCATTACCTTTTGACCACAGTCGATTTGCCGATTGTGAGCTGGGTGGCCGAAGCCACACAGAAAGTCCCCTGTCTCGTACTGTCGCTCAAACTGGATATGTCGATGGTTCGGGAACTGCTCAGCCGTGAGGAGATTCACATCGCGGACGCGCCGTCTGACAGTCCCGCCATGTCCATCGGCGAGACGACACCCGAATTCCTGAGCGCTTGTTGCCGCCTGCTGGATTTGCTGAGCAGCCCGCAGGACATTCCTTTTCTTCACGGCCTGATTCAGCGTGAAATTATCTATCGCGTTCTGCAGGGACAAGTGGGAGCTCGGCTACGCGCAATAGCGACACTCGGAGATCAAAGCCACCGCACTGCAAAAGCGATTGCGTGGATTGCCGCGAACTATACCAAGCCCCTGCGCGTAGAGGAACTGGCCCAATTGGCGAGCATGGGTGTATCCACGCTGCATCATCATTTCCGAATGTTAACCGCGATGAGCCCGCTTCAGTATCAGAAGCAGATCCGGCTTCAATCCGCACGAAACCTGATGCTGAACAATGGTCTTGACGCGTCCAGTGCGGCTTTTGAGGTGGGCTATGAAAGCGCCACCCAGTTCAATCGGGAATATAGCCGCTTCTTCGGCCAACCCCCGATCCGAGATGTCCGTGGCTTGCGCCATTCCGAGACAAAAGCTTCGGAGCCAATGACACAGATCGCGTGAGTCTTCAGGAAGGCCTGCAAGACCACTCGATGTTTAGGGGCGGACACATCAGCTTTGAAGCATTCGTCCCAGCGCCTTACGCGCCCGTGCGCGATGTCATCAATCTCTATCTACCAGCAGCGCGTCGATCTGGGCGAGAGACCCTGAAGCTCCTCGACAACTCCGAACTGTCTGCGCGGTTGGCCCGAGAGGATTAGGCAAGATTTAGGCAGGATCGTTCAATGCAGCCGAAATGCGAGACGCGTATAGTTCTGGTGAGCCCGATGGGCAGTTTGACAAATTCTCGAGTTAGCCATCAACTCGTGCCATTGCTTGCTGCGGGAGAGTGTAAGCGTGCAGAGCTATCCGCTAACAGCGAAACCTCATTCTTGCACTTGGCGGGTTGTGGCCTGGGACTCGGAGAAGTTTTCCACTCAGGAAGTCGTGTAAATTCTGACGGTGCCCTTGGAAGGAGTTATCTATGGTCACTATCACAGTGAATGGCGTCCGACACGAGATCCAAGCCAAAGACGATACGCCTTTGCTGTATGTCTTGCGCAACGATCTGCAACTTAGCGGGCCGCAGTTTGGTTGCGGACTCGCACAGTGCGGAGCCTGTTCCGTCCTCATCGACGGCAAAGAAGTTCGTTCCTGCGTCACGCCAATCTCCACATTGACCGCGAAGCAGGAAATCACCACGCTCGAAGGATTGCCCGCACGCTGGGCAAAACTGAAGGGTCTTTCTCGGGAACAGGCCAAGGACATACTTCACCCCGTTCAGCAAGCATGGATCGAAGAACAAACACCGCTTTGCGGCTTCTGCCAAAGTGGCATGATGATGGTCGCCACTGAACTCCTCGAAAAAACTTCCAATCCCACCGACGCACAAATCAAGGCAGCCTTCACCACCGAAGGCCCATCGCCTCACCTCTGTCGCTGCGGCAGCTACGTCGCCATCATGGACGCCGTAAAACACGCCGCCTCGCTAATGGGAAAGGGGAAGTAAGCCATGACAAACGCCGCAGAAAACACCGTCAAGGTATATGAAGCTACTCTCTCCCGCCGCCAATTCGTCAAAACTGGCGGCGCACTTTTTGTCGGGGTCGCATTCGTCGGTCCTTTCCTCCTCAAAGCTCAGGGTTTCCAGGCCCCGAAAGTCACCGGGGCTCCCTTCAAGAACTCTCTCGATCCGACTCAACTTAATTCCTGGATCGAAATTCATCCGGACAACACCGTCCTCATTCGCACCGGCAAGAGTGACTTCGGTCAGGGCACTACGTTCACCGCATATCGCCAAATCGTCGCAGACGAATTGAGCGTTTCTTTCGAATCCATCACCACCGTCATCGCGGGGCACACCGATCAAACGCCCGATGGTAGTGGCGCCTTCGATTTCCTCGGTCGCGGCACTCCCAACATCCGCAAAGCCGCTGCGTACACCTATCAAGCGCTTCTCGATCTCGCTTCAGAACGCTTCAACATCTCGAAAGACCAACTCATTGCCAAAGACGGTGTCTTTTCCGGCGGCGGCAAATCCATGTCTTACGGCGACCTGGTCAAAGATCAGCAACTCAAACTCACCATCCCCGTTACTGGCGATCTGACAGGCATTATGGGATTGAGGGTCGAGGGCAATCCGCCGATGAAGCCAGTCAGCGCTTACACCGTCATCGGTAAATCCCACCCCAACTCCATCATCACCTCCAAAGTCACGGCAAAAGAAACCTGGGCCACCGACATCCGCCTCCCCGGAATGTTGCATGGGCGCATGGTGCATCCGAAAACGCTTGGCTCCACGCTCGTCTCTGTCGGCCAGCTCGACAAATCCAAATTCCCCAATTCTCAAGTAGTTGTGAAAGGAAATCTCGTCGGAGTCGTCGCTCTTACCGAGTGGGAAGCTATTCAAGCGTCGCAGCAGGTAGCCAGCGCCACAAAATGGACAGACTGGAAAGGCCTCCCCGGAAACGAAAAACTTTACGATTCTCTCCGCAAGGAAGCCGATTGGACGACCGCGCAAGTTACAAAGAGCGGCGCCACAAAGGGCGATGTGCCGGCGGCACTCGCCAGCGCCAAGAAAAAACTCTCCGCGACGTATCACTTTCCCTTCATGAAGCATGCACCCATCGGCCCCACGATGGCCGTTGCCGACGTCAACCCCGACGGAACAGTGCATATCCATACACACAACCAGAATCCGCAGGCGCTTCGCGGCGAAATTGCCATGATGCTTGGCACCTCGCCCGATCACGTCATTGTTCACACGCATCCGGGAGCAGGGCACTACGGCCGCTCCAACGGCGGCAACTCTGGCGCGGAAGACGACGCGGTAATCTTGTCGCAGGCTGTTGGAAAGCCCGTTCGCGTTCAGTGGATGCGTGCCGAAGATTTGCAGTGGTCCACTCAATCCCCGGCAGCGTTCGCCGATGTCGAATTCGCGCTCGACGAAAAAGGCAGAATCGCCGGCTACCAGATAGATCACTACATGCCGGCCTTTCAGGACGATCGCCCCATCGGCGCGATCCTCGCCGGACTGCCCACCATGCCCGCGCCGGGAGGCGGCTCAGGATTCTTCGGTTCTGTGGCCAACTTCTTGTCCGATCCTTGGTTTTACGATCTCATTCCCAATGTGGCCGAGCGCGGCCACGGCACATTTCAGGTCGGACAAAAAGCTTCGCCGCTCGCCGTCGGCCTTCGCGATCACAGCATGCGAACGCCCGGCCAATACCAGCAAAACTATCCGCGCGAACTGGCCTTCAGCGAAGCCGCTGCGCTCGCTGGAGCCGATCCGATTCAATTTCGCATTGATCACGCCAAGGAAGAACGCCTCATCAATGTTCTCAAGCAAGTTCGCAACACTTCGGGATGGGAAACGCGTCCCTCGCCTTGGCCTGGGGCAAAATCCACTGGCTCAACTCTCGTTCGCGGCCGCGGCGTCTCTGCAATGTTTCGCTCCGGCACATACTGGGCTTGCGTCTGCGAAATCGCCGTCACTCCCAGCACCGGTGCTATCGCCGTCGAAAAATACACAATCGCCGTCGACCCCGGTATCGTCGTCAATCCCGCGCAACTAAAGCGCCAAGTCGAAGGCGGCGCCATGATGGGCATCAGCCATGCGCTCTATGAAGAAGCCATGTTCGATGAAAGCGGAATCACTTCGCGCGACTGGAGCAGCTACCCCATCGCCAAAATGACGGACACACCCGAAATCAAAGTTGTCCTCATTCACGATCTCAAAGTCGGCGCATACGGCGGAGGTTCCGAAGCGGCCAACGCGTTGGCCGCTCCAGCGATCGCGGCGGCTCTGCACGATGCAACCGGGAAGGTCTGCCGACGGCTGCCGTTGAAACGCGCCTATGTGCAACAGCTTTTGAAGTCGTAGTCTGTGGTGGTTCTGCCTCGGCCGCGAACAACCGAAGGTTTACCCGAGCGAAGCGCGCCCAGAGCGATTCAACTCGCTTCGCTTCCTCTTCTGTCATCCGTGAGGCCGCTGTAGATATCTCTGGCAGCGGTCTATGTTGCATGCTTCTGGGAGCAAGAATTGCAATACGAAAATCGGAGTTTGCGGGCGTAACCGAAGAAGTTGGGGGAGAGTCCTTGCTGAAGAGTTGCTGAACAATAGACTGCTCTAGACGTGGTTCGATTCCCATCGTTCGATCCATAAACTCTAATGACTCAGTTAACCTTACACGGCTAAGTTACGCGATCAAGAAAATGGCATGTTTTGCCCGGTTGTTGGACGGTGTTCGACTCAAAGGGTCGAATGACAATACAAGCCCGGCGACCCGAGAACTATTCTCAGGATATCTGGCAACCGCGAGCATTGCCGCCGCAAAGCAATTCACTCGGCAGCTTTCACCCTCCCCGAAACACCGTTTGCCTCGATACCGGAAGATTCTTCTGCGCCGCAACGGCGGTGCAGGAGAGACACATGCAACATGGGTGTATGGAAAGACTCAATCGCAAACGAGGTCCGGAAGTCTGGCAGTTTCGCTGGTCCGAGATCGATCCTGGAGGCAAACGTCTTTACCACAAGAAGGTTGTCGGCAGCGTCGAGCATTTCCCGGATGAGCCTGCTGCGCGGCGCGCAGTAGTCGGGCTGCTCTCGGAAATCAATGCCGATGGTCGACCAACAAATCCTCGGGCAATGACGATTGCTCAACTCTGTGATCATTTCGAGCAGCGCGAACTCTCAAAGGAAAACACTTGGCGCAGTCACGCTACGAAAAACATCTATAAAGCGTACTTAAACCGGTGGGTTCGCCCTCACTGGCACAACTTCGAGCTGGCTGAGATCAGAACAATACAAGTCGAGTCCTGGCTTCGAGGTCTGCCTCTCGCGAAGAGCAGTTGTGCCAAAATCCGAAATCTGATGTCCGTGCTTTTCAATCATGCCTGCCGATATGAGTTTTTCGACCGCAATCCAATCTATCTTGTTCGTCAGAGTGCAAAGCGCCGCGGAGCACCAACCATCCTGATGCCCTCTGAAATCAAGGCGTTAGTGGACAATTTAGGCATCCGAGAACGAACGTTGGTCCTTCTTGCAGTATCTACCGGTTTGCGGCAGAGCGAGCTGTTCGGGTTGAAATGGGGAGACATCGAGTTTGCCGAAGGACACATGCACGTCACCCGTTCCATCGTCTACGGGGTAGTGGGTCCCTGCAAGACAGAAGCATCGCAGAAGCCGGTGCCCATTCATCCGATTCTCTCGGAAGCTCTGTTGCAATGGAGGAATGGTGTCCGCTACACGAAGGCAGAGGACTGGGTTTTCGCAAGCAGGCGCTACCAGGGTCGAAGACCGTACTGGGGCCAGGCGATCCTACGCAAATATATTCGCCCTGTGGCTCAGAGTGTCGGAATCCAGAAGCGATTCGGATGGCACACGTTCCGGCACACGTACTCGACTCTGCTGCGAACTGTTGGAACTGAATTCAAGGTAATGCAAGAACTGCTTCGACATTCGACCTTGCGATCAACGTTGGACGTCTATACTCAGGCGATTACTCCGGCGAAGCATGCAGCGCAAGCAGCCGTCGTGTCGCTGGTCTTTTCTTCTGGTGTGAATGGAGGACAGAAAACTGCTGCTACCTAGCTACACAGAAAAAGGGCACAAAAAGGGCGCGCAACGCGTCCTTTTCGCGCCCTCGATGGTTTCCGCAAACTCCGCCTAACTCTTTTGAAATGAATGGCGGGGACGACGAGACTCGAACTCGCGACCTCTGCCGTGACAGTCAAATATTGGACCATGAATGGACCAAGAAATGGACCCTGCCACTGCAACTCATTTCGCGCGATCAAGGACGGCGGCTGGTCCAGTTCTGGAGCTTAAGTCCGGGGACGCGCTTGAACTCGCGTTCATTGTTGGTGACGAGAGTGAGCCCCGCGGACTTGGCGTGAGCAGCAATCCAGAGATCGTTGCCACCGATCATCTCACCGCGGGCCTCCAACGCTGCGCGAATCTCGCCGTAGGCTGTCGCCGCTTCCCCCGGCAAGGGAACCACAGGCAAAAGAGATACAAGGCGCCCGAGAGATTCCAGAGCATGTGTGCGTTGCTGGCTTCGCTCTGCGCCATAATGTAGCTCGCCATAGGTAATCACCGATATAACGGCGTCGCCATGCTCCATTTGACGGAATCGTGTGGTCACTTCCGGGGGCCGGTTTTGCCGCAAATAGATGCAGATATTGGTGTCGAGCATATAGCGGGCGCTCATCAGAGACCTTTGCGGCGCTGTGGTTGAGGGTCTTTGCGCTTCTTTGGGAACATGTCCGCTGGCAACTCGGCTAGCAAATCCAGTACGCGGACCATTCCGCCGGCTTTCTCTCGTAATACGATTTCGTCACCTCGCCGGAAAATCTCAACTTCCGAGCTTTTGACGCGAAACTTTTTTGGCAGCCTCACAGCTTGGCTGTTCCCGGACTTAAATACGCGAGCGATGGCCATGATTTGCCTCCCAAATATATATACAGCAATGTATATACATTTGCAAGCGCCAATTCCCGAGCTTTGGGCCGAGCAGAGGTCGAGGAGGGACACGATGGGTTCAGCGAAATTCGGGGAACTCTTTTAGAAGAAACGGCGGGGACGACGAGACTCGCCCTCGCGACCTCTGCCGTGACAGCGCTGCGTGGATAGGTTTTACAACAACATACAACAACGCGGGGACTGCCAAACTACCCGTAAGCCGAACAAGACTACACGAATTGTGGGTTGGGTTGTGGGTTGGAAAACCGTGTTGCTGGCCTCGGGCACGCCGCACCGGAAATCCATTGCCTAACGGT
>WNGO01011339.1_pt1 | contig 12295 bp, 11 predicted proteins | sample 5400511 | NCBI WGS metagenome assembly WNGO01 (sample SAMN13153380, study PRJNA577476) | soil metagenome | isolation source: 20 cm soil or saprolite under Garry oak tree replicate 2 | place: USA:California | collected 2016-06-15
ATTTTGGACAATCTGTGCCGCACCATCGACGCTCAGGCTCCTGACACGATTACGACTGTTCTGCTGATGGACCCAGACGGCACACGGCTGTGGCCGGCAGCTGGCCCTCGTGTTCCAAGGCGGATGGACTCAGGCCATCACTCCATTGCAGATTGGCCCAAGCGTGGGTTCGTGCGGCACGGCAGCATTTCGAAAGAAGCCTGTGATCACGTTGGACATCGCCAGCGATCCCTTGTGGAGCGGCTATCAAGACCTGGCGTTGAGCCATGGACTACGCGCCTCATGGTCGCAGCCCTTATTTCAAAAAACGATGAAGTGCTCGGCACCTTCGCGATGTACTTTGCGGAACCGCGAAGCCCCAGTGACAGCGATCTTGAGTTGATCAAGCGAGCAGGTCACCTCGCTCAGATTGCCATTGAGCGCACACGGGCGGAAGAGGAGTTACGGCGAAGCGAAGCCTATCTGGCCGAAGCACAGAGATTAAGTCTCACAGGGAGTTTCGGATGGAATGTTTCCAGCGGAGAACTCTTCTGGTCCAAGGAGACTTTCTGCATGCTTGGCTACGATCAAGGAACAAAGCCGACATTAGAGCTCGTGCTCAACCGAGTCCACCCGGAAGACCTTACCTTTGTACAACAGACCATCGATCGTGCATCCCGCGACGGCACCGACGTGGATTTTGAACATCGGCTGCTGTTCCCAGATGGTTCCATCAAACATGTCCACGTGATGGCCCATGCGGTAAGCGATGATTCAGCCAAACTGGAGTTTGTCGGCGCGGTCTCGGATGTTACGGCGACAAAGCTGGCGGAAGAGAAAATCCGTCAAGATGAAAGGGAACTACGACGAATTGTCGACCTTATACCTCAAGTTGTGATCGTTACCGGACCTGACGGAACCCCGCTCTATGCCAACCGTGTAATGATTGATTATACGGGCGTAAGTGCTGACGAAGTCCCACTCGTGGGATTTGGCGGTCGACTTTCCCATCCAGAAGACATGGAGAAGTTCCGCGGGATCCGGCAAGAGTCGCTCGCTCATGGCGTTCCGTTCCAGTTGGAGCAACGGATGCTTGGGAAGGACGACGTTTTTCGCTGGTTCCTTTTTCGCTGCAACCCACTCAAGGACGAGAGCGGAAAAGTGGCGCGGTGGTATGTAACGGCAACAGACATCCATGATCGAAAGCAAGCTGAAGATAGAGTACAAAAAGAAAACCTCGCGTTGCGCGAGGAAATCGATCACTCTTCGATGTTCGAGGAAATCGTTGGTTCCTCGGAAGCGCTACGCAAGGTGCTCGAGCAGGTTGCTAAAGTGGCGCCGGTTGATTCCACGGTTCTCATTCTGGGTGAGACCGGGACGGGCAAAGAGCTGATCGCACGCGCGATCCACAAGCGATCGAACCGTTCGTCGCGGGCATTTATTCGCGTGAATTGTGCGGCGATCCCGCAGTCGCTCATCGCTTCCGAGTTGTTCGGGCACGAAAAAGGCGCTTTCACCGGTGCGCAACAGCGGCGTCTGGGACGATTTGAGCTGGCCGACGGCGGAACGATTTTCCTGGATGAGGTCGGCGACCTCCCGGCTGAGACGCAAATTGCTTTATTGCGCGTGCTTCAAGAGCGGGAATTCGAACGCGTCAGCGGCAGCCAACCGATCGCCGTGGACGTGCGCGTGCTGGCCGCTACGAACCGCGATTTAAAAGCTGCCGTGGCTGTAGGTGTATTCCGCGAGGATCTTTTTTACAGGCTGAATGTCTTTCCGATCCAGATGCCCTCGCTGCGTGAACGCATGGATGACATCCATTTGCTCGTCGAGTACTTCATCGAGCGCTACGGGAAAACAGCGGGAAAGAAGTTCAGAAACATCAACAAGAAGACATTGGAACTGTTCCAAACCTACGACTGGCCCGGCAACATTCGCGAGCTGCAGAACGTCATCGAACGGGCGGTTATTCTTTGCGATGGCGATACATTCTCTGTGGACGAAACCTGGTTGAAGCGGGAATCGCCCCAAACAGTTCCTTTTGTCGCCACGCTTGTCGAGCGCGAAAAAGAAATCATTGAAGCTGTGCTGGCAAAGAGCCGCGGCAGGATCGCCGGACCGGCGGGCGCGGCCGCCAAGCTCGGCATCCCTCGGCAGACGCTCGAATCGAAAATCAAGACTCTGGGAATTGACAAGCATCGATTCAAGGCTCGACTCACCCAAAATTAAAAATAATCCACGCTATCAGGATGCTTTTCGACTTTTGGATTTGCTTCTTCTATTCTGATCACTGTAGGCATCGATAATCGCGCCTACCATTTCACCAAAGCGTCCCTTGAGTTCCTCGCAGCGGCTGGTGTTATGCAGTTCAACGCCTTTCCGCTCGCTACGGATAAGTCCGGCTTCCCGCAAAATTTTAAAATGTTGCGAAAGGGTCGATTTCGGGACCGTACGATTTTCATGCTCTAAAAAATTCGAGCAGATTTTCGCACAGTCCGAACGGACGATTTCCGCGTAGATCCGCACGCGCACCGGGTCGGAAAGCGCATGAATGATGCCTTCCACCGTGATGTCCCCAAGGGAGGGGTGATAGAGCGGTTTCATAATTTATTCATAACACGTGCTTGACATATTGTCCATTAGTTCATATATCATGAACTATAGTTCATTAGTCACGAACTAATGAACTAATGATCATCGGCATCCAATCAGGACGTCAAGAGAGGAGAATCAGCATGGGCAAATTGACAGGTAAGGTGGCTATCGTGACGGGCGCGTCGAAGGGCATCGGCGCGGGGATCGCCAAGGGCTTGGGAGCTGAGGGAGCCGCCGTCGTGGTGAATTACTCTTCCAGCAGGGAAGGCGCGGACCGCGTTGTCGCGGCGATCACCGGCAACGGCGGCAAGGCGATCGCGGTGCAGGGCGACGTGTCGAAGGCAGCCGACGTGAAGCGGCTGTTCGAAGAGACGAAGAAAGCCTTCGGATCGCTGGACGTGCTCGTGAACAACGCCGGCGTCTTTGAGTTCGAGCCGATAGAGGCCGTGACGGAGAATGAATTCCATCGGGAGTTCAACACCAACGTCCTCGGATCGATTCTAACGATTCAGGAGGCGGTCAAGCAGTTCGGGCCGAACGGCGGGAGTGTTATCAACATCAGTTCCGTCGCGAGCGTGAACGCGGTGCCGAACTTGCTGGTTTATGCCGCGACCAAGAGTGCGTTGGACTCGATCACGCGGGTGCTCGCGAAGGAATTGGGGCCCCGCAAGATCAGGGTCAACACCATCGCTCCGGGCGGCGTGGAGACTGAGGGCGTCCATCGGATCGGCATCATTGGCAGCGACTTCGAAAAGCAGATGGTATCGAACACTCCGCTAGGACGATTTGGGCAGCCGGAGGACATCGCGCGGGTCGCCGTGTTCCTGGCCTCCGAAGACGCCGGATGGGTGACGGGCGACAGAATTACAGTGTCCGGCGGTTATCGTTAAGGCGGCGCGATAGGTGATCAACAGGTCAAGTCTGGAGTTGAGAAACTCTACACGAACTCAACGTTCGACAGGGATCGACGGCGGATTCCAAGACGGCGTCAACTCGTCAACTTCAGATTTGACCCCTCAGCCTCCGTAAAGACATCTTGGAGGCATTTCCCCCCTTCGCCTGGCGATGGATGCGTCCGTTTCTTCTGGTTACTCAGTCACGTCGATTACTTTGGCTTTGCCGCTATCTCCCTCAAAAAAATGTATCCTGACCCCTGTTCGCTTAGAGTGATGCAGGATCCGATGTCGGACTGCATGGTACCGCTATTGTAATAATCAATTTGGCCAAATGTTTTGTGCTCGGCATGGTGCGTGTGCCCACAGAAAACGACATCGGCGTCTTTTTTGTGGGCATATTTTAGCGCTCCTTCAGCGACGATATTAATCGCCCGTGCGTAATGTTTGCTATTGTTTTTTAGGTAAAGGCAAAGCGGATACGCCTTCGGCCCGAAACTTTGAAGCGCCTGATATGCCCATGTTCCCCATTCAACCAAGTTAAAATGATTTTTGTAGAATTGATCGAACTGGTCTCCGTGTATGGCGAGACATTTCTTCCCGCCGAAATTCCACATGTACTCGTTATAAACAGTCGCGCCAATAAGAGAAGAAAATACATGAGATATGCCTTCGTCGTGGTTGCCTTCGATCCAAACCACCTCACAATCGTTTTCCGGTTTTGACAGCCCACTGATAAAACTGAGAGCTTTAAGGTGGCTTTTTTTCAGGCGGTGCTTTTTTACGCGCGGCGGCTCGCCATCTCTTGAATGTCGCCTTTTCTCCTCGAATTCGAGATTCAAATGGTCAAATATGTCTCCATTCAAAATTAGACGCCTGAACTTGAATTTGGACATGACCTCAAATAAGAATTCCGCATTGCAGAGCTCTGAACCAAAATGAATATCGGAAAGAATCAGCGTGTCGATCTTTTCTCTAGTCATTAGGCCTTCCTTTCAGAAATGTCAGGAGACATTCAAGACTTTTTGAAAAAAGCCCGCTGATTCAAAAGCGGCAAACTCTTCACTCGGTCAAGCAACTTCCCTCCTCTTAATCGATTCGTTTCTATTTTCGTTATATACACGGCGAACATTGCGAGTGAGTTAAGATGCATGCTCCCGCATTCCTCATGCAAAAATTTGTGTCTGAATGTTCACGGTTTTTTTACAGTTCGTTAATCCGGGATTCATCTGCATTGGCAATACTTGATTGATTGAGATCGTCACAATCAGTCGCGAAGCATGGCGTTCAGGTACGATTTAGGGATTCGCCTCGATGCCGCAAAAATCCGAAACCTTGCGGAGCTGAAACGTGCGAGGAGGATATCTGACGGCTTCTTCGCACTCCGGTGGTCAGGGATCTCCTGAGGTCGCATTCCCCTTTTGGTTACGCTGGCTTTGCCATCATCAACGTCGCGTTGGTCGCTGTTTGGTTATTGCTGGTGGCCGTCATCGGACGCCATTACAGGAAGCTTACTTTAGCCGAAGTCCCAAGCGACAGCTCAATGCGCTGAGAATTACGAATGATCCGCGCCAACGCGGAGGAGCGGTGACGATACCATCATCCATTTTTTCGATTTGTCATTTGTGTTTCAACGATCCTACCATACTCCGAACCCACCCGTGGGCGCGCAAGGTGATCGTTCAGGCCAGCATTACGTTTCTGTGAAAAGTTGTTCCGCGACGCGCGCGTCGCTTGATCTCATGCCGCCCGATGCTAGGTTAAAGCTAACCTTGGGTTCTTTGAGTCACGCGTGAGCAAGCAACTATCCACCTTGTCGGTTCTGTTCAGTCTGGGAATTCTGTCCGTGGGCTTTTTCACTTCCGGGATGCTCTCCGGGACCGCGGAGCGCCTTCCGCCACTGCTTAACGCTGCTTCGCGCACCGATGCCAGGGTCGTCAAATCATATTCGCCGGCGAAAGCTGGCGGCCGTGCTGAGCTTAACGCGTATGACGAACCAGCGCCCTGCTCGGGAAAGTTTTTGACCGCAAGAGAAATTGGGAGAACCTCCGTCATAAGCTTTATACTCGTTCCATTTCGATTTAGGATTATCTTCCCTTCCAAAGTTTCGCGCCACATTTCCAAATCTGTTTTGAATATCTGACTTTTCTTCCTGCCGTCCGAAACGTCGTCTCTCGGTGAGTCACGACACGAGCAGCGTTGGGATCATTGTTTCTAAGTCCGCCAAGGAGGCCATTTTTTATGAGTGCACTTCAAAAGATTCTTGTTCCCGTTGAATTCTCGGAGGAATCAGCCAACGACCTTAAGTACGCAGTTGCGTTGGCTCAGGAAACGCAAGCTGAACTCGTAGTGCTGCATGTAACACAGAAAGACGATGCCGATTATTTTTTGGACCCAGTCGCGGTCATGGAAGGATCGCCGATGTTGAATCGGCCGTCGTCACAAGCCCGGGCCCGCTGACAATCACAAGAAAGGTGATGCTCGGGAACAAAGCAGAAATAATCTTGCGGGTCATCGAAGAGGAAAACATCGATTTGGTCGTGCTTACCGTTCGAAGCAAGTCGATCTTCCCTTATTTGATGAATCATGGGAAGTTGCTAAAAATGATATCGAGACTTCCCTGTCCTGTCGTTCTTAAGCCTCCCTTCCGTGCACCTTGGCCGCAGCTGGCATAGATGCATCGAAACTACACTCGCGTCTACTCAGCCGGAAAGGAGTATATTCGTTGAGGTCGAGTCTCTGCACGGTGATCGTTGCAAGATGTATGTGACTCAAGGTTTAATCCAGGCGAGAACCGCTATCGCGGATCCCCGACCTTCATCAAGAAAGTAAACACTCCGCGTTCTAGATTGTCACGCCGGAGCTGACCGGCAACCGGATCTCAACCCAATCGTAGTTTGGATTCGATAACTCCAGTCGGATCTGGTTGGCGTACTCCCTCAGCCCGCGGCCAGCGCGGAGATGACGTATGGCCGAGCGGATGGTCCATTGCGATTCAATTGTTGCTACACGTGCGAATATATTCCGCCATGGTAAGATCTGCTCACGTGGATCGGCAACGTAATGAACGACGGCGGCCCGAGCGTCCTATGTCTTCTTGGATTTTAATCCTTTCAGTTTCTCTGCTTTTCAACGCTTCGGTTGCCGGTGCTACCGATCGGCTCGTGCTGCTTTCCCCTCACTGGGAGGGCATCAAAAATGAATTCGAAAGAGCCTTCAAGGCACAGTACCTTCGCGAGACGGGCCGGGTCGTAGAACTCGAGTGGATGGATGTGGGCGGCACGTCAGAAGTGCTTCGCTTTCTCCGCTCGGAATTCAAGAACAAACCACAGGGGATTGGCGTTGATATCTTTTTTGGTGGCGGACTTGAGCCTTATCTTGCTCTGAAGAAAGAGAATCTCCTTGAGTCGTATATTTTACCGCGTGAGCTCCTGGAAAAAATTCCGCCACGCTTGGAAGGTGTCCCTCTCTATGATCCCGATTACACTTGGTACGGGGCTACCTTGGCGGGATTTGGCATCGTCTATAATAAAGTTGTTCTGCGGCTCGCCAAGCTGCCCATGATCACCACGTGGGAGGGATTGGCGTCTCCAGCGGCCTTCGGCTGGGTGGGCTCGGCCGACCCGCGCAAAAGCGGCAGCGTGCATATGGCTTACGAGATCATGTTGCAGACCTATGGCTGGGAGAAGGGCTGGCGGATAATCACAGGGCTGGGAGCCAACGTGCGTAATTTCACGAACTCTGCCGGTCAGGTGCCAAAAGATGTGACGATCGGCGAGACGGCTTACGGCCTGGCGATTGATTTTTATGCCTGGGCGCAGGTCAATGAAGCTGGGGCCGACAAAATTGGTTTTGTCATGCCCGACAATCTAACCGTTATCAATCCGGATTGCATCGGGATTCTCAAAGGAGCGCCTAACGCTCCAGTCGCGCAGGCGTTCATCCGCTTCGTGATGTCCGCGGCGGGCCAAAAACTGTGGCTATGGGCAAAGGGATCCGTGGACGGCCCGCAGCGGTTTCAACTTAACCGCTTCAGTGTTTTGCCATCGTTGTATAAGTTTTCTCCACAGAGCACGGCGGTAAAACTCAATCCATTTTCTTGGCGTTCGAAGTTTACGTTCGACGACAAGCTGGCGTCTATGCGCTGGTCGATCGTCGATGATCTGATCGGCACCATGGTAATCGACCCAAAAAAGTTACTCAGCCAAGCGTGGAGCGCAGCGTCGGCGGATGGCTCAATGGAAGAGGAACAGCTAAGACTCGCGGCGATGCCCATCTCTGAGGCCGAGGCTTTGGACCTCGCGAAAACCAAATGGGGCGATCCCGCGTTTCGCAACCAAAAGCTCAACGAGTGGAGCGCGTTCGCCCGCGCGAAATATCAGAGAGGCATTAGGCCTTCTTTGATACGCTCGGAGTGGTTGAGTCTGATTGCCTTGTTGTTGATTGCCTTCGGCTTGGTTGTGTATAGCCGAAGTAGAAAGGGCTGAGGGTCAAGGCAGTGTCATGGTGGGCGTGAAATTCGAACAGGTAAGCAAAATTCTCGGACAGTCCCGAGCCGTGGACAGAGTGACTCTGGAGATTGAACCCGGGGAGCTGTTCTTCCTCCTCGGACCCTCCGGATGCGGCAAAACGACGGCACTGCGTTTAGTCGCCGGGTTTTATATTCCGGACGAAGGGAAAATTATTTTTGACGATCGCGACCAGAGCAGGGTTCCGCCGCACAAACGCAATACCGGCATGGTGTTTCAAAATTATGCGCTCTGGCCACACATGGATGTCTGGAACAACGTGGCGTACGGACTCAAAATGCGCCACGTGTCCGACGAAGCAAAGAAGCAGCGCGTGGGTCAAGCCCTCGAAACTGTCCAGATGGAAATACACGCAAGGCGCCTGCCGAACCAGCTTTCCGGCGGGGAACAGCAGAGAGTGGCGCTCGCGCGCGCCCTGGTCATCGAGCCGGATGTCATCTTGCTCGATGAGCCCCTGTCCAATCTCGATGCAAAGCTTCGTATAGAGATGCGCGCGCAGATCAAGGAGCTCCACCGAAAGATCGCGCGCACCATGATCTACGTCACCCACGACCAGGCCGAGGCCCTCTCCATGGCGGATCGCATCGCCGTGATGCGCCGCGGTCGCATCGTTCAGGTCGGCACACCACGCGAGCTCTACACCCACGCTGCATCGACCTTCGTCGCCGAGTTCATCGGCGGAACAAACTTGTTGCCCGGGACTTTGGAAGAATGTGGCGATCTTTTGAGGGTGAGAACTCACGTTGGCTTGTTGCACGGCTTAGCCGGAGCAAAAGATATGGCACGGGGCGACCCGATCGTTTGCTCCGTCCGTCCCGAGTCAGTGCGATTATTAGCCCGGGAAGGGCCGACGCCGGAGCAGCTGAACCAATTGACCGGCGACGTTCAAAGCATCATGTATCTCGGCGATAGCGAACAGTACACCCTGCGTCTTGCGGATGGCACCTTGATTCGGGCGGTGGAATACAACCCGACTGCGAGAAAAGCCGAGGCTGGAGACCGCGTTGCGCTGCAGGTCGATGCGCGCGATGTGATCGTGTTGCCGCGGGAGGAGCCGGGTGAGTAGCTGGTTGAGGCGCCACGATATGAGTCCTGCCAACGCGGGATTTCTTTTCTTTCTCTGGTGTTTTTTCATCGCCTTCATGCTCTATCCGCTCGGCTTTGTTTTCTCCAACGCTTTTTTCACCGACAAAGGTTTTTCGCTGATTTTCTTTAAGCTCATGTTATCGAGTCCGGGCTATACGGTGGTCTTGGCCAACAGCGTCAATCTGGGCTTGACCGTGACCTTGTTTACGACCTTGGTGAGCCTCCCTTTGGCCTTTCTTCTCGTACGTTACGAATTTCCCGGCAAGGGTCTGTTGAACGGATTGATTTTGATTCCGTTGGTCCTGCCTCCGTTCGTCGGAGCCATCGGCATGCGTCAGCTGCTCGCGCGCTTCGGATCGATCAACCTGCTGCTGCTCCAGCTGGGGGTTATCCATCAGCCCATCGACTGGTTGGGCGGGGGGTTTACCGCTGTGGCGCTGCTTGAAGTGCTCCATCTTTATCCCATCATGTATTTGAATTTGGCCGCGGCCCTGGCAAATGTCGATCCGAGCCTGGAGGAGGCGGCAAAGAATCTCGGGGCAACCCGCTTCAAGCTTTTTCGGACGGTCACTTTTCCCTTGATGCTGCCAGGCTATTTTGCCGGAGCCATCATCGTGTTCATCTGGGCCTTTACCGATCTAGGCACCCCACTGGTTTTCGAATATCGTGAGCTGATTGCAGTCCAGATCTTCAATATGATGACCGACCTGCATCAAAACCCCATGGGTTATGCCTTCGTCGTCGTCGTCATCGCCATCACGCTGTTATTTTTTTTCGTGGCGAAGCGCCTCATTGGCGGCACAGGCTACGCGATGATGGGCCGCGGCCATGTTGCTTCCGCGGTGAGGCCGGCTTCGGCGTCTCTAACCGTGTTGATTTACGGAGCGGTCCTGGGCATTTCCGCGATTGCCCTGATTCCCCACCTCGGTGTTCTTCTGACATCTATTGCAGCGCGCTGGTTCTTGAGCGTGTTACCCAGCGAATACACGTTCAAGTTTTACGGAGAAGTGTTTCGTCACGATCTCACGCTTCTCAGCATAAAAAACAGTCTCATGCTCAGCAGTCTCAGCACGATTATTGACGTGGTTCTTGGGGTGACCCTCGCCTATCTTTTGACGCGTAAGCGAGTGCCGGGCCGGGACGTGCTGGATGCACTCGCCATGCTTCCCCTGGCACTCCCAGGCGTGGTCCTGGCGTTCGGTTATGTGGCGGCATTCTCCGCTACGCCGCTCGACGCTCGAATCAATCCGGTCCCGCTGCTCGTGGTCGCCTATGCCGTACGCCGCCTCCCTTATATGCTCCGCGCGGCTTACGCGGGCTTTCAACAGACGAGCGTCGCTCTTGAAGAGGCCGCCATGAACCTAGGCGCCGGCCCCATGAAAACTTTCTATCAGATTACTTTCCCGCTGGTGTTCGCCAATATTGTCGCGGGCGCGGTTCTTTCCTTTTCGTTTGCAATGCTTGAGGTAAGCGACAGTCTTATTCTGGCACTGAAAGAGCAGAATTACCCCATTACTAAAGCCATCTACGCTCTTCTAGGGCGAATCGCAGATGGTCCCTATATCGCAAGTGCGATGGGCATGCTCGGTCTTGTGCTATTGGCAGTGAGCCTTTTCGTGGCCAGCCGCTTTTTCGGCCGGCGTATGGGCGAGCTTTTCAGGGCGTGAAACCAAAACAGACCAAAACAGCTTTCAACGCAATCGAGTCACCACCGTAATCAAGCTTCCTCAGTACGAACAGATACAGGGGATACAAATCCCAAAGAGAAGTCGCCGTGCGGCGGACGTACCGCGAAAGGATGGGCACGCTTAAGTGAACTACAGCGTTCGGACGAAAAATAGATTCGCCTCTCGTGCAATTAAGATGATTGAATCAGCCCGATGATATTGCTGTCTGCGTCTTTTACAGACGCAATCAGCTTACCTCCTCCGACATCTTGGACCTCTTGCTGCATTTGCGCGCCAGCGTCTAGGAGTGATTGCAGAGTTTTCTTAATGTCGTTAACTTGCCAGTAGCCGACAGGCCCGGTCATTCCTTTGCTGTGGCCATTAGGATCCAAACCTAGTTCTTGGTCTCCGACCTTAAAGCCAACATAATAAGCCCCATCAACATAAGGCTCTATGCCCAAAAGTTTGCGGTATAGCCTCTTTGCTTGAGCTACGTCTTTGACAGGACAGATAAATACTTTGATACCTTGATTCATGAAGAACTCCTTTCCTTGTCACATCGACTGGCTTTCGCTCGTCACTACTATGACGAACCGCGCCAAGGGAATGTGACCGATGGACAATAGCGAATGGCTGGGAGAGCGATTCGAGGCCAACCGGACCCACTTGCGGGCGGTGGCCTACCGGATGCTCGGCTCGCTCAGCGAAGCGGACGACGCCGTCCAGGAAGCCTGGCTGCGGCTCAGCCGCTCCGACACGAGCGGCGTCGAGAAACGGGGCGGTGGGAGTCGTCATGGCTCCGCATGGACGGCTGTTTAGGGCACTCAGCTTCACAATTACGAACGACAAGATCGTCCAGATCGACGTGATCGTCGACCCCGCGCGCCTCCGTCAGCTCGACCTGGCGGTCCTCAACGACTGACGAGCCATTTCGAGGAAAGTGTCACGCTTTGCTTCCTTGATACTTTTGCACTCCCATCTGTTTGCCGGCGATGTCTTTAACCCGCCAAGAGCTGCATCGTTTTCGTCAGATGCAGATCGATTCGCAATGCCATTGAATGGCGCGGATTCTTGGGAAGCCAACGCTCTTTGCGACGATCGCTTCATCGTCCGAGCCGACCTCTTGCTATTCCATCGCGCGCCGCGAAATATTTTCCGGCGTCAGGCCGTCGGACCAGGGATAGCTTTGCAAGCTGTGACTGGTTTTACCGCTTACTAAAGTCTCCGCATGGCGAATGCCGACCAGCTTGGTATTGATCACCGGCACCTTGAGTTCGGCTTCTAATTCCAGCGGCGAAACTACGTAAGGCACAAGGCGCCCGCCCAACGGGATGATCGCGTGGGCGCCTTGCGCGATCAATTCCTTTCCCACGGCTAGCATGCGCTCGACGAGAAGATCGTGATAAGCCGACAGATCGCCCGTCTCGTAAGTGTTGATCGCTTTGATGCCTGAAATAAATCGTCCCATCCGATAATTTTCGATGATGCGCCGCGCATAGACAGCGTGGCTATCCAAGGGCGCGATGAGGCCGAAACGATCGCAAAG
>WNGO01002627.1_pt1 | contig 12290 bp, 5 predicted proteins | sample 5400511 | NCBI WGS metagenome assembly WNGO01 (sample SAMN13153380, study PRJNA577476) | soil metagenome | isolation source: 20 cm soil or saprolite under Garry oak tree replicate 2 | place: USA:California | collected 2016-06-15
CAAATGAGCCGATACCTCGTGTTTAGGAAAAGCCGAAGCTTCTTGCCATCATGCCAGGCAGCAATACCACGGTGACTAAAACCCATTCCGTTTGTGGGCTGACCATCAACATAAGACTTGGGGTCGAATTTCCAAAGTTGGGCGCCTGTTTCAGCGTTGAGCGCGACTACCTGGTTGTATGCCGTCGTCACATACAAGACGTTGTCGATCATCAGCGGTGTGTTCTCAAAAGTCCCCGGATGCGTGCCGAATTGTTTTAGTTCTTTTTCACCGGTCTTCCATGTCCAAGCTAGTGTCAGCGTTGAAACATTGTTTTTGTTGATTTGGGTCAGATTCGAATACTTTGTGCTGGCCTGATCGCCTCCGTAGTAGGGCCATTCCCCCACGCGACCGTCGGATGAAGCGCTGCACCTCATCACCCCAATGGTCAGTACAAGCCAGGCTGCCAAAGTACTGCCAGTCGCAATAAAACACCGTGAAAAGGAACTATCGTTCATAAGGTTTCGTCCTGGATGTGAAGAACAACTTGAGCTTGGCTCAATTCATACGTGCGAATCGTACCAGCGGAGCATGCGTTCGAGCGAATCTCTTTGATGCTCCATCTCCTTGAAGATATGAGGCTCACGAGGGTAGCGCAAAAACCTCGTTTCGCGGCCGAGGAATCGGAGACCATAGTAGAACTCTTCGCCCTGAGAGATTGGAACTCGAACGTCTGCTTCACCGTGGATGACGAGTGCGGGTGTATGGCAATGTTCTAGAAAGCGAACCGGAGAATGCTCGTCGTAGAGCTTTACGTTGGATCTCAGATCGCCATAGTAGCTGTCCAGGTAACTGGGATCGATGTCGGAAGTCGTAGCCATCGTAAACAGATCCGTGACTGCAGCGCCTACGATTGCAGCCTTGAAGCGGTCTGTGTGCGTGACCGTCCAGGAGGTCATGAAACCGCCGTAACTCCATCCGCCAACGCCCAAGTGATCGGAATCAGCAATTCCCCGTGATATCAGGTGATCCACGCCGTCCATGCTGTCCTGAAAGTCGCCAAAGCCCCAATCACGATAGTTCGCTTCGGTAAACGCTGTTCCTGCGCCATCCGAACCGCGCGGATTGGGGAGAAGTACGGCGTAACCATGAGACGCGAGAATGCCTCCCCAGTCATACCAATTGCCGTGAAAACCAGCGGCCCAGGCCTCCTCCGGCCCGCCGTGATAATGAACGATCGTCTTGTAACGCTTCCCTTTTTCGTAGCCGGCAGGCAACAGGAGAATTCCATGAATCGTTTTTCCATCTTTAGAACTCTTCCAGCTTATTTCCTCTGAAGTGCCGAGCTTCCAATCCTTGACTTGAGGATTCATGTTGGTGAGCATGCGATCCTGTCCGCCTGCGTTGACGAATACTTCGTCGGGATGTTCCATGTTTTGGCCAAGGAATGCAATTTTTCGGCCATCCTTGCTTAGAGTGAACGCCTCTGCGGTCCCCTGCCTTCCCATTCTCGCTAGCGTGCCTGTGCTTGCGTCTACTTTGAAGAATGCTGGAGTCGTCCCTTCGATACCGCAGGCCGTCAAAGTCTTGCTGTCCGGATCCCACACGATGTCTTCAAGAGTGGCAGGATAAGAATCGCCTACGACGGTTTGCTTGGCACTCTCAAGGTTGTAAAGAACAAGAGCTCCAGTGATGTCCCGCGGACTGGGTTTGCCGAACAAGACGCTGCGACCGTCAGGAGACCAACTGACGCGATTGTAAGCAGCATGTTCAAGAAGTGTTTTGACGGTGGAACCGGTTGATGCACTGAGAATCGAGATTTTTGACACGCGCCAATAATCATCGATGCGCGGCGTAGGCGAGATGCGGGCCAGGAATTGTGCACCGTCGGGCGCCCAATCGAAATCATCGATGTTCATGTTTTCTTTTGTGACCAAACGCGCTTGCTGAGCGGCCAAGTCGTACACCCAGAGACGATCATATTTGTAGTTCGCATCAACCTCGATTTGATCTTCCTTGCGGTGCTTGCGCTCTAATTCCTGTTTGGTGTCCTGGTCGGTTCGAACGAACGCCAGTTGTTTGCCGTCCGTTGACCACTTGAATTTCTTGACGCCGCCCGGGATGTCCGTGACCTGCATCGCCTCTCCGCCATGCGTGGAGAGCAACCAGATCTGGTCGACCGGTTTGGCGTCCCGCTCTTCGGTAGTACTGGACTTGGGGTCCGGAGGAAAAATGTCTTTGCGGTCTCCTGCTCCTACGATCGAAAACTTGAAAGTCCGGTTTTTGGCGGGTAAGTTTTCGCGATTGGAAAGGAAGGCCAGGGAGGAGCCATCCGGGGACCATCGCGGGGAAGTATTCGAAGCGCCGCCAGTTGCGAAAGCGCGCGCTGGAGCAGAGCCGTCCGACAGAACCAGCCAAATTTGCGAACTGCGACGCTCGCTCGCAGGCATCGGCGTCTCCACTACGTAGGCGACCATGCTTCCATCGGGAGAAATTTGCGGATCGCGGACTTGTTTGATGTTGACGAGGTCAATGGGATCGAAGGATTTGCGATCCTGTGCGGATAGAAGTCCGATGTTGCTTAGGAAAGATAGCGCGACAAGCAGATGCAGGCGCCTCATCAAGCCTCCTGGAAGATCAGACTGTTCGAATTCATCCGAATATTAGTTCCTTACAGCTGGAGCTATTTCCGTTCGAAGATCATCTTGCCGTCGAAAATAGTCATGTCCACCTTCGTTTTCTCAATGGCGACGGGATCGATGTGAAAGATATCGTCGGAGAGGACGGCGAGATCGGCAAGTTTTCCAGGCTCGATAGAACCCTTAAAGCGATCTTCAAGCGAGGCGTATGCGGAGCCCATCGTGTACGCGTGAACGGCTTCTGCAACTGAGATTTTCTGTTGTGGCACCCAGCCATTGGGTTGCTTGCCATCCAAAGTGCGACGCGTCGCTGCAGCGTAGATTCCAACCAAGGGATTCATCGGCGCAACAAACCAGTCCGATCCGAAGGCGAGCACGGCGCCTGCATCCAACAGAGAGCGAAACGCATAAGTAGTCTTAACCCTCTCCGGGCCGATGCGCTTATCCGCCCAACGGCCATCGTCAATCGCGTGATACGGCTGCATGGAAGCGATGACGTGGAGTTTGGCAAAACGCGGAATATCGGCCGGAGCCAAATGTTGTGCGTGCTCGATGCGCAAGCGGCGGTCGGAGATTCCTTCTTCCCCCTCCAGCCTCTCGAACATATCGAGGATCGCGCGGATCGCCCGGTCGCCGATGGCGTGAACCGCGAGTTGCAGGCCGGCTTTGTCGGCATCGCGCATTGCCTCATACATTTTGTCGGGATGCAAAAGCTCCGGACTGGGTATGCCGCTCGTGTTCGGGGCATCGGAGTAAGGCTCGAAGAACCATGCAGTCGTTGATCCCAGCGAGCCGTCCGCGAAACTCTTGAGGGCGCCGACTTGCAGTTTCTCAGTTCCAAAGTCAGCCATGATGCCGGCGGAAGCCAGTCGCTTCCAATCGACAAGCGGCAAGTGAGTGGAGACGCGGACCCGCAACTCCCCTCGCTTTTCGAGTGTCTGGTAGCCGCGAATGACATCAGCCATGGTGTCTACGCCCTGGGCTGTAAAAACGCCCATGTCTTGCACGCTAGTTACTCCGTTTTCCGTGGCATAATCCTGTGCGGCTTTGAGGGCGGAGAGAATGTGTTCCATGCTCGGATGCGGTTCGGCGCGTTCAATCAAGCTCTTGGCCGCGTCCTTGAAAATGCCAGTGGGATTTCCATCGGCGTCCCGCACGATGACTCCGCCTGGCACGTCTTTCGTATTCTTGTCCACACCTGCAAGCTTCATGGCGACCGCGTTCGCGAGGCACATGTGACCGTCGGAGCGGTTCACGAAGACCGGATTGTCAGGGGTCACATCATCGATCAATTGATGTGTGGGCAGATTTGCCGGAGTCCAGCGTTCGTGATCCCAATTGCCATTTAGAATCCATTCTCCTTTGGGCCGGGCGCGAGCGAACTCCGCGATTCTTTTTCTAAATTCTTCAGCACTTACGGCACTGAGCAACTGCGCGCTGGTGATTCCGTCTCCGCCCATATAGAAGTGGACATGCGCGTCGTTGAAACCGGGAACAACGCGGCGCCCTTTCAGATCGACAACTTTCGTCTTCGGGCCAGCCAGCTTGAGAATGGATTCGCTGTCACCCACCGCCACGATTCGATTTCCCTGAATGGCAACCGCTTCTACTTCAGGTTGCTTCGGATTTTCCGTCCAGATCTTGCCGTGAGCTAGGACTAGGTCAGCCTGACCTTGGCCGAAGGTCACAATGGGGGAGAGGGCAATGGTTGTCAGTGTTGCCGCAAGCAGAATGGATAGGCCGTTCATTGTGTGTGGTGATTCCCTTTCCGCCGCGATCTATGGCGGCACGCAAAATCTCTGCAAATCGCCTGAAACTGATGCGCCTGTGAAGAATTTGAGACTACGGATGGTCCGTCCACCACCAAAAAGGCCCTATGGTTTTTTCGACAGGCCAAACCTGGTTCAACGTATCGCCTTCGAACAGTTCCCCGTTTTTCATTACGTAGCGAATGCTTGTCGTATTCTGAATGTTCTGCAACGGATCCTGACGCAAAATCACAAGGTCAGCAAGTTTTCCCGGTTCGATACTCCCCAGATCCTGCGCCAGGCCAATGGCCTCCGCACCATTCAGCGTCGCGGAACGCAGCGCCTCCAGATTGCTCATTCCTCCCGATTGCAACGACCACATTTGCCAATGGAAGCTCAGGCCTTGCAGTTCGCCATGGCCTCCGACGCAGACCTTGCCTCCGGCCTTCGAAATCGCCCACGTGGACGCAGCGTCTACGGGATAGGTGTACTCGTCAGGCCGATACCAGGTCAGCCCAGATGTCTTCGCATCCAGCACCATGTGCGGAACAAACCGCCGCAACTTGGCATCGTTGTGCAGCTCCGCAGTCTGAAAATAGCGATTTTCCGAGCCCGGCCCGTCATAGAAGCCGATGATGAATGTTGGCGTGTAGTAGATTCCCGATCGCGCCACCATTGTGACTACGTCTTTATAAAGCGGCGCGATCGGGAACTGGTGTTCGTTTCCGGCAAACCCGTCGATCACGTGCGTCAGGTCGAGCGGCATGTCGGCGCCGCCTTCTGTCGTAGGCATGACGCGAAGCTTTTCGCAGGCCTCCACCACAAACTGCCGTTGGCGCCGGTCTCCCACGAGGTAGGACTTCACCATATTAGTGCGATAGAAATCCTTGTATCGGCTGATTACTTTTTCCGCTTCCTTCTCAGACTGAAAATCGTTGGTCGAAAAAATGCCGGGACCTGTCGAATATGCTCGAGGGCCGATAATTTCTCCCGCATCCACCAAATCCTGATAGGCAAACATGTCGCTCGTGTAGGTTTGGGGATCGCGTCCCGTGGTGATTCCATATGCCAATGTTGCCAGGAAATTCCAGTTCGCCAAGTCCAGCACGCCTCGGCGAATGTTGAACCAATGCGCGTGCGTATCAATGAAGCCCGGAACGATTGTGTTTCCACCCAAGTCGATGACCTTCGCTCCTTGGGGCGGTGGAGTCGACCCACTTGCACTCACCGACTGGATGCGTCCGTTACGGACCACAATGTCGGCCGACGCAAGAACTTCGTCGCCTCGCATGGTGATGACTTTGGCTCCCTTAAGCACCACCACGCCATCAGGCGCGTGGCGCGGGACCTGCACCGAAATGCGCAGGGATTCCGGATGCAGACGTTCCGCCAGCGTTGGCAAAGGTGCGGGGCCCGCTTCCGCAGCTTTAGGGTCCGCAGGTTTGGGTTCCGACTCCTCGGGGAGATCGACGTCGACTTGCGTAAGCGGCACTCGAAAATAGGTCGACCCCAAAGACCAGGTGATGGTTTGTCCCGCATCTGCCCAGCTTACGAAATCCGCGCCAACGTCTGTCATTCTCCTCACCGCCACTACGGGTGCGCTCAGGTCCAGGAGGGGTGCCGGGCCTCCCGTTGCCGGAAGGTCGAAGAGGTACACTTGACTTCGGAATATGGCTAGCGCGCGGCGCCCATCCGGGCTGACCTCGATTTTTGCGGGGGGCGCGAAATCCGATCCCCAAACATTCTTGCTGTTGAGCTGAAGAAGTGTCCGCCGGTCTGACCCGTCCGTTCGCATGGACACCAGTGTGTAGTTCACGCTCTGGAGTGTCGGCTTTTGCAAATCCGTCACGAACAGCCGGCCATCGCTTCCGGAGAAATGCGGATAGCTGTAATGCGCGCCGGAAGCCACGAATCTTGGGGGACCGCCTTCGCTGGGGATTGATATCAGGTCCAAAGCATCCACTGGGTGAAGCCACTGCTCACCCTGTTCGAGCGCAGTAATCCGCGGCGCTTGCAACGCAAAGACTCGCGTTCCATCTGGAGACCAAGCTGGTTGCGTGTAAAAAGCAGCGACGCTGGTCAACTTCACCGGAGTGCTATTTCCATCCGAGGAGATCTTCCAGACCGCTCCGCCCCCGGTTGACCACGTGACGTAGGCAATCCATTTCCCGTCTGCCGACCACGCAGGCTCGAATTCACGATCAGTGCCCGTCGTCATTCGCTTTGGCTTGGCGTCCGCCTTTCGCGCCATCGCATACAGATGCCCGAGCGCAGAAAACGCGATGGTCTTGCCATCGGGTGATTCCACGACGCCTTGCGCGAGGCGCGCCTCCACCGGGCCGTCTTCGACACGGCCGGGAAAATTCAGCTTAGGCCCGAGCTCTCGCGAAACCTTCGCTTGGAACGGAATGACCTTATCTTCCCCGGTGGCCACGTTCAGGCTGTGGATTTTTCCGCCGAAGGAAATCAAAACGTTTTTGCCATCCGGAGTGAATGCCGGGCCCGGAATCAGGTCGCGAGTGGACACCCACGAATCCTGGCTATCTCGTTGAATCGGATACTTGAGCCACTTGTCTTCGCCTGTCGTCAAATCCCGCAGGCGCAGCGCCGTGCCGGCATCGTAGTGCGTGGCGTAAACAAGCTTCGTTCCGTCCGGGGAAAGCAACGGCCGAAAGGCCCCGCCCGCGTCATTCGTGATTGTTTGTGTTTCACTCAATTGCAGGTCGCGGCGCGCAATCTGCCATCGGGGGTTCTCGGAAAATCCGCCGGCCCTTGTTTCAAAATAGAGGTATCGTCCATCGGGTGAAGGAATGGCTCCCATCCCGATTTGCCCCAGCGAGCTCTCGCTTCCCTTAGCCTGCACAACAACGACGCCCGACCCGCCTTTCACGTCATACATCCAAACTTCCAGAGCAGATCCGTACCCCTTCGGCTTCAGACGCGAAACCAAAATATATCGTCCATCGCGCGTCCAGGTGGGCGACGTAAACATGGTGTCCACTTCGCTGGTCAGCCGCTTCGCGCTGGATCCGTCTGCGCGAGAGATCCAAACATTGTCCGCACCGGAGCGATCGCTTACGTACACAATCTGTTTGCCGTCCGGAGAAAAGTGCGGCTGGCTTTCGAATGAAAACCCCGAAGTGATGGAAACCGCGTCTCCACCGCTGATATCCAGCCGGTAGAGATGGCCGACCAAATCAAACACGATCCCTTTACCGTCACTCGAGACATCCAAAGAGATCCATGTGCCTTCGTCGGTGGAGAATTCAATCTTGCGGGCCGCTTTCAGCGTGAGAGCTTCCTTCTTCGCTGGCTGGCCTTCTCGTTTCTCCTGCGGAGATTGTGCTCCCGCCGTGCTCGGGACTCCGGTGAACACTAGAGCTAAGATGATTCGACAGACTAAACTCATTTCGCGGTGCGATGTTTTCATGGACGCCGTCTCCGCTGGGTCAACTGGGTATCTCCGAGCCACAAACACACACATTGCCTGATGCTGTTGGCCACCTTTGGTGAAAAGCGCTCGCGCAACCTTCAGCACAAGCAATCCAAAGAGAATGTCCCAGGATCCGGAGAGGCATCTTGCGATGCCTCGTCCGGACCTGGGAGAGTTGCCGGCTAGTAGTTAAACCGGAGAGCTAGCTGAATCTGCCGAGAAGTTCCAACCCCGAGCGTTCTGCCTAATGTGTTGAAAATCTGGCCGAAGGAGGTGAAGACCTTGCCAGTCCCGTCGGTACCCCAGAAGCTGTTGGGTTCGTCGAAGTTTGGATGATTAAATAGGTTGAAGAACTCGGCACGGAATTCCAAGTTCTTCTTTTCCGTAAGGCGAGTCTTCTTGAGAACAGAAAAGTCGATCTGTTTGTAAGACGGGCCGTAAAACGTATTGCGTGCCAGATTTCCGAACGTGCCGGCCGCAGGCATAGAGTAAGCTGCGCCGTTCAGGAAGTTGTCGGGCCCTGATCCTGTGCCGTACTGCGTTACGCCAACGACTCGATTGGGCCTCTGATTGGTAAAATCACCGTTGCCAAATGTGTTCGTAGCATGCACGGTAGAAGCGACGCCTGTCCTTAGAATTCCAAGAGCCGCTATGCTCCAGCCTCCGACGAGGCGTTCCACAGCTCCGTTTGCGCTGCCCAAGAGCCGTTTCCCGTGGCCAAAGGGCAACTCATACATAGTGTTGAACGAAACATTGTGCCGGATGTCTCCGCTGCCATTACCGCGTTCCGCCTTAAAGTTGTTGGAGTCTTGCGGATCGGAAGCAAACAGTCCTTGGTCATCCACGTCGTCGATGCCGTGCCCAAGGCTGTATTCCACGTCAAACATGAAGCCTTTGTCCATTCTTCTCTTAACCGAGAGTTGGAGACCATTATAGGAGTTGAATCCCGTATTGCTTTGCAGCAAGACGTTTCCGAATTGCGGTAACGGTCGTGCGCCCAGCGCAGGATCGAAGTAGTTGATGCCGTATTCGCGCCACAGATTTACGCCGTGATTACCAAGATAGGCGACCTGTACCGCCATGTTAGCGCCGATCTGCGTCGCCACGCTGAGGTTGTACTGGTTTACGTAAATATCAGGCTTGTGCCACGGGAATCCGTGCACGTTCGGCGGAAAGACTGCCGTTTGCGATAGGAAGGAATCGTACGGATACGTCAAATTCGGGATCTGCTGTTGGAGCAACGTGATGTTGCCAGTCACTGTATTCGAAGGGACAAAATAGGAGCCAAATCCTACAGGATAGTCTTGGAAGTAAATTCCATATCCGGCGCGCACAACCATACGTGAATACGGCGACCAGGCTATCCCCACGCGCGGACCGAAATCCTTGTTGTTGATCTGAAAATATGGGGTTCCCGCAGCCGCAAGACACATGCACCTGGTATCGAACGGCCGGGTGGCATACTTGGAATCATGTGGAACGGTCTCGATGTCGTACCGCAGGCCGTAGTCCAGAGTCAGGGTCGGGCGGACTTGAAAACTATCCTGGACATATAAGCCGATCTGCGTCGCACGCGTTCCGTTCCCGGGCGTGGCGGCAGAGATATTTACTATCGCCAGGCGATCATTGACGAAATCATCGAGCGAATTGAATTGCATGAAAGGGAAGTCAGAGCTATTCGCATTGACATGAATTCGGTAGATGGTGGTGCCCCACTTGATCGCGTGACGCCCCCTTACCAGGCTCATGTTGTCACCGATCTGAAAGCTGTTGTTGTTTTCCAGGAAGTATCCCTCTGTCCCCGGATTAACAGATAAGCCCGTAACCATCGTGTTTGGAAAGGGCACGCGGGAATCTATATTGCTTGCCCACCTTTGCATTCCAGCTAGAAAGTCATTGATAAAATTGGGGTTGAAAATATGTGTCTCGTGAATGGCAATATTTGTTGTGCGCAGAGGCACGATTTGATGATCCAGGACGCCGAGCGCATTGGGAAAAACGCCAAACAGCGGGCCGTGTGTGAAAGTATCGTTGATGTTGACACGCACAAATGCCGAGTCGGAAGTCCGGAATTTGTGGTCCAAGCGTACGGATCCGGTGTCTTCCCGAATCGCCGACACTGAAGTCGTCGTGAAATTGTCCACCAGCGGATCGGCTGTGTGTGAAGTACCTAGCGGGAACATGTTTAGTATGTCGATCAACTGCGGTGACGTCTCCAAGACATCACTGCGCAATTGATCGCTGGGCACGGTTCCCGAGCCTGTGATCCCGACGCGCTGGCGTGATCCCTCATAGTTCAAGAAGAAAAACGTGCTGTTCTTGCGGATTGGGCCGCCAATGTTTCCGCCAAAATTGTTATAGCGAAATTTTGGCTTCGCCGCAGTTTTTACCGCAAAGAAATTTCTCGCATCGAAGATATCATTTCGAAAGTATTCGAAGACGCTGCCGTGGATTTCATTCGTGCCGGACTTCGTTACGATATTCACATATGACCCGCCGGCACGGCCGTATTCGGCGCCGTAATCGCTGGTCTGTACCTTGAATTCGGAAATTGTATCTAAGCTACCGGTCAGCAACCTCGCTCCTCGCTCGAATCCGTTCGCCATGTAAGGCTGATCGACGCGCGAGGCATCGATTCCGTCGATGGAGAATTGGTTGTGTACGGTATGAAGGCCATTGAAACTCAGGTCTGCGATGAAATTGCTGCGCAGTACCGCGCCCGGCGTCAGTAACGCAAATCGGGCGTAGTCGCGGCCGTTGATGGGCAGTTCGCCGATTTGCTGAGTGTCCATCGTCGTTCCCGTCGACGCGTCGCCCTTCTCAATAATAGGCGCATCCGAAGTAACTACGACTTCTTCATTTATCTCTCCCACTTGGATTGTAAAGTTCAGCTGGACAGTCGCGGCAACGCTCAGGACGAGGCCTGTCTGGACTTGGCGGCGAAACCCTTGACGTTCTGCAGAAACGTCGTAAGTCCCCACGCGGAGTTCGGTGATTCTATAGAGACCTTGGCTGTCCGTCTTCACGGACCGGGTCTCGCCTGTGCCCACGTTCTTAGCGGTCACGGTAGCATCCGCCACCGCCGCTTTTGAGTTGTCGAAAACCTGACCGGTGATTTCTCCTGCTGTCTGGGCTTTCGCCGACAACGGCAGAAGAAACGCAACCACGACCACCAGAACACTGACGGAGAATAAAGCAGCTTTGCCAATTCTCATGATTTACCCCCTTTGTTTTAAGACTGTTGCACGGGTAATGGCTCGAACCTACCCGCTCCCCCCGCCCCTGTCCAAATGCAACTTTGTCGTCTTCAATATCGTTTTTTGTGCAGCGAAGTTGGCATTAGAGTTGAGCAACCCCCTAACAACGCATTGCGGCGTATTGTTAAGTGTGCGTGTATTCGATACAATGACAAACCATGTCGAAAAAGCGACAGCCGGCGCGCTTTGATCCGGTTGGAGCATCAGGTGCGCTCGTCACTACGTTTCGCCATGACTATCCAGACGGTTTTGTATTCGATGAGCACTATCACGATCGCGATCAAATCGTTTATGCCAGTCAAGGCGTAATGACGGTAGAAACCTCGCAAGGCATGTGGGTACTTCCCGCGTCTCGCGCTCTCTGGATACCTACTGGGGTGAACATCTCTCCGCTTTTGAAGGAACTGATTATCTACAGTTGTCAGTTCAAAGTGCTTGATAACCGGACCAAGATACGGAGCCATCTCGTCACATTGATATTGGACCTTCTGCGCTTATCGAGGACAATTCCTCTCCAACTTCCTCGCCCTGTAGATCACAGGGCGCAGCGGGTCGCTGATTTTTTGTACGCCAATCCTGGAAGCATCGTTCCGACAGAGGAAATCTGTGCTCGCGCTGGTGCTAGTAAGAGAACGATCGAACGGCTTTTCCGGCAGAATACGCGGATGACGCTGGGAAGGTGGAGGCAGCAACTGCGATTGATGCATAGCATGCGCCTGTTGGCGCAGGGAATGAAAATTAACAGCGTAGCCCTTGAGGCCGGATATAGTTCACCGAGCGCATTTATCTTGATGTTCAGGAGTGCGTTAGGAACTTCGCCTGGACAATATTTCCAGCAAGTTCAATCTCACCATCTCGAATAGTCTCTCTCTCCAGGGGATGATTTTACGAGTTCTTCCCCGTCGCCTATGGTGCTCTTACTGAGTTTCGGCTACCGGAGGGCTCAACTCCTGAAAAACGCGCTAACTCGACAGGACACTGCCCAAAAACGGTTCCTACGCGGTGGCTGCAATTGGCTGATTCTATTGACGCAAAACTTGCGGATATTGCTGCCCAAATCCGAAGGACACTGGTGACGCTCGGCTGCTGTCGCGCTATTAGTCCCATTATAGGGTCCCAAACGAGAATTTCGTTCTCGTAATGCTTGCCTTCTTAGGCTGCTTTCAAACCGACAGCCTCGACGAGGTCGTCGAGCGCCTCAATCACGGCAGTATATCGACGATCGAGAGCCGTG
>WNGO01002407.1_pt1 | contig 12286 bp, 2 predicted proteins | sample 5400511 | NCBI WGS metagenome assembly WNGO01 (sample SAMN13153380, study PRJNA577476) | soil metagenome | isolation source: 20 cm soil or saprolite under Garry oak tree replicate 2 | place: USA:California | collected 2016-06-15
AGTGTATTTTGCCAATACGGCCCTGCAGGCCAACCATGAGCTGAGATTGTATGAGGGACAGACACGCTTTGATGTGATCTACGGCTCGGTGGCCAATGGCAACAGCAGCGCCACAGCTGGAGTGCAGAAGGACGTTGCCCCTAACTTTACTCAATACTTCTGCAACGGCACGGGTGGCGCGGCTACTGGCGGACAAAGCTACACGTTGCAACCCTGCGGATCACCTACACCAACGTCGACGCCTACCCCTACACCTACGGTTGGAGGTTCAGCCACGGCGACGCCCACTTGTGTGCCAGGCGCGGGCAAGATCTATAACATCGCCGGATTTGGCCTTGGTATGCAAACTACGACGACCCGGATCTACGATATCGCCACGAACAGCTGGACTACGGGGGCTCCCATACCTGAGGCGAACGGGCTGTCCGACCATGCCACGGCGTACTCCAATGGGATAATCTACGTGGCAGTCTACGTGGCAGGCGGTTATAATGGAGCGGCGATAAACACGGTCCGCGCATACAACATCGCCACTAACACATGGTCCGTTCTTGCGCCGTTGCCTCAGGCGTTGTACCTGCCCGGGTTCGGGATTATTAACGGGAAATTGTATATTGCCGCCGGTAACAACGGCTCCGTCAACCTGAACACATTATACATCTACGACATCGCCACCAACATGTGGACAACCGGTGCAGTTGTGCCGACGCCGGTGGTTGGGCCTGGCAGCGCTGTGTACCAAGGGAAACTCTACCTATTCGGAGGCGCGAACCCATTCCCCACAACGATTACTACCACGCAAATCTACGACCCAGTCCTTAACACCTGGAGCGCCGGGCCGAATATGAATGTGGCCCGGTTGTGGTTCTACGGAGCGAATGTGAATAACACCAGCATCGTTGCCCCTGGTGGAGACAACAGCCCCGGCATTCCGATTAATGACAATGAACAGCTGACTGGCACCTGGGCGATAAGGGCCCCGTTGCCTTTTGCCTCCCGCGGACCGTTCGCTGTCAGCGATGGCACGTTTGTTTATATCGGAGGCGGCTATGATGGCACCACTGTCCATACAGACACGCTGCGTTACGATCCAGTAGCAAATAGCTATACGCCGCTGGCGCCTACTGCCGACGGCCACTACCTGTCGCAAGCGGTATTCGTCCCTGGCGGTGCATGCGGCACGCCGACGGCTACGCCTACCGGGTCTCCGACAGCAACGGCTACGGCAACGGCTGCGGCTTCAGCTACGCCTACACCTACGGCCACGTGCGTAGGTACAACAATAACAAAACCACCAGACTTGGGGCCCTTCTGGTTTCCGCTTAGTCCCAACGGAGGAAGTTATGTGTATTCGGACAGTTTTGTGCCGCAAGTCGGTGGCAGCGTGAGTTCGCTTGGCACCTGGTTGAATACAACTGTTCAGGACCCAACAACGACCATTAGGTTCCAGGTTTGGGGTTCGGTAAATAATGATCCTACGCAAGGACCTGATGCCTCAAATGTTATAGCAACCAGCGCACCGCAAAGCGGGTTTTCGGGTGGTTTGACGTTTTACAGCGCAGCGGCTTTGCCAGGGGGCGGCACTCTGGTAGCGGGCAATACCTACTGGTTTGTGGCAACAGTGGTGGGATCAACCGGTAATGGACAGTACCAGGTTGGCGGCCATACTCAGAACAGCATATATCAAGACAATGGCACGTTCTGGTATTCGAATGATCCGAATGGCGTCAATTTTGACGGCCGAGGCCTGACTCCTGAAATGGCGTTTTCGGTTACATTCGGCTCGTGCGGGACGCCAAGTCCAACCGCCACCGCCACGCCGACGCAGTCAGGGACGCCGTCGGCGACGCCGACGTGCGTGCCGTCAGCAGGACAGATAACAACACTCTTCGCCTCGAATAACTTTGGCAACCCGGGCGGCGCTAATTATTTCGACCTCACCGTTGCGTCGAATCCAATTTCCATAACTGCATTAGATATCAATACCGCGGAAACGGTCCCGTTTACTAACTTTCGGGTTTATGTGTTGCCGGGGATGACCTTTGCAGGGCACGAAACCAATATGGCCCTCTGGACGCAAGTGGCGACCGGTAGTGGAACCGGGGCCGGTGTGGATCTTCCGACCCACGTGACCTTGTCGAACCCGATCCCCCTAAACGCGGGCACGCTCTACGGAATTGCTATGGTGGCCGACCCCGCAATTTCGCTCCACTACACCAACGGCACTGGATCGAATCAAAACTATTCCAACGCTGACCTCTCCCTTTTCCTCGGTTCGGCGACCAACGTGCCGTTCACCGCGCCGGTCTTCTCGCCGCGCGTCTGGAATGGGACGATCTATTACAACGGCAGCGGCGGTTGCGTCAGCCCAACGCCAACGCCGACAGGAACGCCGTCGGCAACGCCTACCTGCCCACCTGGAGGTTCACCTGGGCCGTGGATGCAGGCAGCTCCGGTGGCCATAGATCACTATGGTGGGTTCATCGACAGCAATGGCACCCTTGCCTATGAGGGAGGCGGTTACTCCTTCTCGGCTAGCGGCACAATCAACCAGTTCGGAAGCTTCAATCCTGCCACAAACACCTGGACGCCTCTGGCGCCTGTGCCGGACTTGGAGAACGCCGAAGCCTCAGGTGTGTATGCGCCTAACGTCAACAAGTTGTTTGTCTTCGGTGGCGACAATCCCACCACTGGCGTCGTGGTCAGTACGACCCGAATCTATGACATCGCGACCAACACGTGGAGCACCGGCATGCCGATGCCTGACGTGCGCGCGTTCATGGCCTCGGGTTACTTCAACGGCAAGATCTACCTGGTGGGCGGCTACAGCACCGGGAACATTACCCCAGCGTTCCTCCAGACCTGGGAGTACGACCCGGTGGCCAACACCTTCGCCACAAAGACCAGCATACCTGCGGCGGCGGGCTTCGGCGGCGCGGGCTCGGGCGTGATCAACGGTCACCTGTATGTGGCCGGGGGACGCGATGCCAATAACGTCGTGATTAACACGTTGTGGGACTACGACATTGCGGCGGACACCTGGACGGCGCGAGCTAATATGCCAAGCGGCGACAACGTGCCGGGCTCGGCGGTGATCGGTGGCAAGCTGTGGATATTCGGTGGTGGCAATCCCTTCACTGGGGCGGGTTCTGCGCCTACCTCTAGCAAGAGGGGGGTAGGAGCATGGCTAAAGAGGCTGTTCACGCCGGATACTACCGGCGCACTGGTAGTGTACGATCCAGCTACCGACAGTTGGACCAGCGGACCAGCTCTGATTCAGCAGCGTTCATTCCCTGCGGGCACAGATGTGGGGAACACAGCGGTCGCAGTGGGTGGATACACCGGCAGCACCACGACAACCTCGGTGGAGATTAATGTCGCCGGCGGAGGGTGCGCCAGCCCAACTCCGACCATTCCGCCGACGGCTACGCCGACAGGATCGCCTACCTGCACACCCGGAGGAACGCCCGGGCCGTGGATGACGGCCAGCCCGTATCCCATCACGATCGTGCGCTACGGGTTCGCTCAGACCGCCACGCACTTCTACGTGTTCGGCGGCGTGTCCAACGGCGCCCGTGTGAACAGCGTCAACCGGCTGAATCTGGCCACTGGGATGTGGGAACCGCGCACAGCGATGCCCTTTACCAGTGAGGCGCCTACATGTGCCCTGATGGCAACTACTGGCATCGTCTACTGCACGGAAGGAGACACAGGCAATGGCTTCGCAGCTTACAATATCGCCAGCAATAGCTGGTCTTCCCTGGCTGCCATACCCGGAGCGGATCACTACGGTGCTGCATCGGGTGCCTTCAATGGCAAGGTGTTTGTAGGCGGCGGCGGCGCCTTCGCCTTCACCAATGCTGTGCAGGTATACGACGTGGCCAGCAATATGTGGTCGGCCGGGACGGCAGCGCCAAGCAACTTCCTGCTCTCAGGATACCAGCAGGTGGGACAATTCCTATACGTAGTGGGCGGCTTTGACGAAAATTCGCCAAGTGGACCTGACGCAAATTCGCCAAGTGGACCTGATAGCGTCCGGGGAGCGATGCCTGATAGCGTCCGGGGATTGATGAGCTCGACCCTGTACAAGGGCCAGCAACCTCGAGTGCCATTGACGAACAAGTCAACCACCTACCGTTTGGACATGAGTTCAGCCCCTGGGGTGTGGAGCACAGGACCCGCGTTTACTCCGGCGAGGGCAGACTTCGGTCTTGCCTACGATGCGGGAACAGGCAAGCTATATGCGCTGGGTGGAGACAGCTCAGGTGGTGGCTTCTTTGACTCGACCAACCTGGTAGACGAGCTAGCGGTGGCAGCGTGGCCTGCTGGAACATGGATGGCATCACCGCCCAACCTGCCAGCACCGAACCGTCAGGCGAACCAGGCTGGGTTCTATGGAAATGGGGACATCTGGAGTGTAGGAGGCCTGGATGGGTCGACGTTCACATTCCTCGCTCAAGTGCTGCATCGCAACAACGGCGGCGGCGGTTGCGCCAGCCCAACTCCGACAGCAACGGCTACAGCAACAGCAACAGCAACGGCGACAGCAACAGCAACGGCTACAGCAACAGCAACGGCGGCAGTGAGCGCCACACCCACGGCCACAGCCACAGCCACAGCCACAGCCACAGCCACGGCGACAGTGTCACCTACGCCAACGCCTACGCACCCGCCGAGGCAGACGCCGACGCCAAGGCCGCGTCCATCGCAGACGCCGCATGTGGGCTATTGCTTCTTCAACAATGCTAACTGCAGCGAGGTTCCCAATTTGGCGGGGGTCACTTGCGTTGATTGTCTTGCAACCCATCCCGGTGGCTCGTGGCAAGACACCGCTGGGTGCCACGCGACGTGTCCACTACGATAAGGCGCTGATCGGATCTCCTTAGGGCGGGAGCTCGCGAGAAAGACTCGCGAGCTCCCCGCCTGTAGCGGAATAGACGCCTCGATCCACACAACCGTCGGATCGATGCCGACAGCGAGACTGCGTCCCGCGCCGACGCTCGTCCGTAGCGCCGGCGAACCACAGCGATTCGGCCCGACGCGAAATACAGTTTTCGCGATGACGGATGAATTACCTACGTTGCGCATCAACCGAGGTTGAGCGCAGGCGGCGCGTCAAGTCGGGATCTGCATTCCCGTTGAAATTAGAAAAATTGCAAAAAAAGTATTGACACTCCGCCACGGTTTTCTGTAAAAAGGAAAGTCTACGTCTAGGGCCACAACTTGCTCTAGAACCGTTTAACCAAACCATCTAAAATGAAAAAACAAACCAAGTTATCCATCAAGGCGCATCTCATTTGGAGTGCGCTGATCCTGCTTTCACTTCTCGCCGTCTGCGTGATCCCATTTGCATTAGGTCGGCCAATACAACGCGCTCTACCAGGACAACGCCTCGTCGGCAAGAAGTCTCCTCAAGGGATAGTTTGCACACCAGGCTGGTCGGCAGGTCCCAATCTCCCCTTTGCTGGTGTCCGCTTCGCTGGCGTCTATTTCCCGGCCAACGGGAAGTTTTACGCCATGGGCGGCCGGGACGCCAGTGATGTCGAGTTCACTCATCCGTTTGAATACGATCCGGTGACCAATGCGTGGACGACGAAGGCAGCCACCTACCCCGACACCACCACGAACAACATGGCTTGCAGCGTACTCACCGACTCTGGGACACCGTATATTTACTGCGTGGGCGGTTCCAATTTCGTCACCCAGATGGGGACCGGTCGCGTCTTCCGCTATGACCCTGTTGCTGACAGCATCACCGTCGGTGCTGCTCCCTGGCCGCCTGGCGCGAACAGCATTTTGCCCGGTGGCTGGAGTGTATTTTCAAACAAGCTCTACATCCTTGGCGGGTTCGACATTCCCAATGGTATCGCGAGCAACCAGATTTGGGAGTATACTGTGAGTCCCGCCGGGTGGGTGCAGAAGGCTGCCGTCCTGCCAGCTCCGCTGGGCTACATACCGACCGCTACCATAGGCAGCCTAATCTACACAGGCGGGGGCGCCGACATCACGGGCGGCACTCTGACCGATACTACGAACTCGTTCAAATATGATCCGGTGGCTGATTCCATCACCACCATTACCGCCATACCGCGGGCCACGAGCAACACGCGTGGGCTGAACTTCAACGGCCATTTGTGGGTACCGGGCGGTCAATTTCCCACGCCTGGGAACGAGGTGGATATTTATGATCCCGTGGCTAATAGCTGGTCCGTCGGCTCGCCAATGCTTACTGCGCGACGCAATTCCGCCATGGACACGAATGGCACCGATCACATCTGGGCGGCAGGCGGTTATGATGCCACTGGCGTGGCAAGTGGCACGATGGACATTTTCTGTCAGGGAGGTGGCACGCCCACGCCTACGCCCGCTTGCACGCCGGGCTACACCACAGCTACTGGCGCTGGCACGATAACCCCCGGAGGCACCGATATCGGGAACCACTGCGACGACTGCACTACGGACATCGTTCTACCCTTCCCGGTAAGCGTATACGGGAATGCGCCGGTTACAGCGGTGGCTGTCGGGTCGGACGGCGACATACACTTCCCCGGGCCCTATAACAAACTGTTCTGGTGGATGGGATGCGTGCCGGTGGATCCGGGGACTGGACAGGATCCGTTCCTGAATACATTCTTCCCTAACTATGCCGATCTGGTCACCGATGAAACTGTGGGTACCTGCACAGGCTGCGGTATCTTCACCCAGACGTTGGGAACTGCGCCTAACCGGCAGTTCATCATCAGGTGGAAGACCAACTACTTCAACAGCCCTCCGGGCCCCGCGCAAGCGGAGTTCGAGGTACTATTGACCGAAGGCTCGAATACACTGTCGGTGATCTACGGGGTGACCGGCGACAATGGCTTGACGGCAGTCAGCGGCATCCAGAAAGATCTGACTGTGTTCACGTCGTTCTCTTGCAATGAAGCCGTCCTGACACCAGGCCTGCGTGTGGACTACATACCGACGGGCTGTGGGAGTCCTACGCCGACGCCGACAGCGACAGCTACAGCGACTGCCACTGCGGCAGCATCAGCAACGCCGACGGCTACAGCCACTGCAACACCAACCGCGACATCTACTCCAGCACCGCGCTCAACTCCAACACCACGGCCTCGTCCCACGCTGCCGCCTCGCCCGTAGTAATGGCAACGGATCAGTAAGCACTTGTACGGGGACTCGCGAGTGAAGCTCGCGAGTCCCTGCGTGCGATTGAAACGCATGTCGGCCGTCCGTGGATTTACGCTTCAGCTCCGAAAAAGCTTGACTAAATCCGGCGCAAAATTTAATCATCGCTTTCGCCTGTACGTGGAGGCTTACTGTATGAACCATTCACCACAACAACACGTCCACGTAAAACTCCAACTCATCAAAAATGAAAACCAAATCCTCCACTCCGTCTGCACCTGCCCGCGGTAGCCTCAGCCAGGGCGGATTTATTAATCTTCGTATCCTACTCGGACTGACTCTGGGATTATCCGGGATAGCCCTTGCCATATTCGCCGGCAAAGACGCCGCAGTACCACGCGCTTCTGAGCCCGAGCGCTACATGCCTGTACCGGGCGCTAAAGGACAGAGCGAAGCTGCTGGATTGCAACAGTTGGAACAATACTGGCATGACCGCTTAACATATCCCACTGGCCGGTTTGACCCAGCCTGGGTGCGCGCGGCAGTTGCGCAACATGAGCGCATGGCAGTTGGCGTCCCAGCGGGACAACATCTGAAGCTTGATCTCGCCAATCCAAACGCGCTGAGTACCACCAATTTTACCGCACTCGGTCCGCAACCGCTGCGAATGACTGGTTGTTCGGGCTGTTTCGACTACACGACGACTGAAGGGCGAGTTAACGCTATTGCCGTCGATCCGACGACGACCGTCAACGGCAGCATTGTAGCGTATTCCGCGTCGGTTGGCGGCGGCGTGTGGAAAACGACCAATTGCTGCAGCGACATGACAACGTGGACGGCAGTTACCGATGACCCGCTGATTTCAACCATTTCTATCGATACCCTCGCCATTGATCCCAGCAACCACAACACAGTCTATGCGGGCACTGGCGACCTCAATTTCGGATCCTTTTCGATGGGCAGCCAGGGTATTCTCAAGTCAATCGATGCCGGTGCCCACTGGACCGTGCTTGGTGAAAATGTTTTCGGCATGATTTACAACGAACCCCCGGGGCAATATCCGCAATACAACGCGGTTGGAAAGGTCCGCGTGGATCCGAACAACAGTAACAAAGTCGTAGCCGGAACAAAACAGGGCGTTTTCTTTTCATATGATGGTGGCACGAACTGGACCGGCCCCTGTTTTACCAACGCCTTCAGCACGCAACGCCAGGACGTTACCGGTTTGGAGCTGAGCAACATGGGCGGAGGGACTACCCGGATCATCGCCGCGATCGGCACTCGCGGGTTTCCAACGACTGTGCAGTATGATCTTGGTAATAATGGCGCAAACGGCCTCTATAGCGCCACCTTGGGGTCCAGCGGCTGCCCGACCTTTGCCTCGATTGCCAGCAATGCTAACGGGTTCGTATTTGGCACTGCAGTGCCCCCGTACGCGGCGGGTGCGCCCATGAACGCCGGTACCGGCACCCCTTGCAACTATCCCATAAGTGGGGTCCCGCCGACCTGTCCAGGTGGTAGTAGCAGTAACCAGCTGGGACGCATCGACATCGCAGTCGCGCCGAGTAACGCCAATTACATTTACGCGCAAGCGCAATCCATTATTCCTAATCCCGGCGGTTGTGGCAATAGCAATGGGTGCCAGCTCGGGGCCTGGGCTTCCAGCGATGGTGGGACGAGTTGGGCGTACATGGAAGGGTCTCAAGGCGGCTTGCTGAGAAATTGCAGTAATGCCACGGGTGACTACCCCCAGAACTGGTACGACCAGGGCGTCGCGGTCGATCCGAACAATCCGGATCGTGTATTCTTCGATACCTTCGAGGTCTGGTTTGCAACACGCACCGGAACTGTCTGGAACGATATCACCTGCGGTTATTCCGGCGTGAGTCCACATCCCGTGCACGTGGACCAACATGCGCTCGCGTTCGTGCCTGGCTCGTCCAGTATTTTGACATCTGGGCACGATGGCGCCCTCAACGGCACAATTAATGCCGACGTTGTGAACCAGACAACGGATCCGACTTGGTTTCACATGATCACCGGTATCAACACAATCGAGTTTTATTCCGGCGATATCAGCGGCAATTTTGCTAATGCTGCTTCTCCACAGGCAAGCGGGGGATCGCAGGACAATGCCTCCGCCTCGGTTACGTTTGTCGGCACACCAACCGGGCCAGTGCAATGGCAGGTAGGCATTGGCGGAGACGGCTTCTATTCGCGGATTGATCCCGTTGGGACAGGTACAAACCTTCGCTTTTTCCAGGGCAACAACAGTGGTGGCATGTCTCGTTGTGTGACTAATTGCACAAATCCGGGAGCTTCCTGGCCCGCCGTGACGGGTCCCTGGTTGGGCGATACGCGATCGTTCGTCATGCCATACGATCTTTTTCACGGCGGCGTCCCAGGCGGCGACGATTGCCCGCCTGCCGGCGTTCCGGGAGGTTGCGGTCACCTCATTACAGCAAGCTATAGGGTATATGAGACGATCGCAGGTGGAAACGCCACAATGAATTCGGCCAGCTGGTACATAACGAACACCCCGACTACACAAAACATGACCAAGCAGACTTTAGGCAACCGTTCCTATATTAACCAGGTCAAGTACTCGCCGAAGTATTCGACGGTCGCAATGCTCGGCACGAACGATGCCAATGTCTGGATCGGTTTTAATCTTGGGACGGGTGTTGCGTCACAGGCCAACTGGGTTTGCTTGACCGGTGATTGCACTTCTGCGGGAAACCAGGGGATTGTGCCTCTGCGCCCTGTGCAAGGCGTTGCTCTCGATCCTACGGTTGGGGCTGCAAATGTGCCCGTGGGCTATGCAGCGATAGGCGGGTTCAATCCTAACACGCCTTCAACACCTGGCCACGTCTTTCAGGTTACTTGCGCTGCTAACTGCGCCTCCTACACATGGCTAGACAAGACCGGCAATCTCCCGGACATTCCGGTGGATTCGATCATCGTTAACCCAAATATGCCGCAACAGGTTTTTGCTGGTACCGACTGGGGAGTTTATTACACCAACGACATAACGGTAGGATCTCCAACCTGGCAGCGCTTTGAGAACGGTATCCCGCACGCGATGGTCTGGGATATGCAAATAGATCGTGGCTCGACTACGCTCTCTGTGTGGACGCGCAGTCGCGGGGCATACGCTTATCCCTTGGCCGGCGGTGGAGGGACGCCAACTCCGACCCCGACAGCAACAGCAACAGCGACAGCGACAGCAACTGCCACTGCAGCAGCATCAGCAACGCCGACTGCCACGGCAACGGCTACCCCGACACCGTCAGGCAGGCAAACTCCGACTCCGAGACCTCGTCCGACCATACCTCCGCGCCCGTAGTTTTGTAACGCTACTTGAAACATTCAGGCGGGAACTCGCTAAGTAATTCGCGGGTTCCCGTTTTGCAGTGCGGACATGCTTCGCCGCTTCGTTGATATCGGCGAAGAGCAAGCGTTGCTTTGGCCAACACCTGAGCAGCGTACGGCTACCGCGTGGGGAGGGATGACGCTTTCCAGCCGTCCCCTGATCAAATAGCAAAAGTCGCGCGAAAAGAGTTGACCATTGCCAGGCGCTTTGGGTAAAAGCAGGTTCGGCATTGATTAAACCAACACCGCAACACGCTCATACAATTCTATGATCACAACCCCAAATCCCACATCTATGTTTACGCCGTCGGCAGGGCGACGTATTTTTAGTTCATTGTTTCTTTTAGCAGCTGCGGCAGCTGCGATAGGAGCCATCCATTCTTCACGTGCTATCGCCCAGGGTAGCTTTCGTGCATTGGGCGCAAACGCCAGTAAGATTGCGCCATGGGTGATGGAACATACAGCGAATCGACAGCAGGCGGAATTTTTCGTCGTTCTGGCCGATCAAGCTGATTTAAGCCGTGCCGCGACCCTTCAGACGAAGACTGAAAAGGGGCGGTACGTCTATAACACGCTGGTGAACAAGAGGCAGACCACGCAGGGACCGATCCTGCAGTGGCTGCGAGAACATGGGATCGAACATCAATCCTTTTACATCGTCAACGCCGTTTTGGTGAAAGCCAGCCGCGAAGTCGCAGAGACGCTGGCAAGCCGGCCAGATGTGGCGCGGATAGAGGGCAATCCGCACATTCAAAACAATCTGCCGCAACCAGGCGATGCCACGGAGGCGCCATCACAGCTCCAGCGACCGGACTCGATCGAGCCCGGGATCAATTACACGCACGCCCCCCAAGTGTGGGCGCTGGGTTACACTGGGCAGAATATTGTCGTTGCCAGCGCAGACACCGGAGTGCGCTGGACGCATAACGCCCTCAAGCCTCACTATCGTGGCTGGGACGGACAGAACGCCGATCACAACTTTAACTGGCACGACGCCATCCATGACTCCGTCAGTAATCCTTGCGGCAATGATTCGCCGTTTCCTTGCGATGACCAAGCTCACGGCTCTCATACCACCGGTACAATGGTCGGTGACGACGGGATGGGTAATCAGATCGGTATGGCACCGGGCGCAAAATGGATTGGTTGCCGCAATATGGACGCCGGCAACGGCACCCCGGCCAGATACATCGAGTGCATGGAATGGTTCCTTGCGCCATATCCAATAGGCGGCGGCCAGGGCGACCCCAGCAAAGCCCCTGACATTACCAACAACTCCTGGCATTGTCCTGCTTCAGAAGGTTGCTCCTTCGATACGTTACAGGCTGCTGTCGAAGCGCAGGCCGCTGCTGGTATCATGATGGTATCTGCCGCGCAAAATTCCGGGCCGGGTTGTTCAACTGTGGCAAATCCTCCGGGGATTTATGCCGCAACTTACACCGCGGGCGCCTTGGTAACCGGCAGCGATAACATCGCGAGCTTCAGCAGCCGCGGACCGGTGACAGCCGATGGCAGCAACCGGATCAAGCCTGATATCAGTGCTCCGGGCACAGGCACGCGCTCGTCCACCAATGCCAGCGATAGTTCATATGCAAATTTCAGCGGCACATCGATGGCCACTCCGCATGTTGCCGGCGCCATGGCGTTGTTTTGGTCAGCTTTTCCAAGCTTGCGACACCAGATTACCGCGAGCCGCGATGCTTTGAATCACACCGCACATTTTATCTCTTCCACTCAATGCGGCGACGCGGGGCCTCCGAACAACGTTTATGGGTGGGGCCGTCTGGAT
>WNGO01004670.1_pt1 | contig 12283 bp, 10 predicted proteins | sample 5400511 | NCBI WGS metagenome assembly WNGO01 (sample SAMN13153380, study PRJNA577476) | soil metagenome | isolation source: 20 cm soil or saprolite under Garry oak tree replicate 2 | place: USA:California | collected 2016-06-15
GCTTCGGTCCGTTCATGGGCTGCTCGCGCTATCCGAAGTGCAAGTTCCGCCGCGCATTGACCATCAACGGCGAGACTGCGCAGCCCAAGCTGCTCGAGGAACCATGCCCGGTGTGCGGCCGGCCGCTGCAGCTGCGCACCGGTCGCTACGGCGAGTTCGTCGGCTGCTCGGGATATCCGGAATGCAAGTACATCAAGAAGGATGCGTCGCAGTCGGCTGTCAAGCCGACCGGCCAGAAGTGCCCGCAGTGCGGAGAGGGCGAGCTCGTCGAGCGGACCGGGCGGTATGGGCCGTTCGTCGCGTGGTCGCGATACCCCGAGTGCAAGTACCGAGCCAACGTAGGAAAGGACGGAAAGGCGAAAGAGGGCCCGAAGCTTCTCGACGAACCATGTCCAATCTGCGGCAAACCGCTGGTCGAGCGCCGCGGCCGCTACGGACTGTTCAAGTCATGCTCCGACTACCCCAGCTGCCCAGGTCCTAAGGGCGTCAAGAAGGTCGAGGCCTAGGCCGTTCGAGGTTCTGCGTATACTCCGGACGCCGGTTAGCGAAAGCCAGCCGAGTTAGCACGCCCGGGGCAAACCCCCTGTCCTGCAAAGGCCAGAACCGGGCGGAAGAGGAACAGGGAGGAGGTAGCTACGTGGCGCAAGTGACTTTGAAGCAGCTGCTGGAAGCAGGTGTCCATTTCGGCCATCAGACCAGCCGCTGGAATCCGAAGATGAAGACTTACATCTTCACGGCCCGCAACGGCATCCACATCATCGACCTGCAGAAGACCGTCCGACTGCTGGATGACGCGTGGGATTTCGTCCGCGGCGTGGCGGCCAGTGGCCGGCCCGTGCTGTTCGTCGGCACCAAGAAGCAGGCGCAGGAGACCATCCAGACCGAGGCCGCCCGCTGCGGCATGTACTTCGTCAACCGCCGCTGGATGGGCGGCATGCTGACCAACTTCTCGACGGTCAAGAAGAGGATCGAGCGCCTGCAGGAGCTGCGCAAGATGCAGCAGGAAGGCCAGTTCGAGAACATGCCCAAGAAGGAGGCGAAGAAGCTCCAGGACGAGCTCGACCGCCTGATGTTCCACTTCGACGGCATCGCCGACATGAAGCGGCTGCCCGGCGCGATCTACGTCGTCGACCCGCGCAAGGAGCACATCGCGGTCACCGAGGCCAACCGGCTCAAGATCCCCGTGGTCGCGATCACCGATTCCAACTGCGACCCCGACCTCATCACGTTCGTGATCCCCGGCAACGACGACGCGATTCGCGCAGTCAAGCTGCTCACCGGCAAGATCGCCGACGCGTGCCAGGATGGCCGTCAGGAGGCGCAGGCGCGCGGCGAGATCCTGCCCGAGGTCGAGGACCGCGAGTTCCTCGAAACACCTCGCTATGAGGAGATCGAGGAGTACCTCGAAGACGAGGAGGACTACCTGCCGACCGTATCGGAGGAGGAGTTCATCGGCCGCAAGGCCGACGGCGAGGAATCGCGCTGAAACTGATGGCGAAGGTGACACCAGAGTTGATCAGGAAGCTTCGCGAGCTGTCGGGCGCGGGCATGATGGACTGCAAGAGCGCGCTCGAGGAAGCGGACGGCGACCTCGAGAAGGCCTACACGATCCTGCGCGAGAAGGGCATCGCCAAAGCCGCGAAGCGCGCCGGTCGCTCCACCGGCCAGGGCGTGGTCGAGTCGTACCTGCACAAAACCGGCGACGACTACCCGCCGCAAGTCGGGGTGCTGGTGGAGGTCAACTGCGAGACGGACTTCGTCGCCAAGGGCGTCGATTTCCGGAAGCTGGCGCGCGAGCTTGCGCTGCACGTCGCCGCGGCCGGCCCGCGATGGGTGGCGCGCGAGGACATTCCCGACGAGATCCTGGTCGAGGAGCGCAACCTCTATCAGCGCAAGGCCGAGCAGGACGGGAAGCCGGAGCAGGCCATCCCCAAGATCGTCGACGGGCAGGTCGAGAAGTTCATCCAGGAGAACGTGCTGCTGGAGCAGCCGTACTTCCGCGACCCCAAGCACCCGGTGAAGGACCTGATCGCGGAGAACATCTCGAAGCTCCAGGAGAACATCACGGTCAGACGCTTCTCGCGCTTCAACGTCCGAGAGGCCTAACCTCTAGGAGCACCATGGTCGACCGCTCGCCGAAGTACAACCGCGTCCTGCTCAAGCTGAGCGGCGAAGCGCTTGGCGGCCAGCGCGATTACGGCATCGACCTCGAGGTCGTGCGCACGATCGCCGCTCAGATCAAGCGCGTCCACGAGATGGGCGTCCAGATCGCGCTGGTCGTGGGCGGCGGCAACATCTTTCGCGGCCTGGCGGCCAGCAACCAGGGTTTCGATCGGGCGACAGGCGACTACATGGGCATGCTGGCCACGGTCATCAACGCGCTGGCGCTGCAGGACGCCCTCGAGCGCACGGGCATCCCCGCGCGCACGATGACCGCGATCCAGATGCCGCAGGTCGCCGCGCCTTGCATCCGCCGGCGCGCGGTGCGTCACATGGAGAAGGGGCGCGTCGTCATCCTGGCGGCCGGCACCGGCAATCCCTACTTCACGACAGACACGACCGCCGCCCTGCGCGCGGTGGAGATCGAGGCGGACGTGATCCTCAAGGCGACGCGGGTCGACGGCGTCTACACGGCCGACCCGAAGCGCGACCCGAAGGCCGTGATGCTGCCGCGGCTCGACTACCTCGAGGTGCTCAATCGCGGCATCGAGGTGATGGACAACACCGCCCTCACGCTGTGCATGGACAATGACGTGCCGATCGTGGTCTTCAATCTGCTTACGCCGGGCAACATCGAGCGTGTCGTGCTCGGCGAGGAGATCGGGACGCTGGTGGGCGCCGCGACTTGATAGATCCGATCCTTCGCGACGCAGAGTCGAAGATGGCGAAGTCGGTCGACCACTTCGGGGGCGAGCTCGCGACCATCCGCACGGGCCGCGCCAACCCCGCACTGATCGACAAGGTGATGGTCCCGTACTACGGGACGCCGACTCCGCTCAACCAGCTGGCGCAGATCAGCGCGCCTGAGCCCAGGCTGCTGGTGGTCCAGGTCTACGACAAGAGCCAGATCGGGGCCATCGAGAAGGCGCTGCGCTCCGGCGACATGGGCCTGAACCCCGCCAACGATGGCCAGGTGATCCGCGTGCCGATCCCGCCGCTGACCGAGGAGCGGCGCAAGGAGTACGTGCGGCTCGTCAGGCAGAAGGCGGAGGAGGCGCGGGTGGCGATCCGCAATGTCCGCCGCGACGAGATCCACCGCATCGACCAGATGGCCAAGAAAGGCGAGGTGGCCGAGGACGAGTCCAAGCGCGCGCACACCCGCCTGCAGAAGATCACCGAAGCTCAGGTCGAGCGCGTCGACGCCCTCGGGGCGCGGAAGGAACACGAAGTTCTTGAAGTATGAGAGGGAACCCACACGGTTCCCTCTCATCGGAGCGCTAAGCGCGCTCCTGCTCTCCTTCCCTCGCCCGGCCACGCCTGGGTGCCGTTAGGGACAAAGTCGAGGCCGGGCGGAGCCCGGCCTCCCCTGCAACGCCGGAATCATGTCTCGCCGGTACTCTTTGAGGGCCTTGGCCGACCCGTCAGTACCGCGTCACATCGGAATCATCATGGACGGCAACGGCCGCTGGGCCCGCGGCAAGGGCCACCCGGTGAGCTTCGGGCACAGGGCCGGGGTGCGCGCGATCAAGCGGGTGCTCGACGGCTGCGAGCGGCTGGGTGTCGAGGTCCTTTCCGTGTACGCCTTCTCGACGGAGAACTGGTCGCGGCCGCGGGCCGAGGTGCGAGCCCTCATGCGCCTGTTTCACGAGACCATGCAGCGCGAGATCGACGAGATGCACCGGCGCGGCGTGCGCATCGTCGTCAGCGGGCGGCGTGACGAACTCTCGCAGCGCATGCGCGAACGCATCGACGAAGCGATCGCCCGTACGTCGCGCAACACGAACGGCGTGCTCAACGTATGTCTGAACTATGGCGGCCGAGCGGAGATAGTCGACGCGGTGAGGAGGATTGCAGCGGAAGGACTCAAGCCCGAACAGATCGATGAAGGCGCCATCGCAGCCCGCCTCTACAACCCTGACCTGCCCGACCCCGACCTCATCATCCGAACGGCCGGCGAGCACCGGGTGAGCAATTTCCTGCTCTGGCAGTCGGCCTACTCCGAGATGATCGTCACCGAGCGCCTGTGGCCTGACTTCGACGTCGACGACCTCAAGGCCGCGATAGCGGAGTACGCGTCGCGCATCCGGCGCTTCGGCGGGCGCCCGGACACCGAGCCGAATCTCAAGGCCGCGGGCGGCGCACGGTCATGACCGCGACCCGGACGCCCGCCGCGTGGAGCGTGAAGCCCAGCCCTCTCATGATCCGCATCCTGAGCGCGTTCGTCTTCATCGGCTTGGTGGTCGGCGGCCTCTTCGGCGGCACATACACCGTGTATGCGCTGGTGATCGTGCTGGCGGGGCTCGCGCTGTGGGAGTTCCGCGGGCTGTCCGACGGCATGGGCTTTCGGGCGCCGCTCTGGCTGCTGTTTCCGCTTGGCGCCTTCTTCGCGTTCAGCGGCACCGCGCTGAAGCACGTGGACGTCGCGGTCGTGCTCTCGCTGTCCCTGGTTGCCGGGCTGGGCACATTTCTGGTGGTGCCTGGCCGCCGGCAGGGCCTCGGCCGGTGGGCGATGGGCTTGGCCGGCGCGCTCTACATCGGCATGCCGTTCAACTATTACCTGCTGCTGTACACGGCCCAGCCTCACGGCCTCATCTGGGTCGGGTTCACCGTCTTCGCGGTCATCGCGAGCGACGCGGCTGCCCTGCTGGTCGGCAGCCGCCTGGGCCGGCATGCGTTTTTCGCGACCATCAGCCCGAAGAAAACCGTCGAGGGGGCGATCGCGGGCGTCGTGGCGTCGGTCATCACGATGTTCGTCGGCGTGTCTGGAGTGCTCGGCATATCGCCGGTCCACGCGGTCGTGATCGGAGTGCTCGTCGGCCTCAGCGCGATCATGGGCGACCTGGTCGAGTCGCAGATGAAGCGCATCGCGGAGGTCAAGGACTCGTCGAATCTGGTTCCGGGCCATGGCGGCGTGCTGGACCGCCTGGACTCGATCCTGTTCCCGCCGATCCTCGTCTATTTCTATGTGTCGATGTTCGGGCTGCTCACTCGGTGACGCGGCCCGCCAACGTAGCGATCCTGGGCGCCACCGGCTCCATCGGCCGCCAGGCCCTCGACGTCATCGACCGCAACCCGTCGCGCCTGAAGCTTTTCGGCCTGACCGAAGGCAAGCGCACGAGCGCCCACAGCGCCGAGTACCTCATCCAGGGCCAGGCGGGCGACCCCGATTTCGATGCGCGCGTCGAGACGATGGTCACCGACCCTCGCTGCGACCTGGTGCTCGTCGCGATCCCCGGCGCCCGCGCGCTGCGTCCAACTCTGGCGGCGCTGAAAGCGGGGAAGGAGATCGCGCTCGCCACCAAGGAGGTGCTCGTCATGGCCGGGCCGCTGGTCATGAAGGCGGCCGGCGAGCGCGGTGTGCGGCCCGTCGACTCAGAGCACAGCGCGATCTGGCAGTGCCTGTGGGGCGAGCAGCGGGAGAACGTGCGCCGCCTCGTCATCACCGCGTCTGTCGGCCCGTTCTGGTCCCAGCCAGACCTCGACCTGGATCGAGTGACGGTCGATCAGGCGCTGAACCACCCTCGCTGGTCGATGGGCCCGAAGGTCACCATCGACTCGGCCACCCTGATGAACAAGGGCCTCGAGGTGATCGAGGCGCACCATCTCTTCGACATCCCTCTTGACCAGATCGCCGTATCCATCCACCCCCAGAGCGTCGTTCACTCTGTCGTGGAGTTCATCGACGGGTCGCTCAAGGCCCAGCTCGGCCGCCCCGACATGCGGCTGCCGATCGCCGTGGCGCTCGCCTACCCCGACCGGCTGCCGGACGCGGTGCCGCCGGTGCGGCTCGAGGAGCTGACCGGGCTCGAGTTCCACGCTCTCGACGAGCAGCGATTTCCTGCGGTCCGGCTCGCGCGCGAGGCGGCCGCGGCCGGCCAGGGCAGGCCGGCGGTGCTCAACGCGGCCAACGAGGAGGCGGTCAGCGCGTTCCTGGCCGGCGAACTGGCGTTCAGCGCCATCATCCCGACGGTCGAGCGCGCCCTGGCCGCGTTCCCTGGCGGCGGGGAAGACCTGGACGATGTGCTCGAGGCAGATCGCTGGACGCGGGATTACCTGGGCAGCAAGTTGGGTAGGCTGAGGGCGTGAGCGGGATCCTTTCCGACCTTCTCTATGTGGTCGGGATCGCAGTGATGTTCCTGATCCTGATCGCGCCGCACGAGGGCGGTCACTTCCTGGTGGCGAAGCTGTGCGGCGTCAGGATCATCGAGTTCTCGGTCGGGGCCGGCACCAGGCTCTGGTCGACGACCCGGAACGGCACCCTGTACGCGATCCGCCTGATCCCGATCATCGGCTACGTCCGCATGGGTGGCATGGAGGCGGGCGACTTCGAGGAGGCCAACGGCTTCCACTCCAAGGCACCATGGCAGCGCATCGCGATCCTGCTGGCCGGCCCTGTGGCGAACTTCGTGGTGGCCATCGTGCTGATCACCGGGTTCGGCCTGACCCAGCTCAACAGCGACCCGGGAAAGGTCATGGGGGTCGTCAAGGACTCGGTCGCCGCGAGCGCCGGTATCCGTCCCGGAGACCACATCAAGACCGTCAACGGCAAGGCGATCACCGCCCCCCAGAACATCCAGCAGCAGGAGGTGGCGGCCGCAGGGCAGTCCGTCACCATCACAGGCACACACGCCGATGGCACTCCGTTCGCAGCCGTGGTGACGCCCGTCTGCCAGAACGGCACCTGCCAGATAGGCGTCTTCATCGCGCGCGTCGCCACCCCGCTGACTGCGGTGCAGGAGGGCGTCAGCTTCCCATTCCAGGCGATGCAGGTCATCGTTCAGGGTCTCGGCTCGCTCGTCACCGGCCAGGTGCCGGGCGGCCTGTTCGGAAAGGACGGGCTCACGGGCCCGATCGGCATCGCCGCCATCACATATGACGCGGTCAACCAGGGGCCCCCGACCTACATCTGGCTGGTGGCTCTGCTGTCGGTCGCGCTGGGCGTGACGAATCTTTTCCCGCTGCTCGCGCTCGATGGCGGCCGCATTGTGGTCGTGATCCTCGAGTGGCTGCGGAGGCGTCCGTTCGACCGCAACAGCGAGCTCAACTTCCAGCGCTGGGGCCTTGCCGCCCTGCTCGCGCTGGTTGCTGTGATCAGCTTCCTCGACATCCAGCGCATCGTCACCGGGCAGTTCCCAGGCGTGCACTGATGGTCCCCCGCCGGAAGTCAATTCCGGTGAACGTCGGCGGCGTGGTCATCGGCGGCGCGGCGCCGATCGCGGTGCAGACCATGACCAAGACCGACACACGCGACGTCAAGGCGACCCTGCGGCAGATTCACGAGCTGAAGGACGCGGGATGTGAGGTCGTCAGGCCGGCGGTGCCAGACCGAGAGGCGGCGGAGGCCTTGAGGGAGATCGTCAAGGGCTCGCCCTTGCCGGTGATCGCGGACATCCACTACGACCACACCCTCGCGCTGCTGGCGATCGAGGCAGGCGTGCACTGCCTGCGTCTGAACCCAGGCAACATCCCCGACCGAGACAAGGTCGTCAAGGTTGTGACCGCCGCCAAGGAGCGGCAGATCCCGTTCCGCATCGGCGTGAACGCCGGCTCGCTGCCCGAAGAGGTGCACAAGAGCATGCGCGAGCAGCACCAGGTCAACCGCGACGACCGCGAGCGCACCGCTGAGCGCATGGTCGAGGTGGCGCTCGGCCACTGCAAGATCCTCGAGGACCTGGACTATGGCCCGGGCTTCGTCAAGGTCTCGCTGAAAGCGACCGACGTCTGGACCAACGTGCTCGCGAACCGCAAGTTCGCCGCCGCGCGCCCTTACCCGATCCACCTCGGCGTCACCGAGTCCGGGCCCGTCCAGGCCGGCAGCATCCGCAGCGCCGTCGGCATGGGCATCCTCCTGAGCGAGGGCATCGGCGACACGATTCGGGTGTCGCTGGCTACGTCTGATCCTCGCGAGGAGGTGCGGGTCGCGCACGAGATTTTGAAGACCCTTGCCATTCGCAACGAGAGCCCGACCCTTGTCGCCTGCCCGACGTGCGGGCGGCTCGAGTACGACATGGTGCCCACCGTCAAAGCGGTCGAGGCCCACATCGCCGCGCTCAAGGTTCCGATCACCGTCGCGGTCATGGGCTGCGTGGTGAACGGCCCCGCCGAGGCTCGGCACGCCGACATCGGTGTGACCGGCGGCCGCGGCAAGGGCGTGATTTTCAGGAAAGGTAAGCTGTACCGCACGGTGCCCCAGGAAGAGCTCCTGCAAGTGCTTCTCGCCGAGATCGACGCGATCGCGGCCGAGCACGCCCCCGCGCCGGCTCCGCTCCCGTCGTAGCGCCCCTCCCCACGAAGTGGGGAGGCTGGGAGGGGGCGCCGAACTCACCTCGAGCGATCAAACACGTGGTTAGAGAATGAAAGAGACAGTGGAAGAGCAGCAGGATTTCGTGAAGGACATCACCAAGATGTCCGACGACTTCGACCGTTGGTACACCGACGTCGTCCGCAAGGCCGAGCTGGCGGACTGGTCAGGGGTCCGCGGCATGATGGTCGTTCGGCCATACGGCTGGGCGATGTGGGAAGCGATCCAGCGCGCCTTCGACGACATGATCAAGGAGAGCGGGCACGAGAACTGGGCCTTCCCGCTGCTGATTCCGCGCGAGTTCCTGATGAAGGAGGCCGAGCACGTCGAGGGCTTCGCCCCCGAGGTCGCCTGGGTGACGAAAGCCGGCGCTCGCATGGAGGAGCTCGAGGACCCGCTGGCCGTGCGGCCTACGTCGGAGACCATCATCGGCGCGATCATCAAGCGCTTGCGCAGCCGCGAGTTCTGGTGGCAGGAGGGCCACACGTTCCATGCCTATGCGCAGGAGGGCATGGACGAGGCCAACCTCATCCTCAACTACTACCGCTCGATCGCCGAGGACTGGCTGGCGGTGCCCGTGCTCATCGGGCGGAAGTCGCCGTCGGAGACGTTTCCGGGCGCGGTCTATACGCTGACGCTCGAGGGCTTGATGCGCGACGGCCTGGCTCTTCAGATGGGCACGTCGCATTACTTCGGGCAGAACTTCTCGCGCGCCTACGACATCTCGTTTTCCAACAAGGACAACGAGCGCGAGCTGTGCTATTCCACCTCGTGGGGCATCAGCACCCGCATGGTCGGCGCCATCGTGATGGCGCACGGCGACGACTCAGGCCTGATCGTTCCACCGAAGGTCGCACCCGTGCAGGTGGTGGTCGTGCCGATCTTCCGCGACTCGGAGGGCCGAGCCAAGGTGGAGAAGTTCATCAACAGCTGGGCGCCCGAGCTCAAGGCGGCAGGCATTCGCTCTCGCGTCGACTGGCGCGATGAGAGGCCAGGCGACAAATATGCGCACTGGGAGCTGAAGGGGGTTCCTCTTCGCCTGAACGTCGGCGGGCGGGACGCCGATGCAGGTCAGGTCGAGCTGGTGGACCGGCTTTCGCGGGAGAAGCGTGCGCTGCCGGCCGCGGGCCTGGCGCAGGCGCTCGGGGGCGAGCTGCAAAAGTTCCAGACACGGCTCTTCGAGCGCGCGCAGGCATTTCAGCGAGCGAACACGTTCGAGCTCGGCACGCTGGACGAGGTGATCGCCCACTTCCGCGACCGAGGAGGCTTCGTCTGGGTGCAGTGGTGCGGTGACGAGGCCGAGGAGGCGCGTGTCAAGACCGACGCGGGCGGCGTGACCATCCGCACCATCGACGAGGACACCAGGCCGTCAGGCAACTGCTTTGTGTGCGGAAGGCCGGCAACGCTTCGGGTCGCGCTCGCGAAGGCGTACTGAGAGGCTACCCCTGCGTCGGGCCCTTCATTCGTGCCGTTGGCCGTGGATCGTCGGGCAGCGGGTTCTCGAAGGCCCCGATCGCCGGAGCGTCTTTGAAGAACGACTCCTGCGGGATCAGCTTTAGCGTGCCGTTGTGCGCCGCGTCCAGCACCGCCTCGGCGACGTCCGGGTGGAAATGCGTGCCGGCGCCCTGGCGGACCTGGTCGATCGCGACCTCCAGCGACATTCCCTTGCGGTAAGGCCTGTCCGAGGTCATCGCGTCGATCGCGTCGGCCGCGCTGGCGATCCACGCGAAGATCGGCAGGTCGTCGCCCTTCTTGCGGTCGGGATAGCCCTTGCCGTCATAGCGCTCGTGATGCGAGCGCACGATCACGAGCTCGTCGGTCAGCATCTTGAGGCCGCTAAGGATGTTGAAGCCGACGGTCGTGTGCGCCTTCATCTTGGCGAACTCCTCGTCCGTCAGCTTCCCAGGCTTCTGCAGCACCGCATCCGGCACGCCGATCTTGCCGATGTCGTGCAGCCGCACACCGCGCTCGAGGCGGACCCACGCGCCCTGGTCCTTCGGTGAGTACTTCATCTGGCGCGCGATCATCAGCGCGTACTGCGTCACCCGCTGCGAGTGGCCTGCCGTGTAAGGGTCGCGCGCGTCGACCGCGTTCGCCAGCGCTTCGAGGGCTGACAGGATGACCTCTTCGCGGTCCTTGAACAATCGAGCGTTGTCGATGGCCACTGCTGCCTGCGTCGCCAGCTCGGTGACGAGGTTGCGGTGGTCGTTGCTGAACACGCGGCCCACCTGGTAGTTGGCGAGGAACAGGACGCCCAGCGGCGTGCCGCGGAGCGTGATCGGCACGCACAGAACCGCGCGTGGATTGAGCGGGCTGTCGGTCCCGGGCTTGCGCTCCATCGCCTCCATGAAGGGCTGCTTGGTCGTCATCACCTGCTTGCAGATGTCGCCACCGAGCTGCAGCGCGAGCTTCTCGGCCGTTTTGGAGTCGGTGCCAAAGCCTCCTTTCAGAATGAGCCGTCCGCTTTCGTCCAGCGCCAGACACCCGATCTGCGCGGATGAGGCCTTGGCCGCGCCGGCCAGCACCTGCTGCAGAACCTGGTTGAGGTCGAGTGTGGAGGTGGCCGCCTGCAGCGCCTCCTGCAGGTTCTTGAGCTCCCAGATGCTTCGCTGGTTGTCGTCGTACAGCTCGGCGTTGCGGACCGCGACGACACCCTGGTTGCCCAGCGTCGACAGCACGCGCTGGTCGTCTCCAGTCCATTCACGCGGACGCACGTCGAACACGGTGAGCGTGCCCCACAGCCGGCCGTCCTCGAGCATCGGCGTGCAGAGCGCCGAGCGCAGTCCGTATGCCTTGAGGTCCGGCGGTGAGCTGAGGTCGAAGCTGGCGCTCGTGTCGGCGAGCGCGGTGACGCCCTGACTGAGCATCACGGCGCCGATGATGCCCTGGCCGTTGTCGAACTCCATCTTTTCGACCTCGGTGGGGAAGCCGAGCGACATGATCACGTGCTGTGTGCCTTCGGGAGTCGTCCGTGTCAGCAGTCCCGCGCTCGCGCCTGTGACTCGCGCCGCCGTTTCGAGCGTCTTCTGCTCGAGCACCTTCGAGCCCTGCGTGACCGTGGTCAGCGCCTGCGAGATCTCGCCCAGCGCGTCGAGCGCGGTGTCGAGCTTGGAGGCCTGGCCCGTGACCGTCGCGAGAATGCGCGAGTTCTCGACCGCGACGCCGGCCATCGAGCCGAGCTCCTCCAGCGCGGACGCATCCTGCTGGTTGAACCCGGTGGTCGCGTTACGGCCCAGGCAGATGGCGCCGAGCACGCCGTCCCTGCCGCCGATTGGAGCAAGGAGCTCATTCACCGTGCCCGCGGTGGTGCTGGGCGTGATCCCGCTGAACACCCCATCCTCGGCCGCCGCGTGGCTGCGAATTACGATCTCGCCCTTGCGCACTCGCTGCATAGGGCCTTCGACCGGTGCAGCCCCGCCCTGCCCGTCGATGAAGACGAAGGTGTCGTCGGGCTGGAACAGGGCGACGCGGCCGGAGTCAAAGCGCACGACCCGGCCGATGCGATCGAGCACGAGGGAGAGGACCTGCTGCACTGTCATGCCGAACGCCTCGGTCACGAGCTCGTTCATGAACGTGTAGCGCTCGGACTCCCGCTGGCTCAAGGCGACCGCGTGGGCGCTCGCCAGCAGGGTGCCGGCTCGGCGGATCAGCGTCATGCCGAGGCGCCGGTCATCGTCGGTGAAGCCGCCCGGCTTGTTGCCGAGGAGCACGAAGCCGCCCACGCGATCGCCAATCGGCATTGGCAGAGCGAGCAGGCCGTCGACGGCCAGCTCGTCGGGCACGTAGTTCACGAGCTCTGTAAGGCCCGACTTGTCGGCGCCG
>WNGO01002585.1_pt1 | contig 12281 bp, 11 predicted proteins | sample 5400511 | NCBI WGS metagenome assembly WNGO01 (sample SAMN13153380, study PRJNA577476) | soil metagenome | isolation source: 20 cm soil or saprolite under Garry oak tree replicate 2 | place: USA:California | collected 2016-06-15
CCTCGCGCGTGATCGAGGCGAATCTCGACACCGAAGCGAACCGCAAGCTCGTGACGGATTTCCTGGAGAGTCTCGGAAAGGCCGGGACGAAGCGGTGAAGAACGTCACGATCGCGCGCAACTACGCCGAGGCGCTGTTCGCCGCCGGCGACCGGTTCAATGAGATCCTGGACGCGGTGGCGGGCGCCATCGAGGCGGACGAGCGGATCAAGACCGTCCTCGAATCGCCACGCGTCTCGAAGGCCGCCAAAGGGAAGATCCTGGAGCGTGCGTTGAAAGGCGAGGCGCCGGTGGAGTTTGTGCGGTTTCTGCAAGCCGTGGTCCGGCGTGGGCGGCAGGGCTTGCTCGCGGAGATCGCGCAAGAGTATCAAGTACTCCTGGACGAAAAGCTGAACCGGGTGCACGCCGGCGTCACGCTCGCCGAGGAGCCCGATGCGCGCACACAACAGCAAGTGGTCGAGCGGCTCACGAAGGCCCTCGGGCGCGAGGTGCGGGCCTACTTTCGGTCCGACCCCAGGATCCTCGGCGGGGTAGTCGTACGGGTTGGTGACCGCATATTCGATGGATCGGTCCGTAGACGATTGACGGCTTTGCAACGGAGAATGCTTACAGGGGAGTGACTATGAAGAGTCTCGCGCTGCTCGGTTTGCTCACGCTCGCAGTTCCTCTCGTAGATAAGCCTCCAGTCATCAAAGAATGGCCTGTACCATGGGCGGACACCCGTCCGCGCGATCCTTTCGTCGATCCGACGACGGGACGGATCTGGTTCTGCGGCCAGGCCGGCCATTACGTCGCCTACTTCGTTCCGGAGACCGGCGAGTTCAAACGATTCGACCTCGAGCCCGGCGCCGGCCCGCACAACCTGATCGTCGACAAGTCGGGGATCGTCTGGTTCTCGGGCAACCTGGTCGGCTACATCGGACGGCTCGACCATGCCCGATCCGATGGTGCGCGATCCGCACACGATGGTGTTCGACAAGAACGGTGACATCTGGTTCTCGGCCCAGGGCGGCAACGCGGTCGGGAAGCTGACGGTGAGCACCGGCCAGGTGCAGCTCCTCAAAGTCCCGACGGAGAACGCCCGCCCGTACGGCATCAAGCTCGACTCGAAGGGCCGTCCGTGGATCGTGCTGTTCGGCACGAACAAGATCGCGACCGTCGATCCCGCGACCATGCAGCTGCGCGAGATCACGCTGCCGCGTGCGGCGACGCGGCCGCGGCGGATGGAGATCACGTCCGACGACAAAATCTGGTACGGCGACTACGCCGGCGGCTTCCTCGGCCGCTACGATCCCGTGACCGGGAAGGTCGACGAGTGGCAGCTGCCGGGCGGCGCGGATGCCAGGCCGTACGCGATGGTGCGGGACGACGAGGACCGCGTCTGGGTGGTCGAGACGTCGCGGCCGAATCGGTTCGTCTCGTTCGATTCCCGGACGCTCAAGTTCTCGGAAGAGACGCCGGTGCCGAGCGGCGGCGGCGTGGTGCGCCATATGATCTACGATCCGGCGACGAAAGCGATCTGGTTCGGCACGGACAACAACACGCTCGGCCGGGCGATCGTGCCGCCGCGCACCCCGGCGCCGCAGACGCCGTAGCAGAAACGTAGGGGCGCAGCACCCTGCGCCCCTACCTTCCTGTCCCGTCACTGCGGGATATAATAGCGGCTCACTCGAATCGGAGAGCCGCGGTTTATGTCCGTCCCCCGCCGTCTGTTTTTCGCAGCCTGTGTTCTGACATTCGCAACGTCCGCCGTCGCTCAACGCCGCACGAGTCCCCAGTCCCCAATCGCGACCCCCGCTTACGACACCTCGCTGTACAACGGGCTCGAATGGCGCGAGATCGGGCCGTTTCGCGGTGGGCGGGTCACCGCGGTTGCGGGCCACGCCGCCGAGCCGCTGACGTTCTACTTCGGCGGGACGGGCGGCGGCGTGTGGAAGACCACCGACGGCGGCCTGACGTGGGTGCCGATCTCGGACAAGGACTTCCGCGCCGGCTCGATTGGCGCGATCGAGGTCGCGCCGTCCGATCCCAACGTGGTCTATGTCGGCACGGGCGAGTCGCCCATCCGCGGCAACGTGTCGCCGGGCAACGGCATGTACAAGTCCACCGACGCCGGGAAGACATGGACGCACATCGGACTCGGGAACGCCGGGCAAATCGGCGCGATCCGTGTGCATCCGACGAATGCCGACATGGTGTACGTCGCCGTGCTCGGCCACGCGTTCGGGCCCAATCCCGAGCGCGGCGTGTTCCGCTCCAAAGACGGCGGCAAGACGTGGGAGAAGGTGCTGTTCCGGTCTGATTCCGCCGGCGCCGTGGATCTCGCGCTGGACCCCGCCAATCCGCGCATTCTCTACGCTGCGATATGGCAGGCGCGTCGCGGACCCTGGTATATGTCGAGCGGTGGGCCGGGCTCGGGACTGTTCAAGTCCACCGACGGCGGCGACACATGGAAAGAGATCACGCGCAACGAAGGCATGCCGAAGGGCGTCATCGGGAAAATCGGCGTCACGGTGTCCGCCAATCACGATCGCGTGTGGGCGATCGTCGAGGCCGACTCGGGCGGCGTCTTCCGTTCTGAAGACGGCGGTGAGACGTGGCGGCGCACCAACGACGAGCGCAATCTGCGCCAGCGCGCCTGGTACTACTCCCACATCCACGCCGATCCCAAAAACCCCGACATGGTCTACGTGTTGAACACGGGCGCCTATCGCTCTGTGGACGGCGGCCGGACGTTCACGCCGCTGCGCGCGCCCCACGGCGACCATCACGGCCTGTGGATCGCGCCGAACGATCCTGCCCGCATGATCAACAGCAACGACGGCGGCGCGACGATCAGCTACAACGGCGGCGCCACCTGGACGGGGCAGGACAATCAGCCGACGGCGCAGTTCTATCACGTCATCGCCACCACGCACGTGCCCTACAAGGTCTGCGGCTCGCAGCAGGACAACAGCACTGTGTGCATCGCGAGCCGTACCGACGGGGGCTCGATCGGTGAGAAGGATTGGTACGAGGTGGGCGGCGGCGAGAGCGGCTGGATCGCGGCGCGCGCCGACGATCCCGACATCGTCTATGCCGGCAGCTACAGCTACCTCTCGCGCCTCGATGTCCGCACTGGCCAGGAGCGGAACATCTTCCCCTGGCCCGACAACCCGATGGGCTGGGGCGCCGGCGACCTCAAGTACCGCTTTCAGTGGACGTTCCCTGTCGTGCTATCGCCGTTCAATCCGAATGTGCTGTATGCCGGCGCCAATGTCGTCTTCCGCACGACGAATGAAGGCCAAAGCTGGGACGCGATCTCCGGAGACCTGACGCGGAACGACAAATCGAAACAGGGTCCGTCCGGGGGGCCGGTCACGAAGGACAACACGAGCGTCGAGTATTACAACACCGTCTTCGTGATCGCGCCGAGTGCCAGGGACTCCGGGCTGATCTGGGTAGGGAGCGACGACGGCCTGGTACACGTGACGCGGGACGGCGGCAAGACGTGGACCAATGTGACGCCGCCGGTCCGTGACCTCCCCGACTGGTCCCTGATTTCATCCATCGAGCCGTCGCCGCACGACGCCGGGACCGCCTATGTGGCCGCCACCCGCTACAAACTCGATGACTTCAAGCCGTACGTCTTCAAGACCACCGACTACGGCAAGACGTGGCGCAGCATCACCAGCGGCATCCCCGCCGATCAGTTCATCCGCGTCGTCCGCGAGGATCCGGCGCGCCGCGGTCTCCTGTATGCCGGTGGCGAATTCGGCGTGTATGTGTCGTTCGACGACGGCAACAGCTGGCAGTCGCTGCAGCGCAACCTGCCGGTGGTACCGATCCACGACTTGGTGGTCAAGGACAACGATCTGGTGGCCGCGACGCATGGTCGGTCGTTCTGGATCCTCGACGACCTGACGCCGCTGCAGCAGCTCGCCGACTCTGTGAGTCGTTCGACGCGCTTCCTCTATACTCCGCGCACGGCAGTCCGCCGGGGCCTGGGCGGCGGATTTGGGGGTGGGGGCTCGGGATTGGGGGCTGGCCGCAATCCACCGGGCGGCGCGGTCGTCTTCTTCTATCTCAAGACCGCCCCTGATTCAGCGACCAACGTGAGCCTCGATTTTCTGGATAGCCGCGATTCCCTGGTCCGGCGTTTTAGTCCCAAGCCCCGAGCCCCGAGTCCCGATTCCCTGAAAGTCCGCTCCGGCATGAACCGGTTCGCCTGGAACCTGCGGTATCCGGACGCGAGCCGCTTTCAGGGCATGATCTTCTGGGCGGGAGGGACGGCGGGACCGGTGGCGGTGCCGGGGAGCTACAAGGTCCGGCTGACGGTGGGCGACTGGTCGGCGACGCGCGAGTTCACGGTGCGGCCCGATCCCCGCGTCAAGACGACGCCGGAGGAGTATCAGCGCCAGTTCGACTTGCTCACGAAGATCCGTGACCGGGTGAGCGCGGCGAACGACGCGGTCCGGCGGATCCGCGAGGTGCGTGAGCAGCTCGACGGGGCGGCAACGCGCGCGCGCGGCCTGCCTGGCGATGCCGGCAAGCGCATCGCGCAACAGGCGGACTCGATCAAGGGGCGACTCGCGGCGGTCGAGGAGGCGATCTATCAGGTGAAGAATCGCTCGAGCCAGGATCCGCTCAACTACCCGATCCGGCTGAACAACAAGATCGCGTCGCTGGCGGGCGTGGTAGCGAGCGCCGACGCCGCGCCGACGGCGCAGTCGGTGCAGGTGTTCGACGAGCTGGCGGCGGCATTGCAACTACAGCTCGACCGGCTGAAGGCCGTGCTCGACGCCGATGTCCCGGCCTTCAACCGGCTCGTGAAGGAGAGTGACGTGCCGGCGATCATCCTCCGCTGAGGCGATAGCGCAGGCCGAGTCCGACGCCGTAGCGCCAGGTGACTCGCCGCTCGAGTTCGGGCGGTAAGTCACCTGGCTCGAACCAGGATTTCGAGAGCATTCCCTCGAATCGGATTGCGCCCGACAGCCGTCTTGCGACCGGCCACTCGTACGCGCTCGCGGCTACGACGCCGATGCGTGAGCGCGTTTCATCGACTCCCTTCCAGAGGTGGAGGGAGGGTCCCAATTCCATCCTCACCGCTCCGCTCGACCCTATCCCCACCACCTGGAAGTTGAGCAATAGCTGGCCTTCGACCACTTCTCCAGACGAATTGTCGGTAAGCGTCAGGTCGGGCGTCGCGGCTGTCAGGCCTACGCTTGCGTAGGATGCATGCAAGCTCAGACGTGCCCGGCCGACCGCGCGATCTACGCGCACGCCGAAGGTCGTCGCGTTGGCGGGCCGAAGAGTCGTTGGACCGCTACTGTCATTCGCAACGCGGGACGATCCGCGATAGTGCGTCGTGTTGATCTCGAGTCCAACGTCCCACTGCGCTGCGACAGGTACTGTGATCAGTGCCATGAAAACCAGTAACGCTGCTCCAACGCGCATAGTCTGAGGCCCTCAGTACATAACCAGGTTGATCCAGCCATTCGTGATGTTGTTGTCGCCTTTGACAAACCAGTTGTAGCCCGGATAGGTGGCGCCGACGATATCGTCCTCCACGGCGGTACCTACGAGGTCATCGTTGGTCTTGAAGAACGAAGCAATGGCTTGCCACAAGCTGCTGGCTGCTTTCGCGTATTTGTACGCCCTCACGGTGACCGTACTCGAGTCGTTGCCTCCGCTGAGGTTGTTATAGAGGCTGTCCACGACCTTGAAGACGCGCTCCGCCCGTCCAACGTCGGTCTTGATCTGACACGCGGTGTCATCGTCCTCGACCACGAAGATCCTGAGGTTTTGCTGCGGATGTGCCGCGTTGTATTGATCGAGCTGATTCTTGGAGAACAGCAGCACGTTTCCCGACCAGTCCAGATCGTTCTGATCGAACGTGTACGGCCCGCCCGCGTGCTCACCGGCGCATTGGTAGTCATACAGGGAATCGGTCGTGCCCTTCTGGCCCAGCATGTGTACCTCAAATTCGGGGGACCCCTTCAACCAGCCTTCAAAGTCTTGCACGAAATGGCTTTTGGTCATGTACAAGCCCGGGGCCGGCGGTGGGGGAGGCACGACGCCACCGATCGGCCCACCCCCGCTCCCGTCGCAGTCCATGAGGCATTCCAGCACGCGCGCCGGCCGGACCGAGAAGTCGGTTTCGACCGGGACGATCGCCAGGACGGGCGTGGCGGGCGGGGTTTTCGGATCGAGCACCTGGCGCCGGCCGTCGGGATCGAACGCGACGGGCGGATCGTCGTCCGTCATCGCGGTGGCGACCAGCACCTGCTCGTCGCCGGTCCATGCCGCGCGATGCGCGGGCACGGGGAAGTAGACCTCGAGCGCGATCGCCGCCTTGACCCGGCTCTCGACCGCGTCCTTGGTCGTGGTGTTCTCCGCCGCGATCTCCCGGAGCGCCCGGCTCTCGTTGGCGGCGAGGAAGGTCTCGAACTGCAGCTTGTGCTCGCGATAGGGCGAGGCGTTGAGCTGCGCCTTCAGATAGGCCCGAAACGCCGCGTTCTTGAGCCCTTTGGCGAACATCTTGGCGAGCGCTTCGGGACCCTTGGCATTGCCCGTGATGGCGGCAGCCGGGCTCTCGGCCGGTGGGGTCACGGTCCGGTCGCTGCAGGCGGCGATGAGGATCAGCGCCACCACAGCGCAACTGCGGTTCAACATGAGTCCTCCTGGTAAGAGTGGAGGCTCATTGTGGGGGCGGACGCTCGGGGAGCATCGTCCTTTCCTTGCGACTCGGGCCCAGAACACGCGAGATTCCCGGGCCATGCTTCCCATCGCGGTCGATTCGACCTACTGGCAACAGCGGGTGGCGTACGAGATCGTCGCCTCGCTCGACGAGCCGAGCGGGGTGCTCAGCGGCAATGTCCGCATCAAGTACGTGAATCAGTCGCCCGACACGCTGCGCGATTTCTACGTCCATCAATACCTGAATGCGTTCCGTCCCGGCTCGCGCTGGGCCGCGGCCGACTCTGCGGAAGGCCGCGTGCGCTTTCAGCATATGAGGGATCCCGATTACGCGTTCGAGCGGGTCACGCAGGCGTCGCTCGGAATACCAGACTATCCGTACGCTCCCGATTCGACGATCGCGCACTGGCGCTTGCCACGACCGCTCGCGCCAGGCGACTCGATGGAGCTCACAATTTCCTGGAAGGCTCGGCCCTCGACGCTGCCGCGCCGTCAGGGGAGGCAGGGCCGCCGGTTCGATTTCGCCCAGTGGTATCCGAAGGTCGTCGTGTACGACAAGTACGGGTGGGAGGATCATCCCCTCTATCCGGCGGGCGAGTTTTACGGCGAATTCGGGAGCTACGATGTCTCGCTCGACCTTGCTGCCGACCAGGTGATCGGGGCGACTGGTGTGCCGATCGAAGGCGACCCAGGGTGGCAGAAAGCCGGTGTCGGAGGCGGCCCAATCGACTATCAGCGCGACTACTACCACGCACCACGCAGCACGCACCTCTGCACGGCGTCTCAAGGCCGCAAATGCGTCCGCTTCTTCGCCGATTCGGTGCACCATTTCGCGTTCTCGCTGAACCCCGAGTACCGGTACGAGCAGGGTCGCTACAAAGACGTCGTAGTTCACGTCCTGTATCAACCGGGCGACAGCGCGACGTGGGGAAAGGGCATCGCGGTGAAAGGCACCGAGATCGCGCTCGCGTGGCTCGATTCACTCTACGGCAAATTCGCCTGGCCACAGATCACCAACGTGCACCGGATCGAAGGCGGCGGCACCGAATTCCCCATGATGATCATGGACGGCAGCGCCGGCCTCGGCCTGATCGTTCACGAGCTGGGCCACAACTACACGATGGGCATCCTCGCCAACAACGAGTGGCGCGAGGGCTTTCTCGACGAAGGCTTTACCAGCTTCCAGACGGGCTGGTTCTTCGAGGCGCACGGCGGCGAATCGGAATACCCCAGCATCGAGAGTGACATCCTGTTGTGGGACCTGGACCGCTGGAGCGAGCCGGTCTCGATGGTCAGCGAGCGCTATCGCGACTTCGCCACATACAACACGATGATTTACGAGAAGGGCCAGCTGTTCTACGAGCAGCTGCGCTACATCGTGGGCGATGATGCGATGCGGAAGATCCTGCGCACGTATTACGCTCGCTGGCGGCTGAAGCACGTGGATGAGAACGCATTCCGCGGCGTCGCGGAAGAAGTCTCGCACCAGGATCTGAAGTGGTTCTTCGGCCAGTGGCTGCACGGCACGCCATTGATCGACTACAAGATCGGCAAGGTGAAGCGCAGGAAGATGGCTGATGGCAGATGGCGGACCGCAGTGACGATCGAGCGCCTCGGTGACGGCTGGATGCCCATCGAGCTCGGCTACGGCGACTCGATCGTGGCGCGTGTGAGTGGCCAGGGCGAGCGCGAGACCGTCGAGTTCCTCAGCGACAAGAAGCCCAAGCGGCTCGTGCTGGACCCGCGGCAGCGCGCGCACGACTGGAATGCCCTCAATAACTACTATGGCAGGCGTCGCATGCTGGTGCGCCTCGACTATCTGAAGCGCGTCGGGCCGCCGCGCGACCGCATCGTTACGAACTTCCTGCCGGCAGTTTGGTCGAATGATTTCGGCGGCGTCACGATCGGGATCCGGTCGCGGCAAGACTACCTCGGCCGCTTTGACAAGAACTTTCTCGTGGTCTCCTACGCGTTGGACCCGGACTTTGCCGGCGCTTCCGACGGGACGCAGCGCCGGTACGGCTTTTACCTGCGGTTGGGCAACCCAGCTAGTCACCCGATGCCGCGCACCGATGCGTCGGTGGCTGGGTGGAGCGTCGAGGGGCGCGTCGGCGCAGCCATTCACACCGATCGCTCGCTCCGCAAGCATTTGACCTTCGGCCCCGACGTCCACGTCGGTTTCGACGCGATGTGGATGGCCGTGAACGATCTCGGCTTCGTGGACCGCCGGCTGTGGGACAACGCCGGCACGATCGAGGTGGGACCGTGGTGGTCGATGACGAAGGTGCGCGGCAATCGTGAGTGGCGCGCTCGGGTCGGTGTCACGGGCGGCATCGTGTACCGCAACCCGGGCGCAGGCATCCAGGCGAAGAGCCGCTACGATATCGAGGCGTTCGCCCGACCCAAGGGCGAAATCAGTCTGCGAACGCCGGCGCTCGGCGTCCGGCTCTTCTTCGGCATCTATGCGGCCGACACCAACTTCGCGACGCCGCTGCAGCGGCGGATCATGGTGGCCGGCGCCGATCCGTACACCACGTTCACCAATCCGCTGCTGCGCAGCCGCGGCGCGTTGTTCGTGCGCCCTGACTTCCACTACCAGGCCCCGGGCGACGCGAATCTCCGCGCGTTCCGTTCGGACGTCGGCGGCCGCTGGGCGGTGGCGCTCAACATCGAGGCCACGCAAACTCTTGGTCTGCCCGCCGGCGCCGCCGCGCAGGCGTTTTTCGACGCCGGTATCGTCGATCCGCGCGCAGTACCACCTTCGCCGAGCACGCAGTCGTTCACGACGTTGTATGATGCCGGGGTGGGCCTCGTGTTCCGCCCTCATATCAACGACCTCGCGTGGACGATGCGATTCGAGGTGCCCTTGATCGTCAACCGCTGGGACTACGCGGCCGACGGTACGGACAAGCGCGTGCGATTCCGCTGGCAGGTGAGCCTGGAGCCGAGCTTTTGAACGAGCGCCGCGAGTTCTTTCAGAGCACGATCGGGAAGCTGCTCCACGAAGTGGCGCGGCGCACCGAGGAGCGGGTCGCGCCCAGGCGGTGGTTTCGCCCGCCGGGCGCGGCTGATGAGGTGGCGTTCGTCGCCGCCTGCACGCGATGCGGCGACTGCATCGACGTCTGCCCCGTGCACGCGATCCTCAAGACACCCGCGAACGGCGGCGGCTTGGCGGCCGGCACGCCCTACATCGATCCCACCACGCGCGCCTGTATCGCCTGCGAAGACATGCCGTGCGCCGCGGCCTGCGAGACCGGTGCGCTGACCAAGGTCCCGTGGGACACCGTCCACATGGGCATCCTGGAGCTCGATCCGCAGCGCTGCATCACGTTCCAGGGCGCCGAATGCGGCGTGTGCGCGCGCGCCTGTCCCATCGGTGAGAAAGCTCTCGCGCTGGACGATCGCGGCCGTCCCGTGCTGAAGCCGGAAGGGTGCGTCGGCTGCGGGGTCTGTGTGACGGCGTGCGTGACCATACCGTCGTCGCTGAAGCTGAGGCTCGCGTGAGCGGGGTTCCCTATCGCGTAGAAAAGCCGTGGGGCTACGAGCTCATTTGGGCGAAGGCCGACCGCTACGTCGGCAAGATCTTGCACATCGAAGCGGGCCACGTGCTCTCGCTGCAGTATCACAACGTGAAAGACGAGACGATCTACGTGCAGTCGGGTGAGATCATCCTCCGCCTCGGCCAGGGCGGCGATAAACTGAGCGAGCGCCGGATGAAACCGGGCGAGAGCCTGCACATTTCTCCCAAACAGATCCATCAGTTCGAGGCCGTCGTCACGAGCGACCTGCTCGAAGTCTCCACGCCCGAAATCGACGACGTCGTCCGTCTGAAGGATCGCTACGGACGGGTGCCACTCAAATGAAGGTCATCATGCCAATGGCCGGCAAAGGCACTCGCCTTCTGCCGCTGACCAAGCGCGTTCCCAAGCCGCTCGTGAATGTCGCGGGCCGGCCGGTGATGGATTACGTGATGGATGCGCTGCGGCGGGCCGGAAAGCTCGACGAGCTGATCATCATCACGGGCCATCTGAAGGAGAAAGTCGAAGCGTACGTGCGGAAGAACTACGACACTCCTGCGCGCTTCATCGAGCAGAAGGTGCTCGACGGGACGGCGGGCGCGGTAAATCTCGCGCGCCCGTACGTGGACGGACCCGTGATCGTCATCTTCGTGGACACGCTGTTCGACGCCGACTTGTCGATCGTGAAAAACACCAAGGCTGACGGTATCATCTGGACCAAAGAGGTCGAGGACTACCAGAGCTTCGGCGTCGTGGTGACGGACAAGCAGGGCCACATGACGAAGATCGTGGAGAAGCCGAATACGCCGATCTCCAAGCGGGCCAACATCGGGCTGCAGTACGTGAAGGATTGGCGCACGCTGTTCGACGGCATCGACCACGTGCTGAAGAGTCCTCCCGGAAAAGGCGGCGAGTTCTATCTCACGGATGCCTTCCAGTACATGGTGGACAAGGGGAAGAAACTGTTCGTCAGCGAAGTGGGCGGCTGGTACGATTGTGGCAAGGTCGACACGCTGCTCGAGACGAACCAGCACCTGCTCGAGCACGGGCGGGGCAAGCGTCCGGGGAAGGTGCCGGCGGGCGTGCAGATCAAGGAGCCCGTCTACATCGAAGACGGCGTCACGCTCAAGGACGCCACGATCGGTCCCAACGTGGCGGTGGAGGCCGGCAGCAGCATCGAGGGGAGCACCGTCGCCAACAGCATCCTCGGCAAGGGCGTCCAAGTGAAGAACGCCAAGGTCGCAGGCTCGGTGATTGGGGACAAGCAGGTGATCGAGGGCCGGGAAGTGAAGGATTCCGTGATGGATGCGGGGGAGCTGGCACCGGCTCGGTAGCAGTTGACAAGTACGACAATTCTAGTATGATCGAAGTGTGGACGCCACGACCCAGGCGCTGCACTTCGCCCCCAAATTCGCCGCCCTCGGCCACGAGGCGCGGCTCAGTATCGTGCGCTGTCTCTTGTCGTCGCATCCCGACGGGATGGTCGTCGGGGAAATCCTGGAACGTCTGGATATCCCGCCGTCCACGCTGTCCCATCACCTCGATGCCCTGCAACGCGAAGGCCTCGTCGCCATGACGAGGGAAGGGAAGTTCCTCCGCTATCGTGCCGATGCGGCCGGCCTCAAAGAGCTGCTGGCATTTCTATACACAGAATGCTGCACCCGGAGCAGCCTCGTTCCCGTTTCCGCGCTGAAAGGAGTTCGGCCGTGAAAGTCCATGTTGCGCTGAATACGCCCCGCTTTGACGAGTCCGTCCGTTTCTATCGGACCTTCCTCGGTCTCGAGCCGGTGAAGCTCAAGCCCGGCTACGCGAAGTTCGATGTCGCAGAACCCGGCTTGAACCTCACGCTGAACGCCTCGAGCCAAATCGATGGCCCGGGGGCGCTGAACCATCTCGGCATCCAGGTCGCTTCGACCGGGGCTGTCAAAGAAGCGGCAGAGCGGCTCAAGGCTGAGGGGCTGGCGACGTTCGAGGAGGAGAACACCGATTGTTGCTATGCGTTACAGGACAAGGTTTGGGTGACGGATCCCAATGGCTATCGGTGGGAGGTGTTCGTCGTGAAGGTAGGGGATACGGCCCCGGACGT
>WNGO01002258.1_pt1 | contig 12279 bp, 11 predicted proteins | sample 5400511 | NCBI WGS metagenome assembly WNGO01 (sample SAMN13153380, study PRJNA577476) | soil metagenome | isolation source: 20 cm soil or saprolite under Garry oak tree replicate 2 | place: USA:California | collected 2016-06-15
CTCGAATACCGCCGGGGCGCCCGCGTCCAGCGCTTCTCTCGTCGCGGCGACGCGCGCGGTGCCGGCGTGGTGCGGCAGGTCGATCAGCACACCGCCGGGGTAGCGGGTTCGGGCCGCTTCACCCACCTGGCGGCCCTGGTCGAACAGGTCTTGTAGCACCTTGTCGGGCTGGAGCTCGAGCGCGTCGGGCTCGTGCACCTCCCACCAGAGCTTCTTATGGCACTGGAGGCCGGAGGTGAAGCGGGACTTGGAGAGGCGCGCGCCGGTGGTCATGATGCGAACGCTAGCGCCGGGGTGTGACGGGAAGCCAGGGGAATCGACCGCGCCGGCCTTGCCCTCGACTCCACCCGGGACATATTGGGTCGAACTCGAGACGGCAGGTGGACGGTGAGCCCCACGGTGACGAGCAGGACGCGGCGCGAGTGGTTGCGGATGATGGCAGCGATGGGCTCGGGCGCGCTGGTAGAGGGGCTCTTTCCCCGCGAGCTGGCCCGCGCGGCGACCGGTCGCGCCCCGCAGCAGCCGACCGCGCCCCCGCAGGATCCCGTGGCGGCGTTTCGGGCGCGCATCGGCGCCATCCCGATACAGGCACAGCCGCTCGGCGAGAACCTCACCCTCCTCGCCGGTCCCGGCGGCAACGTGGTGGTGCTACACGGCTCCGACGGCCTGATCGTGGTGGACACGTTCGTGGCCCCCGCGTGGCCCAGACTCCAAGAGTCGCTCCAGCGGTTTGGCCGCGTGCCCGTGAAGTTCGTGATCAATACCCACTGGCATTTCGACCACACCGACAACAACGCGCCGCTCCGCGCCGGCGGTGCCACGGTGGTGGCGCACGAGAACACCAGGCTGCGGATGACCCAGCCGCACCACCTCGCCGTGTACGAGCTCGACCTCCCGTCGTCACCCGCCGCCGCCCTGCCCCAGCGAGTCTTCCAGGACGGCTACAAGCTGGAGGCGAACGGCGAGCGACTGGTGGTGACGCACGTCCCCCCGGCGCACACGGACAGCGACGTCGTCGTGCGGTTCGAAAAGGCCAACGTGCTGCACACGGGCGATGTATTTTTCAACGGCTTTTATCCCTACATCGACGGGTCCACCGGCGGCCGCATCGACGGCATGATCGCGGCGGCGGACCGCCTGCTGAGCCTCGCGGACTCGGACACCAAGGTCGTCCCGGGCCACGGCCCGCTCGGTACTAAGGCCGAGCTCGCGAAGTATCGCGACATGCTGTCCAGGGCCGCGGACCAGGTACGGAAACTCAAGGCGTCCGGGAAATCGGTGGAGGACGCCATCGCCGCCAAACCCTTCGCCGATCTCGAGGCCGACTGGGGCAAGGGGCGTCTCAACGGTGACAGCTTCGTCAAAGTCGTCTACTTGACTCTGTAGCTCAGCGGGCCTCGATGGTGCCGTGCATCGAGGGGTGGATGTGGCAGGTGTACGTGTACGTGCCGGCCGTCGCGAACGTTCGCGTGATCGACACGTTCGTGTTGTTGCCCGCGATGTCGGCGGGCGCGCCCGTCTGCTGGGTGAAGAAAACGTTGTGCGGCACCGACCCAAACGCGAACGTCACGGTTTCACCGACGTTCACGGGGAGCGTGCCGGGTGTGAACGTCAGGGACGGCGTGGCGGCTACCGTATTGTCCGCGGGGGGCGGTCCGGCGGTGCCGCCGTAACTGCCACCGCATGCCATCGCCAGCAATGCTGCGGTCAGGGCGGTCAGGACGAGTCCAGTCTTGCGCGTAAACATGTGTGTCTCCATTTGGCTGTGAGCCGATCAAGCTAGGGCTGATCCGCCACCCGGTCTTGATCGAGACGAGCGCGCAGTATTGAACGTCCCTGCCCAGCAGAATTCTTCTAACCGGTTCGGTCGCTACATTCTCCCAGGTATGGATCCGCTTTCCGACCTGCTGCGCGTGGTCCGCCTGGATGGCGCGTATTTCTACGCGGTCCAAGCGGCGGGGCCCTGGACCGTCGAAACCGTGGCCGCCAGGGAGCTCTCGCCCCGGATCATGCCCGCTGCGGAGCACCTGATCTCGTATCACATCGTGACCGACGGCCGCTGTTACGGCGGCGTGATCGGGGAGGAGCTGGTCGAGCTCGTCCCGGGCGACGTGATCGTGTTCCCTCACGGAGACGCCCACGTGATGTCGAGTGGGCGAGACGTGCGGATCGGTGAGGACGTGCAGCGCACCCCCCAACCCCAGTTTCCCTTCACCGTTTTCCTCGGGCAGCAGGCCCAACCGGGTGCGTCGCTCGTCTGCGGCTTCTTGGGCTGCGACCGCCGGCCGTTCAACCCCCTGCTTGCGGCGCTCCCCCACCGCATCCACATGCGGGGCATGTCGAGCGGGTGGCTCAGCGGCTTCACCCGCCAGGTGACCGAAGAATCCCGACTCGGCCGCGCCGGCGCGGCGAGTGTCCTCACCCGACTGGCCGAGGTGATGTTCATCGAGGTGCTGCGTCGCTACCTCGACCACCTGCCGCCGGAACAGACCGGCTGGCTCGCCGGCCTGCGCGATGAAGTGGTCGGCCGCGTGTTGACGCTGCTCCACGGACGACCCAGTCATCCGTGGACGCTCGCCGAGCTGGCCCGGGAGGCGGCCGCTTCCCGCACCAACCTGGCCAAGCGGTTCGCGCTGCTGGTTGGTCAGCCGCCGATGCAGTATCTGACCCAATGGCGGATGCAGGTCGCCGCCAACCTCCTGGTCCAGAGTGGCACCAAGGTCGCCGCGATCGGCACGGAGGTGGGTTACGACTCCGAGGCCGCGTTCAGCCGGGCGTTCAAGAAGGCGACCGGGTTCGCGCCCGGGGCCTGGCGCGAGGTACGTCGCAGCGCCCAGCCGTAGTCCCTCCATTCGTCGGGATCAAGACACGCCGGAGCAGGAAGTCGGGACGACCAGTCATTGGCGGATACGCCGTGGCCGGCGAGATATCCCGACCTCCCAGCGGGACACGCTCACCGCCCAACGATGTGTCCGGAATAGGTGAGGAAGGCGTCTTGCGGGAGACAAAGCAGAGCCGTCGTTGTTCACTCAGCGTGCGCGCGGCCGTCCTTCAAGGAGAAGCTCCATGTCAACAAGCTCCCGGGTTTTGCTCTTCGTTGCGGCAGTCGGTGCCTGCTCCGACGGCACGTTGCCGTCGACGCCGCCCCCACCGCCGCCACCGACCACCGTTGCGGTCGCGTACTGCGCCGGCCTCGAGCCGACCTGGGTGGCGTTCCAGGACGGCGACGCGGCGTGGACCCAGGCGCAGCCGACTGTGAGCGGATCCAACAAGACCTTCCGCCACGAGTTCGCGGCCGACCGGGGCGCGATTGCGACGCTGTCCGGGGCCGGCGGCGCCATCACCGTTCTCTCGGTGCTATACGGCACCCCGGCGGAGCTCGTGACGGCGGGCGACACGAATCCCCGTGACTGCGGTCCGGCGCCGGCCAAAACGTTGCTCGGGACGGTTGCCCAGCTCGACACGAACGAAACCGCGTTCGTCAGCGCGTCCTTCAATTCTCGCGTGCGCGTGAGCGTAGACAGAACCTTCGAGATCAAGGGACTGACCAGCGGTCCGCGTGATCTGCTCGCCGCGCGCACCACACGGACCGACGGTAGCGATGTCCTTACCCGCCTCATCCTGCGGCGGGGCGTCGACGTGCCCGATAGCACCACGCTCCCCGTGCTCGACTTCGCGTCAGCCGAAGCATTCGCGCCCGCCGTCGCGACGGTCTCCCTCGATGGCCTCGGCGCGGAAAGCGCGGTGTCCGGTACGCGGCTACTGACGGACCGCGACGAGCTCACGGTGAGCCTGTTGATCGGTCTGACGACCGATGTGACGCGTCCCTACGTTGCGCTGCCGGAGAGTCAGCTGCTCGCGAACGACGTGCAGATTCTCGCCGCCAGCACGACCGCCGCGACCACCGGGAGCGCCCGCAGGGCGACGCTCTATTTCCGCACGCCCACGGACCGCACACTGACGCTCGGCGCACCGCTCATACCTCCGACGTTCAGCACCGTCGCGAGCGGGCCGGCGCTGCGGCCGCGAGCACAGTTCGTCCCGCAGAGCGATTACGATCGATCCGCGTTCGTCTCGTATCAGCAAGGCGTCACAGTGTTCGTCACCATTTCGATGACCGCCGCCCGCGCCGCCCTCACCGAGACCGGCTACGACCTCGTCGTTCCCGATCTCTCTGGGGCCGCCGGCTTCGATCCGGCATGGTCGCTCCACCCGGGCGCGACGCTGCTGTGGAACGCAGGGCGGGTTGGGGGGACGCTCGGGCTGGGCCGGGATGCGCTGGCGAGCGACGGCGCGGTCCAACGGACGGTGTCCGCGGCTGGTGCTTTATGAGAATAAACATGCTGACACCGTTGCAGCAGACGGCCACGCAAAGCGTCCTGTTGCAGTCCATCATCTCCGGTGGGCGCGTGACGCGGCGCGACAGCGTACCCGCCATGCCCACGACCCAGGCGCTCGATTGGCCCGGCGTCCTGCTGGAAGCCGGCAAGAACGATGTCGCGGCGGTCGAGGACGTCGTCGGGGATCGGCACTACGTCTCGCTCAACGTCGACACGCAGCCCCTGACGCTCGAGGTGAAGGGATCGACCGGCTTTAGGGCGTTCACGATCCCCCCGCTTAGTGCCTGGGTGAGTCCGGGCCACGACCCGCTCACGATGCGCCTGAACAGCGCACTTCGGTATCTCCGTGTCGCGATCGACACGCTGCACCTCGGTCGCCTGATGGCGCCGTCGCCCGATGACGTCCAACCGGTGCGGTTGCGACGCGCGTACGGCGTCGCGGCGCCGCAGATCGCCCGGCTGATGCTGACGCTCCGGGATGAAGCGGACAACCGGAATCCCGGCGGCCTGGCCGTCGTCGAGGCGGTGACGACCGCGCTGGGTCACCTCCTGGTGAGGCACGCGGGCGTGGAGCGGGCACGGCCGCTGCGCGTGCGGGGAGGACTCTCGGGGGTGGCCAGGCGCTGCGTGCTGGAGCTGATCGCCGCCCAATTGGATGCCCGGTTGACAGTCGAGATGCTGGCCCGAGAGGTCGGGCTGTCGCCGGCGCACTTTGCGCGCGCGTTCCGGGAGACAATGGGCCAGGCCCCCCACCAGTATCTGCTGGGGCTGCGGCTCGAGCGCGCACGGCGGCTGCTCGAGCTGTGCGGCGCGGACCTCTCAGACGTTGCACAGCGTACGGGCTTCGCCGACCAGGCTCACTTCACCCGCCTGTTCAAGCGGGCCTATGGCATCACCCCGGGCGCGCTCACGCGTCAGTGGCAGTGCTGAGCCTGGCATGAAGCTCGAGGGTGCCATGCGATTCCTCAGTATCGCACAACCGCGCTGACACGACAGCAGCAACGTTCAATAGTGCCCCCTGCTTCCGTTCAAGACGAAGCGGTGTCAGGACCCTACGTTGGTCCCAACAGGAGGGAGCGATGGGCTTGAACCTTGAGGGCATGGTGCGCGAGGTCGTCCCGAGCTCGGCTCGCGACCGGGTCGGCGAGTTGCTCGTCGGGCGGTACCGCGTGCTGCGCCGTCTCGGCACCGGCGGCATGGGGACCGTGTACCTCGCGGAGCAGGTCCACCTCGGCCGCCTCACCGCCGTCAAGCTGCTCTGCCCGCCGCTGTGTACCTACGATCCCGGCGCCGAGCAGCGGTTCCGCCAGGAGGCGCTGCTCGTGGCGAAGGTGCGCCACCCGAGCGTCGCCCAGGTCTACGACTTCGACCGCCTGCCCGACGGCCAGTACCTCCTCGCGATGGAATACGTGGCGGGTGAGACGGTGGCACAAGAGCTGAAGCGCGACGGACCCTTCGCGATCCCGGCGGCCGTATGTGTACTGCGCACCGTGGCGGACGCGTTGAACCATGTGCACTGGGTCGGCATTCTCCACGGCGACGTGAAGCCTGAGAACATCATGATCGGTCCGGGGGACGACGTGAAGCTGCTCGACTTCGGCGTCGCCCATGAGATGGCCCAGCTCGTGGCAGCCGACGCGTTCCGGCCAGGCACGCTCGCCTACATGAGCCCAGAGCAGCTGCTGGGCGACGCGCTCGGTCCCCCGAGCGACGGCTATGCACTGGGCGTCGTGTTTTACGAGATGCTCACGGGCCGGCTCCCCCACGCGGGGACCACCGTTGCCGAGCTGCGGACGCAGCGGCTGCTGCGCCCGGCCGTCCCGGTGAACTGGCTCCGCCCGACATTGTCTCGCGCATTGGCGGACGTAGTGGCGCGGGCGCTTCATCCCGAGCCGGCGGAGCGCTGGCCGTCGGCGGTGGCCTTCGCGCAGGCGGCGGCACGAGCGGTCATGAGCGGGCCGTGAACGCGGTCCTCAGCCCCCGTCCCGCACGCGGTCCTCACCCCCTGTTCCGCACGAGGTCCTCACCCCCTGTCCCGCACGCGGTCCTCACCCCCTGTCCCCCTCTCCCTTCGGGAGAGGGGGGACGGCGGAACCAGCGCTGGTGATCCCCGGGCTTGCGCCCGGGGTCAGTCGCTCTCCCGACGCGGAATTCTTTTTTCGGGCGGTAGATGGCGGAGGGTCCCGCCACCGCGGGGTCTTCAGCGCAACATGTCGGGGGACGTTCGGCGCGGGTTATTCCTGCGACGTCGTCTCTCTCGCGGTGATCTCGTACTTGAAGTTGTCCGGGTCGAGGGCATCGGGTCTGCCGTCGGCGGTTTCCGCCTGCGGGTACATGAGGAATGCGACCGGTTTGCCATTCGAGCCCGGTAGCGCGACATCGTGCGCGAAATTGTAGGCCATCCAGTTCATCTCCCAGGACCCGAATAACCGGGCGCGGGCCTGCTTCACGATCGCATCGTCGAGCGAGTGATTTCCGGGTGGCTCCTCGAGCACCACCTTCCGCACGTCGGCGGGGTCGACGGGGATCCACCCATACCCCTCGAGGTACACCTCCGCGCGACAGTGCTGGGCTTTCGTCACATGCTCCGACGAGGGGCCGAGGCTCTGGAATCCCAGCGCCGACTTGGCGACCCGGATGCCGTACACGTCGCGCGCCGGGAGGCCTGCCGCGCGGGCAAGACCGACGTACAGCGCGTTGAGATCGGCGCACTTGCCGCTCAAGTCGCCGGTCTCGAGCATGAAGCGGATGTCACCGAGGCCGCAGCCGCGCGTTTTCGGATTCCGAAACGTGTGGTCGACCACCCATTCATAGATCGCACGCGCCTTCTCCACGTCCGTCGTGGCGCCGCTCGTGATCTCGGTCGCCGTCGTTTTCACGATACCGTCGGTGGGCAGGAGCGCGGTGGGCCTAAGAAAGTGCTCCAGCTCCCCGCGGCGTGGTTTCCGCGCCTGCGGCGCCGTCGACAGATCGACCCCATAGTTCCTGGTCGCGATGCGGCTGGTGACCGTCAGGATGGGCCTCACACCGGCCGAAAACTCCGCGGCGACGATCCCCAGTGAGTCGGGGGCGCCCTCCACCAGGCGCGCCGTGCCGCCGGGAGCGTCGAAGGTGTTGGCGAGCGTCCTCTGGTACGGTGTGTCGCGCACGAGCGCGGCGGGGACCCAAACGCGTGTCGTCCCCGAAGGCTTCAAGACCTCTACGTGCGTGGTCACTTCAAAGGTGCGCCAACCGGCCGGTGTCGCCCGCCATGGGAACAGGCGGCCCCGCTGTGGCAGCGCGAGGCCTGTGGAAGCAACACCCGCCGAGCGGAGGAAGTCGCGACGATTCATGGTCGAGGCGATAACGTACCCCGCGGCTCCATCCCAGCGCAACTCGTCGAAGATGATGACCAAGCGGGTCCGAATCCCACCACCAGCACCCCCTGCTACTGCGCCAGGGCCAGCGGATCGATGCCTCGATCCGAGTCGAACGATGCCCCGACCGCAGCAACCACCGCCGTCTTGCGGCTCAGCCCTGCGAGCTGACGGATCCGGAACACCGTCTCGATCCCGGTGCAATGCGCGCCCAGCAGGTCGACCAGCCCCGCAGCGCGGAGCTTGTCGGCCGTCCACGCGAGCGCCTCGTCCTTCGCCGCGAACAGGTGCAGGCCGCCGACCACGGCGTATACCGGACCTGGCCCTGCTATGTCGCGGGCGTACTCCGCGGTATTCACCACGCCCGCGTGCCCGCACCCCGTAAGGACGACGAGTCCCTTCTCCGTGCGGATCACCAGCGACATGTCCTCGGGAACCGAGTCCGCTACCATGCCTCCCGCTGTAACGATGCGGATCGCCGGATTCCAATTCCGCTCGGGGTAGCGGCGCGGGACCGGCCCGGTGACCCACACGCCGGGGAGCAGCTCGGCCGCCCTCGCGTGTTCGATGAATGTTGCGCCACTCGCTTCAAGCTCGCGTTTGACGGCGATGGTTGGATTCGCTTCCTCATCACCACCCGCTTCACCGCCCATCATCCCGCACGACCCGCTGGCTGGACCGGCCAGCGCGGCGGGGCAGCGACGACTCAAGAATATTCCGGGAGCGACGTGAACGCGGGACAGCGCGGCCGGGTTCTGCTTCGCGAGCTCGCGCCGCAGCGTCACGAGACCACCCGTGTGATCGCCGTGGTGATGGCTCAGCACCACGTCCGTCACGGTCGAGAGGTCGATGCCGAGCTCACGCGCGTTCTGGAGCACCGTCTCGGGGCGGTACCCCGCGTCGAACAAGAGACGGCGCCCGTCGGCCTCGACCAGGGCGGCGAACCCCCACTCGCCGACGCCCCGGTCTGCGAGCATGGTCGAGAGGATCGTGATGTGAAGCGATTTGACCTGATGGGCGGCGGGTGCTTGGCCACGAGCGACTCCGGCAGCGACCAGAAGCGCCGTCAACGTGGGAGCGATTCGCGCGGTGATCACAACGGCCTCCCTATGGGGCAGACCGCATTAACGTGCGGGCTGGCGGGCGGGGACACAAGGACACAACGGTTGACACTACGCCCTCTCCCTTCGCGAAGGTCACGCGCGCGTAAGACCCGCCTCGATCCTCCGATCCGGAACCAGCCACACCAGCGCCACCGCCACGTAGAGCGCGTCCGAGATCCACTGATTCACAAACGCCATGGGGATCGCCAGGACGTACGCCGCGATCGAGAGCTTCCCTTTCAGGTCACTCCCCACCGCGGTCGCGAGGTTCGAGTGCGGGCCTTGGGCGCCGATGACGGCTGTTTGCAGGATTGTGTACGCGATGGCGGAGCAGAGCAGTACCGCGCCGTACAGCGCCGTCGGCAGGGGCGCGAAATGATTCTCCCCCATCCAGCCGGTGATGAATGGCGTGAGCGAGAGCCAGAACAGCAGGTGCAGGTTCGCCCACATCACCTTGCCGTTGATCCGCTCGGCGGCGTGAAGCATGTGGTGATGGTTGTTCCAGTAGATCCCGACCATGACGAAGCTCAGCACGTATGTCAGGAACACCGGCAAGAGTGGCCGCAATGCGTCCCAGTCCGTGCCGTGCGGCACCTTGAGCTCCAGCACCATGATCGTAATCAGGATCGCGATCACGCCGTCGCTGAACGCTTCGAGACGTCCCTTCGTCATGCGCCGCCTCCTTGACGTGGCGTTCCACCCACCGTCGAAGTATCTGCTCGGTGGCCGCCCGTTGCTAGATTGGTCCGCGTGCCGAAGAAGGTGGCGCGACACCACGTTTATGTGATCGAGCTCGATCCCGCGGTGCTCGAGCATGCCAAGTTCCGCGCCGCCAATCCCCATCATGACCCCCGCAAGCCTCCGCTCTATGTGGGGATGACGGGGTTAGACCCCCAGACGCGGTTCGAGCGCCACAAGTACGGCGTCAAGGACAATCAGTACGTGCGGCGTTATGGCGTGCGGCTGCGGCCCGATTTGTACGCTGAGCTCAACCCCCTGCCCTACGCGGAGGCGCAGCGCATGGAGTGGGTGTTGGCGCGGGAGCTGCGCAGCGACGGGTATGCGGTGTGGCAGAAGTAGCGGTGACGAAGGCTGCAGCACACGATCCTGGCGGTGGCTCATCAACTTCGTGGTAACGCCACCCGCGTGGCGCAAACTCTACCCCGAAGGGGGTACCTCTCTCTCACCCCTCACTCACCTCTTGAGGGTATGCCTCTTCTCACCCGTATCTGATCACTTCGGGCGATAACGACGCCGCCGATCGAGTGCCAAACTGGACTCGTTCACGTTTAGTGCAGCCGACTCATGTGCCGCGATGGTCCGCCGTCACGCAAGGTTCGACCGATGGCCCAACCCAATCAGCCCCGTGCCCAGCAGCAGGACGATCCATCGCTAACGCCGCGCGTCAGAAAAGGGAGAAGGAATCTATGAAACGCCTCGCCCTAGCTCTTTGCCTCGCCGCCTTGGCCGCGCCCGCGCTGGACGCCCAGGACGCCACCGCCCCCGCCACCCCCTCCGCCCGCAGGCGGGTGGCCGTGCTCGACTTCGACTACGGCACGGTGCAGACCTACGTGGCCGGCCTTTATGGGTCGGACATGGACGTCGGCAAAGGCGTCGCCACCATGCTCGTATCCCAGCTGGTGCGGACCGGCACCTATACGGTCATCGAGCGTTCGCAGGTCGAACGCATTCTCAACGAGCAAAACCTCGGGCAGGAGGGGCGCGTGGATGCCTCCAGCGCCGCCAGGCTCGGCCGGCTGCTCGGTGCGGACGCGATCATCATGGGGTCCATCACCCAGTTCGGGAGCGCCGACAAGAAGCTCGGCGCGGGAGGTGGGGGCATCCGCCTCGGGGGGATCGGCCTCGGCGGGCTCGGGCGCAAAACGTCCAAGGCCACGGTCGTGATCGACGCGCGGATCGTGGACATCGGGACCGGGGAGATTCTGGCGGTGGCGCAGGGGAAAGGCGAGTCGAAGCGCTCCGGGCTGATGCTCGCCGCTGCGGTCGGCGGCGCCGGCGGCGTGGTGGGCGGCGTCCTGGACATGTCGAGCTCGAACTTCGCCAGCACCATCCTCGGCGAAGCGACGCGTTTGGCGGTGGACAGCCTCGTCATCGAGCTGGGAGCGGCGGCGCCCAAGATTCGCGAGTCCATCGCCGCGATCACTGCGCTCGTCGCCGACGTTTCCGGAGACCAGCTGGTCATCAACGTCGGGACGGCAGGCGGCGTACGGATCGGCACCGAGTATGTCGTAGTGCGCCCGGGGCGGGAGATCAAGGATCCCGCGACGGGGAACGTGCTGCGCCGCGAGACCGCGCCGGTGGGGAAGATCAAGATCACCACAGCGGATGAGCGCTCGGCGACGGGGACGCTGACCGGAGACCCCGCGCACGTCGGCGACTGCGTAGGCGCATGTCCGCTCGCGCCGCCCGGCGGGCAGCAGCCGCCGGTGGGACAGGCTCCTACCCCATCGGCACCGTCCGGCGGGGGCGCCGTCGCCATCCCCGCGGTCTACACGGGTCCCCCCTCCGGACCGTTCACGTGGACTGGGTACGCGTTCACGGGTACGGAGCACTTCCGCTACGACGGGTTCGTGAGCTTCCCAGGCCAACCGCAGCAGTCCGGGTTCTACGAGGTCGACGCGACGCCTGCCGGAAGCGGTCGCGTCCAGCTGCGGGTGCAGGGTCGGATGGGCAAGGAGGCGTACTCCATGACGACGACACTGGCGCCGAACCAAGCCGTCCCCACGGCACAGATGGTGAAGCTCGGTCCGGCCGGAATGGCCCTGTTCGCAGACTACGAAAGCATGTTCATGGGACACCAGTGGCAAGTGGGCGAGGGGTGGCAAGGTCGGAGCTTCTCGTTCAAGACGGAGTCGACGTGTCAGTACGCCGGCGTACCGGGGCTGCGCGGAGTGATGCGGACCGACCAGGCCGTCATGGACTTGTGCGTCTCGCCCAACGTCGGCCTCCCCTTGGCGGTCACGACTGCCTACGGGAGCGGCTCGACGGGCTTCAGCTACGGGCTCAAGCTGACGCAATTCCGGCCGTAAACTGTTGGGGTAACGGCTCGACTACTAGCAGCGCCACTCTGTTCGCGGAGGGCGCCCACGTGGCCCGGCGTCGAGACGCCGTCTAGGGGACCAACCAGGAGGTGCCGTATGTTGGCCATCAAGGTAGTCGCGTTGCTGACAGCTGCCGTTCTGATCGCTGACCCGGCGACCGTCGTGTACAAGAAGACGCGCGTCTTCGTCCTCGTCCCACCAGAGCAGATCCTTCCCGGCGTGAAAAAGCTCGCTGTTCTGGACTTCGCCGGCCAAGGGACCGACGGGCGTTCCTTCGCTGACGTTCTCACTTCGAGGCTGTTCGAGAAGCAACGCGGGATCCAGGACATCCGCACGACGAGCTTGTTTGGCGCCCTCAAGCACACGCAGGAGGGAAAGACCTTGCAGCAGGGAGCGTTCACGGACGTGTTTACGCTCA
>WNGO01008809.1_pt1 | contig 12279 bp, 6 predicted proteins | sample 5400511 | NCBI WGS metagenome assembly WNGO01 (sample SAMN13153380, study PRJNA577476) | soil metagenome | isolation source: 20 cm soil or saprolite under Garry oak tree replicate 2 | place: USA:California | collected 2016-06-15
TCGAGTATATCTGGAAGGCTCGATTTAATCTGCTCAAAGTCACTTATCTATTCATGAAATATCTGCCATATATCGATGTGCCTCTTCTCGCCTGTGCGTGCTTCCTCTTTGACGCGGAGAAATTATAAAGTGACAGTGACAAAACGGGCCATGGCCATTGGACAATAGGGCAGTGCCGCGCGTTGAATTTGAGTGTCTCCTGTAAGGACCTGTTTGCTAGCATCATGAATGATGGCCCGAGAGGACGAGGGAAGAATGATGGTGAGACGAGAGAAATGATAAAAGGAATGATAGTGTGGTGAGACGGACAGGATCAGATTCACAGGTTCTCTCAATGCGTTCAAAGCATTGATCAAGACGTTGGAGAGGGTGTACGATAAGAAAATGAGGGAGAAGGAGAATTATTTTGCTACTAAATGACAGAATATATGAAATGACCTCTGCAATGTGCACTGAATACATTGTGTAATAAACGACATCAAGCCCCTACAAAACACTAAAGCTCATTGATAAGAAGTAAGTCAACCAAAAATACAAGATGAAACTCACACAACTTGAACATTTTGATAAGAAGTCACTGCCTCCTCAGCCAATCTATGTGCTCTGGTGATGCCGACTGGGATGCAACCCAGGAAGTACGATTGTCTTGTGGAGAAGCCCTCTTGCTGATGACCTTGATGCCCATTGAAGACGCTATTTATGGCCTCTAGAACAGCCCTAGCAAATGTGTAGCATGACGTCTTCAGCAAGCAGTACATAGGCATTCTGTCGTGGATGGATTTGATGAGGTGAAAGATGTTCCTCAGGCGTGGAACATCGTTGGGCTGCCATTCAATAGTGTGAAGTTGGATCTCGTTCATGACTAGAGCATTAGGGTCACGAATGGTGATCGTGTCGAGCGCGGGGCCACACAAACCAAGTGTCGACTGGACGCTGCGAGATACTAGAAGGGTGACAGGGTCGAGGGGCAGTTCAGGCTGCGGCTGGCTCGGGTGTGTGGTGACTTCCAACGTGATGTACTCGTGCTGGAAGTCTGGCCATACTGACCGCTGTTTGTTGAACGAAGCTCGGGTGACGATTAGATGACGGGTTATGGGATCTTGAGCTACCAGCAGATGAGACCAGTGCTGTAAGTCTTGGCCCTGAGCAAGTTGTTCACCCAAGCCGGTCAGTACCGTCGCCATCGTAGACTCGGTGGTGAAGAACGGCTTGTAGAGAAAGGGGGGCAGACCACCGTAGAATTGTAGAGATCCATTGCGGCTGACTGTAATTGTGAGGCTGACTGATCGGCAACTATTTATGCAGGGATTCGATGCTCGCGTTGACTCTGTGTCTTTGAGTTGAGTTGAGCTGGAAGATGGCTGGATCAATACAAAAGTATATGAGCAGGGCCGTGATCTCGTGTAAACGGACCCTGCGCAACGATTGTCGCCCAGGACTTGTTCGAATACGTGACATCGCATGTCTGTTATCATGTCGCTTTTGAGGCCTTGAGGCGCGGTCCAGCGGGAAGGGCTACGACGCACAAAGGAAGGGCGGCTCAAGTTATCCGGTGGTCATGTGACGGGCGCGCTGGTGATGGCGATGAGCCTTGCTCTCTGTACCAGTAAACGGCGACAAGAGCCGTTTTATATCTCAACCAGACCACGACAGCGATCCGAGAGGAGACAGTGGGGGCGGCTTGGGCGAAGGTGAGTCCCTCCGACTCCCTCGCTATCCATCCTTTTCTTCTTTCGTTATCTGCTAACCGACTTGGTGTCATCTAGAAGCTGCAGTGAGCTCCGCATCAATCTATTGCGCTCGCTGAGCGCCGTACGAGGACTCGACTTGTCCTCATGACATTACGGACCTGGATCTTGAGTTGGACCGCGCGTCAACCTCTTCCACTCGCTCAGCTATACAACGACACAGCGAGTGTGAATAAATAGGAGGAGGCCGGATGAGCCGGGACGCTACGTGAGGAGGGGTCCGGGGTTAAATGCGAGCTCTTTCTCCGTCTTTCCTTTCCTTCTTGTGCGGCAGACTAACTGACCGTCATAGATGGTGCGGTGCGGCCTCGTAGTAATCGGCGCCACGGATGTGAAGCAAGGGCAAGGTCACTCATCACGACCTCGGAGACTACTCGATAGCGAGTAGCTGGATACCTCTCCCCCACGGAACTGGTTCTGGGGAGAAGGGTAAGGTATAGATATCAGGTAAGTCCTGATATCACTCTTGTCGACACAGCTGATGTACGTCCGTGTTTAGACGCGAGTATCGGGGTGTTCACGAGGATTTCCTTCCTGGCGCGTTTTGACAAGAGGGAACAGGCTCTCGAGCAGCCCATTCAGTCTATCGATGAAGATGGAGTGTGGACGAGCGAGATGGATGAGGGACAGTATTTTTGGGATGAGGGTATGTACTTCCTCGTCTTTTCTTCCGTTTCACACTGACTACTTTTGCAGCTCCACTTTATCGGTCTGTGGGACTGAGAAGTGAGTCGCTTCATCCGACAACGGAGGGATTGGTAGAGGATAAACTATGGGTCGACTCTCGACCTTTCTCTCGCGCGGCCATAAGCAACTCAAGGTTTGGGAAGAGGAGATGGACGGGAACTGTCTGCGCGAGGGCAGCCCTGGCTCGGCGCGTTCCTTCCTACTCCCGTTAACCGCATCGTGTAGACGCAGTCAACTTAAGTGGACCGATACGAGACTCTGGGATGAGCCGCCAGAATAGAAGACTTGAGGAGTCCGTTGAACTCTTCAATGGATTGAAACCGGCGGCGAGATTAACTCAACACATAGCCAGTCCCTTCCCCTCTTTGAAGACAAGTAAAATAGAGCGATAAAGGGCCCTGTGGACGTGGTACTGACGTGAGTGGCTTCACGTCTCATTTACTTCTCTCGATAACTGACAACGTTGTGTAGTACGTCATCTCGTATTTCTCATAGGAGGGATAGCTATTAGGGAACAGCTAATTAACCAGGTGAGTTCCCTGGTATTTCTTTCTCTCGTCGACGTTGACAGACTGCTTACGTTAGCTATGACGACGAGGACTCAGAAGCGAGTCCTGAAGGTGTTTTGGCATGCCTAGCGGAATACGAGAGGAGAGTGACAGGTAGACTTTGAATCGGCTCGCTTCCCAATCATGTTTCTTGGCTGGATCGAAGGGAGAAGGAGAAAGGGCTGCGTGGGGCAGCTTAGGACTGGGTGAGTCCTATGTTCTCCTTGCGAGTGTGATCTAACTGAGTCGCGACATGTAGACGCGTTCTTTCGACGGACCTCGAGTTTAGAGAGAACTCAACTATAGTCCTGAATTGTTGCGGGCCGGACTAATGATCCGCGGGTTAGACTCGGCGTTCACGCCAAGTCTAGGAGGACTCAGGTGAGTTCTCGGATTTACTTGTAATGAGGAGTCTATTAAAGCTCTCCCCAGTGTTAGGACCCAGGAGAATCGACAATGACTCGCTCCGAGTCCTTTTCCCCTTCAAAAATAGAGTATGGAGGAAATCATAGACGGAGGCTCAAGTGAGTCCAGTCTAGCGTTGATAACGATTAAGTGAGTCCTGTGCGACTCAAATATACATTTTCTAATCAGAACTTTATGCATTATTTACATAGATACAACTTAGTTGGCTCGAAAGCCGACTAGCTAAAGCTATCCAAAGACAGCCACGAGCAAGCGAGGGCGAGATGACATTCGGCGTCCACGACCCACAATACGAGGTGAGACGAGGAGCATAGGGGAAGGCGGGGTGTCGCTGCATTCCAGCCCAGGTATGTAATGTCTACCCGTTTACTCAAAGTATTGACGACTTCATATAGAAGCCACCCATAAACTCCCCCATTATAGCCCACATGACGAGTTCAAGGCTTGGACAGTGCGGGCTAGGCATCCACGGCAGACGCGCGGACGAAGGAATAGGCAGCCCGAGTGCTGCCTTGGCTGATGGCAAGTGCTTTGTGGCGCTTACATCAAAGTTTATGCTAACGACGCTATTGCTACGTCGTTTAGCTGCGACTGCTACGTTCGGTGGTTTGCAACGTCCTCGCCACCAACGCTCAACGTTTCAAATGCTGCAGGAGTGAGCCCGAGGAGAAACGGGCTTGGGAATAGGCAGTCCACGAGCCACCAGACGCTTCGGCGAGTGTCGTACAACACCCAAGGTGAGCATCAAGTTAGGAGCACCATAGGAATACCGTTGAATGTCTCCGTCGTTCGGGAGCTTCAAGACTAACTGATCGAGTCCCAAACTCTGTTTGTCGATGGGATTGGCCTGCGAAAGGATGGCAGGTGACCCAGTGAGCGGTGTGAGGGCCGCTAAGGGAATCTGTGAGTGCAGACGTGCACTCGTTTCTATGTCACTGACGACCAGCAGCTCCGGCCGTCGTTTAGTGAAGCCAAGGGGTCGTTCAGCCTCAACTTGGAGAGCTGGCATCACCGGCTTGTCCTCTTCGGTTTCTTCTAGATGCTCGGTCAAGCATCTAATGGCTTCGACACTCAAGAGGTGATGGAAAGGAACCCAACCATTATCGGGCTTCGCGACCAGTGGTAATACCTCGGTAATGTCATAAGGACATTGACCGGGTCTCCGTCTTCAGGAGACTTCACCATTAGCCCGCCAAGTGGCCGACCAGGAGAAGTCTGCGGGGGACAGAGAACAGTACGGGCTGCGTGGGGGCTGCGCTCGGTACAGGTGCGTATAAGTACGCACTCGTTAAGTCCAGACTGACGGTGACTGACTCTAGCCGTCGAGCCATTGTTCCATCATGCTGCTGGAGCGCGCAGGTGACCTTGACCACTTCCAACGCCGGCTCCCTGTCCCATACGAGATTCTCTCCGGAGAGTCTCGCCATTTCAACTCGAGCTGGCATGGCCGGCTCTGACCCTACGGTCTTTAGATGCTCACCAGAGCATCTATCAGCCTCGACAGTTTATTTAAGCCACTAGGGCTTAACTGCCTGACTAATCACGTCGGGAGCTATAGGAGCTGAGGCCGGCCAGAGTAGGTCTGCCTTCGATGGCGAGTGAGAGCTCGGAGCTCTCATGACGACGTACAGGTGAGGTATGTGCTGGACTCGCATCTGCTTCATTACTGACGACGTCTGATGCTAGGGCTAATACTAGGCGTCGAGGCTTGATTGCTGACGATGCAATCTCAGTTGGTTTATCGGGCGGCTCCTTAAGACTATGACGAGGAAGCTCGTCCAACGCGGGAGAGCGATTGTTAAACGCTCTCGCCCTCTTCCTTCAATTCCTGAGGGGTTGAATGAAAGGCTAGATCGAGAGGAGTCTCAAGACTTGGTGAGTGTGATTCACTCACTTCTGAAGTCTTACTGGCGATGCTTAATTCACGCCGTCTAGATACACCTCAGTGGATGGTATCAAGTCATCAGAAGGTGGATAAGAGGGTGCAGCTGGCGTACGATTACAGGCGGAGTAGCGGGAGTGAATGCGGGCAGCAAGGAGGTTGCTGGCACCACCAGTGAGTATGTTGGTTCACTCCTTTCAACGGTCAACCGACTTTCCTTACATTGTTTTTCTTAGTTTTCTCAGGCCCTACAGGAACACGTTCGCCAACATCAAGTCTCAAGACCCTCGCATTCGTCCGCAAGCATCATCGTTTCCAAAGGGATATATTGGAAGAACCCCAGTTACGGTCGACGGGCGCAGTTCGCTTCGGTTTTTCTTTTGACGTTTTTATGTTTCTTTCTTCTCTTTTAGTATCGTTGCATCTCTAGTCCGTCTGAGGGCGGCAGACGTTGCGCAATGAGGACTTACCACTTGTCGTCAGTGTGCCGAGTCATACCCTGTCTCACGAATGTGTCGCTTCCATGCCAACCAAGTCGATGATCATCTCTTGACACGACGTTTCTTTATCTTGTCGACAATTTGCTATTACTACAGATTGACAGTATTACCACATGTACAAGTCCCTCGGCGCAAGAGAACGCGCGCGAGGGGATATCTCGCCATGTATCAAATTCATTCTTCCCACTCACAAAACCTAGTAGCGAAATACTCGATGCATTGACGACCTGTCTCCGTACTAACCTCCCGTTAATAGTATACAACGGCCTTAGTATGCGACGACCCCTTCTCATCGAAACATGCTGAGCCTGTTGCAGCGAGGACGTGACTGAACTGTAAAGATAGTTGATACTCAGTCTCGTGTAAGTGAAGACTATATATCTAATACCTGTAAAGATAGATGATACTACTCTAACTGTAAGTAGAGTTTCTGCAGTAATATAAAGGTATCTTACCTCAGTCTCGTGTAAGTGAAGACTGAGGTGCACGAAAATGAACGTGTACGCATAATGTGTGAATTATGTAAGCGGAGCAAATGAATGTAAACAATATGAGCTATGCTCGACTGGATAATTAAAAGTAAGGAACGTAGTACGTTTTTTATTGGCGTAACACATGTTGAACACAAGCTTATAAGGAGGAGATCGAGGACTTAATCAAGGCAATTTTGGTGACCGTCCTTTTGACAATGACGATGGAACGTCCGTGATGTGACGTAACATAATGGCGAATTCAAACATCAACTCCAGCGCTGACCACACGCTGGCTGGATGCTATCGTACGCTGGCCACGCTGCAGCACGAAGTGCTTTGCCACTCATATTTCACACTGCAGAACAATAAATCTTATGTCCATTTTACATGATGTGAAATCCATTTGTCATATTCCACGTGTAGGTGATGGTAAATGCTGACTGCAAAATTCAAAATAAGATCAAAAGTTTTGCATGTGGCCAGACTTCAAATATTGGACATGTTCTGCATATGGTAAAATGCAATGCAAAACATAATGTATTGCAATGAAAACAATGTAAAGATTCCAATGTACGTTAGGGCATGCAAAACCCTTATTGAAAATTAAAGTTTTGCTGCTTGCAAAATGGATGGCTAAATTTAAACATCGAGCAATGTGTTTTCACCGGATTTTGCAGGTGGCAAAATCCAGCCTCCCCAGCTGTGCAAAATCCATTTGTCATATTCCACATGTAGCATGATGGTAAATGCTGACTGCAAAATTCAAAATAAAATCAAAAGTTTTGCATGTGGCCAGACTTCAAATGTTCAACGGACATGTTCTGCATATGGTAAAATGCAATGCAAAACATATTGTATTTCAATGAAAAGAATGTAAAGATTCCAATGTACATTAGTGCATGCAAAACCCTTATTGAAAATTAAAGTTTTGCTGCTTGCGAAATGTGACGCTAAATTTAAACATTGAGCAATGTGTTTTCACTGGATTTTGCAAGCAGCAAAATCCGGCCTCCCCAGCTGTGGATATATAGGTGGAGCGAAACCTATGAGTGCACGCGGCTCGGTTAAGCGCTGGGAATTGCCGAGGCAAGCCGAGAGCCAAACAATGTTCGGCTGACACGCCACTGATAAATTTAAATTTCAACATATGCTTGATGGTGACTTCACCACGGTGTTCTCCAGCATCTGAACACCATTACTTCCAACAGGGACTTGTGTGTTTCAGTACTCCCATTGTAAACCTGGTCATCTATGGATTAAGGGTTGACTGTACATATCTCGCGATCAGCACACATGTGCAGACTGAGAATTTGCTGTGCGAAACCATCAAAAGGTTCAGGTGGTGTTTGATAATTTACGTACTTTGCCATAATGCCGGCGCGCATAGCTCCCTATAGCTCCTTCAGGAGGAACAACTCATCTCTTTCGCTCTGTGGAGCCATGATACTTTACGTCTTTTGGCTTGCGCTAGCTGTCGTTCCAGCCGTCATTGCTCAGGTAGCAACTTGTACCAATAACAACTTCAACTGGGTGACTATTGTATCACCGTCTCTGATTCAACATTGACCGGTTGTAGGCATATAACTCGCTGGGTCAGGGCCCATGTGAGGTCGCTATGGATTTAACGCAGCCATGCCCGCCAGGTAGCGCCCTTTTCTCATAACTGTGTCGGTCGAATCAATGGCCTTTGTCCAGGGTACACTTTTGGCCCTCTCTCACCTGGGCAATTGTACACTCCAGCGCAGCCAAATAATTGCACGTGTAATACGATCCGCTACTCGTTAATCTCAGTGTGCGCTGCTTGTCAGGATGGTTCTTGGCTCCCGTACGTTGTAACTTCCCTCCCCAAGAATCTTGAGCTTATCCAGTTCATCAGATTCTCAAATTACACGCAAGCTTGCACTTACAGATTTGTGCAGCAGTAAGTTGAATTGCCGTGAAGACAACGTCACTGAGTGAAGTTTGTAGGTATCCTGAAACTGTACCGAGTGACACCAGCGTTCCAGGCTGGGCTTACCTTCCTTTGTCGGTATGTATGAGTGGAAATTAAAATTTTCTCCCGATAACCAACTTGAACGCATGACGCCGGCACTTTCGATATCGCTGTGGCTTCTAGCGCTGGTGGGTCTGGTTGAAATTGAACCGCGCAGACAGGCTGATTAACACTTGTCCAGCCGCATCTAGCTCGACGGCTTCCCCAACATCAACATCAGCATCGCAAGCGACCTCGACATCACCATCATCTCCAAAATCGTCATCTTCATCAACATCGTCTTCACCCTTATCGTCTTCACCCTCATCCTCGTCATCCGCATCAGGCCCTTCATCCTCATCCTCATCCTCTTCATCTTCATCAACATCGGGCTCGCCTAAAACCGCTAAAAACGATACTGCTGCGATCGCAGGCGGTACCGTTGCAGGCGTCCTTGGAGGAGCACTGATCGGGGGATTGTTGTTCTGGTTCTGGCTCTATAAGAAGCGCAAGGGGGAGCAACACAACGTTCAATTATGGAGCGGGCGCGGGATACTAGCTACGCCTTCTTTGAGTAGCTCTCCAGCTTCTGCGCAGCGGCTATTTCAGGCTCAGAAACTTTACGTGAGAATATCTTCTCTCTCTCTCCGCCGTTCTACTTTGGTTCTGATACGTGTTGTAGAATCCTGACGACCCTACTACTTATCCGCCGACTAGGGACCAGCTCACGCAAATGAATCTGTTGCCCACGCGAACGAGCACAGAATCGCCTCGGGGCCCTTATTTTCCTGGAAGGCCAGAGGTGTAAAAAGGATCTATTTGTCATAACATGTCGTAATGGGGTGAATATTCATGGCTGTATAGATTGAGCGATGGACGCGGATTGATGTAGCGTCAGGCTCGATAGCGCGCTGCTGGGAGAATATCTGCGACTTGCCTTTGGTACCATATTATGAAAGAATGAGAATACCTCTGCCTACATGACCCTTTCATGTGTCCTCTGATGTGCCCATCAGGATCTGCGACGGGCAAGGTCGCGATGATTTGACAATGACATGGAACAATTGGCGTGGCACGTTTTGGTTACCATATTTGGCATTTGGCACAGGCCAGCACTCCGTTCCATCTCGATTCTCAGTTTCTCCATCGCATGAGTGAGCTCGTCAACGTCGTCGTCGCCTTTGCCGTCATCATCTTCCTTGTTCGCTGGGCGACATCTGGTGCGATTTCTCTCTTTCTCCGTCTGTATACATGCAACAAGCTAATCGCTTGGTCCAGGCAGCAATTCTGCAGAACGGACGGCCGCAGACACTCTAGGATTCAGACCCAAAAATGTCACACCAGAAATGGTGAGCGGTTCCTCTTTTTGGTGCAGGCCAGAATGCTGACTGACTGACGACTCTCTGACAGGTGACAACTATCTCAAATATGTTTCCTCACATCCCAGTGTGGGTTTCTCGCCGTGCCGCTGTAACAGCGCTGATGAGAATAATATTACAGGGACAATATACGTTATGACCTAATGCGAACGGGGAATGTGGAGGTGACGAGTAATAAGATTCTGGAGCGGGGGTATCTAGATGCGGTGAGTGACCAATGGTACACATCAGGGAGTTGCTAATAACCAATAGCCACCACCGGCCTACTGGACGTTATTCCCAAGGGAAAACAATGCTCCGACTCAGCGCCCTCTGTCCACCATCGGCTTGCCAACCACAGTGCAGACCAAACCAAAGGAGAGTCTCATTACGCGGTTCGACCTGGAAGACCGACTCTCCAAGCCTGAGGCAATTGCTGAGGTAGGCGGCAGGGCAGTGTGGGAGGACAGCGCAGCAAAACGGGAGGCGAGTCTGCGGGAGCGCAAGGCACAGATGATCCTGGCTGCAAGACAGTAAGCCACTTTGATCTGACAGCTGTCCGCCGTTCTAAACTAACGACATTTGACAGGCGTCTACTGGAGAAGGAGAGCAAAGGAAGTCCGTAGTTGTATTATCTTACTAATGTTCAATAAATATCCTTTCGTGTTATTCTCGTAGCCCATGTTCTTCTCGTTCTCCATCTTTTCGACGCCCCGCGTCCTCACACCTGCCGAGCGCGCCATAATGAGCATAGGCGAGGTCGAGGGGAAACGGAACTTGCTCGAATTTGACATCGCTTACTACAACAGGGCACTGACGTCGCCCACCCGTCGCCTACCTCCCGAGCTACTTGGTCAAATATTCTTCGAATGCGTATCTATCGGTGACCTTGACAATCCCAATCCTACCGCATATCCTCTTGTGCTCAGCCACGTCTCCAGACGATGGCGCGCCATTGCACTTTCCACCCCCGCACTTTGGACAACATTCGCCTTCTTCGGGCGCGGTTGGACTCAGGTTCCCGGAAGCTACACCCATCGCGCAGAATGTCGGTTAAACATGTTGATTGATCGTTCAGGCGAGCTTCCCTTGTCCTTCCGATTCACTTCAGCTTTCGACACCCAAACCCACCCTGTCTTCTCCCGGCTGGTCGAGCTTTCTCATAGATGGCGAAATGTCCGGATCTGTCTGTCACATTTAGCTCACCCGGAACCATTGTCCCTCCCGGATCTGGAAGATCTCATTCTTGAGGGCCATAGTTTTTCCCTGGCAAATGAGGTAGAGCCCCGAAGAACATTCAGTCTTGCTCCCCGTCTCACGCGTCTATCGCTACAAATGTGCTTGTCACCAACGCGTTCATTTTCCTTTCCCTGGTCGCAAATCAGACAGCTCCATTTAAAGGGCAACCTCGTCTGCGGAGATGACTACGCCAGTATGCTCCAACAAGCCACCAGCCTTGAATCGCTCCTGATTGAGAACAACGAAATTATTCCCCCATATCCCACCTCCATCGTCTGCACCAGCATTAAATCGCTCACCGTTCTGGCCAATGCACAGTCAGGAAGCGTCAACGTCTTTCTCACCTCGCTCGTTTTGCCCCACCTGACTCATCTCAACATCAGGTTTTGGAAACCTCCAGAAAGGGTCATGGATGCCGCAATCCAATTATTGGATCGCTCGGGCTCGTCCATCACCCATTTTACATGCAGAGATTTGGATGACGCCCAGCTGGTCCAGCTACTCGAGAAAATGCCCCATCTCACTCACGTGGATCTACGCGGATTGCCCATCGGGCCATCACTCATCGAGCGACTGAACATTCGTCGACATCCGAGGACACAAACGCAGACGGAAACCATATCCCCATCGGGTTCACATAACCCAGATTTAGATCCCGAGTCGGCACCGCCAGACTTGAACGATGAAAGTATCGGTGCTGGTGGTACGCTATCTCAATTGTTATCGTCCTCCGACACCCCCCCGCCTCCGTCACCAGTCCCCCTGCCACCCTATCTCATACCCAAACTGGAATCTCTACTCTTATCGGACAATAGCTTGACACCTGATCTTAACGGCCTCGCGGACGCCATCATCTCCCGTATTCGAATCTCACGCGAATCCACGAGTGCGGGGGCTATATCCCCTCTCAAACAGGTTAGAGTCCTACTTCGGAAGGAGGTGGAGTTGGCGGCTGTGAGCCAGCTCGAGAAACTCTCTGAGACCGAGTGGGGCAAGTGTGTTATGGTGGGACTGACTGAACGTGGTTCGGCATGATACATTATTCAGTAGATCTCCGAGTAAGCATTCACTGAACGCGTCTAGATCTTGGATACAGTAGTGTAAAATGTCATAGTCTGGCCACACCCGCTCCAACCAATTGCGAGTTTCCTTTTCTCTCCCAGCACGCCATCGACCATTATCTTGATCTCTTTCGACTCTATTAACCTGAAAGCACAAATGCTTTTTCTGCAAGTATTGTCGTATACTATCGCGTAGCACAGTTTGCAAGATTACGCAAAAGCTACAACTTTGATATATTGAATAATTAGCACTTGCTACAAAATAATAAGAAGCTAGTACCACTTCTCCTTTTCCGTCGACGTGATTCCCGCCGTCCTTGCTAGAGAATTGGAGGGGACAGCTGTCGCACACTAGCTGCTTGAGCAGCAGCGGGACGATGTGGGA
>WNGO01002259.1_pt1 | contig 12278 bp, 7 predicted proteins | sample 5400511 | NCBI WGS metagenome assembly WNGO01 (sample SAMN13153380, study PRJNA577476) | soil metagenome | isolation source: 20 cm soil or saprolite under Garry oak tree replicate 2 | place: USA:California | collected 2016-06-15
ATAGTGGCTGTCGTTCGTCGCGACCAGCGGCAGGCCGAGATCTTGTTCCAGCTTGAAGAGGCCAGGATGGATGCGGTGCTCCATCGCCAGGCCCTGATCCTGAATTTCGAGAAAGAAATTGTTTTTGCCGAAGATGTCGACGTAGGTGCCGGCGGCTGTCCGCGCTGCCTCGTAATTGTTCTCCATCAGGCGCTCGGCGACTTCACCCTTCAGACATCCGGAAAGGCCGATCAGGCCGCGGGAGTGCTCGGCCAGAAATTTCTTGCTGACGCGGGGCTTGTAATAGAAGCCGTGCAGCGAGGCCTCAGATGTGATCTTGACCAGGTTGCGATAGCCCTCTTCGTTCTCGGCCAGCACCAGCAGGTGGTTGTAGGTGTCGCCTTCGGGTGCGGCGCGGTGATCGTCCTTTTTGCAGACGTAAAGTTCGCACCCGACAATCGGCTTCACGCCGTGCTTGTTCGCCGCATTCACGAAGTGCACGGTTCCAAAAATGTTGCCGTGGTCGGTCATGGCCACGGCGGGCATGCCCAGCTTGCTTACATGCTCGCAGAGCTTTTCGACGTCACAAGCGCCATCGAGCAGGGAGTAGTCGGTGTGCAGGTGCAGGTGGACGAATTGGGACATGGGTCTGTCGCTAGTCTAACGCAATGCGAGTGGAGGAAGCGTGTGGACGGCTGTGCGTTTCCGGGACGGAAAGGCTCGAAAGACGACTGGATTTGGCCGGCGTTGCCTGAACTTAGGGGCGTGGCACGCACCTTTCGGCGTTCAACTTTGGATCAGTATGGCCCCACGGATCGAGAGAGACGGTGACCCTTGCGGAGACTAGTCCGCGCCCGCTCCCGCTGCCTGCGCCTTCTGCAGCAGTTTGCGGGCTTGACTGATGAGTTCTGCCACTTCGAAGGGCTTCACGAGGTAGGGAATGCTGTTCTCCTGCAGGAAGGTGCGTCCGTCGCCGGGTTCCACACTGTTGGAGAACGTGTAGAGGACGTGTTCTTCCATCCCCGCGCAGTTTTCCTTGAGCCACGGGTATGATTCTTTGACGGTCCATTGGTTCGCCATCTTGCCGCTCATGATCACTGCGTCAAATGGTTCGGAGAGGAGGCGAGTTTTGACGTCCTCCGCGTTCTTCGCTGTAACCACCGCAGCGCCGGCGCCGGTGAGCACGTCGCGCTCAAATTCAAGGACAGCCTCTTCTTCTTCGACCAGCAAGACGCGTCCGTGAATAGCGCCTTCGTGCAGGCGGGGCGCGGGCTTCATGGCTTCCGGTTCGGCTACGGCAGCAACTGCCGCCGGCAGCTTAACCTCGACGGTTGCGCCACCTTCCGCATTGTTGCTGGCGAGAATGTCTCCGCCGTGTTCCTTCACGATTCCATAGCAGATGCTGAGTCCAAGGCCGGTGCCTTTGCCGACACTCTTGGTGGTATAGAAAGGATCGAAGATGCGTTTTGGATCTTTAATTCCCGCGCCGTTGTCAGAGAAATGCGTACAGATGTTTCCGCCAAAGGAGCTGATACGAATCCTCAACGCCCCGGTGCGTCCCGTTTCAAGAATGGCATCGACGGCGTTATTGATGATGTTCAGGAAAACCTGCTCGAGCTGATGCGGATCGGCGACGACCATCGCAGCTTCCGACGGCACGTCCCGCTCGACCTTGATGTTGTTGATCTTGAGATCGTAATCGCGCAGCGTGAGCGTCTCTTCGAGCACCTTGCGGATGTCGACCTCATCCCGCTGCGGCTTGCGCTGACGGGCGAAGGAAAGCAGGTTCTGCACAACGCGATGGGTTCGCTGCGCCTGCTTGAACAGCTTGGTGACGAAATCCTGGGCGCGCTGGTTGAGGCCCTCGGTCTCGAGAAGCTGCGCGTATCCAAGAATTGCAGTCAACGGATTGTTGAGTTCATGGGCGACGCCTGCAATCAACTGCCCGACCGCCGACATCTTCTCGCTCTGCAACAACTGCTCCTGCGTCTTGCGCAGGTCTTCGTAAGCGCGGCAGGTTTCTTCATACAGCCGGACTTTTTCGATGGTCGTGGCCAATTGGCGGCTGATCGCGACCAAAAGGTTTTCGTCATTCGACGAATACTGATATCCCAGATGGCTGCACAACCCCATCAGGCCGACCGGCGAATCCTTGGCCCAGAACAACACCCAGATCCACGAGCGATCGGATTCCGATCGCAAGAACTCGGCAACCCCGGGTGGCAGGTGCGGCAGATATTCGGCAGTAACGACCTCGGCGCGTGAGCGGATTACCAAGTCGCCAAAGCCTTCAGGGAAGGAAATTTCTGCGGGACGTCCCTTATCGCGGCTACGCGGTCCCCAGGCGGCCCGTCGGCGATAGGTCGGGCTGTCCACGTCCGAGAGATAGACTGTTCCGCTCTCGGCGGCAAACAGAGTGACCACCTGCCGCAGGGTCAGGTTTAGGATCTCGTCCAGATCGAACGATTGCGCCGCCACCACAGCCATCGCGTTCAACGCATTCAGTTCGCGATTGCGGCGCTGCATCTCATCTTCGGCACGCCGCTTTTCGGTCATGTCGAGAACGAATCCCTGATAACGCTCTACTGCGCCTGTGGCGTCACGCGTCGCGAAGCTGCTCTCGACCGCTAGTAACAGCGTGCCATCCCGGCGGCGCAGCGTGACCTCGAAATTGCGAACGTAGTTGTGCGTCTCGATCTCGCGACGGAAAGCCTCACGCTGATTGGGATCAACGCAGATTTCTTTGTCCAGATTCAGCACTTGCAGTTCGTCGCGGTTGCTGTAGCCCAGCATGTGCACGAAGGCGTCGTTGCAGTCGATGAGCCGACCCGCAGGATCGGCGACGTAAACACCTTCCTGCACCTGTTCAAACAGCAACCGGTAACGTTCTTCGGCGGAGCGGCGGTCCGTGATGTCGCGGACAACGTGAATCGTTCCTTTTTGCTGTGTCCCCTGATCGGTGTAAGAGGAGGTGGAGACGACCGAGAATCCGCCAAAGCATGGGTCGGCTCCTTCGGTGAATTCTTCGTCACCACCCATGGCACAGTACGGACAGCCAGTCCACTCGCCAAAGGTGTGCGGCAAGGCGGACTCGCAAGTACTGCCAATGACGTCGGCCGGGGCCTGACCAATCTGTTCAAGCAATACCTGGTTCGCCTTGATGACGCGATAGTCGGAGTCGTGCGCGAGGATGACATCGTGGATGGAGTCGAAGGTATTCATCCACTGGCGCTGCGAACGCAGAACCTGCTCGAGCAGGCGGAAGTTCTCGACAGCCAGGGCGATTTGCCGGGCGCTGCCTTGCACGAACTCGAGTTCTTCCGGCGTCCACTGGCGTCCGCTGGAATGGCCGATCATCAGCAGCCCGACCGGAGACTTGTTGCCGACGACCGGTGCAATCACAAGCTGGCGAATCTTCTCGACGGCGAGACACTCGGCGGGCTCGGTGGCGGCGTTTTGCGCTTTCTCCGCCTTGGGAGTACGTTTCTCCCAGAGTTTCGAAACGTCATCGGTGATTGCGGCAAAGCCGGCGTCGCGCAGGAACTCCCCAGAAAGTCCGGCAGCGTGTGTGGCGACGAGATGGCCGCCTTCCATCAGCCGGAACCAGCACGCGCGGACGCCGCACACTTTCTGCAGCTCTTCCACCGCGCACTGTACGACACTTCCGTATTGCTGGGCGCTGGCAATGCTTTCCGCCATTGACTGCATGGCTTGCAGGCGGCGTGTCCGGGCGCGCATTTCACCGAGCACCAGCATCAACATGGTGATCGGTAGAGCAATGTCAGTCGCGATCAGCGCCACGGCCGGAACTTGCCCGGTTAGCGGAGTCCAGGAAAGATGCATCGCCAGCAGGCACAAAGCCACAAGCCAGGCAGAGCCTTGCCAGCGGCCACGGCGAGCCCGCAACAGGGCAACCGCCGCAACCAGCAACACCACGCGATAGCCGACTTCCAACGCGAAGCGCAGCGGCAGTGATTCGGACCACAACAGCACCCGGGCGCCGGCGAAGCCGACCAGCACCGGAGTGATCACCATGAGAGGAATAATCAGATCGCGCACCCGTGCATACAGCAGAACGGATCCGGCCAGCAGGCCAACGGCGAGGACAAAGGTCGACTGCACGACCAACAGATCGAATGGCGCCGGGATTCTGGGCGCAAAGCAATGCTCGGAGAATCGCGAAACGACAAATGCCGCCCAGCCCAGGACCCAGAGTTTGAAGTAGTTGTCACGGAACGCGCGCAGCACCAGGACCAAGGCCGCCAGCAGAATCAGCAGCGTCCATTCGGTGGCGGAGGGCCGGGCCAATCCCAGCCTTGCCACCGCGTTCCAAACTTGTAAGAGGAAATCGCTCATCACGTTCCGGGCGTACGGAGTCCTCGTCTCTGAATATCATGGAGGGCCGCAATCTCGATGGAGTTTCCGACCCTCAATGATTACTTTCGGAATCTCGCCGAAAGGGTACAATCGCCGATAGCCTTTCGTGTAGACCATGCCTGACCGAATTCTTGTTGTTGATGACGAAGAGCCGATTCGGGAAATCGTCGCTTCCATGCTTGGTACCGCCGGATACGCCTGTAAACAAGCGGGTTCGGGCATGGAGGCGCTCGCCGTTCTGACTTCCGGTGAAGACTTTGAGCTGATGCTTTCCGACCTGATGATGGCCGATCTGGATGGCATTGGACTGCTCGAGCGCACCAAGGAAAAATACCCCGACATGCCGGTGGTGATGGTTACCGCCGTGCACGATATTTCGGTCGCGCTGGCAGCCATCCGAAACGGCGCCTATGACTATCTTTTGAAGCCGTTCGAGCGCGAGCAACTGCTCAACACCGTCAGTCGGGCGCTCGAGAACCGGCGGCTTAAAGTAGAAAACCGGAATTATCAGACGAATCTGGAATCGCTGGTCAAGGCGCGCACCGATCAAGTGCAGGCTACCCTGCGCGAGTTGGAACGCTCCTATGACATGACTCTCGAGGCCTTGGGCGATGCGCTCGATATGAAAGATTCCGAGACCGAAGGACACTCTCGGCGAGTGACTGCCTTCACCATCGTGATCGCCCGGGCCATGGGTTTGCCGCCCGAGCAGATTCCTACCATCGCCCGCGGTGCATTCCTCCACGACATCGGCAAGCTGGCCATTCCTGACGCGATCCTTTGCAAGCCTGGCAAGCTGACGACGGAGGAAATGGCCATCATGAAGGAGCACTGCTTTAAGGGTTATCAGATTGTTAAGAAGATCCCTTTTCTGGTGGACGCATGCGAAATCGTCTACTCCCATCAGGAGCGCTACGACGGGACCGGGTATCCCCGTGGATTGAAGGGTGAGGAAATTCCCCTGGGAGCGCGAATCTTTTCGGTAGCCGATACGCTGGACGCGATGACGGTAAACCGCGTCTATCGACCGGCGCAGAGTTACCAGGCGGCGCGTGAAGAAATCGTGCGCTGGAGTGGCAGGCAGTTTGATCCGGACGTGGTCAAAGCGTTTGTCGAGATACCGGAAGATATTTGGAACCATTTGCGAAAAGACATAGATTCGCAAATTTCACGCATCGCATATTCCGCGGGCGCCAAAGGCTAAGTCCGCCCGCGAAGGTGGGGAAGGGTGCAGGGCCGCAATCACTTAAAACTGCTTTTGTGGGTTACAGTGCTGTTCATCGCGCTGCTGACAGCGGGGTGTCTTTTGCTGCCGCGCGGGATGACGGTAGCCGTTGTGAGCGACATGTTCGGCACACTGCTGATCGTTTGCGCGATGCTGGCTTTTACCTGGAACGCCCAAGCTGCGAAAGGCAGGGTGCGGTGGTTCTGGATGCTGCAGGCCGCGGGCTGGGCGCTCTGGCTGGCCGATCAGATTGTCTGGGATGTCTGGGATCTGGTGATCCGGCGAAGACTCCCGGATATGTATCCGGCCGACGCTTTGCTCTTTTTGGCCGGCGCGCCGATGTTGGGCGGGCTGCTGCTCCGGCCACATCGGCAGCCGTCGTCGGCGAGCGTACGCTTCGGATTGCTGGACTTCCTCCTGCTGGTGCTCTGGTGGCTTGATCTCTATGTTTCGCTCGTGGTGTGCTGGCAGTATCCGTACCCGAACGTGGCGAACTACAGCCGGAACTTTGATCTCCTCTCTGAAGCAGGATCGGCGGTTATGATTGCGGTTTTGCTCCTGTTCTGGCGCGAGAGTCAGGGAGCCTGGAAGAGGTTTTATGCTTTCTTCTGCGGTGCGGCCATTTTTAATGCGCTCGCATTTTTCCTGATTAATCGCGCTCTTGGGCAAGGGCTGTATTACACCGGCAGTTGGTACGACATCCCCTATTGCGCATCTTTTGCGGTTTACGCAATTGTGGCGCTCGCTGGCCACGGACTAACGGCGACACCGGAGACTGCAGGAGAAGAATCCTATGGGGCGTGGATGGCAGACCTGGCGATGATGGCTGTTCTGTCGTTGCCCATCATCGCTCTGGTTGCGCTACTCGATCCGCGGCTTCCGCATAAGGCCTCGAACTTCCGCGTGCTGGTTACGCTGGCCACCATATTTGTGATGGCGTTTTTAATCTTCATCCAGCATCGACGCCTGAACCGGGAGTTAAGCCGCACGAATGTGGTACTTCAGGAGGCGTCACTCACCGATCCGCTCACCGGTCTTCGCAACCGGCGATATTTTTCTGCGACCATCGACGCAGATGTGAGTCAGGCCCTCCGCTCGCACGCCGACAGTCATGACCCTCACACGCGCGATCTGGTCTTCTATCTGATCGATGCCGATAACTTCAAGGAAGTGAATGACCGCTACGGTCATGATGTCGGGGACGCCGTACTTGTCGAGATGGCGCGGCGTCTGAGTTCTTCGATCCGTCACTCTGACGTGCTCGTGCGCTGGGGCGGGGAGGAGTTTCTGATCGTTTCCCGCTACACCGATCGCGCAGAGGCCGAGTTGCTGGCGCAACGGGTGCTCTCGTCAATTGCCGACACACCCTTCCGCGTTGGCCCGTCGGGCGAGAACATGCGCAGAACTTGTTCGGTGGGTTGGGCGGCGTTTCCGTGGTTTCTCGATGATCCGCGCTCAGTCAGTTATGAAGAAGTATTGACCATTGCAGATCGCGGACTGAATCGCGCCAAGCAAGCTGGCAGGAATTGCGCCTTCGGAATGTCACCCGCGACGGGAGACTCTTCCGCCACAACTGTTGCCCGGTCGCATGCCGCGCCCTTGGCCATCGATGCACTCGCAGTCGCCGGCCCACATTCGACGATTCAGTCGTAAAGTAAGGCAAATACAGGGTCTTATCTTCGGGCAGTAAATCCCTTCTCCTTCGCATCCAAATTCGCATAACGACGTTTCCGTCGAAGGGGGATTCCTATGTCTCATCTAAAGCTCCAGGCCGCAGCCATGATTTCCACCTTGATGATCGTTCTCTGCGCGACGGTGTTTGGGCAAGACGCGCCTCCCGTTCCGCCCAACGCCGTTGTGCAAGGCACGATCGGTCTGATCCAGTTGACTGACCGGCTCGATACCCACACGGTGAAGGCCGGTGATCATTTTCGCGCTCGCTTAGCCGAGCCTTTGATGGCGTCGAATGGAATGACGGTTGAAGTCGGGCGCAAGATCAAAGGACACGTGAGCGCCGTCGAGCCAGGCTTGCACACTCGCCTGCTGCTGAGCTTTGACGAGATCGAGACTGCGCATGGATGGCTGCCTCTCATCGCGACCGTCACCGGCGTCCCGGGAGAGCATGGTCTGAAGCAGATTGGAGAAGAGGGAGAGATCGGACGCAAGGGAATGACGAAGCAAGACATCGCCGAAGCTGTGGTGATTGGTGCGAGCGAAGGTGCGGCAGAAGGAATGCATTCAGGAGGGAAGAAGGGTGCGGCCGCTGGAGCGGGCAACGGTGCTGCGAACTCGGCGTATACGGCCTTCGAGTCTGGTCACGATCTGGTGCTCGACAAAGGGACTGCCCTCGAAATCCGATTGGATCGTAATTTGATGATTCCCTGACGCCGGGGACTGGCCACTCCCACCTCGCAAGATCTGCCTCACGAGGCGTTCTTTTGAAGGGACGGCTTGGGGAATTCGCTTCCCCTGTCCGATAATCCCCTTCATGAGGAACGCTATGAAATCTGCATTCGTTCTTTCCGCAATTCTCGTCCTTTCCATCGGAATGTTTGCGCAGGAGCATCCCGCGGTCAGCGCGCAGCCCAACAGCGTTTATGTGGGCGCCGACGGCAAATTCGAAGCCGCTCCGGATACCGCACAGATTCAAATGAACGTCTCGGTGCAGGATGACAGCCCGCAGGCGGCGTATCAGCGAGCATCGAAAAATGTCGATCAGGTGCGGCAGGTCTTACGCGCTAATGGGCTCGATACTAAGCTCGCCACAGTTGGATTCCTCTCTGTACAACCGATCTACGAGTGGAAGCCCAAGCAGCGCGTGATCGGCTATCGCGTCACGACCGACGTCACACTAAAGCTGAAGGACTTTTCCAAGATCGGGCCCATCACGCAGCAGCTTGCCGAAGCCAACGTCAGTGAAACCCAAACGCTGAACTACATTCTGGAAAATATGGACGAGGCCAAGAACCATGCGGTGGAGGACGCCTACCGGCGTGCGCGAAACTCCGCTGAAACCGTGGCCCGTGCCAGCGGAAGAGCTCTGGGTGATCTTTCCTATGCCTCCGTCGACACCTTCGAGAATCCGCGAATTGTGATGCCGCGGATGGCGCGCGCCATGTCTGCAGCTGCGCCCAATGCTGCCACTCCCGCCCCGACAGAAGACTTCTCGGCCCAAACCGTGACCGTCTCGGCGCACGTGAATGCACTGTTCAATTTGAAGTAGAAGAAAGGCTCACCACAGAGCGCACGGAGGTACACAGGGGAATTCCGGTTGATCGAGTTCCTCTGTGATCCCCTGCGTCCTCTGTGGTGAACTACGCCAATACGGGAGGCTCGGGCGTTGATGACGGGACGGCTAGCGGTTCAACCTGCAGCGTAAGGCCGTCGACTCGGCGCACGACTACCAGCTGCCCAATCGGTACGGGAGATGGCGCGATCGCATCCCAGAGTTCGCCGTGGACGAAGACTTTTCCCTGCGGCGCCAGTGCCGTTTGCGCGACACCGGTTTCGCCGACCAGTCCCTGTTCTCCCGTGACAACTTTGTTGCGCCGCGCCTTCAGAGCAATGCTCATCAGGAATGCCGTAATAATGCCTAGGGGAACGCTCACTGCCAGCGCCGTCGCCAGATGCACCCGCATTTCCGGAATCGGCGCGTCCACCAGGAGAAGCCCGCCGAGTGTGAGCAGAACGATGCCTCCGGCCGTGAGCACTCCGTGCGAAACGAATTTGGCTTCGGCGGCAAAGAGCGCGAATGCGCCAAGAATCAGCCCAAGCGCGGCAAAGCGTGTCGGCAGTAGATTGAGTGCGAACGCGGCGACCAGGATGAAGACCACGCCCACCGTCCCCGGAATGATTGCACCCGGATGATTAAACTCGATGTACAGGGCAAGGGCTCCAATAGCGAGAAGCAGAAAAGCCAGATCGGGCTCCATCAGCGCGTCGAGGATTCGCTCCTTCAACGTCATGTTGAAAGGCACAATTGGCTGTCCTTCGAGGTCGAGCGTCGCCGATTCGCCGTTGAATCGCTTAAACGATTTTCCTTTCATCTGCCGAAACAGATCTTCAGGACTCGATGCGACATAGTCGATCAGGTGCTGGGCCATCGCCTCCTGATCAGAAAATGACTTCGACTCGCGCACTGCCCCTTCTGCCGCCTCGATATTGCGACCGCGCTTCGATGCCACCGAGCGAATTAGCGCGGCAGCGTCGTTCTCGATCTTGCGATTCATCTCCTCGTCGGGCTTGAGTTGTACTGGACCAATCAGAATCACAGGATGCGCGGCACCGGCCGCCGTGCCGGGCGCCATAGCCGCGATGTCGGCGGATTCAAGAATGAAAATTCCAGCCGAACCTGCGTGCCCACCCGTTGGTGTCACATACACAATCACCGGAACCGTGGAGGTGGAAATCTTCTCCATAATCTCCCGCGTGGAGCTGACCATGCCTCCCGGAGTATTGATCTCGATCAATACAGCTTGATCGTTGCGGCGGGCGGCTTCGGCGATGGCGCGCGCGATGTATTCCCCGCTGATGGGCTGAATCGTGTCATTCACCACGACCTTGAGGACCTCAGCCGACGCAGACGACGAACTTACGACGAGCAGAAGGCAAACTAATGCGCTGATGATGGCAAATTTCTTCATGGGGTCACACGCGCCGAATACCGCTCAATGGCGGCGCTCACCAACATTGTCTACCTATTTCGACGTGCCGGAGTGAATTTCTTGCGCCACTGGCCGTTCGGAGGTAACCGACGCTGCCGGTTTCGGTGCAGTCCATCCCGGAAGATACGTGCTGCCGGTGATCAGACGCGCGCCGCGCTCATAAGTTACGTAGGACCACGCCCACTGGATGAAAACCAGCAGGCGATTGCGGAATCCGATCAGGAACAGGATGTGCACAAACAGCCAGGACAGCCAGGCGATGAATCCAGAAATGTGAATCTTTCCGAATTGCGCCACGGCAGCGGCTCGTCCGATGGTGGCGAGGCTGCCTTTGTCCCAGTAGTGGAAGGCGGGACGAGAGTCAAAACCCCCACCCTGCCGCACAGAACGCGACAAGGGTGCGGCACCCTCGGGATTTCTATTACTGCCCAGGCGTTCCACCTCTTCTCGAATCAGTTTTGCGACAAACTTTCCCTCTTGAATGGCGACTGGCGCAACGCCGGGTAGCATCTTGCCTTGCTCGTCTTTGGCCGCCGCGAGATCACCGATGACAAATACTTCCGGATGCCCTGGCAGGCTCAAATCGGCTTGGACGGGTACTCTTCCGGCTCGATCCACGGGAGCTCCCAGCTTCTTCCCGAGCGGAGACGCTGCGACTCCGGCGGCCCACAGCACGACTGTCGCCGGCAGGCGGGTTTCGCCGATGTCGACCGCTCCTGGTTCAACCAGGGTCACCATTGCTGAAGTCCGAACTTCCACTCCGAGCCCGCGGAGTTGCTCCTCCGCGCTGCGCGAAAGATCCTCGGGATAAGTCGGCAAAACCCTGGGCCCGCCTTCGATCAGCAGGATGTGCGTGCGCCTCGGATCGATGGATCGGAATTCATGAGCAAGAGCGTGGCGGCTGATCTCGGCCAGCGTTCCCGCTAGTTCGACGCCGGTTGGGCCTCCACCGACAACCACGAAGTTCAGGGGCAATTCCGATTCTCCCGCTGCCGCCTGCCGCTCCGCCAGTTCAAACGCCAACAGCACGCGTCGCCGGATCTCGAGCGCATCTTCGATTGTCTTGAGCCCCGGGGCCAGAGGTTCCCAGTCTTCATGCCCGAAATACGAGTGAGTAGCACCTGCCGCGATGATCAGGTAATCGTAGGGAATTTCTGCGTCCGGAGTTTGCACAATTCGGCGCTCGAGATCGAATCCTGTAACCTCGGCCATCAGCACCTCGACATTCTTGTGGGAGCGAAGAATGGAGCGGACCGGGGCCGCGATCTCGCCCGGAGACAGGCCAGCGGTCGCGACCTGATAGAGCAGTGGCTGAAAGGTGTGGAAGTTCTTGCGATCGATTACGGTGATCTGCAGCGCGGCCTTGCCTAAAGCGCGGGCGGCGTTCAGGCCACCAAAGCCGGCACCTACAACTACAACTCGAGCTTTGCTTGTCATGTTCCTGCTCCGTCACCTTGCTGCACGCGGCCTACATATATAAGATTCACGCGATGACAGACGGTTCCAGAAGTTCTTTGCTCGCAGGTACCCAGGAGAACGCCTTACTGCGCTGGCTGATGCCATCCGTCGCGGACTTGATTTTCGTCGCGCTGCTGGCCTCGTTGGTGTTTACCCCGCTGTCCGTGAAGTTGTTGGGGGATGCTGGAATCGGCTGGCACATTCGGACCGGGCAGGAAATTCTCACGACGCACACGATTCCACATGTCGATCCCTTTTCTGCACAAATCCAGAAGCCTTGGATTGCCTGGGAATGGTTGTATGACGTCATCGTGGGCCGCCTGGAACTCTCTGCCGGTCTGAATGGAGTGGTCTGGTTCACGGCTGTCGTCATCGCTACCGTATTTGCTGCGGTGTTTCGACTCTTGGTCAAACGCGGCACTGACGTGCTGGTCGCGTTGCTCCTGACGTTGCTGGCCATGTCGGCCTCGACGATCCACTTTCTAGCTCGCCCGCACGTGCTTAGTTGGTTGTTCGCGCTCATCTGGCTATGGATCCTCGACTCCAGGGAATCTGATGAGCACCACAGCGATAAG
>WNGO01002261.1_pt1 | contig 12276 bp, 10 predicted proteins | sample 5400511 | NCBI WGS metagenome assembly WNGO01 (sample SAMN13153380, study PRJNA577476) | soil metagenome | isolation source: 20 cm soil or saprolite under Garry oak tree replicate 2 | place: USA:California | collected 2016-06-15
GCGGACATTGCGTGGGATCAACGTCTCCAGGACATGGTGCGGGTGCGTTCGCCGCACGGTTTCGAGCACGTCCCACGCGAGGGTCGTGCGCGCGTCAAATTGCGTCATAAGGATGCCGGCGATGGCAAGCCTGGGGTTGAGCCGCGCGCGCACGAGTTGATGTGTGTACATCAGATGCCTCAAGCCCTCGAGGGCGAAGTACTCGCACTGGGTCGGGATCAGCATGCTGGTCGCCGCGACCAGCGCGTTGAGGGTCAGAAGGCCGAGCGACGGGGGGCAGTCGATGAGCACGATCTCGACCTCTGCCGGGATGGAGGCAAGCGCCTGGCGGAGCAAGCTCTCCCGGTCGGGCATGGAAGCGAGCTCGATCTCGGCGCCCGCGAGGTCGATGTGGGAAGGCACCAGCATGAGGCCGCTCGTTCCCGTCGGCTGCACGACCTGCTCCACCGTCGCATCGCCGGCCAAAAGGTGGTAGGCGTTGAGCCGGGCGCGAGCCGGGTCGAGGCCGAGACCCGATGTCGAGTTGGCCTGGGGGTCCAGGTCGACCAGCAAGGTGGGATGGCCGACCTCGGCCATCGCGGCCGCGAGATTGATCGCGGTTGTGGTCTTGCCCACACCGCCCTTCTGGTTGACCACGGCGACGACTGGCGGGGAAGTTGTGGCCAACATGTTGGGCTTGGCCTGGCTTACAGCTCCTATATCTGGGGCCACTGGACGAGATTCTAGCCCTGGGCCGGGAACCTGACCAGCCAGTCTGTTAACGGCTCCCCGAATCGCCGTCGGAAACTGCCGCGCCGCGCCGTCGGCTCCAGATCGCGTACGCCGACGCTGCGATCAGCAACGCCTCGACCGCGATCGCCGCGTTCAGGGCGGCGCCGGCGATACCGATGCCAGCCAACAAGTTGTAGCTGATGTGGCAGGCACACGATGTGGTGGTGTTCGTGTATTTCCTGACCAGGCCGAGCCCGAGGGCGAGGACGAGCACCACGAGGGTGTCGATGGACAGCCCGTACTGGGTGTGGATCGACGTGAAGAGAAGCGCGGTCGCAAGCAGCCCGATGCGCGGCTGCAGGGCGCCGCGGAACAGGATCTCCTCGCAAATCCCCGGTAGCAAAGCCAGCGCCGCGATGCCGAGCGGACCTCTGAGCTGACCGAAGACATGTTGGATGGTCGAGTCCACGCGGCGCGCCACATCCGGCGTCGTCGCGTGGCTCAAAGAGTCCATCTGCTGGCTGAACGCGAAGAAAGCGCCCGCCGCCGCGAGGGCGATCGCGAGGTGCCACCACGAGGGGACGACCAGGCCCAGCCTGTCGAGCGAGTCGGCGAGCTGGCGTCTGGAGAAGAGCCCGACCCCCAGCAGAGCCAGGATCAAGAACGGCGTCTGGTCCAGAACGAGATCGCCTAGGTTCAGCGGAGGTTGGGCATTGGCGCTCGCGAGGACGTCCGTAAACGAGATCGACGCGACGTCGACGCCGAACAGGATCACGGTGAGGGAGAGCGCCAGCGCCTGGACCGGGCTCTGGGCGTCGATCGGCAAGACTCCGGCGATCCGGCTCCGGACCGGCCATGAGGCTACCGCGGCGGCGAGAAGCCCGGTGGCCATGACGGTGAGGTCAAGCGCTCGCTGCATGTCGACGTTGGGCGCCGGCGACAGCACATGCGCACCGGCCAGATCGGCTGCGCCCAAAAGACATATCAGACCCCCGATCACCCCACCCAGGACCTCGGCGGCGAGGTTCGCCCAGCGTTTGCCGACCGCCGCGTTGGCGGCGATGATCAGGGGCAGGGGCGTCAGCTCGACCACCGCCGTGGCGGCGTCGAGGGGTAGAAACCCGGTCAGCCGGTCTTCGGTTCCTTGTCGGGAAGGGACTTGGGCGGTGCCCCGTCGACCACCGACTTGCCGAACTCGATCAGCGGCTTGAACAGCTCGATGGGGAGCGGCAGGATCACCGTCGTGTTCTTCTCCGACCCGATCTCGACCATCGTCTGCAGGAATCGGAGCTGCAGCGCTCCCTGCTGAGAGGAGATCACCTGCGCCGCGTTGGCCAGCGTCTGCGATGCCTGGAACTCGCCGTCGGCGTTGATGATCTTGGCTCGCTTCTCACGCTCGGCCTCGGCTTGCTTGGCCATTGCGCGCTGCATCGTGCTCGGCAGCTCGACGTCCTTGATCTCGACGACCGCGACCTTGATGCCCCAGGGCTCGGTCTGCTCGTCGATGATCCGCTGTAGGTTCTGGTTGATCTTCTCCCGGTTCGCGAGCAGCTCATCCAGGGTGCTTTGGCCCAAGGCTGCGCGCAACGTCGTCTGGGAGATCTGGGACGTGGCGTTGATGTAGTTGAGGACCTGCGTCACCGCTCGGCGCGCGTCGACGACCTGGAAGTAGATGACCGCGTTGACCTTCGCGGTCACGTTGTCGTTGGTGATGATCTCTTGCGGAGGCACCTCGAGCGTGATCGTGCGGAGGTCGATCTTGACCAGGCGGTCCACGCCGAACGGGATGATGAAAAACAGGCCTGGACCCTTGAGAGGGATCAGCCGGCCGAGGCGGAACACCACTCCGCGCTCGTATTCGTTGGCGATCCGCAGGCTGGAGAAAACCGCGATCAGGACGATGACTAGCACGACCACGAGTATCGAAATCGAACCGAAATCCACCTACACCTTCTCCTTGGCCTGTCCGTTCTCCGGCGCGACCTGCAGCGCCAGGCCCTGGCGTCCGACGACTCGCACGCTCGACCCGGCAGGGATCGGCTTTTCGGCGCTCGCTTTCCAGAGCGCGCCCTGCACAAAGACTAGACCCTCGGGCGCGAGCTCCTCGCGAACCTCACCGACCGCACCGAGGATCGCGTCGCCGCCCACGAAGGCAGGCTGGCGCCTGGCGGCCCAGACCTTGCGTATGAAGAAGACGAAGAACGCGAGCGTGGTGATGGCCACCGCGACGGAGACCAGCGGGTTCACGCCCAGGCCGACCGGGCCGGTGTTGATCAGAAACGCCATCCCCAGGACCAGAGCAAAGACGCCTCCGACACTGAGAAAGCCGTGGGTCGGGGCCTTGAGATCGGCGATGAACAGCAGCAGCGCGAGCAGCATGAGCAGCGCCGCGGCGATGTTCACGGGCAGATTGGCCAGCGAGATGATCGCAAGCACAGCCGCCAGCCCGCCCACGACCCCGGGCAAGATCAAGCCCGGGTTCGAGAGCTCGGTGATGATGCCGTATCCCGCCACGATGATGAGGAGCGCCGCGATGGTCGGGTCGATGAGAGCATTCAGGAACACCTGCCAGAAAGGCATCGGGTAGTCGCTGATGAGCGCGCCGGCCGAGTGGATGACCAGGCTGCCGCTGCCGCGCGGCACTGAGCGGCCATCGACCTGGCTCAGCAGCGAGCCGATGTCTGAGGCTTCGAGATCGGCGACGTGCAGGCGGACCGCCTCCTCAGCGTTGATGTTCACGCTGTTGCGCACCGCTTGCTCAGCCCAGTCCGCGTTGCGACCGTGCATCGACGCCAGGTTGCGAACCCGAGTCACGGCATCGTTGAGGACCTTGGCGCCGAGGTCGCCGGTGATGTCTTCGCCGGTCGCCTGGATCGGATGAGCCGAGCCGATGTTGGTGCCAGGCGCCATCGCGAGCACGTCGGCGGCCTGGGCCACGAACAGGCCGGCCGACGCGGCACGAGCTCCAGACGGGTACACGTAGACGATCACGGGAACCGTGCTGTTGACCAGGCTGGTCACGATGTCGTCCATCGAGGTGGAGATTCCACCGGGCGTGTTCAAAACCACGAGCACGGCGTCGGCCCGATCGGCCTCGGCGCGACTCACCGAAGCCTGGATGTAGTTGGCCGTGATCGTATTGATGTCGCCGTTGAGATCTACCTGCTCGATGCGGGGCGCGGCCGCCGCCGCCTGGACGGGCAGAAGCGCGCCGGCGACGCCCAGAATCAGCCAGCCGAGCCGTCCAATGCGAAGCGCAGCCCGCGCGCGCATGCACCGAGTATGGCAACCCGGGGGCACAGCCGCCGATGTAAAACGTGGAACATCGGGCCGACATCGCCACTCGCTCCGGACGTCGATGGCGAAGTCACCGGCGGGGGCAGAGGCCGTTCCGGCCGGGCGTAGAATCGGTCAACGATGGGGGCGCAGCGCGTGCATTCCGATGGCGACGACGCCGTGATGCGAGATCTGCGCCAGCAAGTGCGGACGACCCCGCCGCTCCAGGCAGGCGAGCAGGAGAAGCTGCTGGCGCGAGCCGCCCTCGGTGACCGAGCAAGCCAGGATCGCCTCGTGGCGACCAACCTCGCCATGGTGATCCGGATGGCAGAAGGTCGCCGAGAGCGAGGCCTTTCTGTTTCCGACCTCGTCCTGGAAGGATCTTTGGGTTTCCTCGAGGCCATGAACACATTTGCTCAGAGCGAGGGCGCGGAGTTCACCGCGTTCGCCGAACGCAAGGTCGGCGACCAGATGGACACCGCGATCGCCTCCGAGGCCGCCGCGGTCGGCGACGCGGAGCGGCTCGTCGCGGCGGCGACCGACTACGAGCGCACCGAGCTCCTACTCGCCAGGGTCTTGCGGCGCGCCCCGACGGAAGCCGAGATCGCGGAAAAGCTCGAATGGACGGTCGAGCGCACCCGTTATGTGGCGCAGGTCGTGGCCGAAGCACGGCGTCGCCATGACGAAGAGCTGCTCTCTTTCATCGACCCTGAGGCTCTCGACCCCGAAGCGTTCGACGACGCAGTTGACGGCTAGCGCCCTGCAACGCACGCCGCTCTACGATCGGCACGTCGCCCTCGGTGGACGGATGGTGGACTTCGGCGGCTGGGAGATGCCCCAGCAGTACACGTCCATCCGCGACGAGCATCTCGCCGTTCGCCGGGTCGCCGGCCTGTTTGATGTGTCCCACATGGGGCGTTTTCGCGTCGCCGGCACATCAGGCGAGCAATTTCTGCAGGGCCTGGTCACGAATGACCTAGCGCCTCTCGTCCACGGTCAGGCCCAGTACAACCTCATGTGCAACGAGAAAGGCGGGATCATCGATGACCTGGTCGTGTACCGGGGACGCGAGGGCTTCTTCGTCGTCGTCAACGCATCGAATCGCGAAAAGGACCTGAGGTGGTTTCGCGAGCACGCGCCCGCCGGCGTCGATGTCGAAGATCGGACATTCGAGCTCGCGCTCATCGCCTTCCAGGGTCCGCGCGCGCAGGAGCTGCTGCCATCCGACGGACTCGACGCGATCCCGTACTTCGGATTCGGACACGGAGACGTGGCGGGGATCCACGCCCTGATCTCGCGAACGGGTTACACGGGCGAGGACGGTTTCGAGCTGTTCATCGACAGCGACCGGGTGGGCGACGTCTGGGACGCGATCCTCGCCGGCGGCAAGAAGGCGGGCGTCCTTCCGGCAGGCCTCGGCGCTCGCGACGCGACGCGTCTCGAGGCGGCCCTTCGTCTGTGGGGAAACGATATGGACGAATCTGTCAACCCATACGAGGCGGGGCTCGGTTGGACCGTGAAGCTCGGCAAGGACGACTTCATCGGCCGCGACGCGCTCCAGAAGGTGAAGGCGGATGGAGCAAGCCGCCAGCTTGTCGGGCTCAAGATGCAGCCGGGCGACATCGCCAGACACGGCGCTGCCGTGTCCGCCCGGGGCAAGTCCTTGGGCGTCATCAGCAGCGGCACGCACTCCTTCTTTCTCGGCTACCCGATCGCGCTCGCGATGGTGGAAGCGCGATCATTGCAAGTCGGAGACGGGGCTGTGGTCGACGTTCGGGGCAGGGAGGGTCCGGCCGAGGTCGTCAAGCTACCTTTCTATCGGGGCTCGGCCCGCTCACTCAGCGAGAAGAAGGAGAGTCGCCATGGCTGACCGTCGCTACACCAAGACGCATGAGTGGGTCACGGTCGACGGCAAGCACGCCACGATCGGCATCACAGATTTCGCGCAGTCGCAGCTGGGCGACGTGGTCTTTCTGGAGCTGCCGAGCGCGGGTCGCAAGCTCGCGGCGCGCGAGACATTCGGCGTCATCGAGTCGGTCAAGGCGGCGAGCGATCTCTACTCGCCGGTCGCGGGGAAGATCAGCGAGGTCAACGAGAAGCTGGCATCCAAACCCGAGCTCATCAACTCCGATCCGTACGGTGAGGGCTGGATCCTCAAGCTCGAGCTGGCCGGGGACATTCCGGCCGACCTGCTCGATGAAGCTGCGTACAAGAAAGTGGCCGAGGCTTCCTCTCACTAGCTTGCCGTACCTCGTCCACTCTCCCGAGGACCGGTCGGCGATGCTCGAGACCCTCGGCGTGCAGTCGATGAACGACCTGCTGGTCGACATCCCGCAGTCGCTGCGCCTGGAGTCGCTGCAGCTGCCGAACGGCCTCTCCGAATTCGAGACGATGGCGCAGGTCTCGGTCCTCGCGGCGCGCAACCGTGTGTATGCCGATCGTCTGACGTTTCGCGGCGGCGGAGTCTATCGCCGCTTCATCCCGGTAGCGGTGTCCGCGGTCACATCGAAACCGGAGTTCTACACCGCATATACGCCCTACCAGGCGGAAGCGAGCCAGGGCACGCTGCAGGCCATCTTTGAATTCCAGACGCTGATCGCCGAGCTGACCGCGCTCGACGTCTCGAACGCGTCGCTCTACGACGGCGCCACCGCGGTTGCGGAGGCCGCGATGATGGCGTACGTACACACCGGCCGCAACGAGGTGCTCGTGTCGGGTTACGTTCACCCCGAATACGTGCAGGTGCTGCGTGCGTTCGGTGAAGGCCGTGGGATCAAAGTCCGCAAGGGCGTGGAACCGAACAAGAAAACTGCGGCGATCATCTTTCAGCAACCCGACTTTCTGGGCCTGCTCGTCGACGCCCGGCAGCTGACGAAAACGGCCCACGACGTGGGCGCGCTGGCGATCGCGTGCGTCGACCCGATCAGCCTCGCCATCCTGGCGCCGCCCGGCGAGTACGGCGCCGACATCGCGGTGGGCGAAGGGCAGCAGCTTGGTCTGTCACCGAGCTTCGGCGGACCGCACGTCGGCTTCATCGCGTGCACGCGCGAGCTGGTGCGAAAGCTGCCGGGACGCCTGGTCGGCACCGCCCACGACGCGCAGGGCCGGCGCGGATTCGTGCTTGCGCTCGCGGCCCGCGAGCAGCACATCCGGCGCGAGAAAGCGACCTCCAACATCTGTACGAACCATTCGCTTTGCGCCCTGGCGGCGGCGGTGTACCTGACTTACATGGGCCCGTATGGCCTGCGGCACATCGCCGACGTCAGCTTCCGACGGGCGCATTCGCTCGCGGAGCGCCTGGCCCGGCTGCCAGGTTGGGAGCCTGCCTTCCCCGACCGCCAGTTCTTGAACGAGTTCCCGTTCCGGGTGCCGAAGGCGCGCTCGGTGGTGCGCAAGCTGGCCCGGAAAGGCATCCTGGGCGGGCTCGAGGTCAACCGCTGGTTTCGCGAGCTCAAGGACGTCCTGACGTTCACCTGCACCGAGGTCAACGACCCCCAGGCGCTCGACGAGCTGATGGCAGTCCTCGAGTCATGAGCGAGCCGCTCAGCTTCGAGCTCAGCCGTCCCGGGGTCGACCCCCCGCGCCTGCCGGAGGCCGAGGTCGCCGGCGCCGCGCCGGCCGACGTCTTGGGGCGAGAGATGCTGCGCGCCAGGCCGCCGGGCCTGCCCCGGCTCAGCGAGCCCGAGATCATGCGCCACTACAGCCGGCTCGCTTCGCTGAACTACTCGATCAGCGAGAACTTCTACCCGCTTGGCAGCTGCACCATGAAGTACAACCCGGTGGTCAACGAGGCGGCCGCCGCCCTGGCGGGGTTTGCCGACCTCCACCCCTACCAGGAGGAAGACTCGGTCCAGGGCGCCCTCGAGCTCATGTGGCGCCTGGAGCGTGCCTTGTGCGCGATCGTCGGCGTCGAGCGTGTGACCCTCCAGCCCGCCGCCGGCGCTCATGGCGAATGGACGGCTCTGCGCATGATCGCCGCCTTCCATCACTCGCGCGAGGAGAACCGCACCGAGGTCCTGGTGCCGGACTCGGCTCACGGGACCAATCCCGCCAGCGCTGCTTTGAGCGGCTTCCACGTGATCGAAGTCCGCTCGGGAGACGACGGTCGTATCAGCCTGGCCGACCTGGAATCCAAGCTCTCCCCGCGGACGGCTGCCCTGATGCTGACCAACCCCAACACCTTGGGCCTGTTCGAGCGTGAGATCCTGGATATAGCGGAAATGGTGCACGCGACCGGTGCGATGCTGTACTACGACGGCGCCAACCTCAACGCCTTCATGGGCATCTGCCGTCCGGGCGATATGGGCTTTGACGCGGTGCACATGAACCTGCACAAGACGTTCACCACCCCGCACGGCGGTGGCGGCCCGGGCGCGGGCCCGGTCGGGGTGAAGTCGGAGCTGGTGCCGTTCCTACCGGCACCGACGGTGGAGCGCGCCAACGGCCACCTGACGCTCGATTTCAAGCGCCCGCAGTCGATCGGGCGCGTCCGCAGCTTCTACGGCAACTTCGGCATGCTCGTCCGTGCCTACACGTACATCCTTGCGATGGGAGGCGACGGCCTGAGCCAGGCCTCGCAGGACGCGGTCCTGTCGGCGAACTACCTGCGCAAGCTGGTCGAAGGGGACCTCGAGATGCCGCACGAGGGCCCGTGCATGCATGAGTTCGTCGCCAGCGCGCAGAACCTCCACGAGAAGGGCGTGAGGGCGCTGGACGTTGCCAAGGCCCTGCTCGACCGCGACTTTTATGCGCCCACTGTCTACTTTCCGCTGGTCGTCCCGGAGGCCATCATGGTCGAGCCGACCGAGACCGAGAGCAAGGCCACGCTGGATGCCTTCGCGGGCGCGATCAAGGAGATTGTCGCCAGGGCGAAAACCGACCCTCAGAGCCTTCACGAGGAGCCGACCAAGCTGCCTGTGGGAAGGCTGGACGAGGTGGCCGCCGCACGCCGGATCAACGCCTACCTGCAAGGGCTGAGCGAGGACCCGGTTCTGCGGTGGAAGGCACCGGCGGAGGCGCCCGAAACGGCCCCCCAAAAAACGCTGCAGGAAAGCCCCTGTTAAGGGCGCCCGAGGGCCTCTTTTCGTATTCAAATCCGGTAGAATTGAGGGCCTGAAGTTCTGCCCAGTTGACCCCCATGAGTTCTCCGCGCTGGGAGGGCCGATTCCCCGGTAATGGCGGTTCGAAAACCCCTCCCGGAGAGTGAGCCTGGCGTGCGCAGGGCGCACCCTGGCATGAGGCCCCGAGCCCTAGGCGCGGACGTGGCATACACCGCCGAGCAGATCCAGGTCCTCGAGGGCCGGGAGCATGTGCGGCGGCGTCCGAGCATGTACATCGGCTCGACCAGCACCACGGGCCTCCATCACCTCGTCTACGAGGTGGTCGACAACGCGGTCGACGAGGCGCTCGCCGGCCACGCCCAGAGGATCCTCGTGACCCTGTTTGCGGACGGCAGCGTCCAGGTCGACGATGACGGCCGGGGCATCCCCGTCGACGTCCACAAGAAGGAAGGCCTGTCGGCGCTCGAGCTGGTCATGACGCGGCTCAACGCGGGCGGCAAGTTCGGGGGCGGCGGCTACAAGGTGTCTTCCGGCCTCCACGGCGTCGGCGTCTCCGCTGTCAACTTCCTGAGCGAGCGGCTGCAGGTCTGGGTGCACCGCGGCGGCAAGGTTTACCAACAGGAGTACGAGAGGGGCGTGCCCAAGGCCAGCGTCAAGCCGGTGGGCAAGACCGACCGCACCGGGGCCATCGTCAGGTTCTGGCCCGACCCCCAGATCTTTCCCGACACCAAGTTCGACCGCGATGTGATCCGGCACCGCCTTCGCGAGATGGCTTACTTGAACAAGCGACTCGAGATCGCCTTGACCGACGAGAGCCTGGGCGTCACTGAAACCTTCTACTTCGAGGGCGGCATCGTGGCCTTCGTGCGCGCGCTCAACCGCGACAAGTCGGTGGTCAACGTGCCGCCGTTCTACGTCGACCGCGAGATCGAGGGCACCCAGGTAGAGGTCGCACTCCAGTACAACGAGACGTTCGTCGAAAACGTCGTCGCGTTTGCCAACACCATCCACACCATCGAAGGCGGAAGCCATCTGACAGGCTTCCGCTCGGCGCTGACCAACGTGCTGAACCGCTACGCGCGCAAGGCCGGGATTCTCAAGGAGCAGGACCCGAACCTCACCGGCGAGGACGTGCGCGAAGGGTTGACGGCGGTCATCAGCGTCAAGGTGCTGGAGCCGCAGTTCGAAGGCCAGACCAAAGGCAAGCTCGGCAACGCCGAGGTCCAGGGCCACGTGTCGCTTGCCCTGACCGAGGGCCTGACCCAGTATCTCGAAGAGAACCCGTCCGAAGGCCGGCGGATCATCGAAAAGTCGCTGACCGCGGCTCGTGCGCGGGAAGCAGCCCGCAAGGCACGCGATCTGGTCCAGCGCAAGAGCCTGCTCGAGTCGAGCATGCTGCCCGGCAAGCTCGCTGACTGCTCGGAACGCGACCCGTCCCTGTCCGAGCTCTACATCGTGGAGGGCGACTCCGCCGGCGGCACGGCAAAGGGCGGGCGCGATCGGCGCACGCAGGCGATCCTTCCGCTGCGCGGCAAGATCCTCAACGTCGAGAAGGCGCGCCTCGACAAGGTCCTGACATCAGACGAGATCCGCAACCTGATCACCGCGATGGGAGCGGGGGTCGGCGACAACTTCAACATCGAAAAGATCCGGTATCACCGCATCGTGACCATGACCGACGCGGACGTCGACGGCAGCCACATCCGCACGCTTTTGCTGACGTTTTTCTTCCGCTACTTCCCGCAGGTGATCGACAAGGGATACCTCTACATGGCGCAGCCGCCGCTGTTCAAAGTCTCGAAGGGCGCCGGCAAGAACATGAAGGTCGTGTGGTGCTCGTCCGAGGCCGACCGCGACAAGGCCCTGCGCCAGCTGGGCAAAGGCGCCGAGGCGGCGCGGATGAAGGGTCTTGGCGAGATGAACGCGGAGGAGCTCTGGGAGACCACGATGAACCCGGCGACGCGCGTCCTTCTTCGTGTCACGGTCGAGGACGCTGCGGCGGTCAACGACATCTTCGAGAGGTTGATGGGGCCCGATGTCGAGCCCCGCAAGAAGTTCATCCAGGCGCACGCCAAGAGCGTCCGCAACCTCGACATCTAGGACGGTCCGTTGTGCGAATAGCGGTCGACGCCATGGGCGGCGATCACGCGCCGGGGGAGATCGTCAAAGGGGCCGCCCGGGCGGCGGTCGAATACGGAATCGACATCTCGCTGGTCGGAATCCCCGCCTCGGTGCAGCCGCTGCTCGACAGCCATCCGCGGCTGCAGCTCGTGCCGTGCACGCAGGTAGTGGCGATGGACGAGCACCCGGCGCAGGCTGTGCGCAACAAGCCCGACTCGTCGATGTCGGTCTGCGCTCGGCTGTGCAGGGACGGGCGTGCGGACGGCTGGACCTCGGCGGGAAATTCCGGCGCGGTCATGGCGGCCGCCCTGTTCATTCAGGGCCGGATCAAGGGCGTGGAGCGACCTGCCCTGGGATCCATCGTTCCCACACAGGAGGGCTTTGCGTACTTCCTGGACGTGGGCGCCAATGTCGACTCGAAACCTGAGTACATGGCTCAGTTCGCCGCGATGGGCGCCGTCTACGCCCGGGAGATGCTCGGCCGCCCCGAGCCGCGAATCGCGCTTCTCAGCAACGGGGAGGAGGAGGGCAAGGGCGACGAACGGGTTCGCGAGACGGGCAGGCGGCTCAAGGGATCACTGGCGGGCTTCATCGGCAACGTGGAGCCGAAAGACATCTACGGCGCGCGCGCGGACGTCGTCGTGGCCGATGGGTTCGTCGGCAATGTGGCGATCAAGATGGCGGAGGCGACAGCCGACTTCCTCTTCCGCACGCTGCGCGAGGAGATTCCCAAAACGCTGTCCGGCATGCTCGGAGGGCTGCTGATCCGGCCCGGCGTGCGACAGATCCGCGACCGGATCGATTGGCGGGAGTTCGGCGGTGCGCCGCTGCTGGGCATCGACGGGGTCGCGGTGGTCGCTCACGGGCGATCCGACGCGCGCGCGATGAAGAATGCGATCCGGGTTACACGCGACGCGGTCGAGAACCAGCTCGTCGGTAAGATTCGGGCGGAGGTGGGGCGGGCATGAAAAATGGTCAGACCCGCGTCGTGGTGACCGGGATGGGGACGGTCAACCCGCTCGGTAAGGACCTCGAGGAGTACTGGCACGGGCTCATCGAGGGGCGCAGCGGTGCAAGCCCCGTCGAGCGCTTTCCGACCGACCGCCTC
>WNGO01004105.1_pt1 | contig 12275 bp, 13 predicted proteins | sample 5400511 | NCBI WGS metagenome assembly WNGO01 (sample SAMN13153380, study PRJNA577476) | soil metagenome | isolation source: 20 cm soil or saprolite under Garry oak tree replicate 2 | place: USA:California | collected 2016-06-15
CAACCGCGACGCCACAGCGTCACGGATCGGCGATTTTTCGCCGATCGAGGTGCGATAGATCTGCTCGTAAACATCCCGATGCCCTTCGATAACCAAGCTATTCAGCAACAATTCTTTTGCGTCCATGATCGGCGACCTCTTTCTTGAAGGCGCTAGAGTATTGCGGTACTAATACCGGCTAACACCTTTACAAGCAAGACAGATAATTCATTGCTTCGATTAGAAAAATTCCACCGCTATCTCTGGCTTTCGCTCATTATTGGTTTAGCGCTTACCAGCGCTTGCAAACGGCCGTGCGATACCGCAGGAGGCCAATTTTGTGTCAATCTCGGCACCGAGCCGCCCAGTCTGGATTGGTCCCTCGCTACGGATCATGTTTCCTTCAACGTGATATCGAACCTCATGGTCGGGCTTACCGAATTCGATAAAACCTTGAAACCGGCGCCCATGATCGCCAAATCCTGGGAATTGTTAGAGGGCGGAAAGAAGATGGTCTTTCATCTGCGCGACGACGTGCAGTGGACGGATGGTAAAAAGGTTCGCGCGCAAGATTTCGAATACTCGTGGAAGCGTCTGCTCAATCCCAAGACCGCGTCGCAGTACGCCTATATTCTTTTTGATATCGTCAACGCCCAAGAATACGCCGAGGGAAAAATCAAGGATCCCTCGACGGTCGGCGTCCGGGCACGGGACGATCAGACTCTGGAAGTGACATTGCGTCACCCGACTTCCTATTTTCTCGCCATCACGACTTTCGAAGTCACTTTTCCGCAGCGCCAGGATATCATCGAGAAATTCGACGCGGGCTGGACGGAGCCCGCAAAAATTGTCACTAACGGGCCATTTCGATTGGCGTCCTGGAAACACGAGGACCAAATCGAGCTACGCGCCAATCCAAACTATTTTCGCGGCAAACCGGCTATTGAGCGCGTCAGCATGTTTATGATCAATGAAAAATCTACCGCGGTGGCGATGTTCGAGCAGGGCAATTTGGATTTCATGGACGATCATAGCATCCCGCCCCTCGACAAACCGCGGCTATCGAAGATGCCGGGCTACAAACTTGTGCCGCAATTGCGCGGCGAATATTACGGCTTCGCCGTCGATCGGAAACCTTTCGATAATCCCAAACTGCGCAAAGCTTTTGCGATGGCCATCGACCGCAGCGTCTTTCCCAAGATCCTTCAGGGCGGCCAGACGCCGGCGACATCTTGGATTCCGCCGGGCATGCTCGCGCACAATCCCGAGATCGGCCTCGCCTTCAATCCAACCGAAGCCAAGCGGCTTTTGAGCGAAGCCGGCTACCCCGACGGCAAGGGATTGCCACCGATTGTTTTGGGTTACAACACCCTGGATGATCACAAGCTGGTGGCCGAAGCGGTTCAGAGCATGTGGCAAAAATATTTGAAGGTGATCGTGAAGATCGAAAACCAGGAGTGGAAAGTTTATCTGAAAAAGCTGCAGAACGATCCTTTTGTGGTGCATCGCGCCGGCTGGGGCGCCGATTATCCGGACCCGGATAATTTTATGAAGCTTTTTACGTCCAACAGCGGCAACAATCACGGTCGTTGGAAAAATCCGCGCTATGACCAATTACTCGAACAGGCGGCGCGCGAACAAGACGCCGCGAAGCGCACCCGGCTTTATGACCAAACACAAAAACTTCTTACCGAAACCGACGCCGCCATCGTGCCCCTGTTCTGGACAACCGAAGCGACCCTGCTGAATCCGAAATTTACCGGCTTGGAATATAATTCGATGGCGCGGATGGATTTAAGAAACGTCAAGCCGGCGGGAAAATAAGCGACCGCCTCGTTTAAAGCAATTTTTAAAAATTGGCTTTCATCGCTCGCGCTATGATTTGCCAAGCACGTTGAAATCGCATAAGAAATAAATCCAATCAACTCAGAGGAAGGCACGCAATGGAACTCAGCGAAGATGATGTCCTGCATATACTGAAACTGATCGACGAATCGAAATTTGATTATTTTCAGCTCGAGGTCGGTGAGCTCAAGCCGTGACAAGACCTGCGCCAGCCCCAACTCCTGCTGCGGCCGCGGCGCAAACACCGAAGCCCGTGGCGGTCCCCGAAGGCATGCTTTCGATCACTGCGCCGCTGCTGGGAACGTTTTACATTGCGCCGGAACCGGGCGCGCCACCGTTCGTCAAAGTCGGCCAGCAGATTACCGAGGATACCACCGTCGGATTGATCGAAGTGATGAAAGTTTTCAATAGCGTGCGCTCTACCGTCAAGGGCACGATCGTCGACCTGGTTGTGCAAAACGGCCAATTCGTCGAGTTCGGCCAGACGCTGTTCGTCGTCAAGCCGTAATCAGCGTGGAGACTAGCTGCTCTTCGGTTTTATCGAAAAATTGCCTGTCTCCAGTGTCTTTTTCATCGTATTTTCCGGAGCATCCATGAGTGTCACTCGCGTATTGGTCGCGAACCGCGGCGAAATCGCCGTGCGTGTCATCAGGGCTTGTCAACTTTTAGGGATTGAAACAGTTGCCGCCGTCTCGGACGCGGACCGAGAAAGCATGGCTGCTCAAATGGCCAATCGCGCGGTGTGCATCGGCCCGGCGCGCTCCACCGATAGTTATCTGAAAATCGAGAACCTGATGGCGGCGGCGCAAGGCACCGGCTGCGACGCGCTTCATCCCGGGTACGGATTTCTCTCAGAGCGAGCTGCCCTCGCTCAAGCCTGCTCTGAAAACAAGATTACTTTCGTCGGCCCGAGCGCCGAGAATATTTCTATGATGGGCGACAAACTCGAAGCGCGCAAAATCGCTCGCGACGCCGGCGTGCCGTTGGTTCCGGGATCAGATCATGCAAAGAATCCGCACGAAGCTGCGCGGCTCGCCGAACAGATTGGCTATCCCCTCTTGCTCAAAGCTTCGGCCGGTGGTGGTGGCCGCGGCATCAAGCTGGTATCGAATGCCGGCGAGATCGAAGACACTTTCCGTACCGCCGCGGCGGAAGCGCGCGCGGCATTCGGCAACGATACGCTCTACATGGAAAAATACGTCGGCAACGCTCGTCACATCGAAGTGCAGATTCTCGGCGACGAGTATGGCAACGTGATTCATCTTGGCGAGCGCGATTGTTCGCTGCAGCGGCGCCACCAGAAGATCATCGAAGAAGCGCCGGCCTATGCCGTGCCGCCGGAAGTGCGCGCCGAAATTTGCAACGCCGCGGCGACGTTGGCGCGCAGCATCGGCTACCGCAGCGCGGGAACGATTGAGTTTATCTACGATAACGACACTGCCGAATTTTATTTTCTGGAAATGAACACGCGCATCCAGGTCGAGCATCCCATCACCGAAATGGTCACCGGTGTCGATCTGGTCGTCCAGCAGTTGCGCATCGCGGGCGGCGAGCCGTTGCCGTTCAAGCAATCGGACATCACATTGACCGGCCACGCCATCGAGTGCCGCATCAACGCCGAGTCGCCGCAGCACGGATTTCGTCCCTGCCCCGGCCGGATTACCGAATGGCTCGCTCCTCAGGGACGGGGAATTCGCTTGGATACGCACTGCTACCCCGGCTATTTCGTGCCGCCCTACTATGATTCGCTGCTCGCCAAGTTGATCGTTCACGCTGATTCGCGCCCGGCTGCCGCCGATCAGACCGGCAAAGCTTTGGATAATTTTCACGTGAGCGGCGTCGACACCCTCATTCCATTTTTGAAAACCGTGATCGCCGATCCCGACTATCGCCGTGGTGCGGTGAATACCCGCTGGCTGGAAAAGAAGCTGGAAGAGTACTCCGAGGCGGTTGGCAAGAACTAGCTATGCGTTCTTAGCGGTTAAACGAAATGTCAATCCTTCAAGAATTCTCTCAGTCAATGACAAACCGCGCGCTCTGAGTTACGTTCATCCAGAGTCGGATGATATCCCTGCTGCTCAAACGTTTCCTCCACGGCGTAATCGTCCTCTGGGCGGTCGCTACACTGACCTTCGTCCTTTTACGTCTCGCACCCGGCGGCCCCTTCGACAGCGAACGAAGGCTGCCGCCCGAAATCATCGCCAATCTCGAAGCTAAATATCATCTTAACGAACCCGTGCTCGAACAGTATCTGCGCTACCTCGCCGGCATCGCGCGCGGTGATCTCGGGCCGTCTTATAAATATCTCGACCGCGGCGTCACTGAAGTCATCGCCGACACTCTGCCGACATCGGCGTTGCTCGGAACGCTCGCGATCGTATTCGCGCTGTTGGTAGCGTTTCCGCTTGCATTGTGCGCCGCTTATTACCGCGACTCGATCGTCGACCGTTTTTGTCTTTTTCTCGCCACGCTCGGCATTTCGCTGCCCAATTTTATTCTCGGCGCACTGCTGATTTGGGCCGTAGCCTTGCAGCTCGGTTGGCTCCAAGCCGGTCGCTGGGATGATTGGAGCAGCGCAATTCTGCCGATGATAACGCTCGGCGCCGCGCCGGCGGCTTATCTGACTGCCCTGTTGCGCTCCACGCTGATCGAAACCTTCGGCACAGATTTTATCCGCACGGCGCGCGCCAAGGGAGTTAAAGAATCCGCGGTGGTGGTGAAACACACGCTGAGTAATTCGCTGATACCCGTTCTAACCGTCATGGGACCGCTTACCGCCGCTCTGCTCACCGGTTCTTTCGTGGTCGAATATGTTTTTGCCATCCCCGGCATGGGAAGATATTTTATTACCGCCGTCACCGACCGCGACTATCCGCTGATCATGGGCGTGACGCTGATTTATACGGTCATCTTGGTGGGTGCCAACTTTCTCGTCGATGTTTTGTACGGCTACGTCGATCCACGAATTCGCGCCGAATAGAAGTGCCGATCAATGCCAAGCGAATTGAATTCATATCGGAGACAGGTCAATCCGTTGCTCGGCGTCAGCGCCGGATTTCTTCTGCTCGTTGTGCTCGTGGCGACGTTCGCCCCGTGGCTTTCCGCTTACACCGTCGGCGGACTCGAAGAGAAACGTTTATTGGAGTCACCGAGCGCGGCCCACTGGATGGGCACGGATGGCCTCGGCCGCGATCTTTTGACGCGGGTGCTTTACGGCGCGCGCGTGTCGATCACCGTCGGTCTCGGCACGGCATCGATCGCGCTAATCATCGGTACAAGCTATGGTCTGATCGCCGGGTTCAAAGGCGGCAATTGGGATCACGTGATGATGCGCATCGTCGATCTCTTTTACGGTTTACCCGACATGTTGATCTTTATTTTACTGTCGCTCGTATTCGGCCGGAACATCGGCGGAATCTTAGTTGCTTTAGGTTTGGTCACGTGGGTGCGTTTCGCGCGCATCGCCCGCGGCCAAGTGCTGCAAGCCAAGCAGTTTCTGTTCGTCGAGAGCGCCCAGGCGCTCGGCGCTTCGCGCCGACGAATCGTCCTGCGCCACATCCTGCCGAATATCGTCGGACCGATCATCGTCACGCTGACGTTCAGCATTCCCTCGGCCATCCTGGCGGAGTCGACGCTGAGTTTCATCGGCATCGGCATTAACGATCCCTACAGCGCTTGGGGCACCAGCTGGGGCACACTGGTGCAGGACGGCTACCGCGCCATGCGCAGCTATCCGCATGTGATCGCCTTTCCCTCCGCGGCGATTTTTTTGACGATTCTGTCGTTTAATATTTTGGGCAACGGTTTGCGTGACATCCTCGACCCAAAAGAGCGTTAACATTTATTTTTTCGCTCGTACAAGGTGCCGAATTTGCGATCGATTGTTTGACTTAACCGTGCATTACCGTTATTAAATATGGGTTGAATTCCGCCAGCGAGCCGTTAGCTCAGTCGGTAGAGCATCTGCCTTTTAAGCAGAGGGTCGCCGGTTCGAATCCGGCACGGCTCACCAGACTTCCCCTTATTTGAGTCAGAGGTAAATTCTCCACTCTTTGCACTTGCAGCGATAAACTCGCAGACAGTATATAAAGCGAATGGCGACAATCGGGGCAAGAACAGCGAGAGTGATGGCACTCTGCGTGTCGTTCCTTCACGCCGGGTGTGGTGCTCAACGGCCTGCGGTGGTGCCAATGCAACCGACGAAATGGGACTACGACGAACTTCGACCCTACACGGAGTCTGGCGAAAACAGCATCAAGGGACAAGGGTTTCTCCGGCAGCAAGGAGGTGGCATCGTCACCTGCGCAGGAAACCGAGTCACTCTGATACCGGCGACTTCCTTTTATCGAGATTGGGTCATGCTCATCCGCACCGGAAAAGATCCTCAGATGATAGAGAAGTTTGGTCCGGCCTTTAACTCCGTAATCAAGCAGTCCCAGTGCGATGCACAAGGCAATTTCTCGTTCGCGAAACTTCCAAACGGTGCTTGGTTTTTAACTACCTCCGTTCACTGGACCGTTGCTCTCGTCGTCCAAGGCGGCGGTACGTTGATGCGAGAAGTGACCCTCTCCAATAACGGGACGATACAAGTCTTGCTCACCGAAAAAGACTTTATAGGTCGCTGACTCCCCGTTCTTCCATTGTCCGTCTTCTGTCCGTCAACTATCGCCGAAACCGTTTTGTCGGGAATCGTTCATCGAGGCAGGAAGCCTTGAAAAACCTACAGAGTTTAGTAAGGTATGGTCTTCAGTTTTACCCCTGCCAACATTTTAAGCAGAGGGTCGCCGGTTCGAATCCGGCACGGCTCACCACTACGTCCCCGTCGTCTAGCTCGGCCCAGGACACCGGCCTTTCACGCCGATAACACGGGTTCAAATCCCGTCGGGGACGCCAAATTATTGGTCGCGCTCCTCTGATCGATGAAGCTAACCCGCCCAATTTGGGCCTTTCTATTAATGCATTTCGCCTGGCGAAACTGTTGAGCGAACGGTCAGAAACTGGCATGCCTTTAGACCCGCTCCTGAGCGCGGATCAACTGATGAGTTTGCTTAAGTTGTCACCGGACCAACTGTCAATGGCGGCCGTTGAATTGGAGGAACACGGGTTTCTCACGTTGCATAAGGCGGTCGGCCAAGGAAGCGTTGGGTTTTATCGAATTTCTCCGAGCTTGAGGCCCATTACTTTCTCGGCAACGCACAGCATCCAGATCGCCTTGTCATTCCCTGACCAGCTCTGCAGAGGTAACCCATAGGGTTGACCATCGTAGCTCCAGTTGAGAGGTTGGCTTTCGCTTTTAGAGCCCGATTTTCCGCTTTTTTTCTTCTTGGCAAGTTGAATGGAGTCGTTCACCTGATCATTGACGGCTTCGAGTGGAATAGCCCCTGGAGCAAGATTCGAAGCTGATCCTGTGATCATACCAGCTATTTGTCGACCGAGATTTTGGCCTAGCTGGGGAACCTCGTTCCGGCTTCCCTCCAGTTCGAGGCTGAATTCTTTAAACCTAAGACGAACCTCTAACTTTCCCATGTCTTCCCTTCCGAATGTTTGCGAAAAAACGCTCTCACCATCTTTCGCTGCGGCCTGTTCAAAACTTTATTTTAAAACTTGGTCCTCGGCTGTTCCGCCTCGGACTGAAAAGATAACCAGCACAACGGCACCGACTTAGTGAGAAATTGGATTACGCAACCGGACGGCGCAACTTTCCGGCCCTGGTCAGCGCCGCCGAAGCGTATTTCGGGAGCTGGGGTAAAGCACTCGACGCTGCTGGAATCGATCCAAATTTATATTTTGTTTATCATACGTGACGTAAAGCCAAAGCGAGCATTAAATGATAGAATTGTGGAACTTATGTTCGCTGTGCGCCCTCAGCGGTCACAGCCTTGGAGGTAAAATGAAAAAGAAGACTTTGCTTCTCTGGGCATCACTTTTGGTCGTCTTCGCCCTAGAAGGATGTGCAACGGTTCGCGGCATGGGGGAAGATATACAGAGCCTCGGCAGAGCCATGAAAAGGGCAGTCTCTGGATAGTCAAGACTTCTAACTGCAATCGTTAGTGAGCCTTCAGGAGGCGAGGATGGCCGACCAAACAAACTCGAATAAAGTAACGGTCGAAGAGCTAGTCGTGAGCATGCTCGCAATGACCGAATAAATCGTTGTCCCAACCAATCTGTTATTAAATTTTTTATTGTTTCTGGCCGCCGAGCGATTACAATAGCATTGTATCGACCGGAGGTGTGTATGGCGACTACAAGACATTACGATGAAGATCTCAGAGCCATCGGACAGGCACTCGAAGCTAGGGACGTTAAAGCCTTTGAATTAAAGTGTGTTGCAGATTCGTATATCATTAACGGTATCCCTGAGCAGACCGGCCCGCTCCGATCAAAGATAGGGCAGTGGCTCCGGGGGTTGCGCAGCGGTTCCAGCGATGAGTCATTAACTTTAGGCGTGGCCGATGTTGCAAAACTCTCTCAAGCCGGGCGAGCGAGGCGATCCAAGCCGGATCAGCTTCCAAATTTCCGCAGCGTCTCGAATGGCTTGCGTACAATAGGCGCGTATCTCGATTCCAAAGAGGTTGAGCTGGTTGAGCTGCAGAAAAGGGCAATTTCCATAACACTGTCGTATCGAGATAAATCAGGGCAGGAACAAACAGAAGACCGCACCATTTCCTCCTTCTATAAACTCTTTCTCGAGCATTGCGGAAAGCGAGCGAAGACACAAGAACCCCTGCTCGAGTCAAGAAGTTAAATATTCCGAGACTCGCCGTGCCCACGCCCGAGCGATCGACCGATTGAAGGGCTCAGAAAGCGCGATGCTATTTCAAACGCATTTTTTATCGAAACAACGGCTCCCGGAGATCGTCCGTGTTTGGGACCGTTATCAAGCAACTTCTGTGCGCTGAGGGCAATTTAGATTTGCTGAGCCATAAGACTAGAATGGCGCGACTACCGACCTCCAGATGGTAGCACGTTCGGGAGATTCCCAGATGAAGTGGCGTAACGCATTTAGACGTACTTCGATTATTCTGACACTCTACGCAATTGGCTTTCTTGAGGCATATTATCTCCCGCGCTACGGTCTCGAATGATTGCTTGCTGCAGTAGGAGCCACAGTCCTTCTGGCGAGCTTTTGGATTCGATCCCACTGGGATTAAGCCAATATCGCCATGGTTTCCACGTAACCACTCGCGGCAAGGAGGCAATCAATGGCTGAAACAGCATCCAAATTCAAAGGCAAACAGGTTGAGGTGATGCGCTGGTGTCGAAGAAATCCGGAGCTGATTAGTTGCCGCCCATGGGTTTCCCAGCTGCAATTTGAGACGCGGCCTCAGGACAACACTGCTCCGCCGTTTCCACAAGTCGCTGAGCTTCATCGGCGTCGCAAATGAATTCAACAACTTTCTCCGTTTCGCCGGCACCGGGGCTGACGATTTTCATCCCGTTCATAAGCGTGTAATACAAAGCAGACTTGTCGACGAGCTGACTTACGAGGCGTTCGTGGTACGCACGAGAAATCCGGATCAACATTTTCATAGCACTACTGTTAACCGTTCGCTGTTTTAGATTCAACCATCGACAACAACGATCTGGTTAAATCTGTTTCCAAAATTCAAAACAGCTGTCGCGCGCGCCATACCTTCGCTTCACGTGGCTGCAACGCCGATGATGCCATCGGAATTAAAGTCGTGGTTCTAAGTCCTATGGATTCTTCTTGCGCAACGTCGCGTGGAGAAAATCGCCGTAGCCGAGTGAATCGACGAAGAAAAAAAAGGGCTTAAGCGCGCGCCGGACCAATTTGCTTCTGTCCCATCGAATGGTTCTCAGCCAGCTGGGATAGCGCTCTCCTTTCTCTTCCAGGAGATATCTCATGCTGCGCACGAAATTGAACGGCCCGGCGGTGAAATTCGAGTGCGCGACTTCGAAGCCCGTGGCCTCGGCCAGCACGTTTAGCGTCTTCGGTGAATATGAAATGACGTGACGGGGCGCATCGAGGGCATACCAGTTTTCGCGGAACAGCCAGAAAACCAGACTTCGAGTATTAGGTACGGTTAAATAAACCAAACCTTTAGGTTTGAGGATGCGGCGGATTTCTCGAAACGTCGCAATCGGATTCGGCAGATGTTCAACGACATTGCTGAGCCGAATTACGTCGAAAAAACTATCCACATAGCGGGCGTCTTGCAGTGTTCCCTGTCGCACGTTCAAGCCGAGACTCTGTGCTTGCCGAGCACCGGTATCGCTCGGCTCCACCCCGTACGTATCCCAGCCCCATTGCTTCAGCCGATAAAGATAGGAACCGCCGCCACAGCCAACGTCGAGAATCCTTCCGGAACCTCGGTACGGAATTACTCCTTTGGCGGTAAAAAAAGAAAGCAGGAATGCGATGGCGCGCGCTATCGCATTAGGAGTCGCGCCATTTTCGGACGGATAGTTATAACGGTTCTCCAATACGTAGCGTTGCCAGCCGCGTCGATACTGCCTTTTCTTCAGTGACGGACCGTGGCGGTATCGGCCGTATTCGTCGGGATAATAACGATCGAGCTCCGCGACGGTTAGCCATGGCTGAATAAACCAAGCATGGCAGCCGTCGCAGCGATGAATGGCAAAGGTTCCGGGGACGCGGTGAATGCGTCGCGCGCGTAGAATTGCCTTTTTGCGCCAGCGCGTTCGCACAGAGGACATCTCGCCGTTGCCGGCAAAGAAAACTCTCGGGTCGGATCGCGAGCTTGGCTCGAAGAACGCACCATCCTGATGAATCTAGCAAGCTTATGCTTTTCGTACCACCGGACAACACGCCGCGCCATTTCAATTGGAAAGTGACGCTGCGGATGGACATCACAGCGATAGTAAGCTAGATGCTTGCTTATGTCGCCTGACAAATTTATCGGTGAGCTTTGGAGTTACGCGGCCGAGGTGCCGATGGAGCAGCACCCTTGGTTCGACGGTATCATCAAGCACCGCTGGAGCCGCGAGCAAATTATTCTCGGTGAAGTGCAGCATTACCTAAGAGTGCGAACCAACCCGATTTTCTTTGGCTATATGGCGGTCAATGCGGTCAGCGCCAAGGAATACGCCGTGATGGATACGGTGCTGGAAAACTTCATGGAAGAGCTCGGCGGCAAACAGACCCACATGGACATCATGCTGCAGTTTCTCGAAGAAGGCGGTATCTCCCGTGAAGAGGCGGACAATGCCGAGCCCGCGCCTGGAACGTTAGCGGCGATCGAGATGATCATCGGCTGCTGCCAACGCCGGTCTGCGCTCGAAGGCGTCGCCATGCTCGCCTTCGTCGAAAGCCAGCTCGGCGGCGTTGGCAAAATATCCGACAAAGTTTATCGCGAGCTAACCGGCTACTACGGCTTTTCGCCGCGCGCCGCGGAAACGTACAAACTCCACGCCGACGAAGACGAAGGTCACGGCAGCCGGCAGATCGATGCTGACGGGAAAGAGAGAGTTTTGGAGCGGCGTCAAGGATTTGAGCCTGCGGCAACCGACGGTGCAGTTTGCGAACCGTCAGCAATAACATCCGCACTTTGTCTAGTGTCTGGCGTCTAGGGTCTAGCGTTGAATCAAGATCCCTAAACTCCAGACCCTAGACGCTAGACTGTAAACTTTTTTAGATCGGCCACTCCTTCGGCAGATCTTTACGGAGCTTTTTGTACTCCGGATCGCCGCTGTGATTTGCCTTCAAGCGCTTGAGCGCGGCGACGACTTCCTTCTGATCCATCTTCACCGTGTTGGAGACCATACCCGTGGTCTCTTCAAAGCCGAGGCCTCAATTGCTGTGTCAGCCACGCATGCGCGAAAGAATATAGAGGTCTTTTTCCTTTTCAGTCACTCTCGTTTCCTTAAGATTCGATAACGTTTAAGAATCTATTCCAGAGAATCCGACTCTCTGCACCGTGATCGCTTCAGTTTCGGTCTCCGGTCTCCGGTCTACATTCATTGTAACGCGGATTCGGACAAAAATCCGCCACGGCTCGTGCGCCCAATTCACATTGAAAATCACGAAAGCGTTTTCGGTAACGAGCCCCAGGGGTTCATTACATCGTACGGACACATGGAACTCCTCGCTTTCTCCTGGCGCCAAAATCAGTGCGGGCTCGAATTGCATTTCTTCCGACTTGAATTGCCCATGCGGTAGATGAGCAGACAAAACCTCGAGCGAATCCCTGCCCCGGTTCTCGATCAGCCAACCAATTTTCCAAAGACCGGCCGCGCCTGCGGATTGTGCCGCCGCCTGAGTCAGCTTGATCTCCGGACCACGCTCCCGATCAGGCTCAGCACTCATCGGCTATTTCAGCCGGCCTTCCGAGCGCAGCTCCTGCTGTGCAAGCTTGAGACTCTTGTCGTTGATCGCGCTCTCTAAAACAAATTTACTGTCGACCAAACCGTTGCGCTTATCTTCGTCGAGCATGAACTGGAATCCCGCGAAGTTCAACGACAGATCCCCG
>WNGO01002393.1_pt1 | contig 12273 bp, 10 predicted proteins | sample 5400511 | NCBI WGS metagenome assembly WNGO01 (sample SAMN13153380, study PRJNA577476) | soil metagenome | isolation source: 20 cm soil or saprolite under Garry oak tree replicate 2 | place: USA:California | collected 2016-06-15
GGCGATACCGAAACCGAATTCATCATTGACGCCGAGGAAACGAAAATCACGCTGCCTCGCGGCGCATCGGACGCGGCGCTCGCACCGTATCACGTCGACCGGTCAAAGCTATTTGTATTCGAGCGATTCGATAAATCTCCAATCGCCGACCCTGCGCGTGTTGCGGCGGCAATCGAGATGACGCGCTTTCCAGTCCCGGAAGACCGCGAGGGGACAAGCGATCTGGAGCCGAGATTGGTCCAGGCTGCCGATCTCATCGGGCAGCTCGGCGATCCCCTGTACTCGCGCAAGGCAAACGCGCTCTATTGGGAATTCGAGGAGATCGGTACCAACCGGCAACTGGGCTATTCGTCGCCGGCCGACATTGTTGAGAGATACCCGGCCTTTTTCTGGGACAGCGTCTCGATGCACCTCGACGACGGAATAAAATACCTGAATATGACGGCGTCCGGCCGGCAATGGATCGCGAACCTCCATCATCATGTTCTATGCGCGGAACGTGCTCAGCGGCTGATGGGGCCTCAGATCTGAACAGGGTGAGTGTTGAAGCGAGCCCGAAGCAGTCTCACGCTTTCGCGGGGGCAGCGCCTCACAGCCCCTGCAGCGTGTTGATGTACACATTGATCGTACCGGCGGCTTCCGCGATCACGCGCAGCGTTTTGGAATCGAAGGCGATGTCGGCAAGGCGCAGGCTGGTGATTTCCGCCGCCACCCGCACGCCGTCTTCGTTCTTCTGAAAGCCCGCGATTACGTCGGCGATCTTCTGCTGCGCATTGGAGGCAAATGGCTTGAGGTCGATGGTGGCCTTTTCCGCCAGCGCCTTTTGCAGATGCGGCACGGCCGCGCGCGCCGCCGCCCCAAGCAGCCCGAACGCCGCCTCCGATTCGACGGCGAGTTCGATGTTGGTCAGCCGCAAGGTCTGCTGCGTCTGGTCGAGCACCGGCTTGCCCCAGATATGCACATTGGCCTCGCCGCCGAATCCAAAGAAACTCTTTTTCTCTTTGGCGTTGACCAGAAGCGAGATCAGCAGCCGGTCGCCCGATGCGGAGACGACGGCGCGCTTGACGGTGACGTCGACCGAACCCGAACCGTCTTCAGGGAACGTCCGGCCTGCGAATTGTGCCTCCACGATCTTGTTGATGTCGGTAAACGGCATATCGATCGGCACGCCGATGCTGACGCGGCCAGGGGTCGGGGGCACGATGACGATGGTCGCGGGAAACGGGCAGTCCGGCTTGGTCTGCGCCGGCGTAATGCGGGTCTCCGCCTCGATGCCGAGCGTCAGCGTCATCGCCGATGCATCGATGCGCGGCTGTGCCGCGATCGCGCGGGTCGGCCGCAGTTCCAGCCACAGTGCCGGCAACGACGCGGGCGTGCCCGCGCCTTGCAGCGGAATCGAGCGGCAGGCCTTGGCCCATTGCAGCCGCGCGCTGTTCTCGAACGCGGGATCGTTGCTGATCTTCGCCTGCACCGCGGTGAGCTGATCGTTGACGGTCTTGTCGATCAGCGGCTTGACCTGCGCCGGGACGTTGACGCGCGCGCCCGCCACCGACAGGTTGGTGTCGCCCAGCGTCACCTGCGCGGCCAGGTTAGGCTCGATGCGCCAGGCCGCGGCGAGCTTGGGCCGCGCGGTGATGGTGACGTTGCCCTTGATCTCGGCGTTGGCATTGAGCGACTTGATGTTCACGCTGCCGATCTGCTTGGCGACATTGCCGCCGAGCAGACTGCCGAGCGCGTCGCCGACCGCGCCGGTCGCCTTGGCCGACAGCGAGCCCGTCGCATTCAGCGTTCCCGTCAGCGGCGTTGCCAGCGACAGCACATCCTGGGCACCGGTCGCGGAGATCGGCCCGCGCGACGCGGTCCAGCCGATGTCGGCGTTCTGCAGAATCTGCGCCGCCGGATTGTCGGCTTTTCCCGCGAAGGTGCGGGGCGCGCCGCGATCGGCGGCGTCGCGAATGGCGGCAAGCGTAATCACGACCGGCGCAATGATGCTGGAACTGCGCGGGGCGGGGGACAGCGGCGGCAATTGGACAAGCACCGGCGCACCGACCGTGCCGCGCGGCGACAGCCAGTCCATGGTCTTCAGGCTGACGAAAAACGAGACCGCGACAACCGCGATCCCGAGCAGGATCGTCTTGAGACCCATCGTCCCCCCGCAACTGGACTGATTCCGCAGCCGAGTCTACAGGGCGCCTCCTGCGGGCGCCATCCCACCGGGGCAGAAGCACGGTTACGGTTTTGTTATCCCAAACAAAAATGGCGCGGAGACCGCGCCATCTGCATGCAACGCTGCATTGTGGCGGCGCTCAGCGAATCAGCCCCGCTTGCCGTCCGCACCGTCGGCGCGGCGGTCCATCGGCAGCACGATCACCTTGGTGCCGACGTTGACCCGCGAATAGAGATCGGAGACGTCTTCGTTGGTAAGGCGGATGCAACCGGACGACACCCGGGTGCCGATGGTCCCCGGCGCGTTGGTGCCGTGAATGCGATAGACCGTGCCGCCGAGATACATCGCGCGGGCGCCGAGCGGATTGCCGGGGCCGCCGGCCATTTGGCGCGGCAGATAGGGCTGGCGCGCGATCATTTCCGGGGGCGGAGTCCAATCCGGCCACTCGGCCTTTTTGGTAACCGACTGCACGCCCGACCAGGTGAAGCCCTCGCGGCCGACGCCGATGCCGTAACGGATCGCCTGACCGCCGCCGAGCACATAATACAGATAGGTGTTGGGCGTATCGATGATGACGGTGCCGGCAGCCTCGCGGGTGGCGTAGCTGACGATCTGGCGCTTCAGCCGCGCCGGCATCTCGACCGCGGCGCCTTCATCTTCCTGCGCCGACGGCGGTGCCGATTGCACCGGTGGCGTCATGATGAATGGAAACAGCGGCAACGGCGTGGCTGCGGCGGACGCGGAAAATGCCACAGCGCCAATCGCCAGCGCGCCAAAGGCCGCGGCGGCACGGCGGGAATTCAACTTCAATGCATCCAGATTGAACATCGCTCGTCCCCCTGTCTGGTCGCCAGCACGCCATTCGGCGCGTCGTTAACCTCACCAGTACCGGGCAAAGGTTTCCGGACGTTTGCGTCAAAACCGCAAAATCGTTTCGTCAGGGTAGGGAATTGTTTCGTCCCGGTGCCGTAGGGAAACAATCTTAACGACGCGACGCGTGTTCCCCTGATTACAGCGCACGCCTGCGCGGCAGATCCGGTGCGGGAGCACCTATCGCCACGCGTTGGTCGGCAACGGCGTGATGAAACTGCTCCAGCACGAGGCCAATGGCTGACAGGTCGCCTTCCTCGATGGCGCCATCATCGTAGCTCTCGAGCGTTTCCCGCAACAAGCCGTCCACCTCGGATTGCATCGCCGTCAATTCTTCCGATGATTCCGCCTGGCGCACCTTCGAAATCATGGCGAGCAGATTGTCGCGATGCAACGTGCTCTGTTGTTTTTCATCGCGCTTCAGATATTGGCGTAGCCAGGCGCCGGCGGACCCGAACCCGGAGAGAACCAGAATACCTCCCCACAAATAATCGCTGTATTTCTCAAGGAAGGTGCGCTCGGTGCCATCGATGTAGGCCGCCGCTCCCTGATGCGCGGGCAATGCGGCGTCTTTGTCGGTGTCCGGTTTCTCGATCTTTGAGGCACTGGGCACTTCCCTGGCGACGGTCTGACGAACCGCGAACAATTGCCGGGTGAAGGTGCCAACCGCCGTGTCCGACAAGGACTTTGGCGCGACGATGAGATGGTTGACGCTGACCGTATCGATTTTGTCGTCCGGTCTGGCGGGCGATGAACCAAAGGTGCTGCCCGGAATTTCCTCGGCTTCATACAGCGGATGTTTCTGGGCGATCACCTCCGACACGTCGATCGGCAGAAATTTTGGCTCGCCCCTGGCCTTGGCGGTGGCGGCGATGGCTTCGGTGGTGATCTTGCTGTCGAGCGGCCCAACCGCCATGAACGCATCGAGAGCCGCATCGCGCGTCAACTCGGCGATCTGATTGGTGGCGAACTGGGTGACCGCGACCTTTTCGGGATTGACGCCCGATTCGGTCAGGATCACACGCAGCAAGGTGACATTGGCCTGGGTCCGGCCGATGACGCCGACGCGATGTCCCGCGAGATCGTCAATCCCCTTGATTTTCGATGCCGGTGGTTTCTTGGAACCCTTGGCCGGGAGGCCGGAAGGTGCCCAGAGAACAACGACGTTCTTGCGCAGGATGGCGACGGATTCGGCATTGGCCGGCAGTGGCAGATCGCCACGCGCGACGGCGAGATCGGCTTTCGAGGCCGCAAGAAGCGCGATACTTTCACTCGCGCCCTCGGTCGCGATCGGGGCGAGGCGAACCGAACTCCCGTCGCGGGCAAAGGTCTGCGCCAGGGCCCCAATCAGCTTCTGGTCGTCACTTCCGGGCGGGCCGACGGCAATCCGCAACGTCACCGGCCGCAGCGCGAAATACAATGCGCCCGCGGCCGCGGCAAACAGCAACAGGCCGGCGGCCAGCACCAGCAGCGAATTGTCTTTTCTTTTCCGGCGCCTGAGAGGCAGGCCTGACGTTGTGCCGAGGTCCGGTGAAGTCTCTGATGAAGTCATTGTTCTGCAATTGTACACGAAAAATACGTCAAAGCGGCCCGAAAAAGCATGACCGGAACATCAATGACGTCACACGCTTGAAATATCCTTAGCGGAACGTCGGGAATTGAGAATCAGCAAGCCCTCAGGTTCCCGCGATGCGAATCCTAATTGCAACCGACGCTTGGCATCCGCAGGTTAACGGCGTGGTTCGCACGTTAACCTCGTTGGCCCGCAGCGCTTCGGCGCTGGGCGCCGAAATTGACTTTCTGACCCCGGATGGGTTTCCGTCCGTGGGTGTCCCGACCTATCCGGGCTTGCGCGTGGCGCTGCCGAACCGGCGCGAGATCGCCCGCAGGATCGAGGCGGCATCGCCGGACGCCATTCACATCGCGACCGAGGGGCCGATCGGATGGGCGGCGCGCGCCTATTGCCGCCGCCGGAAATTGGCTTTCACGACGTCCTATACGACACGGTTTCCGGAATACATCGCGGTGCGCTCGATCATTCCGGCCGGCGTGAGCTACGCCGTGCTGCGACACTTTCATGCGGCGGCCGCCATGACGATGATCGCCACCGCATCGCTGAGGCAGGAACTTGGCGCCAGAGGTTTCAGAAAGCTCGGCACCTGGACCCGCGGCGTCGACACCGACCTCTTTACGCCCGACGATGCGGCCGAGCTTGATTTGCCGAGACCAATTTTCATGACCGTCGGCCGTGTCGCGGTCGAAAAAAACCTGGAGGCGTTTCTGACGTTGGACCTGCCCGGATCCAAGGTTGTGATCGGGGGCGGGCCGCAGCGGGCGGTGCTGCAACGCCAGTACCCGAAAGTCAGATTTTTGGGCGAGAAGACGGGTAAGGATCTGACCTCGCATCTGGCGGCGGCGGACGTCTTTGTTTTCCCGAGCCTCACCGATACTTTCGGCGTGGTTCAGCTCGAGGCGCTGGCGTGCGGCACGCCCGTCGCCGCATTCCCGGTGACAGGCCCGCTGGACGTGATTGCGGATCACCCTGTGGGAGCTTTGGATACCGACCTGCGAAGCGCGTGCATCCGCGCACTCGGCATTTCCCGTGAATTGTGCCGGAGTTTTGCGCTTGAGCGTTCCTGGGAAAACAGCGCAAGGCAGTTCATCGGCAATCTCTGCGCATTGCAGCCGAGCCGTTCGCCGCTTCCCGCCCGCCGCGTAGCGGCGAGCGGCGCCGTGCGCGGCTAGCGCATGATCCCGAAAAGATCATGCTCCAACCAAACGATCAAACACCAGAACAGTGAGCGAGAGTCATCATGGCAGAAATCATCAAACTTGACGGTACACAGCAGCTGGACTTCGACCGCGAGACGGTCGAGCAAGCCTACGACCGCTGGGCCCCCGTCTATGACCTCGTGTTCGGTGGCGTGTTCAGCAAGGGCCGCAAGGCCGCTATTGCCGCCACCAACAAGATCGGCGGCCGCGTGCTTGAGGTCGGGGTCGGGACCGGGATCTCGTTGCCGCAATATGCGCCGCACCTTCGCATCTTCGGCACCGATATTTCGGAGGCGATGCTGCAAAAGGCCAAGAAGCGTGTTGCCGAGCTTCGGTTGAAGAATGTCGAGAACCTCGCGGTGATGGACGCCGAGAAGCTCGAATTTGCCGACAATTCGTTCGACGTCGTGATGGCGCAATATGTCGTGACCGCGGTGCCGAACCCGGAGGTCGCGCTCGACGAGTTTGCCCGCGTGCTGCGCCCGGGCGGTGAACTGATCGTCCTGACCCGGGTCAGCGCCGATGCCGGCGTACGCCGTTTCATCGAGCAGCGGCTGCAGCCGGTGGTGCGTCCGCTCGGCTTCCGGACCGCCGAATTCGCCTGGTCGCGTTATGCGAAGTGGTTGGCAGGCTCGCGCGGAATGGAGCTGGTCGAGCGCCGCCTGGTGCCGCCTCTCGGCCACTTCTCGCTGATTCGTTTCCGCAAAACCGAGGTCGCAGCCGCCGCCGCCTAGCCCGCGCGGGCAGGCGTTCGCTGAACCCGTCAATGTGAAACGTCATATGTCATTATGATATCGTCACACAGCGGACATCGAATCGCAGTAACCAAGATCGCGGCATACCTTTTGGGGAGAAAAAATGATCAAGAACTTTCGCGAACAGTTGCGAACGCAGCGGTGGGACGATCATCGCTACTATCATCACAGCCGCATCAACCAGTCTCTACACTTTGTCAGCGCTGCGAGCTTTCTGATCGCGTATGCGCTGCTGTTCGTTAATCCGGTTGCTGCCGCCCTGGTCGGGTGGCTGGTCTCGATGACCACGCGGCAGGCGGGTCACTTCTTCTTCGAGCCCAAGGGCTACGATCACGTCAACCACGCGACGCACGACCACAAAGAGGAAATCAAGGTCGGCTATAATCTGAACCGGAAGATCGTTTTGATGACGATCTGGGCGCTTTCGCCGCTGGTGCTGTTCCTCGATCCGACCCTGTTCGGGGCGTTTACGCCGTGGACCTCGCCGGCTGATTTCATGCGCCAGGTCGCCAAGATCTGGCTGGCGATCGGGATTGGCGGCCTGCTGTTTCGGACCGTGCACCTGTTCTTCATCCGCGACGTCGAGACCGGCCTGGTGTGGATGACCAAGATCCTGACCGACCCGTTCAGCGACCTCAAATTGTACTACAAGGCCCCGCTGTATTTGATGAAGGGCGAGTTGATCGATCCGGGCCTCGAGAAGCACGTCAAGCATGCCTGAGTAAGGCTCGTCATCATGCCCGGGCAGAAGCGCGAAGCGCGTCTTCGCGCTGGATGTCCCGGGCATCCACGTCTTTTAACAGTACAACAGCAAGGACGTGAATGGCCGGGACATCTGCGCGAAGACGCGCTTCGCGCTTTAGCCCGGCCATGACGGAACAAGAAGCATCCCGCTTAGCGGGAAAATACCCGCCTGATGATCTCTTTCAGGACTCGCCGGCGGATGTTCTTGTTGGTGAGCGAGGCGTCGCGCCACCACCAGCCGTCCTGCTTCATTTTCTCGGCCGCGGCGACAAAGCGTTGCGCCACCTCCGCAAAATCCGCGTCGGTGTAGTTCAGGCTGAAGATCAGGCGACCGGTCCCGACCCAGCTCAGGGCGAGCTGCTCTGCACGCAAATAATACTGAAACATCCAATTGTAGCGCGACGGCTCGGTGTAATGGACCATCCAGATCGACGAAAGGTTCCCGACCCGCACCGGCAGATCGTGCTCGGCCAGCATTTGGTTCAACCGCCGCGCCCGCTCATCCCAGATGGCATCGAGCCCGCGGTAGACCGAACGAAACCCCGGGTCGTCAAGCCGGGTCAGGAATTCATCCATCGCCGTCATGACATAGGGGTGCGAATTGAAGGTGCCGCGCGCGAAGCAGACATCGACGGGATGATCTTCACGAAAACGACGCATCAGATCCTTGCGCCCGCAGACCACGCCTACCGGGAGTCCGCCCGCGAGGCTTTTGCCATAGGTCACCATGTCGGCGCGCACGCCGAAATATTCCTGAGCGCCGCCGGCGGCGAGCCTGAAGCCGACGAAGACCTCGTCAAAGATCAGGACGATGTTGCGCTCGGTGCAGACCTGCCGCAGCGCCTGGAGCCACGCGCTATAGGCCGCGCGATCGAAATGACCGCTGCGCGAACTGTCGACCAGCGCGGAATCGGCCGGCGCGTTGGCGTTGGGATGAAGCGCCTGCAGCGGATTGACCAGGACGCAGGCGATGTCGCGCCGCGTTTTCAGGACCCGGAGCGTCCGCTCCGACATATCGGCCAGGGTATAGGTTTCGTGCGGCGAAATCGGGTTGCCCACGCCGGGCTGCACATCGCCCCACCAGCCATGATAGGCCCCGGCAAAACGCACCAGATGCGAACGGCGGGTGTGATAGCGGGCGAGCCTCACCGCCTGCATCACCGCTTCGGTGCCGGACATGTGGAACGAGACCTCGTCGAGCCCCGAGATGCCGCACAGCCGCGCGACGTTTTCGACAATGACGGGATGGTACGGCCCGAGCACCGGGCCGAGCGCATGGGCGCGCGCTTCGGCCTTCGCAATGCATTCTTTGTAAAAATCGTTGCCGAAAATATTGACGCCATACGAGCCGGTCAGATCGTAAAAGATATTGCCGTCGAGATCGGTGACCGTGACCCCCGCCGACGACTGCACGAACGCGCCGGTGCCCAGATGCTCCCGGACCAGCCGGCTGTACTGAAACGGCACCCGGTAGGCCTCGGTGAACTGCAGGTCGGAGATTTTTGCCGAAGCTTGCAACGTCATTTCCCGGCTGCGGGCGAACCGGTCCCGGTAGAGCCGGGCGAGCCGGAAGAAGCCATCCTGACGCCGGGTGGCCACCTCGGCGGGCGCGCCGTCGGAACGAAAAAAATCGTTGATGTCGAATTCATAGAACGGGATCAGGCGCGCCACCCGGCGCGACATCTTGGAATGCCCGGTCAGCGAGCCGTGCTTGGCCCGCGACAGCGCCAGCCGCGCCCGCAATTTGGGGTATGCGGCCGCGGTGGCCATGACCGCGACGCCGGCGAAAGAGAGAATCGGGAGAGACGAATCCATGTCGCTAAGCGCTACTCAGTCCAGCTGACAGATTCATGACAATTCGCGGCCTGATCTCAACTCTGTCGCAACAGGAAGATCTGAACTTCCTGCTGACCAATCGGATTCCGCGCGCGGCGCTGACGCGGTTCGTGGGCTGGTTCAGCAAGATCGAACACCCCCTGATCCGCGACCTCTCGATCGCCTGCTGGCGGCTGTTCTCCGATCTCGACCTTTCCGAAGCGCGCAAGACAAGCTTCACAAGCCTGCACGATTGTTTTACGCGCGAACTGCGTCCGGGGCTGCGTCCGCCCGACCCTGATACGTCGATCGTGGTCAGTCCGTCCGATGGCATCATCGGCGCGTTCGGCGCGATCGCCGACACCGAACTGTTTCAGATCAAGGGCGCGCCTTACTCGCTGCTTGACCTGCTCGGCGATCCCGCGCTGGTGGCTGCGCACCGAAATGGACGGTTCATCACGCTGCGGCTGACCTCGAGCATGTACCACCGGTTTCATGCGCCGCACGATTGCCGGATCGAGCAGGTCACGTTCATCAGCGGCGACACCTGGAACGTCAATCCGATCGCGCTGAAACGAATTGAAAAGCTGTTTTGCAAGAACGAGCGCGCCGTCATTCGCACCCGCCTGCAAAGCGGCGAACCCTTAACCCTGGTGCCGGTCGCGGCCATCCTGGTTGCGAGTATCCGGCTGCATTTTCTCGATATCGTGCTCAATGCCGCAAGCCGTGGGCCAACCGTCTTTGCTTGCGATACCAGCGTCCGCAAAGGCGATGAACTCGGGTGGTTCGAGCACGGATCGACGATCATCGTGCTGGCGCCGGATCATTTCGAATTTTGCGACAACGTCGTGGAATCCGCGCGGATTTTGGCCGGTCAGCCCTTGATGCGAAAGCCGGCTGGCGCGGCTGATTGAGCCGCCCCGGCAAGCGCATCTTCGCAGTCGCGATTTGCGCCGCCTTCGCCAGTGGATGAACCTAACTTCCGTGTCAGAAACTGTCGCATTTGTCAGTTGAAATCATTGGACCATTTGAGGTCTGCTGGTCGTCTTCTTTCGGCGGCGGTACCCGTCGCCAGGATTCAACCACGGAGGAATTGGGATGAACAACAAGCTCCTTAGCTGCATCGTCGCGGGTGCGCTTGGTACGTCGCTTGCTCTTGCGTCACCAGTGTTTGCTCGCGGTGGTGGCGGTGGCGGCATGCATGGCGGCATGGGAGGAGGGATGCATTCCGGCGGCATGCATGTCGGCGGCATGGGCGGCGCGCATTTCAGCGGCAGCCATTTCGCAGGTGCGCGTTTTGCGCATGCTGGATTCTCGCCTCGCTTTTCAAGCTTCGCGTTCCATGGCCACCGCTTCCATCACCGCTTCCATCGCTTTGCTTTCGTCGGCGCGCCCTTCGCCTACGCCGCCTACGACAGTTGCTGGCGCAGAACCTGGACGCCCTATGGACTGCAGTGGGTCGACGTCTGCAGCGGCTACGGCTACTAGAGCCTTTGCCGTTTCGATAGAATCGAAACGGGGCTCTAGCTTCTTGATTTGACGCGTTTTCTTGACGCGAACCGGTATCCACCCCGGATCAAGTCCGGGGCAGGCTTTCGCTTGAAAACGCTCTAGCGATCTGGTGAGTTGCTGGAGTGGCGCCTGATGCGTTGGCGTTGTGACGAGTCCCATCGTGTCGGCACAGTTCGTGAGCAAGGATCCAGACATCGTGATGGTCGTCACTGGAGCATCGTTCCGGCGAGGTGGACGCTGGTTCGGCCAATGACGACCATCACACCCGCGGTGCGAGCCGCCTCACGCAAGCTTCAGATTACACGAGTTGATTTCTGATATATATATTCCCGCGTGGCGGCTTTCCGATTTGCCAACCTGAATTCGGCTTTTGGCCAGCCGTTCGGAGACGGAAGACCATGACGGGAGGTCACCGCCGTATTTTGGTCGTCGAGGACGACCCGGAAACCGCCGGCCAGATCGTGGATTCGCTCACCACCAGCGGTTACCAGGTGGATTTGGCCGCCAGCGGCAACGAGGCGCTGAGCCGCGGCGTCGCCAGCGACTATGCCGTGATCACGATTGACCGCATGCTTCCGGACATCGATGGCATCGCGGTCATGCGTCAATTGCGCGACGACGGCATCGCCGCACCCGTCCTGATCATCAGTGCGCTCGGAGAAGTCGACGACCGGGTGCGTGGCTTGCGCGCCGGGGGCGATGACTATCTGGTCAAACCTTTTTCTTTCGTCGAATTGCTGGCGCGCGTCGAAGCGCTTGGCCGGCGCAGCGACACCATTGTCAAGGAGACCATTTTGCGTGTCGGCGATCTCGCGATCGACCTGGTGTCGCGGACCGCCAGCCGGCGCGGCAAGCCTATTTTTCTTTTCCCTCGGGAGTTCCAGCTGCTGGAGTATCTGGTTCGCAACGAAAGCCGCGTGGTATCCCGGGCCATGTTGCTGCAGCACGTCTGGGATCTTCATTTCGATCCCTCAACCAACATCATCGACGTCTATGTCGGGCGCGTGCGTCGCAAGGTCGACGGCCAGCAAGCCTATCCGCTGATCCATACGGTTCGCGGCATCGGGTACTGCCTCCGTGCTCCTGGCTAAGACCTTAACGTCATCGACGTTCAAGCTGGCGCTGATCGCGATCGGGACCTTCGGCGTGATCGTGTCGGCCATTTTCAGCTACGTCTACCTGTCGACCTCGTCCTATGTGCGCAGCCGATCGGATCGCGCCATCATGACCGAGTATGCCAGCCTGCAAGGCGCGTACGAGCGATCGGGGCGCGATGGGCTGATCGCCTTGATTCAGCGACGCATCGCCGACAAAGGTCTTGCAGACAAAGGTCTTGCAGACAATGTGTATCTCCTCGCCGATCCTTTATCGGCCGTTGTGGCCGGCAACCTCAGGGGTTGGCCGTCGACGGTCACGGCAGCCAGGGGATGGACAGAGTTTCGCGCGGGCGAGCCGTTGCCCGGCGCGGCGAACCGTCCGCTGCTGCGCGCCATGCTCGAAACATTTCCGGGCGGCGATCGTCTGCTGGTGGGGAGGGATATCAGCGAGCTCGACAGCTTTACCGATCAGATCAAGACAGCCGTGATCTCGGGCGTCGCCTTGATATTCGTGCTGGCGGGAGTCGCGAGCATCCTGGTG
>WNGO01002263.1_pt1 | contig 12269 bp, 7 predicted proteins | sample 5400511 | NCBI WGS metagenome assembly WNGO01 (sample SAMN13153380, study PRJNA577476) | soil metagenome | isolation source: 20 cm soil or saprolite under Garry oak tree replicate 2 | place: USA:California | collected 2016-06-15
CGTGGCATTCCGACTAACCGTTCGCAGCTACGACCAGTTCTCGTCCCCTCGGAACTGCGCTCATGGCTGGCGCGGCTGCAGCTCGCCCGCGCCGATGCGATTCAGGGCGACACCGCCAAAGCCAAAGCCGCCTACCAGGACTTCCTCACCCTCTATTCCCATCCTCATCGCTGCGAAGGCCGAATATGCAAAACTATAGTCGTTCCTTGCTGAAATTCTGCGGTCAAGTTTTGACAACTCCTGGTAAGTCAGCAAATCGTTAATTTAGATCCCAGTACTTGACTTTACCCGTTTGTGCGTTAATCAGACTTGGCATCTCGTTTGCATCGCAAACGCGGGATAGAATCTAGCTGGAACAAAAACGTAGATGGGAACCTCACGTAACTCCGTTTGGAGCAAAGAGTTCTGCGGGAGCAATCTTTCGACTTTGGCTCTTGTGGTCGTCAGCGCTGTGCTCTGTCTTCCACATGTGTTGACAGCTCAACGCGCCAAGCCCAAGGTGCAAAAGTAGCAATCCGATTTCGGTATTGAGCTGGAAGCTGTGCCAATTCAACGGCCAGTCACACTCCGACGAGCCGCACTTGATGCCTTGAGCAGGGATGCCAGCGTTGCTTACTGTTTAGAAAACGAGGGCCTCAGTCCCAAGGAACTGCCTGCAAATTGGTTTGTCGCTTCTGAGATTCACCTGGACGGGGCGAACGAAAGTGACCTGGTGGTTTTGCCGGGTGGTCCAAATGCTTGCTTTTTAGGGGCCAATACCGCCCAGATGTGGGTTCTGCGCAACACTCAACGCGGCTTCAAATTGGTCCTGAGTCAAATCGGTCTAGGCATGGGTGTGCTCACAACAAGGACAAATGGACTTCGGGATATCGACGTCGGCGCTGCCGTTGGCGGCTATGATAACTCTATCGACTACAAGTTTGACGGGGAGTCGTACAAAATTGCTGGCCGCACGTCAAATCTGATTGGCGCAAAACTTCCCCATTCACTTTCTATGTTTACGACCCGGAAAATGCTCGTTCAGTTGCCCGCACAAACCTCCGAGGCTGTTCGTGGTCAGGCTAGGGCTTGGATTTGGCATCAGTGGCAGGAGCACAAAACTTCTTATCTCACAGTCAAAACCCACGATGAAGCGTCAGAGGAAACCTCGTGTTACTTCATTGCTCCCGACGAGAACGGGAAGTGGCAAGTCACAATCAAAGTACACCGAATTGTGCACGACGAGAATGCCACTGCTTCGCAGCTTCGCATTTCCGAAAGGGAGCTTCTTGTGGCCTCCCAGGTTCAGCGCGCCAAACCCACGACGGACGAAATGCACCTTCCCCGCGTCTTTTCCGAAGACGAGATTCTTCCAGAATCAAAATACAGGCTGCAATTCGTGGACTACGGAAACAGAACTGTAAATGTACTTTAGACGCGTTCCGTCGGCCAAGTCCTGATAACGCCGAAACCGGACAATCAAGTCCCTTTTAGCCGCCCCAGGCGACAAGCGGACTCCAAAACTCACAAATGTCGGCGCTTCAAACGACGATCTGGGACATCCGCAAGCTGCCTCCTTGAGGCACGGTGAAGGTGGCGCAACTAGCGCTACCTGCTTTTTCTCGGCTCAGTTCGAGGAACCGGTTGTCACCCGCGCCGCTCAAAATCAAATCACAAAACCGGTCACTTTGCCGCTAATGCCCCTTTTGTCGCCTCATTTTTTTGCAACTGCCGTCATCTCAATTAGATATGGCGGAAGCGTGTGGGAGTCGAATTTGCGATGATCGTTCAAATCGCCAGTGTTTATGCGGCGTTGCACACCACACGCTCCTTCCAATCAGTGCGTTTTAGTACGTTTTGGAGTCAGACCTTCTACAACTCACCTCTTGACGGATCCCCCCTTGCAGAAAATCGGTGTAGTGAGCGTGCAGATATTTCCGGGAAGCCGGCTTCCTCCACGGGAGCGGCGCGGAGGCCAGCCAAAAGCTGTCATGGGGATCGTCATGAAAATTCAGCTTACGACGCCATTTGGGATTAGTCGTCCTCTGGATCAGGGGAAGTGCGGGCGAGGATTCCTTGGGCTACTCCCAGGAGTGCTTGAGATTTCTCATTCGGAGAAGTGAGCGGCTCGACCCAAGATAGTGCGCCGATGTCGTCGCCAAGTCTGGCCTGCTCAGACGCAATATCGTTGAGAATTCGAGCCCGCGAGATCATCCTCACCTTGTTCGCCACTTCGAGCGCTCCAGAAATATCACCAGCTCTGACGTGGTATTTTGCCAGTTCACCCAGCATGCGCCAGCCGACGTCGTCCGGGTTAACGCGAGAAAGCGACTTTGCTGCGTCGGCATTTTCTCCAGCTTTGATTTGAATGTGAGCCAATTGCCAGAACAATCCGCCGCGCCAGCGAGCGTCTGAGATGGCGTCGGCCAAGATGGTCGCCCTTCCGGAGGATTCTTTGCCGGACGCGTGGTCTCCTGACTGGAAGGCGGCCTCGGCGAGGCTGACGAAGGCGCTCGCTTGTGTTGCTAGATCAACACCGTTTTCCGCGACACGGACAGCTCGTTTCTGGTCTCCGGAACGCGCAAGGGCTTCCGCAAGTGTCGCGGTTACCTCTCCATTGAAATAGGGTTCTCGTGGTTGTGGATTGAGTTGACGGATGACATCCGGCCGGCCTTTGTGCCCGGCAGTGACGGCGATATACATTATTGCCCAGTCCTTGACCTCTCCCTCCAGATTTTGATCTACGATGGCGATTGCTTTCTGGAAGTCACCGGTGTCCGCGAATGTCCCCGCAATGCCGCTGTATGCGTTAAGGTCTGGATTGGGTTCAGCAACGACGCTCTCTCCGTCCGCACTCGACGGTTTCTTTTGTCTAGGGATCTCGCTGGCAGCAAGCAGAGCAAATTGAAGTGCCTGCGAGGCTTTTTCCGATTGACCTTGCTTGAAGAAAATGAGTGCAATTCCGTTGAGAGCGGTGACGCGCCCCGGAATCTCAGTGATCCTATTGGCGAGGCTCACCGACTCCTGGAAGTGGCCGAAGCGCGCAGCGCTGTAGGCAATCTGCGTAAGCGCGCCATCTCGGAGATCGGGCCGCGCGATCGTCTGAATGTGAGACAAGGCGGCGGAAAGATTCCCTGATTTCAGCTCGTATTGAGCCATGCTGGAGAAGATGAAGTCCTTCTCTTCAGAGGGCGGGGAGTGGGGTCCGCAGTTGCTCAAATTCCGAAGCGCGCCTTCCAGATCACCAACGCTGGCACGTTCTTCGTTCATGCCTTGGCGAGTCTGACATGTCAAGTCGTCCTGCAACATTTGCAGGGAAATGCCATGCGCTAAATCAAAATGGCGTTCCGCTCCCTTCGTGGCGCCGATTTGCCATTCGCTCATGGCAATGGAGTTGTACGTAGACGCCCTCTCCGCAGGATCAGAAATGGAGGACGCGGCTTTGAGGGCCTCCGCGAGGGCTCTTTGGAGCGTAGCGTCCGATTGCGCTTGAGGCGGTGCGTCCTGTGCGGCTGCGTTCGCGGGCAAGATACAAAGAGTCAGTCCTAGTGAGAAAACGGCAGCCAACAGAAGAGATCGGGTTAATTTAGCTTGTGCGTGCTGATCGATCCTTGGTTTCTGCTTGGCTGGCATGTCAGTTCGAGCACTGGTCGGACGGCTACTTCAATTAGACACCAATTATGTGGAAATGTTACCGCAGAGAAAAGGAGTGTGCGTGACTGGAGCTGCCCCAGCCGTCTCGGAGGCCGAAAGTCCTGGTAAGCCGTTACCGGAGAAGTTGATTTCAAGTTTCCGATTACGCTTCTACAAATCAGCAGGATCGCCCGACCGGGAGAGTAGTGTGTGATGATGCCAGCAAGCGTGGGGGCGGTTCGGGGCGGCGGAGGGAAGGGATGTTATGTTTTGAGAGAGCCAAGACACCCACTGGCAGCTGGGTCCTCGCGAAGCCTGCCCAAGTCTATATGAATTGCGCTTGGTGAAATATCATTAGGGATTCTCTTGGTGGGCTTCAACATATTTGGCGAGTTTTGCGCCCCAGGCTTGAATCTTGTCGATGGCGTAGATGTCATCCATATATAAAGGGTATCGGTGTCCGCTTCGAAATAGAGGCTTCATTCCGCACGGCGGCTCAGTTGCTCAAGAAGTTTGGCACGTAGGGCGGCACGTTCAACGTCCTGGCCACTTATGAAGAAACGCGCCGGAATGCGCCCTCGGAGGAAGATCGTGTAACGCGGTTCTGTACGGCGTTATACGGCATTCGGCAAGAATCTCGTCCTTAAGTTTCTTAGCCAGCTATAATCCGTAGCCGATGAGCTCGGTCTCGACCGAAATAGGCCGGAATGGCTTTCCGGAGTCAATGGTCTTCCAGAACACCTGGCGCAGTTACCAGGCGCGCGTGTTGGAGCATCTCGATTCATATCTCGATGACAAACGTGTCCACATAGTGGCAGCGCCTGGCTCGGGAAAAACCGTGTTGGGGTTGGAAATCATCAGACGCATTGACCAGCCAACGCTTGTCCTGGCCCCTACCATCACCATCCGCGATCAATGGGTTGACCGTCTGGTGGGGCTGTTCCTCCCCGCCGGCCGGTCTCGGCCTTCCTGGATATCAACCGACCTGAGGAAGCCCGCGCCACTCACTATCGTTACCTACCAGGCCCTGCACTCGCTGTGTTCTGGCGAGATGCACAAAGAGCTGGAGAACATCAACGAAGAAGAGAACCACAACCGTTCTCAGGACCACGCCGATGGTGACCCAAATGACCAGGTCGGACCTGTTGTACAGTTCCCCGAGGTTCTCGCTCAAGCAGGATTCAGGACGCTGGCTGTAGATGAAGCGCATCATCTGCGCGCTGAATGGTGGAAGACTCTAAGGTTTGTTGCTGAGCATCTAAACGAACCTACGATCGTCGCTTTGACTGCTACACCACCATATGATGTTTCACCATTTGAGTGGCAGCGCTATGAAGAGCTATGTGGAGGGGTCGATGCTGAGGTGTCTGTCCCCGAACTCGTTCTCTCTGGTGATCTGTGCCCTCATCAAGATTACGTCTACTTCAGTCTGCCGTCCGAAAGGGAACAAAGAGTTCTCTCTGAATTCCGGGCGGCGGTTGATTCGTTCATTCAGCGGCTACGCTCAAATAAGGGGTTCACAGCAGCTTTAGTGACTCATCCGTGGCTCAGGTCGCCGAATAACCACGTCGAGGAAATTCTGGATAATCCGCAATATCTTTCCAGCATAGTCGTGTATTTGAACGCTGTGGGCGAAGAGATTTCATCGGATGTCTTACGTACGCTTGGATTGTCGCGCCAGCGAATCCCAACCTTCGATCTCGACTGGCTGGAAGTTTTGCTTTCGTATTGTCTGTACGCCGATCTGGAGCACTCCACGGAAACCGAGGCCGTCTTCAAAACGCTCCGCCGCGAATTGTTGGAGATGGGTGCCGTTGAGCATCGAAGGATAAAGCTTCGCAATCCAGCGGACCACATGAAGCTGCTAACGACTTCCGTAACGAAGTTGAAGTCAATTCAGGACATCGTCGCACTCGAATCCAATGCTCAAGGAAATGAACTACGCTGCGTGGTCCTGACTGACTTCATCCGTAAAGCGGAAATGCTACAAAATGGCGGCGAGAGTGCCCTATTTGAGGACATTGGTGTCGTTCCGATCTTCGAAACGCTGAGGCGCGCCGAGCTGGCGAATGTCCGGTTAGGTGTCTTGAGCGGTTCACTCGTTATCATCCCTCGCACAGCCGAGGCGAGCCTTCGCGAGGCAGCGGTAGCGCTAGGCGTTCACCCAACGGATTTGTCTGTTACATCGCTAGCCCACGATGTGAACTATTCCACGGTTGAGCTACGTGGCGAGTACCACCAAGGCACGGTCCGATTGATGACGTGCGTATTTGACCGGGGCGGAATCACGGCTCTTGTAGGCACAAAGTCGCTCTTGGGTGAAGGATGGGATGCGCCCTGCATCAACACGCTAATCCTCGCGACTTTCGTAGGCTCATATGTCCTTTCAAACCAAATGCGCGGACGATCGATTCGGGTCGACCCCAACCATCCTCTGAAGACGGCTAACATTTGGCATCACCTCTGCGTTGAACCTGGCATGTTCGGACCGGGAGCGGATTACGAACTACTTGTTAGGCGGTGCAGTGCGTTCGTCGGGGTCAGTGCAACTGCTCACAGGATAGAAAATGGCACGGAACGGCTGGGACTCGGCCAACCGCCGTTTCCCCGCGAGCAAATCATGCAAATCAATACCAAAACCTGCGGCCGTGCCCTCGATCGGTCCGGTCTCCGGACGAGCTGGCAACAGGCACTCGCGTCAGGCACGAACAAAGAAATGGTGGATGGACTTAAGGCAGTTGAGGAAGCATTGCCCCACGGATTTGTTCTAACGAACACAATCACCTCGCTCCTGATCGAAGCTTGGTTCATTTTTCTAACTTTTTTCTTTCAGTTTCTGCGCGGTGCCGCGCGCTTTCCCGGCCCCCAAGATTCGCTTGCGCGTCTAGCTGCAGTTGCAGGTCTCGCCGCCGCAATCAGCCTTCCTTGGGCGCTTCTAGCGGTGTGGCGGTTCATTCGCCACGGGACCCCCGAACGCAGTATTCGGGAAATTGGCCGCGCTGTACTTGAGTCCTTACAGTACGAAGGGTCCATCGAGCAGACCGCTGCACAGATGCGCGTGTACGCTAATAGAAATGACGACGGAACTGTTTTCTGCTGGGTCGGCGGGAGCACAGGAAGGGATCAGGTGGCCTTTCTACGTGCCCTCAGAGAGGTTCTCCGGCCAATCGAAAATCCGCGGTACTTTCTAGCCCGGAAACGGCTGTGGCGCGCTTTCCGCGAAGACTATTTCGCCGTTCCGGACATCCTTGCGAGGAAGAAAGAAATCGCGGAATTCTTCGCTAAGCGCTGGGGGCGCCTCGTTGGGCCGGTACAGCTTGTTTATGCGCGCACTCCAGAGGGCCGTAGGATGTTGCTTCGAGCGCGTGTGCATTCACTCGCTGGCGCGTTCCAAAAACGCTCGGAACGTGTGAGCTGCTGGAAGTGACCCACCGCCAGGCGCCGCTAGTCTGTTTCTTCTCACCGGCTTGGCACCTCACTGCCCGGATAGTTCGAAGGCAAGGGAGTAATCTTGTTTGACTTCTTCAAATCACAATCGTGGTCCCTCGATGGGCTGACCCCGCCCTGGGGTAACGACGTCTCAATCTATATCTACATTCGCGACAACCCAAAGACCACAGAACTTCCAGACGCTCCACGGCCCAGGAAACCTGACGAATTGACCTGGAGTTCGGGCGCACTCGACGGTGTATTCGGTCATCACATGGCTTCAGCGACGCCGGAGGAAATCGGTCGCCGTGTTCAGAAGCTGTTGACTGCTCTGAAGCGATTGCTAAGGGAAGCCACGGATGAGAACCTCAAGTCGTTGTATGACGTAGTCCTTGAAGAATCCATTCTTCCGATCGCGGACGCATTTCAGTCAGCACTGTCGAAGAATGTACCTTCGCACAAAGCGAAGGTCGCGCAGATTGGCAGATACTTCGCCGCAGGTGCAGACCGCAGAGAGGCAACCAAGTTTGGAATCCTGTTGCTGGAAGTCTCCGGGAACCGAACTGACTCATCCCTCTTGGAAACGCTGGCACTCAACGACGAATTCACCTTGTTCGCAGCAGTCGCCCTGGCCCATGTCACCGATGATCCTGCTCAAGCATTGTGGAGCATTGCGAGACGCGTTCACGGTTGGGGTCGCATACAAGTCGTGGAGCGGCTGAACGGAACGCGCAATCTAGAAATTCAGGGGTGGATGCTACGCGAAGGCTTTCGGAATGAAGTGATGGATGGTTATCTCGCTGGAATCTGCGCTCGAACGGGAAACCTCCACTTAGCGCTTGATAACTCTGATATCGATCAGCACTTGCTCAATGGGGCAGCGGGGATCATTCGTGCTTTGCTCGAAGGCGGACCTGCGGACTCTATAGATGATTACGAGTATGCTCCTGACGCTATTCAGCGTTACGTTGGCCACGTCCTCAAGGTCAATGATCTCAATTTGGAACATTTTCTTTGTGTGTCAGAAATTCTGCAATTTCTCTCGAATGATGAAGGTTGGGAATCGCGCCTTTCAAAGGGATGGACGAGCGAACTCCGAGACCAAATTCGTGATCAGTGCCGTGAAATCGTCAATCGCGATGCGTGGCGGAACAAAATCGCAGTCGGGCTGAAGTCCGAAGACCCGATGATTTTCGATGAGGCAGATATCGCGGCAGCCAAATTGAAAATTGACACTCGAGATTTGCATTTTGCGAGGGTGCGGTCTGCCCCTATCACGTCGGGCTCATGGTACAGGGTTCTTCAGCAAACGGACGAAACTCAAATTGATGAAGTTATTGATTTCGCCTCCAGCGTTCTTCCATTGGAAAAGATCGCTACTGGTCCGGCCGACCACTTGGGTTTAGGACCAGGATACGAAGCCCACGGCGCTCTCGACTGGCTATTGCGGGACCTGAAACGCTTCCCCGGCCGAGGGTGGCAACTTATCAAGACCGGTTTGCGCAGCCCAGTGGTCAGGAATCGGAACATGGCCCTGCAAGCGTTTCTTGCTTGGCCGCGCGACCAATGGCCCGCAGAGGCACTCAGATTGCTTCAACAAGCGGCGCGGACGGAGCCGGACGAAGATCTGCGGGGTCGCCTTGAAAAGGCAACGCGTTCAAACTGATCGATGCAAACTGTGACGTGCGAAACCCTGCGTCCAGGCCAACGCCCTCGAGTGCGAACGACGCGAGCTTGTAGCCGATCTGAAGATCGAAGGGCATACGGACCCGCCCTAGGCACGAGATAATAGCTCGTATGCGGCACAGCCTGTACAAGTACTTCACCAACCGCAAATGGGCAGACGCGTTTCTTGATGGAGACGTTTTTTTTAATTCGTTAACATATTTCCGCGACTACGAAGATGGCAACGTCCGGGAAGATAAAAACGAGGGAAGCTCCGTCTATCGTCCGGAAAGCGGACTACTCATCACCAATCACACCCAGGCCAAGACATTTACCATGCCGCGTTTCGCCTTCGAGTCAACAGCAAACCAAGAGGAAATCCTCGTGTTCTGCGTAAGTAGGTCTCTCACGGATGAACTTCGACAAAGGTTTAAGGCGGTCGCGTGTGTTGAAGTTTTAAAGATCCATACTTTATGCGAGAGAATAGAGAGGGCGTTGCCACCACACGCCACGTTTCGCGCAGACCGCGTCGACTACTACGACCCAAGTGAAGCGCCCAACCCGCGGTGGGCGTTGCCCGACCAGATCGCCATGTCCAAGTTCAAGAGCTACGCATGGCAGAACGAGTTCCGATTTGTATTCTCCCTCACTGATGCCCTTGGTTTCGAAAAAGCAGCACTGCGGTTGGTAAAAGGCGACGCGCGAGAAGGACCCAAGCCCGCTGAACATCACTCTCACCTTTTGAGGGCGCGAACCCTTCGTGACATCTGCCGACTCCACGAGTTTTGAAGAGAGCGTGCAAAACAGATGCCGCTTCGTTGACAGCGGCCTGATTGACGCTGCCGCATAGATTCCCAAGCTGCAGACGTGGGTTCGATTCCCCATCGCCCGCTCCATAAGTCTCGATGATTCGGTTGCTTCTATGCGGCTGAGTCGCTGAAAATACCCCCAGAAATGGTCGGTTTTGGACGCCAGATGGACGCCGCCGCCATCAATTGGACGCTGCCTTGGCGTTCTAGGCCAAGATTTCTTGGAGACGATCCGATGCCGGCAACGATCTACTTTGGGAATGGGAAATGCGCATGAGGAGGGACAAAACCGGGGTGTAGTGGGTCGAGCGAGTTGGCGATCGTCGTTTCCAGGCGATCCTGGCGCGAAATTTCTTTGTGGAGAGCTGGGGATAGGCACAAAGACAAAAGAGGAGCAAAAAAGAAAGAAAAGCTGGTGGGCACTGTGGGCGGCAATCTGTTGGGAGTTTCACCAGGCTAATGCATTGCTCACTTCCTCGAATGCCAGTGAGGGGCAATTGTCCGCGTGCGCGAACTGACCGGGAGTTAGCCAGCTATCGTTATAATGGTGGACACCTGTCAGGTAGTTAGATCGCATCTCACAGTAGGGTGCAACCATGCGCTTCAACCTTTTCGGTCCCCTTCGCTTGGGCCTACCGCTAATTATGGTGGCTGTTTTTCTCCACCCAGTATTTGCGGGGATTCGCCCTTCGTTTTCGCTGGACTACTGCTCGTGGCACGCAACACACATCGTCCTGGTTGAGGTCACGCAAAGAGACGGAGTTTTCAGAGTGATTGAGCCGTGGAAGGGTGAACTTCAACCGGAAGACCTTATCGTCGTCCCAGAGCTTAAACCTGCCTCAGGTGCGATAGTGATTTCGCTATATCCACGAAGAACAGATGCCTTCGCCCCTGATGAGGGCGGAATTAGTGAACAGATTCCTGCACAGCCAGTTGGTTCGCGAATGGTGCTCTTTCTGAAAAACGAGGAAGATTCAGAGTCATCACCGACTCGCACAATCGCCACATCACGCGAGAAATGGCGGTCCGCTGATTTGTTCAACGAAATGAAGACCTCAGTAGTCTGGATAGATGGCGGACAACTCTACGGCTTCAAGCAAGTCATGAATCCGGGGCCCAGTATTCTCGTACCTTGGGATATTTCTCTCAATAAGATGAAAGACCGCGTAACGGAGATTGGTCGAATTCGGCTGGAACTGGCGGAAGTCGTCAGTACCAAGGATAGCGTGGCAAGAGCCGCAGGGCTTAAGCCCTATGTGCGTTCGGAAGTGTACGAAGCGCAGCAACTCGCAGTGAGCGAATTGGTTAAATGTGGACCTTCGGCGTTGAAGACGATTCGTGAAATGCTGGACGACCCCGCTTTCGCCGACGAAGCGGCGGAATTAGTCAAAGTGTTTGCTGATGCAGGAGGCGAAGCAGTTGGAGAAGAATTGAACAGCCGCCTGCAAAAAGAGTTGGCGTTCTGGCAAGCTACGGCGCCTACTCTGCCCCAAGGCTGGTGGAATCAGGACGCGACGCCCCATGCACCACTGCGGGAAAGGTACATGCAAACTTTTCAGTTAATTCTTGGACTTGAGCGCACGCATTACACTCTCGCCTCAATCACAGCAACGCATCTTCGTGATTTTTGGCGTTCTCTACCGCAGTTAAACGACCCAAGCGGCCTCAACCAAATGGCAGATGAATGCGACAAGTTGGTAATCCACCTGCGGACGAATTAGGCTAGCGTCACCACACTGGGCATATGCCTGATTAAACAGCGCTCTCGTAGATGTGAAATCCGTCCAAACCACTTCTCCGGTAACCGCACTAATCGGGCAAGTGGAACCGAATCGGCAAAAACAACCGGGTTTTGCGGGATCTATGTGGACAAGCTGGTTGATCCGAGGACCAAACCCGCTCATCAAAGCCCGCTAGATATCGCTATAGCAAAAAAGGGGAGGTATAATCGTGGGTCAATGTGGATCGGTAGGAGGTCGCATGCAGCGCCCACTTTGTACCGTCCTTGTTTCGTTCGTGCTTGTCACGAACCTCTTGGAAGCCCAAGAAAGCAAATCCCCGTCATCCGGAACTGAAGCACATTCTACTGTTGGCAACGATGCCCAGGTCATGAATCTCTTACAGCAGAGTCATGACATAAATCAGCAGTTGCCGGTGAGAGCGCGTTTCTTCTTGCTGACTCAGCAAGCTCAGCTGGCTTCTCAGATGCGTGTCGACCTTGGCCGGGCGTGGGCCAATGAGCTGTACGCATTGTCCTTTCAAACAAAAGGGGACCAACGCTCGACCACACAAGAATCCGCTATGGGCATTCTGGCACGGTTAGATCCCGATCGCGCGCTGGTATTGCTTCACAGCATGAGTATGGAGGAACCGCAGACATACCGTACAACTTCGCCGCCAAAGATGCAGCTAGTGCAGCGAGTATTCGAGGTATTGGCCGCGCGCGATGGTGTGAGCGCGATCCCGTCACTTGAGCAGGAGGCAGCGCTCCTGGGCACCGAAGGTCACTACCCTTATGGTGCGCTGGGGTTCGCCGTGATGCGGGCGGTCTCAAAGGAATGGCCCAACGACCGCTCGCATGCGCTTGAAGGAGTCCAGTCCGTCTTCGAGCGGGCATTTGCGCGATACAGCCAGAGTGGTCGCGGATATTTCGATGACTGTGAGTTTGGAAATATGCTCGAGGTGGTTGCTGGCTCCCTGCCAGGGGAATCAGTGCAGCCTGGTTTGCGCAGGCTAGTAAAGAATTTGCTCGAA
>WNGO01002265.1_pt1 | contig 12264 bp, 7 predicted proteins | sample 5400511 | NCBI WGS metagenome assembly WNGO01 (sample SAMN13153380, study PRJNA577476) | soil metagenome | isolation source: 20 cm soil or saprolite under Garry oak tree replicate 2 | place: USA:California | collected 2016-06-15
CGGGAACTGGGTTATGTGCCGAACCAGGTGGCCGGGTCGCTGGCAAGTGCCCGCACCAGCTCGGTCGGTGTGCTGGTGCCGACCATCGCCAATTCGATCTTCGCCGATACCGTGCAGGGCCTGTCTGACGAGCTGGAGCCGCTCGGCTACGCCGTGATCCTGGCGCAGTCTCGCTACGACGCCGCGCGGGAAGATCACATGCTCGCAGCATTGCTGTCGCGGCGCCCCGAGGCGATCATCATGGTGGGCTCGCCCGCGACCGACGATGGCGCCAGGTTGCTGCGGCGTGCGGGCATTCCGGTCGCGGAGACATGGGATCTTCCGGCGGCGCCGATCGACGCCGTCGCCGGCTTCGACAATTACCAGGCCGGGGTTGCGGTCGCGCGGCATCTGGTTGCGCAAGGCCGCCGGGAGCTGGCGTTCATCGGCGGCGACGATCCCAGGGCCACACGCCGCTGGAATGGATTCAAGGACGCGGCGCTTGAGCTTGGTGCGAAGATTCCGCGCCGATTGATTCTGGAGCGGAACGCGTCGGGCAGCGTTGCCGCGCTGGCAAACCTGCCCGGTGTGGACGCAGTGTTTGCGGCCAATGACGCGCATGCCATCGGTTTCATGTCCGGCCTGCGCGCCGCCGGATTACAGCGTATTGGCCCGGCCTCGGAGCAGCCGGTCGCCGTCATTGGCCTTGGCGACCTGGAAATGGGCCAGCTGATTGCGCCTGCTCTCAGCACCATCCGCGTTCACGGCGACGCCATCGGCCGCACCGCCGCAAAGCTGATGATGACGCGCAGCGGACCGCGCCAGGTCGATCTCGGCTTCGAGCTTGTTCTGCGCGACAGCGGTTGACTAGCTGTGAGCTTTCAGGAGGTTGTCCATCTGGTCCGAACCGAGGAAGCTGGGGTTGCGAAGTTTCAGTGTTCCACGGAGAGACCAGATGAACAGCCACAAGAATGCACCCCTGACGCCGAAAGGTCGAGAGGCCATGGTGCGCGGTGTGATGGAGGGTGGCTTGAGCAAGGGATATCGAGCGCGTTGATGTTGCTGGTGCCTTCCCAGAGCACGCCCTCCAGCTGAATCTCGCCGCTTGCGACCTTGTTCCCCCAGCCGATTGGCCAGCTAGACGCCGCACCGGCCGCTCAATATCGCCTTCCGGCGATTTATTCCAACTCTATCGGTCTATTGGATCGTTATGTTTTGAAAGACACCGGGCGATGGATAACTATTTTGCTTGATCCAGGCGGGTTCTTGAACAGACTGGCAGCAGATCTCATCTTGACCCCGCCGCGGAACATTATGACGGCCGCCTCCATCGATTGTGGCAAAAAGTGCAAAGGGAGATGGAATTGAGCGCGACTGAAAAAACGAAGCGTTTGGCTCAAACGGGAACTTCCAGGGTCCATTCGCTCTGCCACCTCCGACCGCTGATCGCGGCGCTCGCCCTCAGCTTGTCCGGTTGCGGGGACAAGCCGCCGCAGCAGCCGGCAGCCGGTCCACCGCCGGTCACGGTCGCACAGCCCACCAAACGTACGGTCACGGATTGGGATGAATTCACCGGACGGTTCGAGGCGGTTGAAGAGGTCCAGGTTCGCGCCCGGGTCGGTGGATTCGTCACCAGCGTCGAGTTTCGCGACGGTGCGTTCGTTGGTCCCGGCGACCTCTTATACGTGATCGATGCCCGCCCCTTTGAAGCCGTCGCCGAGCAGGCCGACGGCCAGCTCTCGGACGCGCGCGCCAAGGCCGAACTGGCAAAACGTGAACTCGACCGCGCGCTCACCCTCAATCAAACCCAGGCGGTCTCGGATTCCATTGTCGATCAGCGCCGCCAGGCCCTGCAGGCCGCAAAGGCCGCGGAGATGCAGGCCGCGGGCGCGCTGAAGGCAGCCCATCTCAACATCGAATTCACCCACGTCGCGGCCCCGATCGGCGGCAGGGTCAGCCGTCATCTCGTGAGCGTCGGCAATCTCGTGCAGGGCAGCGACAACGCCAGCGGAACGCAGTTGACCTCGATCGTCTCGCTCGATCCGATCTACATCTACTTCGACATGGACGAGGCGACCTATCTCAAGAACAACCGGCTCTATTTCGAAGGCAAGCGCCCCAGTTCGCGCGAGAACCCAAACCCGGTCCAGGTGTCACTGACCGGCGAAACCAAACCGTCACATGACGGCAAGGTGGATTTTCTCGACAACCGGCTGGACGTCTCAACCGGCACGCTGCGCGGGCGCGCGGTGATCCCGAACAAGGATTTTTCGATCCTGCCGGGGCAGTTCGGCCGGGTCCGTCTGATCGGAAGCTCGCCCTATGACGCGCTGCTGCTGCCGGACACCGCGATTGCGAGCGATCAATCGCGCAAGGTCGTTTTCGTCGTCAAGGCCGACGATACGGTCGAGGAGAGGCAGGTAACGCTTGGGCCTCTCGATGAGGGCCTGCGCGTGATCCGCGAAGGCCTGAAGCCGGAAGACCGGGTGATTATCGATGGCCTGCAGCGTGCGCGCGTCGGAGCGAAAGTCAGTCCGCACACAGCCCCCGCCGCTCCGACCGGTAGCAAGACATGAATCTCGGCCGGCTTTCCATCAATCAGCCGATCCTGGCGATGGTGCTGTCGATCGTACTGCTGATCGTCGGCGCGATCGCCTACACGACGCTTCCGGTATCGGAATATCCGCAAGTGGTACCGCCGACCGTCGTCGTCACCACCCAATATCCCGGCGCTTCCGCCCAAACGGTTTCCGACACCGTCGCAGCCCCGATCGAACAGGAGATCAACGGCGTCGAGGACATGCTGTATCTCTACAGCCAGGCGACCTCGAACGGCAATCTCACGATCACGGTCACCTTCAAACTCGGCACCGATCTCGACAAGGCCCAGGTGCTGGTTCAGAACCGCGTCGCCATCGCGCAGCCGCGCCTGCCGGAAGAGGTGCAGCGCAACGGCGTGGTCACGCGCAAGAACAGTCCTGACATTCTGATGGTGGTATTCATGCTGTCGCCTGACGACAGCTTCGACCAGCTCTATATCAGCAATTATGCACTGCTGCAGGTGCGCGATCAGTTGCTCCGCCTCGATGGTATCGGCGATATCCAGATGTTCGGCGCGCGCGATTACTCGATGCGGCTGTGGCTTGATCCGGACAAGATCGCGACCCTCGGCATGACCGCGGGCGAAGTGCTGGCGGCGATCCGCGCCCAGAACCTGCAGATCACCGGCGGCCAGATCGCCGAGCCGCCGATCGCCGACCGTGCGTTCCAGCCGAACCTCACCTTCACCGGCCGCCTGAGAGACACGCGGCAGTTCGAGGATATCGTGGTCAAGGCCGGAGCCGACGGCCGCACCGTGCGCTTGCGTGACGTGGCGCGGATCGAACTGGGCGCTTTGGCATATACCACCAACAGTTTCCTGCTCAGGAAGTCGGCTGTGGCCTTGCTGGTGACCCAGCGGCCCGGCTCCAATGCGCTTGCCACGGCCAAGAACATCTCCAATGCGATGGTGAAGCTGAAGGCCGACTTTCCCAAGGGGCTCGACTACAACATCGGCTACAACCCGACCGAGTTCATCGCGCAATCCGTCAGTGAGCTGATCAAGACCATCTACGAGGCGATGATCCTGGTGGTGATCGTCGTGCTGGTGTTCCTGCAAGGCTGGCGTCCGGCGATCATCCCGATCATCGCCATACCGGTATCGCTGGTCGGCACCTTCGCGGTGATGGCGGCGCTGGGATTTTCGATCAACAATCTGACCCTGTTCGGTCTCGTGCTCGCGGTCGGCATCGTGGTCGATGACGCGATCGTGGTGGTTGAAAACGTCGAGCGCCATCTTCACGACGGCATGAGCCGGCGCGATGCGGCGCTCAAGACGATGGAGGAGGTCGGCGGCGCGCTGGTCTCGATCGCGCTGGTGCTGTGCGCGGTGTTCGTGCCGACCGCGTTCCTGGGCGGCATCTCCGGACAATTCTTTCAGCAATTTGCGGTCACGATTGCGGTTGCCACGGCCATTTCCTGCTTCTGTTCGCTCACGCTTTCGCCAGCGCTCGCCTCGCAGATCCTGCAGCCGCACGAAGAGAAGCGCCCACCGGCAAGCTGGAATTTCATCGGGCGCGGCTGGGACGGCTTTACTGCTTTATTCAACCGCGGCTTTGACCGTCTGTCCCATGGCTATGCCAGCGTCGCGGACTTCGTGATCCGGCATTCCTCGGTGATGCTGCTGGTCTACGTCGCCCTGATCGGCAGCGCCGGATGGTTGCTGTTCACCACGCCGCAGGGCTTCATTCCGGCACAGGATCGCGGCTACGTCATCGTTTCCGTGCAATTGCCGGGCGCGGCGTCGCTGGCGCGTACCACCGACGTGGTCCGGGAGATTGAAAGAATCGCGCTCGATACGCCGGGCATCATTCGCGTCGCGGCCTTCGCGGGCTTCTCGGGCGCGACCCGAACGCAGGCGGGCAATGCCGCGGCCTTGTTCCCGGTGTTCGAAGAGCCGGAAGTGCGCCTGAAGAAGGGGCTGTCCGCGGCAGCGATCACAGGCGAGTTGCGCAAGCGGCTGTCGGCGCTTCAGGGAGCGTTCATCATCGTCATTCCGCCGCCCGCGGTGCCGGGTATAGGTACCGGCGGCGGCTTCACGATGCGCATCCAGGATCGCCAGGGCCGCGGCCCCGAGCTGCTGGCGGCGGCCACCGACGAGCTTGTTGCGGCGGCGCGCAAAGCGCCCGGTCTCACCTCGGTGTTTTCTCCCTTCACCGCCAATACGCCGCAGGTTTTCGTCGATATCGACCGCGTCAGGGCGCAGAAGCTCGGCGTGCCGATCGAGAATGTGACCGAAACGATCCAGACCTATTTCGGCTCGGCCTACGTCAACGACTTCAACCTTTTCGGCCGCACCTATCATGTCACCGCGCAGGCGGATCTGCCGTTCCGCAAGGAGACCGCCGATCTCGCCCGGTTGCGAACCCGCAACGCCGCCGGCGACATGGTGCTGCTCGGCAGCGTCGTGAGTTTCCGCGATGTATCGGGACCGGATCGCGTCGCGCGCTATAATCTTTATCCGTCGTCAGAGCTGCAGGGCGACACTACTCCGGGAACGAGTTCGGCGACCGCCATCGACACTGTGAAGCAACTGGCACAGCAAACGCTGCCGAGCGGATTTTCCTACGAATGGACCGACCTGTCCTATCAGCAGGTTACCGGCGGCAATACCGGTCTCTATGTATTTCCGATCTGCGTGCTGTTCGTGTTCCTGGTGCTGGCGGCGCAATACGGCAGTTGGAGTCTGCCGTTCGCCGTCATCCTGATCGTGCCGATGTGCCTGCTGGCGGCGACCATCGGGGTGCGGATCATGGGACAGGACGTCAACATCCTCACCCAGATCGGGTTCGTGGTTCTCGTCGGACTCGCCGCGAAAAACGCGATCCTGATCGTGGAGTTTGCCCGAGACATCGAACTTGAGGGCCGCGATCGTCTGGAGGCCGTCATCGAGGCTTGCCGGTTGCGGCTGCGTCCGATCTTGATGACATCGTTTGCATTCATTCTCGGCGTGTTGCCGCTGGTGATTTCATCGGGCTCGGGATCCGAAATGCGTCAGGCGGTCGGCGTTGCCGTGTTCTTCGGCATGATCGGCGTGACCCTGTTCGGCCTGATCTTCACGCCGATCTTCTACATCGTGGTCCGTGGTCTGGCCGACCGCTCGGCGCGCGCAAAAAAGCCGGCGTCCACCGGCTGATGACAGGACAACGATCGTTCGGTCGGTCCCTCGCGACGCGCCGATACTATTGGATAACTTGAAATATATGGGCAGCCGCAGGGTTATAAAATATCATGGTCGCAATAGTAGATTTTCTGGGAGAGAAAAGTATGAAGTCGGGATTGTTGATAGCCATTGCGGTGGGCGGCCTCTTATTTGCCGGGCCGGCGTCGGCCCAGGGCGTCAAGATTGGCATTCTGAACGATCAGTCCGGGGTCTATGCCGACTACGGCGGTAAGTGGTCCTTTGAAGCGGCCAAGATGGCCGTCGAGGATTTTGGCGGCAGCGTGCTAGACCATAAGATCGAGGTCATCTCCGCCGACCATCAGAACAAGCCCGATCTCGGCGTCAGTATCGCGCGGCGCTGGTATGAAGTCGAAGGCGTCGACATGATCACCGAACTGACGACGTCGTCGGTGGCGCTCGCCGTTCACGACCTGTCGAAGCAGATGAAGAAGATTGACATCGTCGTCGGTGCCGCGACGTCGCGCCTGACCGGCGATGCCTGCCAGCCTTATGGCTTTCACTGGGCCTACGACACGCATGCGCTCGCGTTCGGTACCGGCGGCTCGCTGGTCGAAGCGGGTGGAGACACATGGTTTTTCATGACCGCCGACTACGCCTTCGGCTATGCGCTTGAAAAAGACACCGGCGACTTCGTCAAGGCCAAGGGCGGCAAGGTGCTGGGTGCGGTCCGCATTCCCTTGAACTCCTCCGATTTCTCCTCGTTTCTGCTGCAGGCGCAAAGCTCGAAAGCGAAAATCATCGGGCTTGCCAATGCCGGTCTCGACACCACCAATTCGATCAAGCAGGCAGCGGAATTCGGCATCGTCAAGGGCGGCCAGAAGCTGGCGGGATTGTTGCTGACGCTGGCTGAAGTCCACGGCCTCGGTCTTGAGGCCTCGCAGGGCCTGGTGCTGACGGAAGGATACTACTGGGATCGCGACGACAAGAGCCGGGATCTCGCCAATCGCTTCTTCAAGCGCACCGGCCGGATGCCGAACATGATCCAGGCCGGCACCTATTCGGCGACGCTGCAATACCTGAAGGCCGTCAAGGCAGCAGGCACCAAGGACACCGAAGCTGTCGCCAAAAAACTGAAGGAACTTCCGGTGGACGATCTGTTCGCGCAAGGCGGCAAGGTGCTGGAGAACGGCCGCATGGTTCACGACCTGTATTTGTTCGAGGTCAAAAAGCCCTCCGAGTCCAAGAAGCCCTGGGATTACTACAAGCAACTCGCCGTGGTGCCGGGCGACAAGGCGTTCCCGGCCGCCAAGGACTCGGGCTGCCCGCTGACGAAGGGGCCCTAGAGCCTATTCGGTTCTGATTGAATCAGAACCGAAGCTCTAGTCTTTGTTTTGACGCGTTTTCTTCACGCGAACCGGTATCCACCCCGGATCAAGTCCGGGGCAGGCTTTCGCTCGAAAACGCTATAGCTGGCCCCGCGCCCAGCCGTCATGGATGAATGAGGCGCCAGCAGATCGCGCCCAGCGCGCCCAGCCACAGCAGGATGGCGGCACTGGCCTGAATCCCAAAGCCCCGCCCGCGCTTCTTGGCGGCTTGCGAATAACCGGTCATGTAAAGGATGCGGCCGGCGATCCAGACCAGGCCGAGCGCTGCCGCCAGCGGATCGCTGATGTAGATCGCAGACAGCCACAGCGAGGGCAGGAAAATCGGCATCCATTCCAGCGTGTTCATCTGCACGCGAAACACCCGCTCGAAGTCGGGATTGCCCGATATCGCCGGCGGCTTGATGTCGAATGCGACGCGCGCCTTCGACACCTGAATGGTGGTGAAGAAGTAAAACAAGATCGCCAGGCAGGTGACGAGTGCTGTGTAGTGAAGCATCGCAGGAATCCCCTTCAAGAAACGACGGCCGTGACCTCAATAGCCGGTCATCTCCAGATAACCTAACCCGGAGTGGCTGCCCTTGAAGCTGATCGGGCCTTCCCAATAGGGAAAGCTCGTTCCCATCCAGCTTCGCGGATTCAATGGGACACACTCGATCGTCAGCGAACGGCTCGGAATCGCAATGCGCCACGCGGTCGGGATCTTGCGTCCTTCGAGTTCGGTCAAAGCTGTCGGCGTCATGCTATTGTCGGTCGACGCGATTTCGATGGAACGGCCGTCGGGCTCGATCCAGTTGCCGTAGAGATCGTTGTGGCCATCTTTCTGGCGCAGCCGATACAACATGAGCTTCTCGCCCGAGGTCAGATGCAGCGAGAGCCAGTCCCATCCGGTTTGATCCGAGGCGAGCGGCTGGCTGCTCCACTCCCGATCCATCCAGGCCAGGCCCGTGACCTCGTGAGGCTTATCGTCGATGGTGATGCTGCCGGCCGCTTTGAAATAGGGCTGGCTGAAATAATACGAGGCCTGTCCGCGCTCCGATTTCTTGCTGTAGCCGGCATCGCCCTGCAGCACCAACGGTCGATCGGCATCCAGCCGCAGCGTGTAACCGAAATCCGTGCCCGATGCGTTGAGTTCGAGCGGCGCGATGGTCTCATCGCGCATCCGATCGGACCCGCGCATTTCCCATGAATCGATCCAGGCCCGGAACGGCTTTGTCTCCACGCCGGCCTGGCCGACGCCGCCTCGCGCAAAGGCTTCGCTGTAGCGGTGGGTGTCGGCGCGGGTGACGGCGGCGTGGCCCATCCAGATTTGCTGATTGGCCCATCCCTCCTGTTGTGCGCCGGGCGTCATCGCCTGACGGAACAAGGTCCACTGCGCGCCGTAGGCGACACCAGCGGAATCCACGAGGTTCGCCGTCACGTACCACCACTCGATCCGGTAGTCCGGGTGCGGACCATGATCGGCCGGAAATGCAAATGTCTTGCCGGGAGTGACGGGCGCGAATCCTTGCCCGCTCATGCCCAGCCCGGCAAAGCCCTGCGCAAGCGCAGTCTTGTGGCCAAGCCCCAGAACCAGTGCGCCGCCCGCGAAGGCGCGTCGGGATATCCTGATATTATCGTTCATCGGCGAAAATCTTTACCAGGCTTGCCGGTTGCATGCGCGCCAGCTTGAGAACGGGTATCAGTGCCGCAAACAGCGCAGCCACCATGGCCACGCCCAGAAGCTGAAGCAATTGCAGCGGGAAGACATGAAACGGCAGCCGCCAGCCGAATGCCTTCACGTTCACCACCGCGATCAGGCACCAGGCCACCCCGAGGCCCAGCGGCAGCGCGAGCAGGGTGGTGATCAGCGCAACCGACATCGTCTTCAACAGCTCAATGGCCGCAAGCCGTTGCCGCGTCAGTCCGATGGCCCACAGCGGCGCTAGCTGAGGCAGGCGGGAATTGCCAAGGGTCAGCAGGCTGGTCAGCAACGCGACGCCGGCGACCCCGAGCGTGAAGGCGTTCAACGCCGCCGTCACCGCAAAAGTCCGGTTGAATATCCGCGTCGATTCGGCCTTCATCGTTGCCTGATCGGCGACGCTGCGGTCGTCGAGCCCGAATTTACCTTGCAGCGCGGATATCAGCGTCGAGACTTGGCCTGAAGCGACGCGCAGCCCCATTCGCGTTTGCGGAATTCCGGGAAAACGTCTGGTCAGGGCAGCGATATTGACGGCAATCTGTCCCTTCGGATTGCCGTAGTCGGCGTAGATGCCGACCACCTCGAGCGTCCAGTTTCCCTCCGGCGCAGGCACGTCGACGCGATCGCCGATCGCAAGCTTCAGGCGCCGGGCCAATTGTTCGCTGATGAGGCCGGTGTCGCCCGGACGCAGGCGAATCCAGGCGTTTGCAGTTGATTCGAGCAGTGGCCAGCGATCGCGATAGGTGGCGTGATCGGGCAGGCCGAGAACTTCGATCGGCGCGCCGCCCATTTGCGAGTCGGCTCGGCCACCCGGCAGTATCGCCTCGACTTCGGAACGCTCGCGCAGCCACGCCTTGATCTCGGCCGCCTGCGTGTCGCTGGATGCATTGATGTAGACGTCCGCCGCCAACCGTCCGTCGAGCCAGCTGATAAATGTCCGGCTGAAGCTTTCCACCATGGTGCCGACACCGACATTGACCGCGAGCGCGAGCAATAGCGCCATCAAGGCCAGCGACAATCCCGAAAGCTGCTGGCGGCTGTCGGCCCAGAACCAGACCGCGAGCGGGCGACGCGCGCGTCGCTGACCGAGAGAAAGCAGGCGTTCCAGGATCGCCGGCAGGCCAAGTGCGGCGCCAAGCAGCAACGCCGCGAGCACGGCAAATCCCGAAACGAGCGAATCGCCGAACCACAGAAAACAGCCGGCGGCAACCAGCACGGCCAGCGCCAGCGCACTCTGGAAAATCAACCATCGGTGCTGCGCCTGTTGCCAGGCATAGGGCTGCGCGGCAACCAGCACAGGAAGGCGGATTGCTTTCGCGAGACTTGCGGTCGCCGCCGCCAGCGCGCCGACGACGCTGATGATGAGGCCGGCAATCCACCATTCACCCTTGAGCGTCAACTGACCGGGGATCTGTGCGCCATAGAGTCCACGCAGCGACGCCACCACATCGGGAAGCAGCGATGCTGCGATCAGATAGCCGCAGACCAGTCCCACGATCCCCGCGATCAACGCCAGCGACACCAGTTCGACCAGCAGTACCGTGTTCAGCATGCGTGCCGACACCCCGCAGGCGCGTAAGGTCCGCAGCATCGGCAGGCGCTGCTCGAACGCAAGCCCGATTGCCGAATTGACGATGAATAGTCCGACCACAAATGACAGCAGGCCAAAGGCCGTCAGGTTCAGGTGAAAGCTGTCGGTGAGGCGTTCGAGATCACTCTCCGCGTTTGGCTCGACCAGGCGCAGTCTGTCGCCAACGACGGTTTCAAGCGGCGCGCGCCTGGCTCTGGTCTTGCCGATCAAAAGACGGGAAACCTGGTCCGGCATGTTCAGGAGCCGCTGCGCGATGCCGATATCGACCACCAGCACGCCCGGCACAAGCTGCGCCTGCGCGCGCAGCGGCGGCAGCGGCGTACCGCCGCTCGAAGGCGGTGTGGCGCCTTCCGGCAGGTTCAGTTCGGAAAGCGCTTCGGGCGCCACCAGCGTTTGTCCCGGCGGCGTGACGAACGATTGCAAGTCCGCTCTTCCGATCGCCGGCGCATTGCCCACTTCCGCGGGCAGCGTGACGGGCTCGATGCCCAACAGCCGGAACGACCGTCCGCCGATCTGGACACGGCCTTCGAGAACGGGCGACACCGGCCAGCCGGCGCGGCGCAGCTCGACGAAAAGTTGCTGCGAGAACGGCTTGCCGTCGCGGCCGACCAGAGCGGCCGTTCTGGCACCGCCAAACGTCGCGGCGGCGCGGTCGTAACTTGAGCGGGCCTGCTGGTTCAGCGCCTGCACGCCGCTCCACAGCGCGGTCGCGGAAATCAGTCCGATCAGCAATGTCGCGAGCTGCATCGGATGCCGCCGCCAATGGCTCAACAGAACCGCGAGAACCCAGATGACGCGGCTCATGCGACAAGTCCCGCATGGAGATTGATCTGCCGGTCGAGCGTGGCCGCCAGCCGCGCGCTGTGGGTTACCATCAGCAAACCGCAGCCGGTTCGGGCGACGAGATCGCGCGCAAGCGAAAGAACGTCATCCGCCGTCGCTTCATCGAGGTTGCCGGTGGGCTCGTCGGCGAGAAGCAGAAGCGGCTTCACCGCCAGCGCGCGGCCGATCGCCACCCTCTGCTGCTGGCCGCCGGACAATTGCTCCGGATAGCGCTTCAGCAAACTGCCGAGCCCCAGCCGCTCGACCAGTTCGGCATGCCAGGCGGCATCGTGACGGCCGGCGATGCGAGACTGGAACACGAGATTGTCTTCGACATTCAGGCTCGGGATCAGGTTGAACTGTTGAAACACCAGGCCGAGCCGATCGCGCCGCAATGCCGCCCGGCCGGCATCGGATAGGCTAGACACGGGCGTGTCGGCCAGCCTGATCTCGCCACCGTCAGCGTTGTCCAGTCCGGCGATCAGATGCAGCAGGGTGCTCTTGCCGCTGCCGGATTCCCCTGTCAGCGCAACGCGCTCGCCCGCCGCGATACCCAGGTTCACCCCGCGCAGCACCTCGATTTGCTCTCCGGCCGAGCGATAGGTCTTGGCGAGATTGGTAACGCTCAGCACGTTCTGATGGTCGGTTGTCATGCCAGGCGTACGCGATGCCTCACAACGGCTTCTGATATTTCAGCACGAACTCATCGGTCGGAATCTGCGGACGGAATACCGCCGCGTCGCGCGGATCCTCGGGATGGCGCAGGAAATCGGCTTCGCCCGCGAGCTTGAAACCGGCCGCCTCGATCTCCTGGCGCAGCGTGCTTTCCTCGATCCGGTGCAGGGTCTTGGCAACCGTCGTGCCATCGCCGGGACGGGCGGAATGGTCGGCGATGATCAGAAAGCCGCCGGGCTTCAGTGCGGCGAACATCTTCTGGTTCATCGCGCTACGATCGACCTCCATGTAGGTCACGTCGTGATAGGCGAAGAAAAATGTAATGAGGTCGAGTCCGCTGACCTCGGGCGGGACCGGATCGTCGAAATTCCTCACGACATGCACGACGTTCTTCATGGCGGGTTTCTGGGCG
>WNGO01010703.1_pt1 | contig 12260 bp, 15 predicted proteins | sample 5400511 | NCBI WGS metagenome assembly WNGO01 (sample SAMN13153380, study PRJNA577476) | soil metagenome | isolation source: 20 cm soil or saprolite under Garry oak tree replicate 2 | place: USA:California | collected 2016-06-15
ATCGAAGCGGAGGATTCATCTTGTAGTTCGTGTCAAAGCTCTGAACTGCTTCGTCCGTCAAGGCAATGTGATGTGGGCAAACTTCACCGCTGATTTTCACGCCGCGCGCGCGCGCCTCGCGGATCAGGCGCACGCTTCCCGCGGAGCTGACGTGCTGGCAATGAATGTGGTGATCGCAAAGCTCCGCCAACAGAATATTGCGCATAACAATCGCTTCCTCACCCGCTGCCGGCCAGCCCGGCAATCCCAGTAGCGTGCTCCAGTAGCCTTCGTTTATCACTCCGTTACCGACGAGATCATAGTCCTGGCAATGGTCCAACACTGGCAAGTTCACCATGCGCGCGTACTCGACCGCGCGACGCATGACCGCATTATTTTGCACGCAATGTCCGTCGTCCGTAATCGCTACAACTCCAGCCTGAGCGAGCGAACCGATCGGAGCCAGCTCTTCTCCGGCAAGACTCTTTGAGATCGCGCCAGTCGGCAAAACATTTACGCAGGCTGTTTCCACCGCCCGATCTTTGATCCAGGCGATCGTGCTGGGATTATCCGCCGGTGGCGAGGTATTCGGCATGCAAACAATCGTCGTGAATCCACCGGCGGCAGCGGCGCGCGCGCCGGACCCAATTGTCTCCTTATGCGCAAAACCGGGCTCGCGTAGGTGGACGTGGATGTCGATCAAACCTGGAGCGACAATCAGATTGGCTGCGTCTATCTCCTCGATTTCGGATTGCGGACTTCTGACTTCTGAACTTGGCGCGATTTTACCGTCGACGATTAGTACATCGTCGATCTCATCGCGTTTATTCGCGGGATCGATTACGCGCCCATTGCGAATGATGGTCGCGCTCATTTCCGGATCTGGGGAGCGCACGCGCCCTCGCGTACCGGTTTCGGCGCCTCGCCGAAACAATCTTTGTGCGGCGCCTTTAATGAAAAAGTTCGCGATGACGAGGGCGTCATCGCCGGCACGCGAGGGCGCGTGCGCTCCCCTGAGGAAGATCTCCCATTCACGTTGCGATTCCCCCGCAGAGATAAAGGACGGCCATGCGGACGGCGAGACCGTTGGTCACTTGATCGAGAATGACGCTTTGCAGTCCGTCGGCGACGTCGCTATCGATCTCGACCCCACGATTAATCGGTCCGGGGTGCATGATCAGACAATCCGGCTTCAGCCGTTTTGCCCGCTCCTTCGTTAGGCCAAACAACTGCGTGTACTCGCCGATTCCGGGGAAATATTCCTTTCGCTGTCGCTCGTGCTGAATGCGCAGGAGATTCACGACATCAGCTTCTGGCAGGATGTCGTCCAAGCGGTGCGACACTCGCACACCAAGTTTCTCGAACTCCCGCGGCACAAGCGTACTCGGGCCCACCAACGTGACGCGTGCACCAAGTTTAGTCAGGCCAAAAATGTTTGACCGTGCCACGCGGCTAAAAAGAATATCACCGATGATGACCACATGGAGTCCGCTGATTGTATCGCGCTTGTCGCGGATCGTATAAAGATCGAGAAGCGCTTGGGTGGGATGCTCGTGCGCGCCGTCACCGGCATTGATCACACTTGTTTTCAGTCTCTCCGCCAGAAAGTGGGGGGCGCCAGCCGAACTGTGTCGCAACACGAGAATATCGGCATGCAACGCCTCGAGGTTGCGGGCGGTGTCCTTCAGCGTCTCGCCCTTGGTCAGACTTGAACTGGCGGCGGAGATGTTGATCACATCTGCGCTCAATCGAAACGCTGCCAGCTCAAAGGAGGTTCGGGTCCGCGTGCTCGGCTCAATAAAAAAGTTCACCAGCGTCTTGCCCCGCAAAGCCGGGACCTTTTTTATTTCCCGGGTCCCGACTTGCTTGAACGCATCGGCGGTGTGAAGAATGAAATTGATTTCATCCGCGGAAAGCTCCCGTAGCCCAACTAGATCCTTGCGATTCCAGCACGTCAACGGGGCCGGAACTTCGGCGCGAGAAGATCTCGATGTCCTCATCATTCCCTGATCATCCACACGCCCTCCTCTTCGATTTCCCGCCCGATTCGTACCCGTACCTGTTCATTGGCTCCCGTTGGCAAATTCTTGCCCACATAGTCAGCGCGTATCGGCAATTCGCGATGCCCCCGGTCGATCAGGACGGCCAGTTGAATTTTGGCAGGGCGGCCAAACGAGCTGATCGCGTCCATGGCGGCGCGCACCGTCCGTCCGGTGTAAAGGACATCGTCGATGATGATGACGGTTCTGCCCTCAAGCGGAAGCGGGAGGTGCGATTCCCGGACCACCGGTAGCTCTGCTCGCGTCCCGACATCATCTCGGTGCATGGCGACGTCGATAACGCCGCTCGCAACATCAATTTTTTCAATCGACGTTATGAATTGGGCGATCCGCCGTGCGATCTCATTGCCGCGCGACGGAATTCCAGCGAGCACCACGGTGCGCAAATCAGGATTGCGCTCAATTATCTCGTGCGCAATGCGGCGCAACGCGCGCTGAATGTCCGCCGCATCCATGATCGGCACGGCAGCAGTGGAATTCTGTTCTGGTTCTTTCATTGCATCCTTCGCGACCTCGCTGGATCGCCTTAAAGGAACAAAAAATTAGGAGGCTGCTTTTTCCGTGCGAGCCTCCTTCATTCGCTTCTCCCGCCAGTTGGAGCGATGTCTCACGATCCAATCGAGCAGCGCCTTTTCAAAACCGATGTCGGCGCCAGCTTTTTCACTCTCGATCCACTTATGCTTCAAGATTTCCTCGCGCTCGGCCAGGAACTCCTTGTAGAGCACCGAGTTCTTCACGAACTGGGATCGATCCTCTGAGTTCGAGAGCATTCGGCGACTGTTTTCCATAAAAACGAGAACCGGTCAACTAAAAGCGTCCAGTAGGTATGACGAAATACCACCCACACTTATTTAATCTAACCAAAAAAAACGCGCCCAAGTCTCGCACCATCTCCGATGTTGCCAACTAAGGCAAAGTCGTACGCAGATGTTGCGCGATCCGGTTGAACTCCGCTGTCACGGGTGATTTTTCATCCTCGCCTACAATCGGCATCCCACGATCGCCGGCCTCGCGCGTAGCGATATCGATCGGAATCCGACCAAGCAACGGAACTCGCAGCCGTTTTGCTTCGCGCTCACCGCCGCCGCTCCCAAAGATATCGTAGNNTGCCGTCGCCAGGACAGATGAAGTAGCTCATGTTCTCGACCAGGCCGAGAACGGGCACGTTGACCTTGTCGAACATGGTGGCGGCTTTGCGGGCATCGATGAGCGCAACTTCCTGTGGCGTTGTGACAATGATCGCGCCCGCCAGTGCGACCGTTTGCACAATCGTCAACTGGATATCGCCCGTGCCGGGCGGCAGGTCGAGAACGAGATAATCGAGTTCGCCCCACTCAACCTGACGCAAGAATTGCTGGGTGTAACGCGTCACCATTGGTCCGCGTAAAATGGCTGGCGCGGAATCGTCGAGCAGAAAACCCATCGACATCAGGCGCAAACCATATTGTTCAATCGGAACGATCTTGTTCTCTTCCGTTGCCATCGGCCGTTCGCGCGTGCCGAACATGAGCGAAATGCTCGGTCCGTAAATATCGCAATCGCACAATCCAACCCGCGCCTCCGTTTTCTCCAAAGCAACGGCCAGGTTCGCCGCGATGGTCGATTTACCCACTCCACCTTTGCCGCTGGCCACCGCGAGCACATGTTTGACTCCGGGAAGTCGAGTCGCACCCATCCCGCCCGCGCCGGCCCCAGCGGGTGGCGCGTGAATGTCGATCAAGACCTTTGCGTTCTTAACGCCCGCAATTCCGCGCAGGAGCTTTTCAGCATCGTTTTTGATCGTGGCCGGAACATTCGGATCGTTTGTGGCGATAGCGAGCTGCACGCGCACATCGCCGTCATCGATGTTGATCGCCTTGACCAGGCCGAACGAGACGATATCACGACTGAAGCCGGGGTATTTAACCTCAGTTAACGCATTTTTGACCTCGTTTTCTGTAACCGCCATGGATGGACGACAAAGGTACGCAGCGTGGCGATCTGGTAAAGAGAGTAGCCCGCGGTCGCGGGACTTTAATTAAGCGATGCGCACAACAGACCGCTGCCCCAGCGACGGCCGCGATCACAAGCGAACTTGATCCGGTTATTCGTGTTCGTGAAGAAGATCGATGCGCTTCTTTGTTTTTTTCACTTCCACCACAAGACTAGAATATTTCCAAGCACCCACCGATTTCTCTGCGACAACGTACAAAGTGCCTTCACCTTTCGGACCGTAGATCGGGATGGCGAGGTTTGCTTCGCCTGATGCGCCGTTCACGTTCGTGCTGCCCGAAACAAACATACCGTCTTTGATTGGTGACCCGAGCGCTTCGATGACCGCTGGTTCGGCCTTGGCTTGCGCGAGCGCGTCTTTATAAACGTCGCTCGATTTCATCGCACTGAAGACAATCATCACGATGAGAGTGATGAATGCAGCGAAAAGGATCAGGACCGTAAAACAACCAGTCGGGACAAACCATTTCCAGTTTCTTGTCCACCAATTACCTGCGGGTTTGGAAGGAATCGGTGGTGGTGTCGGTTCCATTTGGCTTCTTATTTTACTGCCGCCTTCTGATCACTGGTCACGGGTCGCTCGTCACTGCTCTTGTTTCCACGAATAATTTCGCTGATTGGCGGCAAGTCTTTAACAGGCTGGCTGGTTTCAACGTAATTTTGAAAACCCGCCGCGAAAGCCGCTCGCCGCATGGGGCACCAGGTTTTCACACCGGGGCGGTGGTAGTACATTCGAATGTAAACATCTCAACCTTCCCATTGCTGCGGGTCGAGTGTGCCTTGGCGTTGCTGGAACCAAGCGTTCTCGAAAGGTTTGAATGTGGCGAAAATGAAGGGGAGAGCTCGGATCCGATCCTCTTCGGTCGCGCCGTGCCAGTTTTCGACGACAACCGAAAAGGCGCGCATCGACTGCGGATCATAAGCCTGCAGTCCAAGCAGATCGACCAGCGAATGCGGAGCGGGTGTTTTGCCGAATTTGCGCGCCCAAATAAAAAAGCGATGCGATAACTCCAATCGCCGCGATTAACTGTGCGATGGCATTGATTGCTTCCAACTTCACGGCCTGAATTTATCAGGCCGCTTCGAACTGGACGAGTTTGAAAACAAGATGTCGAGCTTGTCTCCTGCAGCGGCGGTCTATGACCGCCGAACCATTAACCAATCACTTATCACTATTCACTTCCGTTAACCTCGGCAGCGGCTGCTCCATGTTCGCCAATGCATAGGCGGCCACTGCAACAACCGCGGAATTTTCGGCCAATTCTTTCGGTACAATTTTGTCCAGGGTGTCGGCGGAGGTGTGGTGATAGTTGAAATAAAACCGGCTATCCTGAATGGGACTGAAGGCGGGAACGCCAGCTTTTTCCAGCGGTTCGACGTCGGCTCCGCAATGCTCCACGAAGTTCAAAATGCCAGCACCTGACTGCTGTAAGATCGCCGCCACCGGTGTGAGCATTGCCTTCACTTCCAGTTTCGCCTTTATATTTAGCCCGAGCGGATGACCGGCCCCGCCGTCTGTCTCCATCGCCCCGAAATGATTCGACATTTCCTTCTCGTGGTCCTTGGCGTACTGTTTTGATCCGGCTAGGCCGTTCTCTTCGTTCATCCAGGCGATCACCCGTATCGTGCGCTTTGGGCGCAAATGGAGCTTTTGCACAAGGTTCGCTGCTTCCATCGACACGGCGACACCGGCGCCATCGTCGATCGCGCCCGTCCCCAAATCCCAGGAATCCAGATGTCCCGACACAATCACAGTTTGCTCCGGATGCTCGCTGCCCTTGATGTCCGCGATTACGTTCGCGCTCTCGACATCCGCCAAGGTCTGCGGCGTTAAGACGAGCTTCATTTTCACCGGCCCTTGTTGCGTAAGATCGACAATTAAATCAGCGTCCTCGGCTGTGACCGCACCTGCTGGAATCTTGGGCGCGTCATCCGCATAATGAGTTTGCCCGGTGTGTGGGATCCGGTAATCCGCGCCACCAACCGAGCGAATCAAACAAGCGACTGCGCCTTGTCGCGCCGCTGAGCTTGGACCATCGGCTCGATAAACAACGGCTTGGCCGTAAGCGTCGCCACCGCGGCCTTGCGCCGCCATCCGTTTGTCGAATGAATAATTGAAGAGCACGATTTTGCCGGCGACTTTCTCGCGCGGGAGCGCTTTCACGTCCTCGAAATTGTTCACGGCGATGACTTCGGCGGTGATTCCTTCAGCGGGCGTGGCCACGCTCGCGCCGAGCGCGCAAAGGACAATTTTCTGCGTAGTGTTCTCCGCCTGGCCTGGAAATTGGACGAGTGACGCGGTCTCTTCGCCGCGCACCCAATGTGGTACCATCACTTTTTCGCGCTGCACTTCACAACCGATTGCCTTTAACTCTCCCGCCACGTACTCGACCGCCTTCGCCGCCTGTGTCGATCCGCTCAAACGCGGCCCGATGTTGTTAGCCAGATGTGCCACTTGTCGATAAGCGTAATCGCTACTCAACGCCGCTTGTTGCAGCCGCCTTATGTCATCAAGCGTCTGCTTCGAAAAAACAATCGGTGTCGCAGTTGGTGTCGGTGAAGGTGATGTCCGCGCCGACGTATCAATGGGAGTCGACCCTGGAGCGACTGTCGCTAACTGTGCCTTCGATGGTCGAGCCCATAACACAAACACAGCTAAAGCAAAAACGACTGCTGTTTTCATCCCTAACACGACCGCTGGAGTGCAAGCCGCAGAGTTTCATCAATTCCTTTTCCCCACAGATCAAAACGTTCTAGCCACAGATGAACACAGATGGACACGGATTCAGCTGGCATCGCGCTTTGATAAACCTTTTCCAGATAACCGTGGCCTAGGTGGTTGGACACTTCGAATGCAGAGCCGATTATCTGCCGGGCCATTTCTTTGTCCGGAAATTGTTTCCGTTAGGTGCTTCAAGCATCCTATCTGTGTAAATCTGTGTTCATGGATTCGACTTCGCGCACCACGGCGTCTGTGGCTTAAAATTAGGTCAGCTGCGGCGGCAACGCCGGTTTTCTCGCAAAAATGTAGGCACGCCGATTTTGCTGTTCGATCTCCGGGTAAGGCTCACGCTCAATAACTTCGTCAATCTCAAAGCCTGCCGCTTTCAAATATCCGGTCATTTCATTCGCGCGGAAAAAATAGAAATAGAGTGACACCTCCGCGCCCCACCATTCCTCTTGATGAAGCGTGTGGTTCCCAATGTGGAAAGCGAGCAAAAGTATGCCGCCGGGTTTTAGGACGCGCCGCAGTTCACCCAGGGCCCGAACAATTTCGGGCCGCGGAATATTAACGAGCGCATAAAATCCGGTGATGCCGGCGAATGTTTCGTCGGCGATATCCAGTGCAAACATGTTCCCTTGACGAAACTCAATGCCCGGATTCAAGCTGCGCGCGCGTTCAACCATAGCCGCCGCCAAATCGATCCCGCAAACCTTCCCGCCGCGATCATGCAGGTAACGGGCCACATGGCCGGGCCCGGTGCCAATGTCACACACCACGCCGTCCCCCTGCAGGCTCTCAGCGAATCGATCCAGAAGTTGTCGATCCAATGGCTTGTGCCGCAGTTCGTCGTAAATGCGCCGGACGTACTCATCGGCCACCCGGTCGTAACCTACCTGAATATCGCTGATCTTTCCTTCGTTCACCTGCTTAAGCTACCGGTCAGAGTCAGAGATTCTTCGACCCGACTCTGGGAATGACGAGAAACCGAAGATCGAAAATTTCAATGCCAGCGGATCATACACCGTAACTCCTCACATCCAATTGGGAATTTAGCGGCGTAACCTTTGTACTATGCCGGAACAAGAAACAATCGAAAAGGCCCGCGAGGATGCCCGCGAAGGCAAATCGCCGTCAACGCAAGCTGGCGAATTCGTTCGAGAAGAAATGGAACATATCCGCGAAGGAAAACATGGCGCGCGCTCGGCCAAACAAGCCATCGCTATCGGCTTGTCCAAGGCCCGTCGCGCCGGCGTGAAGCTACCGCCTCCCAAAAAAGGAACAGCATCGCGCCGGACGCGCAAACAGGCGAAGCGGGACGTCGCCAAAGGCCGCGGTCGAACCAAGCCAGCATCGCGCGCGCGTTCACGCGCGACCAAGCGAGCGCTGAAGCGTGAACCCCGTCGAGCTGCGTCGCATCGAGCGTTATCGCGCCAGGCGCATTCTGCAGCGCGTCGCCGCACTGCGGCCGACCGTTCCCGCGCCGCGAAGAAAGCCGCGCGAACGCGAAAACACGCTCGTTAGCGCCATGGCATCACCGAAACAGCGAGCTGCCGCGCGAAACAATATCAAGAAAGCCGCCAAAGCAGCGAAAAGAGAGCGTACTATCTCGCATCTGCCCAAGAAAACCCGCACGGCGTTGGGCAAAGAAGGTGCTAAAGCCGCCAAAAAAAAGCGCCATTAGTTTCTGCCGTCGAAATCCAGTTACTCTCGCCAACTTGCGAGCCGGACCTGTGCAGGTTCGTGTATCGCACTTCCAAGCCGGTAAAAATGAGAGCGCCAACAATAGCGAACGCGGAGGCAAGCTTCAACGTCGAAGCAAGATCGAGATGCGTCGTGCGCGGTAATGTTCCCGCTCAATCTTCGAACGGCCCGCGCTTAAACCTTTTTGAAGAGCGATTCGTCTAACGGCGGATTGACTTTAATTCCATTGACGCGCGTGGTCTCGAGTACTTTCCCGCTCTTGAGATCGGTCTCCGTGGTGGCGAAAGGAAATCGCAGACCGGCGATCCAGCGGAAATCAGAGTTGCGCAGCTCGATCGTCGTCGGCGTTGGATCGACATCCACATGCAGTGGACGAACATCGCGCCGCCGAGTGATTAACCAGCTGTCAGCGTCGACATAAAGAGAAGTCGTATAGCCGTCGCTCAACGTTAGCCGTAAGACGTAATAATTCGTGCCGTCAATCGTTTCTCGCCCGACCAACTCGAGCCGGTGACCACGCTGCTTCAACTCATGTAGTCCGAAAAGTTTGCCCGGAAGTTCGACACCATGACGAAGCGCGGCGGTCGCTTTCGGCGATGCAGCTTCTTGTTCGCCTTTATCGTGGCATTGCCATCCGTTCTTTCCGTCGAACGCTTCCGTGAAAACATGTCTGCCGCCCGCCTGAACATCGATGCGCATTCGGCCAGGCCGGGCGGCGCGATAAATGCCGTCGACTTCGAAACCCGGATCGACAATGTGAAGATCGATCTCGATTGATTTCACCGACTCTATTGCAGGACCGCCACCCATCGCTTTCGTGTTTCGTTCGATCACTTCCCCGATCGTGAGCGGCGCATGACTGCACCCGGACAGCGTGATCGCAACAAAAGCGCTCCAACCAATTCTCTCCATATAGTGTAGACGCCGTAACGGCCGCAAATTTGTCTACACTTTTGTCCGAGTGCGCTCTTAACTTTGTCGCCCTTCGTCGAAATCGATTAAGTCCGGTATTGTGGCGATGTCACTCCGATCAGGGATGCCGTGCCGTTTCTTGAGCCGTTCCAGTGTCGGGGTTGCGAAATCACGCCATCCAAACTTCGAGATGAATCCATTCCAGACTATCAGGTCGCCCTCATTTAGCCTGCGACCTCTTTCGAAACACCACTCGAGAATCTCTTCGTCCGTGCCGCCTTTCAGGACACGCTCGCGGAGATCTTCATATTTCACTCGCAGAAAGTTAACACAGGCGCCATCAGCGGCTTTTCGGTGGCCGAGATTGACGCGGTAATCTTCATTCAGCTCGCCGCGTGCGTGCAACCGGATCTTGTCCAGCATCCGTGGGAAATACATCATCCCGTTCGTCATCTCCTTCGGGGTTTTCGGGTATGTGGTCGTGCATGCAGGCTCAACCGCACGCATACAAAAAGCAAAGCTACCGTAATCGAACAAGGGATGTTGCCGCGCCTTAAAGTGGGAGATGCCTCAGGGCGGCGACGCGGCTTCCACTTGAACTCCCCGCTGCTCAATGGCTGCGTCTGCGCAGTCGGCGGCTAATCACTCATCACTTTTCTTACACCAGTCCCTGATCCATCATGGCGTTCGCCACTTTCACGAAGCCCGCGATATTGGCGCCGCTAACGTAGTTGCCCGGCGTGCCGTACCGCTCTGCCGTCCGCAGGCAAACGTCGTGGATAGACTTCATGATGTTGTAAAGACGGTTATCGACCTCTTCGCGTGTCCACGAGATCCGCATGCTGTTCTGGGCCATTTCCAGACCCGAGGTGGCCACCCCGCCGGCATTGGCCGCTTTGCCCGGACCGAAGAGAATCTTCGCTTCCAGGAACCGATGGACGCCGCCAATGGTGGTCGGCATATTGGCGCCTTCGGAAACGACATAAACACCGTTCTTCAAAAGGTTGACCGCGTCCTTTTCGTTGATTTCATTCTGGGTCGCGCTTGGAAACGCACACTGTGCGGGCCGATCCCAAAGTGGGTTGTGGTCGAGTTTGGCATCGCTTGGCGTGTATATCGTATTCTTGAATTTGTCCGCGTACTCCGCCAGCCGACCGCGACGGACATTCTTCAAGTCCATAACGAATTCGAGCTTTTCCGGCGTGAGTCCGGCCTCGTCGTAAATAAACCCACTAGAGTCGGAAAGGGTGACTGCGAGCGCACCCATGGTGATCAGCTTTTGCACCGTGTACTGCGCGACGTTGCCGCTGCCGGATACGAGACATGTCTTGCCCTTGAGTTCTTCCTTGCGCGTTTTGAGCATTTCGGCCGCGAAATACACGGCACCATATCCAGTCGCCTCCGGACGAATGACCGACCCGCCCCAGGTAGGACCTTTGCCGGTGAAGACACCTGTGAATTCGTTTTTGAGCTTCTTATACATGCCGAAGAGAAATCCAATCTCGCGCGCGCCTACGCCGATGTCGCCCGCGGGCACATCCGTATTGGGCCCGATGTGTCGAAAAAGTTCGCACATGAAAGCCTGGCAGAAGCGCGTCACTTCCAGATCACTCTTTCCTTTCGGATCAAAATCGGACCCGCCTTGACCGATCGCGCTGTTCATCTGGACACGGAATCCGCGGTTAACGTGCAGATTGCCCTGGTCGTCCTGCCATGGAACCCGAAACATGATAGTACGCTCCGGCTCGATCATCCGCTCCAGAATCCTAGCCTTGCGATATTCGGGATGGCGTTCGAGGACGATCGATAAGGACTCGATAACTTCCTCGACTGCTTGATGGAACTCTGGTTCGGCCGGGTTTTTGGCCTTCACATCGGCCATCAAGCTTGAGACGTAGTCCTGCATGAAAAGAGAATACTAGGCTAGGTCGAGCGCCGAACCAAACAGAAGCAAGCAGAATCTTGTAATCTCAACAAGCGACCGGGGGTGATCCTCCGCCGGTTGGACAGATTCGTCCTGTGACGAACAACCCTGAACCGAAGTTGCCACAGACGCCGTGGTGAGCGTAGTCAAATCCATGGACAAAGGTAAAACACAGATGAGAAGAAATGACTCGTCGCCAGCCTTGTTTTCTTCGTAAGCACAAGGGCAAAAATCAGGATCAAAAGCGCAGCGACGGCATCTCGTTTGATAATAGCCCAGCGTTTTTAGCGCTGGGCCGGACAAACGAAAACGATCGAGTCCGGTTAGGGACGGCAGAACGCTTCTGAAAAGAGGGGTCTATCGTCCCTGATGGGACTTGCCCCTTTTTAAATTGCCACAGTCCCAGCGCTTAAAAAGCGCTGGGCTATTCTCGGTTTTCACAGAACGCAGAGGCGCAGGGAAGCAGTCTGGGGGAGGGCAGACAAAGAACTGCAACGCAGACGCCGACAGCGCTAGCGCAGCGCTTTCGATAAGTTTTTGCAGGCAGCAAAAGCAAAACAGCCGGACTCTTGCGAGTCCGGCTGCTGTTGAATTTTGCCTATCGATGGGATCGCTGCCCGGCTTAGTAATCCATGCCGCCCATGCCACCCATGCCACCACCGGGCATCGGAGGAGTTTTCTCCTTCTCCGGAAGCTCGGTCACAATCGCTTCGGTAGTGAGCAACAGACCGGAGATCGACGCCGCGTTTTGCAACGCGCTGCGCGCCACCTTGGTCGGATCGACGATTCCCGCCTTCACCAAGTCGGTGTATTCACCGGCGGAGACATCGTAGCCTTCGTTGCCTTTACGCTTCTTTACTTCCTCCACGATGAGCGCGCCTTCCTGGCCCGCGTTGTCCGCGAGCTGACGGGTCGGCTCTTCGATGGCACGGCGCACGATTTGCACGCCGACCTTCTCGTCGCCTTC
>WNGO01002266.1_pt1 | contig 12257 bp, 10 predicted proteins | sample 5400511 | NCBI WGS metagenome assembly WNGO01 (sample SAMN13153380, study PRJNA577476) | soil metagenome | isolation source: 20 cm soil or saprolite under Garry oak tree replicate 2 | place: USA:California | collected 2016-06-15
ATCAGCATCATCTGCGGCATTGCCAATCTCAGCCAAGGCCGCGTCATCGTCGGCGGCCATGACATCAACAAGCAATATCGCGCCGCGCGCTCGCTGATCGGGCTGGTGCCGCAGGAGCTGCACACCGACGCCTTCGAATCGGTGTGGGCGACGGTCAGCTTCAGCCGCGGCCTGTTCGGCAAGCCGAAAGATCCCGCTTATATCGAAAAGGTGCTGAAGGACCTGTCGCTGTGGGACAAGAAGGACGCAAAAATCGTCACGCTGTCAGGCGGCATGAAGCGCCGGGTGATGATCGCGAAGGCGCTGTCGCACGAGCCGCAGATCCTGTTTCTCGACGAGCCGACCGCGGGCGTCGACGTCGAATTGCGCAAGGGCATGTGGGAGGTGGTGCGCACCCTGCAGGCCTCCGGCGTCACCATCATCCTCACCACCCATTACATCGAAGAGGCCGAGGAGATGGCCGACCGCATCGGCGTCATCAACAAGGGCGAGATCGTCCTGGTCGAGGACAAGGCCGGGCTGATGCAAAAGCTCGGCAGGAAGCAGCTGAAGCTGCATCTGCAAGGCAAGATCGATGCGATTCCGCCTGATCTCGCGCCCTACAAGCTCGAACTTGCCAACGAGGGCCGCGAGCTGATCTACAATTACGACACCAAGGGCGAACGCACCGGCATCACCAGCCTGCTCAGCGACCTCCGCGGCGCCGGCATCCGCTTCAACGATCTCGACACCACCCAGTCTTCGCTGGAAGACATCTTCGTCAGTTTGGTGAGGGCGCCATGAATTTCCGGGCAGTTCGTGCGATCTATCTGTTCGAAATGGCGCGCACCTGGCGCACGCTGCTGCAAAGCATCGTTTCGCCGGTGGTTTCGACCTCGCTGTATTTCGTGGTGTTCGGCGCCGCGATCGGCTCGCGCATCACCTCCGTCGAGGGTGTCAGCTACGGCACCTTCATCGTGCCGGGACTGGTGATGCTGTCGGTCCTGACCCAGAGCATCGCCAACGCTTCGTTCGGCATCTATTTTCCGAAATTCGTCGGCACCATCTATGAGCTATTGTCGGCGCCGATCTCCTATTTCGAGATCGTGCTCGGCTATGTCGGGGCGGCTGCGACCAAATCCATCATTCTCGGCCTGATCATTCTCGCCACCGCCGGACTGTTTGTGCCGCTGCAGATTCACCACCCGTGGTGGATGTTGGCATTTTTGGTGCTGACGGCGGTGACCTTCAGCCTGTTCGGATTCATCATCGGCATCTGGGCCGATGGTTTCGAGAAGCTGCAGATGATCCCGATGCTGGTGGTGACGCCGCTGACCTTCCTCGGTGGCAGCTTTTATTCGGTCAACATGCTGCCGTCGGGCTGGCGCACCATCACGCTACTCAATCCGGTGGTCTATCTGATCTCGGGCTTCCGCTGGAGCTTTTATGAAATCGCCGACGTCAGCGTCGGCGTGAGTGTCGGCATCACGCTGATGTTTTTGGCGATCTGCATGGTCGTGGTGTGGTGGATCTTCAAGACCGGTTATCGGCTGAAGAATTGACGGCGGCGACTCTTTCGTCATTGCGAGGCCAACGGGTCGCGCGAATGCGCGCCCGATGACAGGCTCCGCGACGAAGCAATCCAGTCTTGTTTTGTGGCTATGGATTGCTTCGCTGCGCTGGCAATGACGGCCAATTGATCAGCGATAACAGCGGAAACGACCGTAGCGGTTGTAATAGCCGCGGCAGCGATAGCCGCGATAGGGAATTCCGAGCACGCCGTTGACGGCGCCCACCGCGCCACCGACGCCGGCGCCAACGGCGCCGCCAACCACACCGCCCACGGGGCCGGCGACCCGGCCGCCTTCGTAGGCACCCTCCTGCGCCCCGCGCACAATACCCTGGGCATGACCGATATGGGGAATCACGAGGAATGCGAGCACGATCGCCGCAGCCGCAAAATGCAGTTTTACGGTCCAAGCGCCAGGCAGCGCCGGTGTTCTGACCTTAGTCTTCATCCGAATTTCCTTCTGCTCGGCCGCGATTGCGCCGACATAGCTTGGGAATCTGTAACACGGATGCGGCCAAAAAGTTACGCGCCTGTGATGAATTCGGGACGCGCCGGCCCCGGCGGCGGCTCGCGAAAGCGCGGCTGCGCCGATAAAACCCCGCCTCCGCCTTGTTTGCGCCCCTGGTCACGTTAACGTTTTGCTCGCCCAGGCCGCTGGAACCAAAGTGGCCTTCCGGGCATACTATGCCCGGGGACGGAGAGCGGCGCTGCAGTCAAGGCCTGGAGGCCAAAGTAAGATGCGTTCCTTCCTCGTTGCTCTCGCCGGCCTGGTGCTGTTCGCCACCGGCGCCGCTCAGGCCAATGTCTCCATCACCATCGACAAGAATGCGCAGCAGATGACCGTCGCGGTCGACGGCGTCGAGCGCTACCACTGGCCGGTCTCCACCGGCATTCCCTCCTACGAGACGCCGAACGGCAGCTTCCGCACGTTCCGGATGGAGGAGGACCATTATTCGAAGGAATTCGACGACGCGCCGATGCCGCACTCGATCTTCTTCACCAAGATCGGCCATGCCATTCACGGCACCGATTCCGTAAGCCGCCTCGGGAGCCCCGCCTCGCATGGTTGCGTGCGGCTGTCGCGCGCCAACGCCGCGACGCTGTATGATCTGGTGCAACGTGAAGGCGTGCTCAAGACCACCGTAACGCTGACCGGTTCGTCGCAGATCGCGCTGGCGCGCAATCCCCGCAACCGCGCCAATACCGCCGTGGCGCGCCGTGACCCGGCAGAACAATATATCCCGCAATACAATGCCGCCGGCGATCCCGTCGTGCTGACGCCGCAGCCGGCCGACCCCGATTACATCTATCCGGCCGACGGCAGCGCGAACGGGGCCTATCCGGCGCCGCGCGGCCGCCGCCCCTATGACGCGCAGGTCTATCAGCAGCCGCAGCAATATTACGACAGAAGCGGCTATGCGCGCCAATACGCGCCGCAGGCCTACGCGCCGCCGCAGCGGTATTATCAGTCGCGCGGGCTCTATAGCTATCAGTACTAGGGGCCTATATGTCGATCAGGCCTGCGAGTGCAGTTTGCCCGGTGTATGCTTCATCTCCGTCAGTGACCGGACGGCGGATGAAACTCACTGCCGATGGCCGATACGCGGATAAATCATTCTTTTTTCGTCCGGACGGTTGCAACTGTGGAGCGGTCTATCCTACTTGCCTCTAGCCGTTCTCGGCCTTGGCGCGAGCGGATGCACAGACGTCGACGAGAGAAGGCACGTTTCCATGGAAATACGGTCGAAGGGTAGCCGAGAATCCTCCAGGTATTCATGATCGATCCCCTCTATGTGGTTTCCGGGTTCGGCGTCGGCCTTCTGGTCGGCATGACGGGTGTTGGCGGCGGCTCACTAATGACTCCGTTGCTGATCCTGCTATTTGGCATTCATCCGGCTACAGCGGTCGGCACCGATCTCCTTTACGCTTCCGCCACGAAAACTGGGGGCACCCTGGCGCACGGCTGGGCGGGTAGTATCCACTGGCCGGCAGTGATCCGGCTCATGGCCGGCAGCATCCCGGCGAGCGTGCTGACGCTCGTTGTGTTGTGGCAGCTTGATCTCAACGCCGAGGCCTCGCGCAGCCTGGTCAATCTGGTGCTCTGTTTCGCGCTGGTTCTCACCGCGACCTCGTTGATTTTCCGCAAGGCCCTGATGGAGCGATACCGTCGGCCTTTGCAGCAGCTCGACGCCGGCACCACCGTCCGCGCAACCATTCTGGTGGGCGCAGCACTTGGCGTGCTGGTCTCGATTTCGTCGGTCGGAGCCGGCGCAGTGGGCGTCACCGCCCTTCTGCTGCTCTACCCGAACCTGCCGATGACGCGCATCGTCGCCTCCGACATCGCGCACGCGGTGCCGTTGACGCTGGTTGCCGGGATCGGACATTGGGCGACTGGCGCAATCGACTGGCACCTCCTGGGCGTGCTACTGGTGGGCTCCCTGCCCGGCATTTTCATCGGCACCTATCTCGCGCACCGCGTGCCGGAACGCGCGTTGCGACTGGTGCTCGCGGCAACACTGATTCTGGTTGCCAGCAACCTCGTATCTCGCGAATTGCGTTCGTCGACCTCGATTGTCGCAACTTTCGTCCCGAACGCCGCCCACTAGACAGGTCGCTTAACCCATCGCCACCGCGGTGCCCTCGGTGCCGTGCTTGCGTTGGTCAAGCCACATCGTGCCAAGCGCGAACGCCACCCAGCCGAGGTTGTAGGCAACGCCGATCAGCAGGACGATCCAGCCAGGAATCGGCCCGACCGCGGCGCGGTCGGAAAATTCCGCCAGGCTCGACGCAGGTATCGGATGGATCGCTATCTTGCCGTAATAGGCAACTACCTGGACAGCGAGAATCCAGACGTAGTTGCGACGCAATCGCCGCCCCGCGGCGCGGAAAAATGAAATGTGATGGCGGGGCGTGGTGTAGTCGCGCGCGAGAACTACCTGCCAGCTATCGTCGCGGGCTTCACCGGTGAACATTGGCGCGTAGAAATTCGTCTCCAGCCATCGAGCTCGGGCGCGCCAGACATTGAAATAGCGATAGCGCCGCGCCTCCATGCCCAGAAACACGGCAATGAGCAGCCCGACGAGCAGGAGTGGCAGGGGTGAAGCTTCCGGGCTCGAAAAAGTCGTCGAGAGCGCAATGCCCATCGTGACGATCGACCAATTGGTGGTGTTGTCGAGCCGTGTTCGCCAGATCGTCGAGCGATAGACTTCGCCCCGGTAGAGATGCGCGATGGCGCCCATTTCGGCGGAATCGAATGTGTGTCGGGGCTTTGCTTCGTTGGAAACCATAAGAGACATGACGCGACTCCGGTTGTCCGAGGCAATATTTTAACAGCGGTTCAGATCATCGGCGGCGATGAATCGATCGTACAATTTCTACGCCTAAAACTATGCGTGCGCTGCGCCTGAATTACCAGCATCGGTCCAACGATCCCACGGTGCAGCGCAATATGTTGAATTGCGCCGGCCTTGCGGTCATTCCCGGATGCCGCTCACCGCTGGGGAATTTCTTCTAATCAACCACACGATACATCGGCGGCCGTGCGCGGACCGGATCGAGCAGCGACCAGTCGCCTTGTTCGACGACATGTCCCATCGGGAATGGCGCGCGCGGCTCCTGGCCGAGGGATCGCATCACCCGGTCATCGCGGTAGTAGCAAAGCAACACCACGCGAACCAATGCCGCGAGCGGCGCACCGCTGGTTTCACGAAAGGTGGCGGCTACCTCGGCGCGGCGCTCCGGGCCGAGGTCGGCGAAGGCATCGCCCGCAAGCGCGGCCAGATGCGCCAGCGCGCGGCATATGTCGTCATGATCGCGCTCCAGGCTCCGCAAAATGTCGTTGAAGATCAGTTCGTCGTCGGCACCCGGCACGCCATAGGTCGAACTCGGCGGGATGATCATGCCGGCCAGCGCGCGAAGGTCGCGGGCTTGTTCGGCGGTGAGTCCATCATGCTGCATGGCAATCATTCTCAGTCGAACAGATTGGCGAGGCGCTGCTTGATGCTGTCGGCGACGTAGAGCGCCAGCGCCTGGATGGTCGAGGTCGGATTCACGCCGCCGGAAGTCACCCAGATGCTGCCGTCGACGATGAACAGGTTTTTTACGTCATGGCAACGGCCCCATTCATTGACCACCGAGCGCTCGGGATCGCTGCCCATGCGCGCGGTGCCGAGCAGGTGCCAGCCGCCATTCAGGATCGGGCTCTCGACGCAGATATTGCCGGCGCCGGCGGCGGCGAGGATCTCTTTCGCCCGTGCGATGCCATGCTCCATCATCTTCAAACTGTTGGCGCTGATGGTGTAATCGATCCTCGGCGCGGGGATGCCGCTCGAATCCTTCAGCACAGGATCGAGCCTCACGCGATTATGCTCCTCGGGGAGGTCCTCGCAGATCGCCGAAAGACCGATGCGATGGTTCAGCAGCTTGCGATAGACGCGGTGATGGTCTTCGCCCCAGGGCAGCCGCCCCGCTTGAGAACTGACGATCGCTTCGAAGATCGCGCCGGCGCCGCGGCTGAACTGAAACGTATAGCCGCGCACGAAATCGCGCCGAGGATCGGTCTCGTAGAATTCCTGGCTCCACAGACATAGCGGCGGGCCGTGATTGCCGTCGAGCGGTTCATCCACATAGCCGTAGGTCAGGGCGTAGGGGTGAAACATCAGGTTTTTGCCGACCAGCCCGCTGGAATTGGCGATGCCGTTTGGAAATCGCGCCGATACCGAATTCAGCATCAGCCGCGGGGTGCCGACGCCGTTGCAGGCGAGGATGACGACTTCGGCGGGCTGAAAATGCTCTTTCCCCTCCGCGTCGTAATAGACGACGCCGGAAGCCATGCCGTGCTCGTCGAGCGTGATTTCGCGGACCCGGCACAGCGTGCGCAGCTCAACGCCGGCGCGGATCGCATGCGGCCAATAGGTGATGTCGGTACTGGCCTTGGCGCCCTGCGCGCAGCCCGGCGTGCAGTGACCGAGGTTGATGCAGCGCGCCCGCCCCTCGTAATCGGTGGTGGCGATGGTCGAATCGGACGGCCACCAGTGCCAGCCGAGCTGGTTCATCGCCTTGCCGAAGCGGGTGCCCGACTTGCCCAGCGGCAGCGGCGGCATCGGCGGCTGCTTCGGCGGATAGGCCGGATCGCCGGCGAGACCGGAGACGCCCATCATGCGATCGTTCTCAGCGAAGAACGGCTCCAGGGTTGCATAGTCGACCGGCCAGTCGTCGGCGACACCGTCAAGCGTGCGCACCTTGAAATCCGCGGGGTGCAGGCGCGGGAAATGCGCCGTGTACATGATGGTGCTGCCGCCGACGCCGTTGAAGTTCACAACCTTGATCGGCGAATTGGCGTCGTTGATCGGATAGTCGGTCGGCCGTGCACGGCGATTGGGACTGACGGCGAAATCGCCGAACAGGCGCGCCTCCCAATCGCGTCCGTTGCTTGGATAATCGGTCGGCTTGACCCAGTCGCCTTGCTCGAGGCAGAGGATCCGCATCCTGGTATCGGCAAGGCTCCACGCGACAGCGGCGCCCGATGCGCCCGAGCCGATAATCAGCACATCGACCTTGCCATGCATCGAAATTTTTCTCTCGCGCGGTTGCGAAGGCCGTCAGGAATCGAATGTGTGTGATCCTGCCCTACATCCGCGTGGGGTCAAGGAGCGGCTAGAAGCCGTGGCCGCACAGCCCGCCTAGCCCCGGTCAGCGGGACATGGGCTGGACGGGGGTGTTTTGCCGGGAGTCAGCGTTCCAGCGTAAAGCCAACGCGCAGCGTGACCTGGTAGTGGGCGACAGATCCCTTCTCGATATGGCCTCTGGTTTGCACGACCTCGAACCATTTCATGTCGCGAATGGTTTTTGAGGCGCGGGTGACGGCGTTCTGAATCGCATCGTCGATGCTTTTTTCGGACGACCCGACGAGTTCCAGGATCTTGTAGACATGATCCTTCATTTCGGCGCTGGTTGGCATGGCGAACCTCCGTTGTGGTGTCAGTGGACAATTTCAGGCTTATCTCCCCCGGTCAGGCGTTTTAGTCCGATCGTGAACCAAGTCTATTGTGAACGCGCTCTGGACCCGGCGGGTTCCTCTCCTTCTGCGCGGCAACATCAACCATCGTCTGCTCGCCGGCTGCGGCAATGCTCTACGGCTCGCCGTCGCGCAGCCGCCGCCAGACCGCGCCGAGCACGTTGGAATAATCGTCGGTCCACACCCGCTGGTTCTCGTCGGCTGCCTCCAGCGCCCAATCCTCAGACGACGCCAGCTTGCCGACGTCAGCCTCCTCGCGCGCGCAGACCACGACCGAGGTTGCGAAGATATAGTCGTCGTCACGGCCGGAATCCTCGCTGTAGACCCAGCTCTTGAGATCGTTGGTCTCGGCGATGCCGACGATCACGCTGGACAGTTCCAGATGCCGGTTCGAGACGTGCACGACCACGGCGCCCTGCGGCGCGAGCTTGCTCTTGTAGATCGCCATCGCCTGCTGGGTGGCGAGATGGACCGGGATCGCGTCCGACGAATAGGCATCGACGACGATCAGGTCGTAGATGCCGTCCGGCTCCCTGGCGAAGGTCAGCCGCGCGTCGCCGATCACCGGCTTCAGATCCGGTTCGCAGCCTTGAATGTAGGTAAAGTATTTTGGATCGCGCGCGGTATCGACCATCGTTTGATCGATCTCGAAGAACTTCCAGCTTTCGCCGGGCTTTGAGGCGCAGGCCAGCGTGCCGGCGCCAAGGCCGATCACCGCGACCCGCAACGGCGCGCCCTTGCGCTCGCGCACCGCATCGATCGCCTGACCGATGCCGCCGTCCTCGTGATAGTAGGTGATCGGCTCGGGCCGCCCGGTAACCGGCGTGCCGTCGTTGTTCTGGAATTTCTCGGCGCCGTGGATCGTGGTGCCGTGCATCAAGACGTGATACTGCCCGCGCGGGCTCACCAGGATCTTGTGGACGCCGAAGAAGCTGCGCACGGTATCAACGCGGCCCTTGTCCGACGGATAGGCGCGGATCAGCACCAGCGCCACCACGACGGTTGCGAAGATTTTCCAGCGATTGGCGTTCAACCCAAGCGCCAGCGACGCCGAGAGCACGCCAACGGCGCCGGCCACCCAAACCCGGTGCTCGCCGAGCCATGTCGCGACCTTGCCCCCCGACCAGGACGGCGCGATCAGTGCTATCGCGAGCACGGCCAGAAATGGCCAGTACCAGCTGCTCCAGCGCGGAAAACGCTCGTTGCCGCCGCTCGGCCGGCACAACGCCGCCAGTGCCAGCAGGATCGGATATTCCGCGATCCATGAAAACGTATAGGGCGCGATCAGCCCTGCGAACAATCCGCCGATCATGCCGCCGAATGACAGCGCGACATAGAAGCCGGTGAGATAGTTCGCGGCCGGGCGGGTGCGCGCCAGCTCGCCATGGCAAGCCATCGCAATGACAAAGAAACAAAGCTGGTGGCCGCCGAGCGTCAATAGCAGATTCTGTTCGCCGCCGACCGCGAGCAGCACGATCACGCCCGTGATCGCCAGCGGTTGCAGCCTCAACATCAATTGGTGCGGCAGCAGCGGGCGCGACTGGAACACCAGGACCCAGGTCAGGAGATAGAGCGATAGCGGCAGCACCCACAACAGCGGCGCCGCGGCGATATCGGTGGAGATATGCGCGGTCACCGCGATCAAGAGGCCCGATGGCACCGCGGCAAGAAAGATCCACCGCGCGCGCAGGCTCCACGGCGGCGCCGGCGCGTCGGTCTCATCGGCCAGCACATCGACGGCCGGGGTTGCAGGCGAGCGCAGCAGCAGCACCCCGCAGGCCCCGATCAGCACGATCAGCAGCGCATAGCCGCCGGTCCACATCAGGTTTTGCGTGCGCAGCGTGAACATCGGCTCCAGCAGCACCGGATAGGACAACAGCGCCAGAAAACTGCCGATATTCGAGGAGGCATAGAGGAAGTAGGGGTCAGGACCGTTGGGATGGCCGGTGCGGACGAACCAGGCCTGCAGCAGCGGATTGTTGGCCGCCAGCGCAAAGAACGGCAGCCCGATCGAGACCGCGAACAGACCTAATAGCCAGAAGGCATAGCCTGACGTCGGCGGTTCGCCCCAGCCGCTCGCGATCGACAGCGGCAGGGTGAGGAATGCGACCACGAGCAGGGCGAGATGTACCGCCACCGGAATCAGGCGGCTGCGGATTTGCATCAGATAATGCGCATAGGCATAGCCGCCGAGCAGCAGCGACTGGAAAAACACCATCGCCACCGACCACACCGCCGGCGAACCGCCGAGCCGCGGCAGCACCATCTTGGTGAACAAGGGTTGCACCGAGAACAACAGCAGCGCGCTGACAAAGATCGCCGCGGTGTAGACGATCAGCACCAGCCGGTTTCGGCTGACGGATGGCTGCTCCGTGACAACGGGCGGATCGGGTGAGTGCATGAAAACTCCGGCTTGAACCCGGCAGGCGCCGGGACCCGGCAGCGCGCGCGCCGGAAGGGCGCAATGGAGCATAGGGCGATGCGGCGGGCAATGCGGGGCGCGGAAACCCAAATCCGCACTTGACGCGGCGCTGCTGCCAGCGTCGAAAGTCATTCCGGGCGATGCGCGAGCGTCGAACCCGGAATCTCGAGATTCCCCGATGCGCAATTGCGCATCTGAGGTCTGGTCCATCCAAGTCGGCTGTTGCCGACTTGGACAATGATATAGCTGAACTCGGGTAAACCCGAGTTCAGGCGGACCATCCCGGAATGACGGTGTTAATCTACATCGATCAACAGTTCTTGAAGCGACATGACTGAAACCGACATCGTCATCATCGGCGCGGGGCACAACGGCCTCACTTGCGCGGCTTACCTCGCGATGGCCGGGCTGCGGACAAAAGTGGTCGAGCGCCGCAAGGTGGTCGGCGGCGCCGCAGTGACCGAGGAATTTCATCCGGGTTTTCGCAATTCGGTCGCGGCCTACACCGTCAGCCTGCTCAACCCCAGGATCGTTGCGGACCTGAAGCTCGGGGATCACGGCCTAAAGATCGTCGAACGGCGCGCGCAGAATTTCCTCCCTTCCCCCGACGGCAGCTATCTCTTGACCGGCGAAGGCCGCACCCGGCAGTCCGTGGCGAAGCTGAGCGAGCGCGATGCCGATGGAATCGACGCCTTCGCGCGCGAACTTGAAGCCATCGCCGACGTGCTGCGCCAGTTCGTCTTGCGCGCGCCGCCGAACATCGTCGAGGGGTTTGGCAGGGCTGCGATCCGCGAGGCCTTCAACGCCCTCGGCACCGCCAACATCCTGCGTGCCCTTTCGCTGGAGCAGCAGCGCTCGCTGCTCGATCTGTTCGCGCGTTCGGCCGGCGAGATGCTGGACGAGCGGTTCGAGAGCGACCTGGTCAAGGCGCTCTACGGTTTTGATGCCATCGTCGGCAATTACGCCAGTCCCTACGCCGCCGGCTCGGCCTATGTGATGCTGCATCATGCGTTCGGCGAGGTGAGCGGCAAGAAGGGCGTCTGGGGCCACGCCCTCGGCGGCATGGGCGCGATCACGCAAGCCATGGCGCGCGCCGCGCGCGGACACGGCGCCGAGATCGAGCTCGACGCCGGGGTGCGCGAGGTGATCGTCGAACGCGACCGCGCCGTCGGCGTCATCCTCGAAAATGGCGAGACCATCCGCGCCAAATACGTCGCCTCCAGCGTCAATCCGAAACTGCTGTACACGCGGCTGCTGCCGGCGGATGCGCTGCCGGCCGCTTTCCTCGCTCGCATCAAGAACTGGCGCAACGCCTCCGGCACGTTCCGGATGAACGTCGCGCTCAGCGCCCTGCCCTCGTTCACCGCGTTGCCTGGCGAGGGCGACCATCTCACCGCCGGCATCATCCTCGGGCCGAGCCTTGGCTACATGGATCGCGCCTGGCAGGACGCGCGCACGCATGGCTGGAGCCGCGAGCCGGTGATCGAGGTTCTGATCCCCTCGACGCTCGACGACACGCTGTGCCCGCCGGGCCGGCATGTCGCCAGCCTGTTCTGCCAGCACGTCGCGCCGGAGCTGCCCGAGGGCCGATCGTGGGATGACCATCGCGATGAGGTCGCCGACCTCATGATCGCGACCGTGGATCGTTACGCGCCGGGTTTTGCGGCAAGCGTGATCGGCCGGCAGATTCTCTCGCCGCTCGATCTGGAGCGCCAGTTCGGCTTGCTCGGCGGCGATATTTTTCATGGCGCGCTGACGCTCAATCAATTGTTCTCGGCACGGCCGATGCTCGGCCACGCCGATTATCGCGGGCCCCTGAAAGGCCTCTACCACTGCGGCAGCGGCGCGCATCCCGGCGGCGGCGTCACCGGCGCCCCCGGCCACAACGCCGCGCGGGTGATTTTGCGGGATCACCGGGCGCTGTTTGGATGAGGGCACAGACGCAGCCTCATCGTCATTGCGAGCGCCAGCGAAGCAATCCAAAGCCGGGCCAAAAGTGACAATGGATTGCTTCGTCGCTTCCGCCTTCGCTCGTTGAGCTGCGGCGGACAAGCCGCTCCTCGCAATGACGTCAAGACTCCGCGATCCCGCGGCGCGATGCGCCCGAGGTTTTGCAAGAACGTTCGCCCCTAGAAATCAGAGGGCGCAGGGAATGCCGGGTGCCCAATGCACCCGCAGATGGAGTAACGGGCTCCCCGGGGGCCTTTCAAGCAAGCCGCGCTAGCTACGGCGCTGTTTGTGGCGCGCGTCGCGCGGCTTGCTTGGAAGGC
>WNGO01010391.1_pt1 | contig 12257 bp, 9 predicted proteins | sample 5400511 | NCBI WGS metagenome assembly WNGO01 (sample SAMN13153380, study PRJNA577476) | soil metagenome | isolation source: 20 cm soil or saprolite under Garry oak tree replicate 2 | place: USA:California | collected 2016-06-15
CGTAGAACGTCCGGCCGCGCTTGGTGCGGCGTTCCGCGAGATCGCCCACACCGCATTTCGGGCACTCGATGCCGAGCGGCACCGGCTGCGTGTATTTGCACTTGGGATACGTCGTGCACGCCAGAAACTCGCCGAAGCGCCCCGTCTTGATCACCATCGGTGCGCCGCACTCTTTGCAGATCTCGTCGGAGGGCCGATCGGGGACCTTGTCCTTTTTGATCGAGCGCGAGTAGTCGCACTCCTTCGACGCGTAGCGCGCGCACGCGATGTACGGCCCGAAGCGACCGCTCTTCACCTCGAGTGGCGCGCCGCACTTGGGGCACTTCTCGGTATCCAGTCCCGACAGGTCGTGCACCTCGTGGATGATCTTGTTAATGTCGATCGCTTCCAGCGCGCGGTTGAACGGTACCCAGAACTCCCCCAGCACCGCCTGCCAGTCGAGGTCGCCCTCCTCGACCTTGTCCAGCTCGTTTTCCATGTTCGCGGTGAACCCGACCTCAAAGACCTCCGGGAACGACCGCTTCAGCACCTTCCAGACGGTCTCGCCCTGCGGGGTTGGCTGAAAGCGCCGGTCCTTGGCGGTCGCATACCACCGCGTGCGGAGCGTGGAAATGATGGCCGCGTAAGTAGACGGCCGCCCTATCCCCAGACGCTCCAATTCCTTCACCAGGCTCGCTTCGCTGTAGCGCGGCGGCGGTTCGGTAAAGTGCTGGCTCGGCACGACCTGCTTGAGGGTCGCTCGGTCGCCCTCGGCGAGCTTCGGAATGGGGGCGAGGCTGTCGAGCGTCTTGGCGTCCTCGGCCTCGTGGGCCTCGCTGTAGAGCGCGTGGTAGCCGTCGAACAGGACGCGTGAGCCGGTCGCGCGGAACAGGAAGCGGCCGTTGGCCAGGTCAAAGTCGACTTTTGTCGCCTCGTAGACTGCCGGCGTCATCTGGGAGGCCAGGAAGCGCCGCCAAATCAGCTGGTAGAGCTTAAAGAGGTCGCGTTCCAGATATTTCTTCAGGTCATCGGGCTTGAGACCGACTTCGGTGGGCCGAATTGCCTCGTGCGCGTCCTGCACCTTCGAGCCCCGCCCGCCTTTGTGCACGTTCGGCTCATCCGGCAGATAGCGCTTGTCGAACTGCGCGTTGATGTACTCGCGGGCCTGCTTGATCGCGGCATCCGACACGCGGACAGAGTCGGTGCGCATGTAGGTGATGAGACCGACCGACCCCTGCTCTCCCAGCTCCACCCCTTCGTACAGCTTCTGGGCGGCCCGCATCGTGCGGCCGGCCGAGAACCCGAGCTGTTTGGCCGCTTCCTGCTGCATCGTGCTCGTCGTAAACGGTGCCGGCGCCTTGCGGCGGCGCTCGCCCGTCGAGACCGACGTGACCACGAACGGCAGCTTCTCGACTGCGGCGACGATGTCTTTCGCTGCCTGCTCGGTCTTGATCTCGGGTTTGTGCCCTTCGAGCTTCTGCAGCCGCGCCTGGAACGCCTGGCCGTCTTTCTCCAGATCGGCCGCGACGGTCCAGTATTCCTGAGGGACGAACTTCCGGATTTCCTCCTCGCGCTCGATGATCAGCCGCAGCGCGACGGTTTGCACCCGCCCCGCCGACAGGCCGGTCTTGATGCTCTTCCAGAGCACCGGCGAAGCCTTGTAGCCCACCAGGCGGTCGAGGACGCGCCGCGCCTGCTGGGCGTCGACTTTGCGTTGATCGATGTCGAGGGGATTGGACAGTGCTTCGGCGACGGCGTCTTTCGTGATCTCGTGGAACAGCACCCGTTGGACGTTGCCATTTCCATTCAACTGGGACGCCACATGCCAGGCTATCGCTTCACCTTCTCTATCAGGATCCGTCGCGAGCAGCACGCGATCAGCACCCTTCGCCGCCTTCTTGATCTCCGCCAGGGTCTTCGCCTTTTCCTTAATAGTCACGTACTTCGGTGCGAAGTTGTTCTCGACGTCCACGCCCAGCTCGCGCCTCGGCAGGTCGCGCAAATGGCCGATGGTCGCCTTGACGGTGTAGCCGCGACCCAGATACTTGCCGATCGTTTTCGCTTTGGTTGGGGACTCCACAATGACGAGTACGCCGCCCTTTTCAGGAGCGGCGTCGGTCATCTCAGTCTCCGCCGGCGGGGCTTCCGCGGGTTTCTTCCGCGGCGCCCGCTTCTTTTTGGGTTTCACTTCTTCTTCTTTATCAGTCACCTATCAACCTCGAGTCAACCGTTACGGCTTGCATCTCTACCATCCAGCGCTGATTTGCGCAAGCCGGACGACCTCATCAGCGACTTTTTCCGCAGGCTTTGCTTCGGTCTGCACCGTCGCATCCGCTTTGGCGTAGTACGGATCGCGCGCCGTGAAGAGCTCGCGCATGCGTGCCAGAGGATCATCACCCATTAAAACGGGGCGGGTTCCCGACGGCTCCGCGCGACCGGCTGCCACTTCGGCGCGCGCCTTGAGATAAACGAAGTACCCGCGGGGTCTTGCGTCTTCGAGCGCGCCCGGCTGCGCGGCCCATCCGCCGCCCGGCACAATTACCGCCGGCTGATTCGCGAGCGCCGCGTCGACTTCCTTTCGCTCCATGTCTCGAAACGCCGGCTCGCCCTTCTCGGCGAAGATCATGGAGATCGGTTTGCCTTCTTTGCGATTCAGGATCGTGTCGATGTCGACGAAGCCCGCATGCAGCCGTTCCGCGACGATGCGCCCCACCGTGCTCTTGCCGGCGCCCGGCAGCCCGATGAGCACGATGTGCTTTTTCACGCCTCACCCCCTGGCCCCCTCTCCGCGATGCGGAGAGGGGGAATCGGCGGGTTGGTTCGCACACGGACCTGTGCGAGATAGCCGTCCACATTGCGCTTCAGCTCGCTCAACGCATCGCCGCCAAATTTCTCGAGCAGCGCTTCGGTCAAGACGATCGCCAGCATCGCTTCGGCGATGACCCCCATCGCGGGCACGGCGGTCACATCCGAGCGCTCCGACTGCGCCTGCGCGGGGCCGCCCGTCTTGAGGTCCACCGTCTTGAGCGGCGACATCAGCGTGGATATCGGCTTCATTGCGACGCGGAGGACGAGCGGCTCACCGGTCGTCATCCCTCCCTCGGTGCCCCCGGCACGGTTCGTCGCGCGGGCGAAGCCCGGCAGGATTTCATCGTGCACTTCCGAGCCTTTGCGGCGGGCCGCCTCGAACCCGAGCCCCAGCTCGACCCCCTTCACGGCGGGGATCGACATCAACGCCTGCGCGAGCCGGCCGTCGAGCTTTCTGTCCCAGGAGACGTGCGACCCGAGCCCGACCGGGACGCCCTGGGCGATCACTTCGACGATGCCGCCGAGGGTGTCGCCGGCAGCCTTCGCGGCGTCGATGCGGCGGATGATCTCGGCTTCTGCTTCCTTATCGAGGCAGCGGACGGGGCTTTGGTCGGCGGCCTCGTTTAAGGGAGAAGGGAGAAGGGAGAGGTTCTTTGCGGTGACCCCCCCAAGCTCTGCAACGTGTGAACCAATTTCGATGCCGAATTCTCGAAGCAGTTTCTTGCACACCGCGCCGCAGGCGACCCGCGCCACGGTCTCGCGGGCGCTGGCGCGCTCCAGAATGTCGCGGGCGTCCACGCGGTCGTACTTGAGGGAGCCGGCGAGATCGGCGTGGCCCGGACGCGGCCTGGTCACCTGGCGCCGGCGGCCCTGGGGATCGGGCGTCGCGTCGGCTTCCGGGGCCATGACGTCCTGCCAGTGCTCCCAGTCGCGATTCCAGATCAGCATCGCAATCGGGGAGCCGAAGGTTTCGCCGGCACGCACGCCGGCCAGCCATTCGATGCGATCGGATTCGATCTTCATGCGGGCGCCGCGGCCGTACCCGCCCATGCGCCGCTTCAACTCCACGTCCACATCGGCGGCAGACACGGGGAGACCGGCGGGAATACCTTCGAGAATTCCCACCAGACCGCGGCCATGCGATTCGCCCGCCGTCGTAAACCGAAAAGTCATGCCCCCCCCTGCATTCCCTCTATATAACAGCCGAGCCCGACCTTGGTCGGGCTCGGCCCAGCATGTTCTAGACGCCCGTAGGCGTCAGCGCGGTGGCACCGGCAGCGGGTTGACGAACGGCGGCAGCTGCAGGACCAGGAGCCCGGTCGCCGTCACCCCGAACAGCAGCTGGTTACCGCCGACGTCACGTGCCACCCGCAGCGGCCCGATCACTGGATCGCGTACGGGAATCGACCCGAGGAAATCTCCGAAGTAGGTGTCGAAGACGTCGATATTGCCGTTCGGGTTCGCCGAGAAGAGGAGGCGCTGAGTCTTGTCGGTGCCGCCACCGCAAAATGTGCTGGTCGGCGGGCAGGCGCCCGACGGCGCGAAGTCGTGGAAGTAGTTCATGTCCATGCCTGGCGTCAGGGGCGACGGCCCCGGAGGCGCCGCGGACGTCACCTTGCGGCGCAGGTCCTGATCCAGGTAGTAGATCGAATCGGCGCGCACGGCATTCGTCAGGCCGTTGAAGTTCGTCGCGACCGACACGACCTTCACGCCCGTGTTGGCGATGAAGTCGCTGACATCGAGTCCGGGTGACATCCCAAAATCAACGTCCCTCTGCCCGGTGTCGGTCGTGCCGACACCGGTGCTGCAGGTCGTGGACGCGGTTTCCAAGAGCTGGGCGCGCGCATCGTATGCCATAACCCGCGCAAATTGGGCGCTGACGTTGCCACCTTCGCCGAAGAACGCGTGGGTGAAGTTCCCGGAGTTCCGCGCGAACGTTCGGTTACCCAGTCCCATCGAGGCCAATTGCACGGTTACGCCTGCACACGCGGAGAGGATGACCTTCGAGAAGCTACGGCCACGTGTCAGCACGACCCGCAGGGTATCGCTCCCGGTGGTGAACGACGACGTCCCAATTTCCCAGAAGAGGTGCCCGAATTTCAGCGCGGGGTTCGCCGTGTTGATGAGCTTCTCCATCCGCATCGTCGCGCGCCCGTTGAAGGGCGGCGTTTCAGCACCGGTGGGGGCGGTCGAATAGATCGCGTACACCGAGTCCGCGGCGCACGTCGAGCCGCCGGAGGTCGGCCGGCAGACAGTGGCCACGTATTGCGGCAGATCGGAGGTGTGATAGTCGGTGATGTGCACGTACGTCTGGATGATGAAATCGGGGAGGTCCTGGCGCCAGATGATCTGGCGCGGGCCGCCCGCTCCGACGTTGATGATGCCGAGGTACGTGCCCCCGGCATCCGCCACGATGAGCGTGTCCCTGTATCCACCGAGTGTGTCGCGCGGCCAGAGCGCGATCCCCCACGGCTGCCCGCCGGCCGTCGGAATGCCCCCGGCGACGAACGACGTGTTGGCGACCTGGAACACGTCGACCCGATTGAACGCCGGGTTCGTCAGGTAGAGCTCGCGACGATTGGCGTTGTAAATGGCGTCGGCGATGCTCCCCGCTCCCTGGAGCGGAACGGTGATGCCGTTGACCACGATCACCGTGTCGATCAAGCCGGCCGGCGACATTCTGGGGCCGGGGCCGGAGGCCTTGCTCATGCCGGCGCCACGCATGGGCGCGAGTCGCGGCATCACAGGCGTAGCCGCGCACGACGATCGACTTCGGCAAGACGCCCGGCGGCAGCACGGAGCCGAGGTTGAGGCTGGCCCGGCGCGTGACGTCGGTGAGGTTCCCGGCGCCCACAAAGATGGTGTCGAACTTGAGCAGCACACCGGGCGCGGGACCCGTGTCGACCCGGAATCCGATCCACGCAATCGCGCTGGCGTCGGTGGCGCGCACGATGACCGTGTCGTCGACCTCGACCCGCGGGTTGATCTTATGGGCCACTTGCGGCGGAGTGACGTCGTTGGCCGCAGACTGGATCGTGACCGTGACGACGTTGGTGAACAGGCGACGCCCTGCCGAGTCCTCGGCGAATCCGACCACGTCGAAGGTCCCCGTGGCGGCCAGGACCGTGAGCGTATCGGTATAGTCGACGGTGTCCTGCAGGGTGCCGAGGAAGACGATCGAGTCGTTCGGCGGCGTCGTGGGGTTGCTGACGGAAGACCGCGGATTCACGAGGAAACCGATTTTGGCGATTCCCGAATTCTGGATCGCGCGGACCTCGATGGGGATGGACCGGTTTTGCGACGCGACCGCACCAGTGGTAGGCGATATCAGCGTGATCTGGAGCGCCTGGACGTTCGACAGAAAGATGGTGATCGTGTCTGCGGCGAAATTGCCTCGGCCGTCCGTGGCGCGGGCGATGATCGTGATGTTGCCGCCGTTGCCCGAGTTCACACCGAACGTGAGGGTGTGGGAGACGTTGTACGCAGTGACCGCGCTATGAAACACCGTGTCGAGCACACCGTTGAGGCCACCGCTGAATACAACCCGCGGTGTTCGTGAGGGTAATGACCGGCGACTGGGTGTCGGGGTTGCCGTTAATACGGCGCGCCGTCTCGCACGCGTAGACAGCCAGCGCGAGCGAGCCGATACTCAGAATTGCGGTACTCCCTCTGACCAGCCGCATATCTACCCTCTCCGCTTTTATCGGCCCGCGGGATTACTGCCCGCTGGGCGCGACCAAATCGTCGATGATGTGTGGCGTGATCAGGATCAGGAGATCACGCCGATTCTCTGTTTGGCTCGTAAACCCGAACAGCTTGCCCAGAATCGGCAGATCTACAAGAAACGGAATTCCCGATTTCGTGACTAGGACTTCCGTCACAGTCAGGCCGCCAATTACGGCCGTTTCGCCGTCATTGACCAGGATCTGGTTGTCCGCCTGCTGCGTCTGGAACGTGAATCCGATGTCCACCGAGGCCGGTCGAATGCTCGAGCGCTCAGCGTGCACTTCCATCAGGATCTGACGGGTACCCGTCACATGCGGCGTGACGCGGAGGTTGATACCGGTCTGCTGGAACGACACCGTCGCGCGCGGCACCGGGGTGCCGGTCCCGCCGCCCGTGGCGACGGCGCTCACATCGATGACCCGGATCGGCACACGGTCGCCGACGAGAATCTCCGCCTGCCGGTTATCGAGCGTGGTGATCGTCGGCTCTGCCTGGATGTCTGCCAGCTCGACGCTCTGCAGCGCCTGCAGGAACGCCGTCAGATCGAAGTTGCCGATCGCCGTCGAGAAAATGAGATCGAGCGCCGGATTCACGACTTCCTGGCTGGCGTTGCCGAGCGCCGAGAGGGAGTTGCCGCCCAGCGAGACGATGTTCTCGTTGGACGGGAAGTTCGCCGTAGGCACGAGCGCGTCCGGTACGCCGTCGAGGTCGGTATCGACCGGTTTGGCGGTGCGCGGATCGGGGCGCTGAACGAGCTTGTTGAAGAACTGGGTCGTGGAGCCGAGGTCGTACTTGACGCCGATCTGCTCGACGTCCTGGCGGTCCACGAAGATGATCTTCGCCTGGATCGAGACCTGCGGCGTGCGCTGGTCCAGACCCTTCACGAACTCCACGACTTCGTCGATGCGCGAGGTGACCTCGGTGATCACCAGCGAGTTGCTCGTCGAGTCGGCCACCGCGTTGCCGCGCTTGCTGAGAATCGACGCCACGGACGGGACGAGCGAGGTCGCCTTCGCGTAGTTGACGCGCACGAGGCGCGTCGTGATCGGGACTGTCGAATCGGCGCGCGCCAGCTCGATCTTACTCACGACGTTGAGAATCCCGCCGGGCAGCGTCTTCACCGCGAGGCCCTGTGATTCGAGCACGGCGTTCATGGCCAGGTCCCAGGGCTGGTTCTTGACCTCGGCGGTGACGTTGCCTTTGATGTCCTTGCCCAGGATGATCGTGCGGCCGCTGAACGCCGCGAAGCCCGCGACGACGTCCTCGATGCTCGCGTTGTCCCACTGCACGGTGATGCGCGCCGCCTGCGACTGCGACGCTTCGGCGCGGTGCGCCGCGAGGTATTCCTCGATGGACATCGGTTGGGCCAATGTCGGCGTGGTGACACGCGCGGCGGCCTCACCCCCTGACCCCCTCTCCGCATCGCGGCGACGGGGAGCGACCGCGACGGGCGCGGGCGCCGCGGGCGCGACGGTGCTGCTCGACCACGCGGCGAACGATGTGCGTTCGCTGCCGATGCGCACGCGCACCTGTCCGGCCCCACGCTCGACTTGATAGTCCTTCAGCGCGTCGAGATCGATTACGACGCGAACGACGTCCGGCTTGAACTGCCCGTAGCGCACGTTGCGCACGCCGCCACGATTCTGGCCGTCGTACAACGCCACAGGCCCCGTGAGCCGAGTGCCCTGGAGGTCGATGACGAGCCGCGCGGGATTCGAGAGCGTGAAGTCCTGGATGAGCGCGGCCCCCTGCACGTCGATGACGATCTCGACCTTGCCGGTGGCCGGCACTACGCTCACACCCCGCACCTCTCCGTCCCGCCCGTCCATCGTTGTCCCCGCAAGGGCCCGGGGAGCAACGACGGCGAGCAGGAGCGTGAGGCGACATAGAGCCTTCATGGCGTCTCCTCCTGCTTGGCGAGCGACAGCGTTTCCTGCCGCTCGAACCCGAATTCCTGCACGGTGAATACGACCTCGCGGGGCCGGATCTGCGTGACCTTCAAGCGCCCGATGATGTCGCCCGTTTTCACCCGGTAGATGCGGCGATTGGTGATGTCCCGCAGCACGGCGACGCTGCGGGTTGCGAACCGCCCGTCGTACACGACGGTGGTCAGCTTCAAGTCGGAAATCAGCGGCCGCACGTCGCCTGATTTGAGCAGCGACATGAACGGATCGCGCCCGCCGCCTTCGTACGCGAACACCTCGCGGATCAGCGACTGCGGCACCGCCGCGGTCGAGTCGCGCTCCTGCGCAGCAACCGGGCCCGCGACGGCGACAAGTGCGAGCGCGACGGCTGCCAGCCCAGGGCTAGCTGCGCGCACGAGGTGCTCCCGCGGGCCTGGGCGCCGGCGGTGCCGACGCCTTCACGAAGGTTCGAATGGAGAATTCGGCCAGGAGCAACGCACCCGCCGTGTCGCCGAGCAGCTTCTGCGCGGCCGGCGATGCCGACGAGAGCATCACGTCCTGCGGCACGATGATGCGCGGCAGCGACGCCACGTCGGCGAGATATTCGCCGATCTGGTCGTAATGCCCGTACACCTCGAGCCGGTAGCGGTACGTATCGAAGGGCGATCCGGGCTCGGGGAGCAGCGGCTGAATCTTGCCGATCGTGATGCCGCGCACCTTGGCCTTCGTCGAGATATCGTCGATCAGCGTCGGCACTTCGTTGCGGTCCGGTACCAGTCGCCGCATCAGCTCGAGCGAGCCCTGGTATTGTTCCACGCGACGGCGCAGATCCTCGAGCGTGCCGCTCGCAATGTCGGCCTTCGCAGACGCGATGATCCGCTCGAGACTGTCGGATTGCTGATTCGCCTCGTTGATCCGCGCGATGTCGGGCGTGTGCTTCTTCGTCCAGAAGAAGTAACCCCCGGCCAGTGCCGCAACGACGAGCAGCAGCATGATCTGGCCGCGTTGATCGGTCGGCAAACCGAGTGCCATAGTCCTCTACCTCACCGATTGCACGAGCGGGATAGTGCGGATGTACACCGAATCCGCGACCCGATAGCGCACCGTCACCGTGAACGATGTGACGGGACGATCGGCTTCGATCACCGTCTGCGAGCTGGCGGGCGTCACGTCGGTGAACCACGGCGACGCGGCGAGCTGCCGCAGAAACGTCGTATAGGCCTGGATGTCGACCGTACGCCCTTGGATCGAGACGCTCACCGCCGGTGCCCCGGTCGAGTCCCGCTCGACGGTGACCGGTCCATTGTTCGGTTGCCCGGCTCCGGGCGCGACGATGGCCGACGCGGAGCGCACCTCTGTGATCCAGGTGTACGGCGGCAGTGCCTTCGTCGCCTGGTCGAGGACGTGCGGCCAGATGTAGCGATCGGCGTCGATCTGGCGGATCACGTTGATTTCATAGAGCAGCGAATCGCGCACCTTTTGCGCCTGCCGTTTTTGGGCGATGACGATTTCCCAGCGGCGCGCCTCGGTGCGGTCCGTCTCGAGACGCGTCTCCCCGGCCGCCAGACGGGCGCGGTCGGTGATGAACAAGAGCGCGCCGCCGCCGCCGACGACCACCCAGGCCGCGATCGCGCCGAGGAGCCACGGATCCTTGACCTGCGCGATGAGGCCCCTGAAGTCCGGCAGCGACAACTTCATGCCGGCTCCCTTGACCGCCTTCTTCTTCCCTGGGAGTAGGTTTATCTCAATCATGAGGCGCGCCTCAGCGCCAATCCGACGGCCAGCATGAGCAGCGGGGCGACCTCGTCGACCGGCACCGTCTCGAACACATCATCCTTCACGCGCAGCCGCTGCACCGGATTCGCCAGCTCGATCGGCACTCTGAGCCGCGCGCCGAGGACGTCGTTGAGACCCGGGATGCGCGCGCCTCCACCCGTCGTGTAGACGCGGGACAACCCGCCGGCCGAGCGCGACGCCGTCGCGAGGAACGCCGCCGCGCGCTCCACCCCCGTCGCGATTTCTTCGCCGCGGGCGCTGACGTACCCGGCCAGATCCGCGTGCTGCGACGACCCCTGAATGACCTTCTCGGCCTCTTCGCTCGCGAGCCCCTTTTCGCGTTGGAGATCTTCGCGGAACCGCCGCGTGCCGACCGAGAGGTCACGGGTCAGCACGGGGATGCCATCCTCGAGGATGTTCACGTTGGTCACTTCGTGACCGATGTTGACGAGTCCCACGACGCCCTGCATCGCGTCGGGGTGGTTCAGCTCGAAGGCGTTATGGATCGCGAACGCGTCGACGTCGATGACGGAGGGATCGAGCCCGGCCTCGGTCAACAACCCCACTCTGCTCTCCACCAATTCCCGTTTGGCGGCGACGAGCAGCACGTTCATTTGAAGGCCTTCGGCGTCCGGATCGAGGATCTGGAAGTCGAGCTCCACGTTGGCCATATCGAACGGCACGTGCTGCTCGGCTTCCCAGCGGATGACCTCGCGGGCATCTCCTTCTTTCATCCGGTCCATCTGGATTTTCTTGACGATCACGTCGCGGCCGCCAACCGCGGTGACGACCGATTTGCGCTTCACGCCAGCGGCCTCGAACAGACCCCGAATAGCTTCCGAAACAAGACCGGGGTCCATGACTTCGCCCTCGACGATGGCGTCGGCGGCGACCTCCGTTGTCGCGACCTTAGTCAGCTCGGCTTCGCTCCCCCCATGGTCGATGACCACGAGTTTGATGATACCGGAGCCGATATCGAGGCCGACCGAGGTTTTTTTGCCGCCAAATAACCCAAAAAGGGCCATGTGCACCTTTTGGCGTAGAGACAAGAAGGGGCGAGGGCAAACTACAATAGGCCCCGCCCCTTATCCTGTCAAGCCTCGAATCGACTTGAGGCCGAAGCAACAACTGTTTTGGCTACTGCGACTTAGGCCACTTAATAGAGCTGTACCCAGCCCCTGGAACGCATCATCGAAATGGGGCTCGTGGCCTGTAACACCGCGTTAATACTGCAGCTAGAGTAGTTCAGCGTCGCCTTACCACTCAGGTTCTGGGTCGACAAGTCGGCGTTCTTCGCCATGACGCCACCCCAGAAATGCGCGTCGGTTGAACCACCACCGGCGGTCTTCAGGTCACCCTGGATGATGACGATGCCGAAGAACTGATATGAGCCCTGAATGTTCAAGTCACCGTCTACCAACAGGATACCCTGCCCTTGGGTATTATTCACGGTAATCGTCCCCGCGGCATGAATGATCGGGAAATAGCTAGCGCACTGGCCCAACGGATCCATCCCGTCGCCCCAGTTGGTCAAGACCGTCTTGTCGCAGACTCCGCCATTCACAACGGGCGCGGTCGTGTAGTTCCCCGGGGGAACGGTAATCGTCGCTCTCGCCACCATCTGGGCGTACGTCGCCCCACCGAATGCGGTGAACGTGTTGTTGTTGACAGTCGGATCGTTCACGATCGGGGGATTCCCCTGAACCGATCCATTTCCGGATTCGGTCACGTTGCCGCCCTGATCCCGAACACCAGGCTGGGGAGGCCCCGAAGGATCGCAGCTGGTCCAGCCCGTAGGGATTTGGTCGTTGCCGTTGACGTCCGCATTACCTGACAGGTTCACCGTCCCCTGTGTCGTCAGCGACGCATGGATCCCGAAATCGACGGGCGCGATGCGCGTGATCATCCCGATGCGTTGCCGCGCGCCGCCTCCGCCGGCAATGGCGCCAGCCGCGCTGGCCTTGTCCCGACCCGTCACATCGATCAGGAAGAGGTTCGGGCCGACCTTGTAGCTATATCCGCCGTAACTCCCCGAGCCGTTCGGTGCGTTGGTAGTCGCGATCG
>WNGO01009769.1_pt1 | contig 12256 bp, 13 predicted proteins | sample 5400511 | NCBI WGS metagenome assembly WNGO01 (sample SAMN13153380, study PRJNA577476) | soil metagenome | isolation source: 20 cm soil or saprolite under Garry oak tree replicate 2 | place: USA:California | collected 2016-06-15
CCTTCGCCAACTCGGTTTCACGGTCGAACGGGTGCCGCACGACGCGCGGGTCGGGGAAAATGACATGATCGTCGACGCTCGGCTTGTCAGCGTCGACGAAGGAAGTCCGCTGCGCCGTTTAGTCATCGGCTTTGGCTCAGGCGCCTCCGCCATGACCACCCGCGTGCAAGTCTTCGCGGCACATCAACGTCAAAAAATATTGGAGTTCGCCACTCAAGCGAGCAGCGGCCGTATGCCAGGAGCAGCGGCTACGCTCCCGGCCAGTGCCGCGGTTCCGATTGGGGTCGGCGTCGGTTTGACCGCGGGCGGCGCCGTCGCTACGAGCCTAAGCGGCAATACCTCGGAAGTTAATCGCTTGGCCGCGTCGAGCGCGGATCAAATCAAGAGCCCGCGGATCGCTCATTAGTTACGCCACGCGTCTCGATTGCGATCCAGCGCTTCGCCCCGACCACTCACGCTCTCACCTGCACCGTCACTTCAGTTTCCACCGGTGAATCCTGGCTGAGGGAGGCCACGCCGACCGCTGCGCGCGTGTGCCGGCCGCGCTCGCCCCAAAGTTGGACGAGTAAATCCGACTCGCCATTCACAACCTTTGGCATGTCGGTGAATCCCGGCGCGACGTTGACATAGCCAAGCACCTTGACGATCCTTTCGACGTTATCGAGATCGCCTAGGGCGTTTTTAATGATCGCGAGATGGTTGAGCGCACAGTTACGCGCCGCGTCGTAGGCCTGTTCCAGCATTACCGCATCGCCAACCTTGCCGCGATACTTAAGCACGCCGTTGACGCGGCCGATGTTGCCACCGACGAAGAGCAAATTGCCGACTCTAACGCAGCCGATGTAGTTCGCCGCCGGCACGGGTGGATTGGGTAATTCATAACCCAATTCTTGGAGTTTTTTCTCGATTTCCATCACGTCTCCTTTGCTAAATCAGCTGGCCGCGAGTCTAATTGAACTAACAAGCCCGATGCAATCCCAAGCTGACGGTGCATGCCGGTCCCACCGGAAAGGCGGTGACAGGGCCATACATCCAAGGAGATGAATAAATACGGCCAATTGCGCGGGTTTCGCGGTTCGGCAACGCTGTAAACTTTTCCACGCCAGTGGCGTCTAATATGAAAGTTTCAGGAGGCTCTATGAATAATGTTCGGAAATTTATCGTCGTCACTGCCGCATTTTCGCTCTTGGCCGTCGCCTGGGTTAGGACACCGATGGCCGCCTCACCGGATGCAACCGGACCAGAGAAGGGCCGATTTGCTCACGGCGCCCGCATGGGCGGAGGCTTTGCCGGGGCGCCGCTCATCACCATCGCCCTTAACCATAAGAGCGAATTGAATTTGACCAGCGATCAAGTCAGCAACCTGGAAACCATCAGAACCCACTATCAAAGCCAGGTCGCACCGACCCAGCAGCAACTGACGAGCGTTGAGAAAGAAATCGCTTCTCTGATGCAGCAGACTCCAGCCAACTTGGTGCAGATCAAAAGCAAAATCCAGGACGCCGAGAAGTATCGATCCGAGCTCCGTTACCTGCGTATCGAAGCCCTGGAAAACGGCCGCTCCGTGCTCAGCCAACAGCAACAAGACCAGTTGAAGACTCTCGTCCGCTCGCGCCACGGCAACTTCCGCGGTTCACAAGGACAGCCTTCCTAAGTACTTGCCCTGCCAGACGAACTAAAAAAAGGCCCGGCTCGAAAGAGTTCGGGCTTTTTTTATGTCACCGCCGTCGGCGCCCTGTAGGAGTGAAAAAGTGTCAAAACTCCGATACAATCAAAACTACAAATTAGAGGGCAGTTATCGACTATGATCAGTACCGTAATCTTTGACTTGGACGGCCTCCTGGCGGACACGGAGGGACTGCATTGCCGGGCGTATCAGATGGCCTTTTCCGAGCAAGGTGTAGTGCTTGATGAGAGAGAGTATTGCGAGCACTGGGTTCGCTATGGGAAAGGCATTGTCGATTGGGTGACTCTTCATGATCTGGAATTGGACCCTCACGCGCTTCGCCTGCGGAAATCCGTCCACTATTTAGATCTTTTGAGTTCGTCCCTGCGTCCAATGGACGGCGCATTCACATTACTCGATACCTTTCACGGCAAGAGAAAATTCGCTCTTGCCTCTTCATCCTACCCGGATGCCATCGACGGCGTGATCACGGGCCTTAACATCGCGCACTATTTTGAAGTCATCGTCAGTGGTGTCGACGTGCCGCAAGTAAAACCGGCACCCGATATTTTTCTCAAAGCCGCGCATGAGCTCGGCGTCGAGCCGGCAGAATGTTTGGTGTTGGAAGACGCGGAAAAAGGGGTTATGGCTGCCTACCTCGCCGGTATGCGTTGCATCGCCGTGCCGAACGATTACACGCGGCACCACGATTTCTCCAAGGCGACAAAAGTATGCTCCTCGCTGAAAGAGATCACCCCGGAGTTGTTGCATTGGCTGGACGCGTGTGGGGACGAGAAACGATTAACGGAGCGAACTCTTACGTGATTGGGTATTTCAAAAAATACTACGCCATCGCCCTAGTGCTGGCGCTCGTGGCGCCGCTCTGGCTTCGCGTTGTCTCGGATAATCGCGCCGGCCAAATGAAGGATGCGCTGATTTGGACCGGTGTATTGCTAGGCTGTTGGCTGCTCGTCACAAAGCATCCGGGGTTTCGCCTCAGGGGAACGTGGCGCAAACCCACGCCGGCGGAAGCGAAACTCTATATCCGGCTTTTGCTCGGCGTATTATTGATAGACTTCGGCTCCAAAGCGCTTTTCTTTCGCTGGGACCGCCCGCAGCAAATCGAATTATTCAAAAACTTTGGCTTGCATTCAGTTTTTCATCCGACCGCGTTCGAGCCTTTTCATCTCGTGCTGCTCCTGTACTTCGCCTATATCTTCCTTTTGGGTGCTTTGTTTTTCCGATTTTCCAACAAAGCTTTCGATTGGGCGTGGCTGCTATCGAGTCCTCTGGCGCTCGGCGGCGCCATCGCCTTGTTTGGCGAGCGATTCATGTTCGGCGGTGTACACAACTCGTTTTATTTTGCCGGTCCGCTGATGTGGTTGTGCCCAACTTGCGCGTCACCGCATTTTTCAAGCTATGCTTGGACACCGGCAGATTTCTTCGTGCATGCCGCGATCGCGCCGTTACTCATCCTAGCCGCTGCCATCTTCTTCCCTGCGCGTCCCTCGATAGACGAGGTTGATGCACAAGCACAGTCCGTCTAACGCTCTCTTGCAGTCCCAGTGGTGGTGACGTAGGTTGACGGAGTTAAATCCACGACAAGGAGCCCCAAGGATCCATGGCTGCAGCAGAGCTGATCGTCGATGTTCATCACCATTACATGCCGGCATTGTTGTTTGATCGCCTCGCCAAAGTCGCAGGCGGTAAACGTATCGTCACCGATGAAATCAGCTTGACGCTCCATCCGTCGCGCAAAGATCTCGAAGCGCACTTGAAGTGCATGGACGAAGCCGGCGTGACCGTGTCGATTTTGACGGATCAGGTGCAAGTCATGGGTGCCGACGTGGCCAAAGCGCTCAATGACGGCATCGCCGAAGTCGAGAAAAAATATTCGACGCGCTTCCGCGGCTGTATTCACCTGCCCGTGCACGAGCCCGAAGCGGCAAAACGCGAGCTCGAGCGCGGCATTAACGAATTGGGGCTGCGCGCCGTCGCACTGCTTGCCTGCCATCTCAACGTCCAGCTCGACAACCCGGTGATGAATCCGCTTTTTGAAATCATCCAGAAGAACAATCTTCCAATCGTCATACATCCGCAATCCAAACCGACGGGTTCCGATACGCTCTACAACCTCGACCGCTGCGTGTTTCGCCCGCTGGAAACGACGCAGGCGATCGTGCGCGTGATGAACAGTGTGTTGCCTCGTTATCCCGAGCTGCGCTTCATCATGCCGCACTTGGGCGGCGGCACGTCCTCGCTCAAGGGGCGTATGATGGCTTTCTTCGAAACCGAAGACGCGGACATTCCCGCCGACATGCGCGGCTACTTAAAAACTCAGGCGGAACAAAAAAGATTTGGACTCACCGAACGCTTCGAAAGACTTTTTCAGCGACTTTATTTCGATACCGCCGGCACCGGGGCATGGCTGCCAGCGATGGCGGCGGCGTTCAACATCACGACTGCCGATCGCATCATGTTTGGTAGCGATTACCCCCTCGAATGTAAGACGGCCGCAAACCTGACCGAATCGCTCAACATGATTCGCCAAGCGCCTTGCGCCGACTCGGAAAAGACCGCGATCCTCGGAAAGAACGCCGCTAAATTATTCAAGCTGTAGGACAATTACTGCGGCTAATCACATGAAAACATTATGGATTACGATCACGGCGATCAGTTTCAGCGCCGCACTTACCGGCGCCGGGGAAACTGCAAAAGCGGATCGCACCCGCCTCGATCAGATCCAGAAATCCTTGAGTGCCGACGTGCCGCGCATCTTGTGCTTGGATGAAAACTTCGCCACCGGGGCGCAACCGACGGGCGGCGCATACACAAAAGCCGCCGCAAACGGCTTTCGCGCAGTCTTGAGCTTGCGCACCGCCAGTGAAGGCATTGACTTGGACCGCGAACGCGCGCAGGTCGAGAGCAACAAGATGCGCTATTTCAATATTCCGGTAAACAGTGGATCGCCACGCGCCGAGCAAGCCGACGAGTTCCTGCGTCTGACTCGCGACAAGGCTAATCGTCCGATGCTCGTGAACTGCGCCAGCGCCAATCGGGTCGGCGCCTTCATGATGATCTTGCGTGTCGTCGATCAGGGGTGGAGCGAAGACAAAGCGCTGGACGAAGCAATCAAGATCGGCCTGAGCAGCGACGGACTGAAAAAGTTTGCCAAAGAGTACATCGCGACTCACTCACCAAAACGACTCTAGGATTATCTCGACTCATACGAGTTTTTCGCTTCAACCATCCGATTTGGCAGTCTATTGCAGGTCACTGTGACACGTTATCGCTGGCTAAATGCGAAAAGGCTGGCTTCGACCTACGCCGGCACCGCGTTGGTCATCGCGCTGTTGCAGACGACGATTTTGGCTCAGCAAAGCGAACTCCCTCGGTCAAAACAATTTGCACCATTGGCAAAAAAAGTTGACGCACCGGTGGTGCTCTGCATCGACGACAAGCCGAGCGCAGGTAGGCAACCTTCTGCACAGGCTTATGCGAAGGCTGCTGCCAACGGTTATCGCTCGGTTTTGACCCTTCGGTCGGCAAAAGACGGTGTCGACCTCACCGCCGAGCGTTTGTTGGTGGAGCAGAACAGGCTACGCTACTTTGACATTCCCGCCGCCGCCAAACTGCCGCGGCGCGCGCAGGTTGATGAATTTCTAAAGCTCGCGAGAGACCCAGCCAACCACCCCATGCTGATCAACTGCGCCTTCGCCGAGCGCGTTGCGCCATTGATGATGATGTTTCGCATCATCGAACAGGATTGGAGCGAAGAGAAAGCCCTCGAAGAAGCCAGTCTGAGTGGTTTGAAACGCAATCAGCTGAAAGCGTTTGCGCAGGAATATCTCGGAAGTCTCAAGGAAACTCGACCGAAGCCAGCACCAACTCCTTAGGCGTCGCGCAAATTGTCGGCAGCTAAGAACCTAAAGCTTCAATACATCGCGCCACAAGTTTTGCAGGATCGCTCTCATAAAACAGCGATCCTGCCGTCGGTTTGTTGCAAAACCCGATGATTTCCCGAAGATGATCCGCCGCGCCGCCACTCTCTTCGAGCACGCCGATGATCTTTCTCTCGTCGTAGGCGATGGTGAACTCGTTAAGCGTGCCGGTGGCGCCGCCAAAGATGATCACGATATCCGCGGAGCGCACGTTGACGACGTTGCGTCCTTTGTAACCGAAGCCGGTATAAATGATCACGTCGGCGCCGTCCTCAGGCAGTCCGTAGCGCCCCACGTGCTCGCTGCGATTTTCCGCTGGCGAGACACCGAGCGCAAAGCCGCCATTCTTGCGAAACGCTCTTGCGACTAAGTCCGGCAACCCCGTGGTCGCGCCCGTGATGAGAAGACAGCCGGCGCGCGCAATCGCCGCGCCGAGATTCTCCGCAAGGGCTTTGAGGCGATTCTCCTCCGTCACCGCGAGCGCATCGTTGGCGGACGCTCCCATCACTCCGACAACCGGTTTTCGCATCGCCAAATCCTCCTAAAACTACATTCAGTCTGACCGTGATCCTATCAATCGCCGTTGGATTCTCAACGAGCTTGGCCGCCGAGGTGACGCTGGTCGACAAAGCCAAAGAAGAAGGCAAACTCGTCGCCTACCTGGCGATGAATGCCGCCGACGCGGTAACCGTGCAAGCGACTTTTGAAAAGAAATTTCCGCAGATCAAAGTTGATCTCGTCCGGGCGGGCGCGCCGGCGATGTTGCAGCGCGTCCTTACCGAGTACCGCGGTGGAAAGATTTTCGCCGACGTCATCCTTGGATTCGGTTTTATCCATTACGAGCTCGGCCAGAAAAAGCTGCTGGCGCGCTACGATTCGCCAGAACGGCAGAATTACGTGCCACAGTTCAAGGACAAAGCTGGTTTTTGGACTAACGTTATCCCCATCGTCCATACCATCGCCTACAATCCAAAAATGCTTCAGCCCGCCGAACTACCGGTTCGATACACCGACCTTCTGCTGCCCAAGTGGAAGGGCAAAGCGGGAATGAACTCCAACAACATCATGTTTCTCGCGGCCATGATGACTCATTTCGGCAAAGAGAACGGCATGGATTTTTTGCAGCGGCTCGCCGCCCAAGAACCCCAGGTGCGCGGTGGCGGCACTCTTCTGACAACGCTCGTCGCCGCCGGCGAATTTCCGTTGGCATTTTCTATCAACGAGAACAACGTCGAGAATTTCAAGCAACGAGGAGCGCCCATCGATTGGGTGCGGCTTGCCGACCCGCTCTATGGCGAATTGGTGCCGATCGGCATCATGGTCGGTGCGCCGCATCCGAATGCGGCGCGGGTCTTTGTCGATTACGTGCTCTCCAAAGAAGGCCAAGAACTCTTTAGAAATTTAGGGAAGCTTCCGGCACGCAGCGATGTCGCGCCGAAATACAGCATCGATCGCGACAAGATTGGAATGATCCCTACCGAAGAGGAGGCAAAAACAGATTACTACGCCAAATTGTTCGACGATCTTTTCGTGAAGCAAACGAAATAAAAACTCGAATATGGCAGCGGTTAAATCACCTTCTCGCGCTTGAGCGCCTCGATTGCGACCATGTCGTAGCCGACTTCGCCCAGGATCGCTTCGCTGTCCTGACCCAAAGCAGGGATTCGCTCGTACCGCGCATCGCTGCGCGACATCTTGAGCGCATTGGCAACCACCGGAACTTTACCTACCGGCGACTCGGCCTCACGGATGAGCTTGCGCGCCGTGACCTGAGGATGGGCGAGTACTTGCGCGATACCGCGCACGATGCCGTGGGGCAGCTCGGCTTTCTTGAGCTGATCGAGCCAGTGTTTATGATCTTTTTCCAGAAAAATATTTTCAATGGTTTCTTCCAAGAGTCCGCGATTCTTCCGCCGACCTTCGACCGTGGCAAAGCGCGAATCTTCGAGCAGTTCCGGTTTTTCGATCACTTGTTTGCAGAAAATCTCCCAATCCGACGCGCTCGCGACAGCGAGGTTCACATACTCACCGTCGCCGGCAAGATACGGCCCGTACGGCGTGACGTAGTGGTGGCGCATCCCAACTCGCGCAGGCTCTTCGCCCGCATGCCAATAGTGGTGCGGAAAGTAACCGAGCCAGGAGACAATCGAGTCGAGCATCGAAACGTCGATGAGCTGCCCCTCGCCGGTCTTTTCTCTCTGGTAAAGCGCGAGAAGAATACCGATGGCCGCATACATGCCGGATGCGATGTCCGCGATCGCGATACCCGCGCGCGCGGGTTTGTCGGGATAACCGGTGGTGGCAATGATGCCACCTTCGCCTTGGATCAGTAGATCGTACGCTTTAACGTCGCGATACGGCCCGTCTTGGCCGTAGCCTGATAGTGAACAGTAAATCAGCCGTGGATTGAGCTCGCTCAGCTTTTCGTAACCCAGTCCTAAACGGCCGGCGACGCCGGGCGCGTAGTTTTCGAAAAATATATCCGATCGCTTCGCCAACTTCTGGAGAATCTCGCGGCCTTGCTCTTTTTTAACGTCGACGGTCAAGCTTCGCTTGTTGCGATTGAGCCAAACGTATCCGGAAGACAATCCCTTAACCACCGAATCCCAAGAACGGATCACGTCACCGACACCAGGCCGCTCGACCTTAATGACCTCCGCGCCCATGTCGGCGAGCAAACAAGTGGCAAAAGGCCCCGACAACACCTGCTCGAAAGCCAAAATCTTGACCCCATCCAGCGCGCGCGAACCTTTATGCTTATCTGCCACAACAACCTCAAGTCTGACCTTGAACTTTGAACCTTGAACTCTTGAACGGGCTATTCGTTCAAGGGTTCAATCGTTCAAGGTTCAACGTCGGATCACTTGTTCTCCTTAATCTCAGGAAACAGGTCGTTCTTCGGCGCATGCGCTTTCTTCCACACCATCACGCTGCGTGAGTAATCGATCACGACTTTGCCTTCCTGTTGGATACCGCGGGTGCGCACTTTGATGATGCCCCATTGCGGTTTCGACTTAGACTCGCGCTTTTCCAACACCTCCGATTCTGAATACAGTGTGTCGCCGGCAAAAAGCGGGTTGGGTAGTTTGATTTCATCCCAGCCGAGCGCGAAACCATTCTCGCTGACGTCCGACACGCCTAAGCCGGCGACGATGGCGAGCGTCAACGCGCTATTGATCAAACATTTGCCGAATTCGGTCCGCTTGCCATATTCGTTGTTGAAATGGAGTTGATTGGGGTTGTTCGTCAGCAGTGTGAACCAGGTGTTGTCCACTTCGGTCACGGTTCGTCCGAGCCGGCAACGATAGACGTCGCCGACTTCGAAATCTTCAAAATATCGTCCTTCCCAACCGGGTTTTACCGCCATGACGTTTCTCCTCTTGGCAACGAAAACTTTAGCCTATAGTCTACGGCTAATTATAGGAGGAAGTAATGGATTTCAACCTGACCGTCGAGCAGCAGCAGATCCGCGACGAGATCAAGAAAATCTGCAAAGAGTTTCCCGACGCGTACTGGCGCGAGATCGATAGCAAGAAAGCATACCCCGACACGTTCGTGCGTAAACTTTCCGATCTCGGCTGGCTCGCCGCCCTCATTCCCGAGGAGTTCGGCGGCACCGGTCTCGGCATCACCGAAGCCAGCATCATCCTCGAAGAGATCAATCGTTCCGGCGGCGTTGCCACACCGTGTCACGCGCAGATGTACACCATGGGCACGCTGCTGCGTCACGGCAACGACGAACAGAAAAAACGCTATCTACCGAAGATCGCCACCGGCGAGTTGCGCTTGCAAGCATTCGGCGTTACCGAACCCAATGCCGGGTCGGAGAGCACGCGCCTTCAAACAACCGCAACTCGCAAAGGCGACACCTACTTTATCAATGGTCAGAAAATCTTCATCTCCCGGGTTTTGCAGTCGGATCTCATGCTGCTGTTGGCACGCACGACTCCGTATGACGAATTGAAAGATAAAACCCGCGGCCTTTCGGTTTTTATCGTCGACCTGCGCGAAGCTAAAGGAAAGCTTGAGATCAAGCCGCTCGATCTAATGATCAATCATCATACCAACGCACTTTTTTTCGACAATGTTGAAGTGCCCGCGGAGAATTTGATCGGCCAAGAAGGTATGGGTTTTCGTTACATCATCGATGGCTGGAATGCCGAGCGCATCCTCGTCGCCGCCGAAGCGATCGGCGATGGCCGCTGGTTCGTCGAACGCGCTGCGAAGTATGCGAGCGAGCGAAACGTATTTGGCCGACCGATCGGGTCTAATCAGGGCGTGCAGTTTCCCATTGCCAAAGCCTACGCCAATATTGAAGCGGCGGATTTGGTGCGCTTCCAAGCTGCGACGAAGTTCGATCGCAAAGAAAAATGCGGCGCCGAAGCGAACCTGGCCAAGTATTTGGCTTCGGAAGCGGCGTGGGAAGCCGCCAACGCCTGCCTTACCACCCACGGCGGCTACGGCTTCGCCACGGAATACGACGTGGAACGAAAATTCCGAGAGACGCGCTTACTGACCGTGGCGCCGGTCAGCAACAACTTGGTGCTCGCCTATTTAGGGCAGCATGTGTTGGGGATGCCCAAGTCCTATTAGTTTCCTGTTGAAATATAAGGTCTAAGCCTTTGAAACAATTCAAAATGCTAGACTCCAGACGCGAGGGTCTGCGATTCCTCTGTTCCCTTCAATCGCCGCACCAGGAATACGCCGATAAAAAATAGTGCCGTCGATCCCAACGAGCCCACGACAAAGACGCTCGCAATCCCGGTTGCCTGCGCGATCAAGCCTCCAATCGACGGACCCAAAATATTTCCTAAATCGCCGGCGGCGTTATAAACGCCGGATGCCAACCCGCGGCGTACACGCGATTCCGGCAGGTCCTGCACTAATCCGACGGCGTTAGCGACAACCACAATCGCACGGAGAAATCCGGAACAGACATAAACCACTAAGATCGCCCCGAAGCCGCTAAATAGCGGCACCAGCATGAGAATCAGCGATTGCAGAGGAAGTCCAAAATAAGACAAGCCTTTGTGACCCAGCCTATTAACGACGTGGCCGCTGATTGGCCGGGTCACTGCGTTACAGCCCGCGTAGGCCGCGCGAATGATACCGATTTGCGTCAGACTCATTCCGACTGCCAAACCGTAGAGGGAAATGAACACGCCGCCCATCTGGTGCAGCAGATTTAGAAACATCGCGACGATAACTACGATCGCAAGCTCAGGTTCAACCAGCGCTTTGAATGACTCCGACCAGGTGAGTTTACCGCTCGTCTTTCTTACCTCGCTCTTCGTGCCGCTGTCCGCCCCGTGCAAGAACCAGAGCAAGCCGACGGAGATTAGCGAGAGAAACGCACCGAGCTGAAAAGTCAGTGCATAACCCCAATGATCGGCGATCAGTCCGCCGAAAAAATTTCCCGTCGAATACCCCATCGCGAGGCTCCCCACGTAATAGCCCATGGCATGGTTGCGGTTTTCATCGGGGGCAAGCGAGTCGACGTAGAATGCCATATAGAGTGTCGTCACGGCACCATAAGCAAACCCATTCAACGATTGGACTAGAGCAAAGCTGAAACTATCCGTGACAAAACTGTAGAGATAGTTCGTCGCGCCCATGGCGAGAATCGCGATGGATACCAAGCGTCGCGCGCGCTGCTGATTGTAGGCAATTCCGACCGGCAGCCGTGACGCGAGTGCAAGCACCGGGCCTAGAGAGATCAGTGTTCCGATGAGCGCCACCGGGATGCGCAGATGATCGAGATAAGGCGGGATGACAGTCGACGCGGAGTTGCTCTGAATCGTAACGGCGACGATCGGCACTAGGAGCTTGAGCGTGCTGAGTTTCATATCTCTCCACTTATTCTCTAAAAACCGCGGCGGTTCAACCGAATCCAAAATAGAGACGGGCAAATAGTGACGACCTTTCGAACTCTTCAATCTGTCATTTCGAGCGCAGCGAGAAATCTGTCTTCGCCTCAGTGGCTATTTTTGCAAAATGGCAACCGCCACGCGCCACAACGATGTTAGACATTTGCTCGGCCTTCAGATAATGAAACGGCGAGGAGATTTTCGGTATGGAATTGATACGTTCATGGATGTTCGTGCCCGGCCATCGACAAAGAATGATCGACAAAGCGCTCGGTCTTAATGCCGACGCCATCATGCTCGACATCGAAGACGGCGTCGCGCCCAATGAAAAGGACACGGCGCGCAAGAATATCGCCGAGTCGCTCGGGCGCGAGAAAACACAGGGAACTTCCGTTCGTTACGTGCGCATCAACGCCATCGGTCATCCGCGCATGGACACGGATCTGGAAGCCGTCGTACGCCCCGGGCTCGAGGGTCTCGTCTGCCCGAAGGTCGACACGCCCGACGAAGTCCGCCAGGTCGACGCGATTCTCAACGACAAAGAATCGAGGAACAAACTCGGCAAGGGCAGCGTCAAGTTGCTGATTGCGATCGAAAGCCCCAAAGGACTGCTTAACGCGCCCGCAATTGCCGCCGCTTCGGCGCGCATCGTCGGAATTATTTTCGGCGCCGAGGATTTCGGCCGCGAGATTGGCCTACCCATGGTGCGCGAAGGCGAAGCGCGCGATTTGATCTACGCTCGCTCATCGATCGTCATCGCCGCAGCGGCTGCCCATGTGCAA
>WNGO01012672.1_pt1 | contig 12255 bp, 12 predicted proteins | sample 5400511 | NCBI WGS metagenome assembly WNGO01 (sample SAMN13153380, study PRJNA577476) | soil metagenome | isolation source: 20 cm soil or saprolite under Garry oak tree replicate 2 | place: USA:California | collected 2016-06-15
AGTTAGCCTTAATCATCTCTTGCTTTGCTTCAGAGACTTCTCGTTCATGTTTTTGTATTCTCCTGATTAGCTCCTTAAATTCTTGCATGTTATCTTCCTGTATATGCTGCTTAATACCGTTCAAAGTACTAGCTATATGTTCAGAGTTATCGTCTATAAACCTTAAAAATTTGTTTTTTAATTCACCTGTAAAAGAGGACTGATTTTCATTGACCTTTAAAAGACTTATCTTTTTCAATTCGTGCTTTAAAAGCACGTCATCATAAACTTTATAGAAACTTTCTCTATCGATATCGTATTTTCTAGCCTCAGCAATAAGATTAGCCTCTTCAAGCGTGATGGATCTATTTATCTTATAAAGTTCTTGTGTAATTCTGGCAACAGCAGCATCACTTAACTTAATTTGTAATGCTATAGACCATATTTGACTATATAAATTCTCTAGTTCATCAGAGGAATCTTTATAATTTTTTCTTAATACCAATGCTTCACTTGTTAAAGTAATTATCTCATCCAATGCAACTATGACCTTTGGCAATAAGTCACTTTCCATTTCAAGAATAGAAACATTTAAATTCGCTGAATTTACATCTTCATTATCACCGTCTTTCTCATCATCACTTTTTTTACTATCTTTCTCATCATCACTACAGTACTCAGCATCTTCAGAAACATCCTCAGAATCCTCAACATCTTCAGCACTTTCTTCACTCTCTTCTTTGGGTACCACATTAAAGTCAGAGTTATAAATTGCATCCAGATCTATAATTTCTCTCAGTAAGAGAGCTCCACTACTTAAATCATCACGCCATACTTTTATCACCTTTAATGTTACTGATGTTTCAATTATTGCACGTAACATGTTATGCTTTTCAGATTCAATTTTTTTTGCTATCTCGATTTCATCTGCCCTTGACAAAAGCTTTACAGAGCTCATGTCTTGTAAATAAATCCTCACTGGATCATCATTTTGTACTAAAGTTGCAGTAACATTTGGCAATGTGTCATCATCATCAAGTTTACTATCATCACTGTTGGAAGGAATATCTTCTTCATCTTCGCTACTTTCAAGCACATTAATCCCGGAATCCTGCAATAAAGATATAGCATCATCTATAAAATCAGACGAAAAATTTTCATCTGATAATTTATCATTTATATCATCAAAGGTGACAAAACCACCTTTTTTTATACTCTTAGTTACCAGATCTTTGATAATTTTTTTCTTATCTTCTGCATCATTAATAGTTGACATCATTACCTTTATAGTTTATAATTTTATTTCTTATTAACAAATAAACTTACAACGAGCAAGTCTATAATTTTACTTTTAACTTGTGGCTATTTGTTACTTCATATAGTTTAAGATACTGTTAATTTATGTACACTTGTCTTGATCAATTGTTCCATACTTTTCTTCCATTTTTACTGCTATGGACAATCCAACTGAAAATGTTGCAATTCCAACCACTATAGCAGTAAGCATTAAAACATGAGGTATAGGATTGCTATATGAATAAAAATTTGAAACCAATATAGGAGGCAAAGAACTTTTTATATATCCTAGAGATATGTAAAACAACAAAACAGATGCTTGGAAGACGCTTACCCCTATCATTTTCTTGATTAAATTTTTATCGTTTACAATAATATATAAACCTAGTACCATTAATACAATAATAATCGTATAATTATATAAAGTCATTGTTTTTTCCTACGAGCAAAATTCATATATATAATTAACATAGAGGAGCAGACAGTAAATGCTACACCTAATTCCACCAAAAAAATACCTAATTTTTGACCGGTTCTATTATTGGCTGACAAGATATCATAAGATAAAAAATTTTGGCCAAGTAAAGTTGTTGCAACGCCCGTTCCTCCATAAATTAAAATACCTAACACGTTAGTCAATCTAATCACAGAATAAGGTATTGCTTTTAGAGTTGTAGATACACCAAATAGCATTGAATATAATATTATCCCGGAGGCAATAATTATTCCTGCTTGAAAACCTCCACCAGGAGTATAATCACCGTGAAATTGTATGTATAAACCAAATAAAATGATAAAAGGTATCATCAAAAATGTTACTGCATTTAATATCGGATCTTTAATCATTTTCTTTTTCTTCTTTTAATATCAACGTTATACAAAGCGCAGCAGTAAAAACTACTATAGTTTCTCCAAACGTGTCATAACCACGAAAGCTTGCCAAAACAGCTGTCACTATGTTAGGAATACCGGTAGCTTTTTCGGTATTTTCCACATAATAAGGAGCAACATGCAAGTGGATCGGAGCATTATGGCTGCCAAAATCTGGCAATTGAATCATAAAATATGACAAACATACAGCCAGAAATAACATGAAAAAAAGCGTTATAGGGTTATGAGATAGATTTACTTTATGATTCTTTATCAAGGAGAGTGCTGCAAACGTAAAAATCGTACTGAGCCCCGCACCAACAGAAGCTTCAGTAATTGCAACATCAGGTGCATTCATAATTAAGTATATAAGCGCAATAAGTGAACTAAATACACACATTAGAACAGCACTTACGACTAAATGTCGCGAGAAAACTATAAAAACCGTAACTGTTAGTAACAACAAAAGTAACACTACATTTAATATTTCTAACACCTTAGCCTTCTTTAACAGTTTTTTTCTTAACTTTATAATAAGTGCACGCTAAAATATAGCTATTAGTTGAGTTAGCTACCCATATTATAAGAATTAATAATATTATTTTAATAGTATTGATTGAAAATTCATTCTGCAGAGCAAAACCAATTAATAACAATGTTGCACCGCTAGAATCTGTAATACCTGCTGCATGTAATCTAGTATAGAAATCAGGAAATCTGATCACCCCTATATTTGAAATAATTATCAAACAAATACCTAAAAATATGAAAATGGATCCTATCATAAATTATTAAAACAACATTAATCTCATTAGTGCTATAGTTGATATAAAGCTAACGCTAGCATACAACAATGCTATATCAATTAAAAAAAAATTATTCAGAATGATTGATATTGCTGTTATGAGTACAACTACTTGCGTTGAGAAATTATTGAACGCTAAAACCTTATTGTACACATCACTTGACTTAGACACTATGCGACACAACATTATACTCATACAGAACAACAGTGTATAGATAGCAATGTGAAGCATTTAAAGACTATGTAACTTCAGTAGATTTCTAAACGGATACTTCTTCATCGCCATCTTGATCATTTATTTCATCATCTATTTCACCATCCACTTCATAATCTTGGCTTTCTTGGCTTGCATCAAGATCTGTGTTATCAGAAAAATTTAATAAATTCGCTAGCTTACTTGTATTACTGCTGTAAACATTATTCATATTTCCTTTCATGTACTCCTTGCATCTACCTACCAAAAGGTTAAATAGCTCATGAGTATCCACCTGTTTTTCTGCTATTTCATGTAAGGAAACTATGGTATTTTTATGGTCTTTAAACTGAGCTGTTTGAACTGGATTACTTGCTCCTGTATTTAAATCATGTGTTCTTTGACTTGCCAACAGAACCAATTTGAAACGGTTACTTACCTGTTCTGTACACTCTTCTACAATAGATTCAGCCATAAGATACTACCTTAATAAGTTTTATACTATATCACAAAAAACAAGTTGTCAACTTGTATCTATTGCGATTCAACTTCATGTTTCACTTTTTCTGCCTCAGATTTTATTTCTTGGCTTTCTGTCATCGTGATTGTTATTTCATGATCAAGTTTTTTTAGAAATCCTAACAATCGCTCTAAAGAAAAACCATCTATTTTACCATTTTTAATTTGTGATACCTTTGGCTGATCAATACCAAGTTTCTCAGCTGCAAAAGCCTGAGTCCAAGCATTTTTTTCTATAATTTTATTTATTATATAAAGCAACTTTGTTTTTATTCCTGCACTGTCTAAGTTATTTAACGATATTATTTCCATAATTCTTACACTCACATATCAATTAACTTTATTAAACATTATAATATGATATTTAATATACCAAGATATTAATATCATATAACTTGTCAATAATTATATGATATCAAATTTAAAACTTTAAGTTGATTGTATATTAATATTTCAATCAAATTTCTAGTAATTTTAAATTACCATTCTACTATCAGCCTATCTGAAAAAATCATTTACAGAAAGAACAAGCTAAAATTACAAAGCTTGAAATACAAAAAATTTTTAAAATTTCTATTTTAACGAGAATTCTATATATTATATTTATAATATAACTTAAATATTTGTTGCTTTTTAGCTGGAACATTATTTAGTTAGTAAGTAAAATTGTGTTGAATATGACAAAAATAAAAAAAGATGTTGCTGTTATCATGGGAAGTGAGTCAGATTACACCACTATGGTCCATACTGTTGATATGTTAAAAGCATTAGAAGTTTCACATGATATATTCATAATATCTGCACATAGAACACCAGAAAGGCTCTTCAATTTTGCTAAATCTGCACAAGAAGAAGGTTTTAAGGTTATTATAGCTGGTGCAGGAGGTGCAGCTCATTTACCTGGTATGGTTGCGTCACTAACTTGTTTACCAGTTATCGGCGTTCCTGTGCATAGTAAACAATTAAATGGGCTGGACAGTCTACTCTCTATAGTTCAAATGCCAAAGGGTGTTCCAATTGCAACCATGTCTATAGGAGAAAATGGAGCATATAATGCTGCCATTACCGCCGTATCTATATTGTCAATTTCCAACAGTGAAATTGCAGGTAGGTTAAAAAAGTGGAGAGAGAGACAAACCAAAGAAGTAAAAGAAAAACCAGTTTCATAATAAATCTATGGCAATAATTCTTCTAGACACAAAAACCATAAACCGTATAGCAGCGGGGGAGGTGATAGAAAGGCCTGCAAGTGTAGTAAAGGAATTAGTGGAAAATGCAATAGATGCTGGAAGTTTAGAAATAGAGATCAAAATAGAAAGTGGTGGGCGTAACCTTATTATTGTGACAGATGATGGTAACGGAGTAGAAAAAAACGATTTAGAACTTGCGTTTATGCGCCATGCTACTTCAAAATTGAGCGATAGTGAGTTGATAGAAATCAAGCATCTTGGCTTTAGAGGAGAAGCTTTACCTTCAATTGCAGCAGTAAGTAGGATAAAATTATCGTCTAAAGCAAGCGGAGCAAGTGAAGCATGGTCTATAAGTTATGAGGGTGGAGAAAAGATGGGGGAGCTAACTCCTTACTCTTTATCACAAGGGACACATATTGAAGTACGAGATTTGTTTTTTGCTACCCCAAATAGACTAAAATTTCTAAAAACCGAAAGAGCAGAAACTCAAAGCATTGTTGATATTGTAAATAACCTAGCAATGATTAACTATCATATAGGGTTTACTCTCACTTCAGGTAATAAAAAGCTCTTAAAATACGCTAAGCAGACTTCGTTATTTCATAGATTGTGTGAAGTAGAAGAAGAATTTCAGGGCAATTCTTTGGAGGTCAATGAAGAAGAAGACGGGATTAAACTTACAGGACACATCTGTAAACCTACTGTTAATCGTGGTAAGTCAACTCAGATCTATACATTTGTTAATGGAAGGCCAATCAAAGATAATCTACTTATTGGCGCAGTTAGGTATGCATATCATGATTTTATTCCAAGCGATAGGTATCCTTTTGCAGCGTTACATTTAGAGATACCTTATGATCAAGTAGATGTAAATGTGCATCCAAATAAATCAGAAGTAAGATTTCAGAATAAGAAGCTCATATATGAGCTAGTGACAAGAGGATTAATTAAAGCATTGTCAAGAAGGATAGGCACCTTTCTAGCGCATGACCAGAAAATGGATTCAACATTGACAGATCATTTTGATAAACCTAATGTTCAAAATGAAAGAAGGCCAAGTCCTTTTGAAAATCAACTAATAAAAGAATTTGCTTCTCCAAATGAAAGAGTAAAAAGCTTATCAGAACAGTCAAAATCGTTTGATTATACCGGCATACAGAAATTCCCATCACAAGCGGAGACTATGGTTCTAGAAAAAAAAGTGTTAGAGCAAGTTGATTTGATAGAGAGCCACCCGCTCGGGTTTGCACGCTGTCAGGTCTATAATACTTACATTATTGCCGAGGTAAGAGACAAATTGATTATAGTTGATCAGCATGCAGCCCACGAAAGACTAGTATATGAATGCCTAAAACAAAAATCAAGTATAAAAAGACAAAAACTACTTCTTCCTGAAACGGTTGAAATCAAAAATCAAGCTGGAATGGAGATGATTGAAATCTATAAAAATAAATTATTTGAAATGGGTTTTGATATTGAAATCAAATCAGAAAATAAAGTGATAGTAAAAGAAATCCCTGCAATTTTGGGAGCAATAGATGTGAAAGAGATGCTAATTGATATAGTGGGTAGACTAACGGAAATAGAAGATACATTGCCAGTAGAAGATAAAGTGAACAAAATATTGGCCACTATCGCTTGTCATGGATCAATTAGAGCGGGTAGAAAAATGAGGTTAGATGAAATGAATGAGCTGCTGAGACAAATGGAAAAAACCCCATATTCCGGGCAATGCAACCACGGAAGACCAACTTATATAGAAATGAAACTCAGTGATATTGAAAAACTTTTTGAGCGTAGGTAATGAGGTTGCCATAAATATGTAAGTGCTCCTTCCCCATCATCCAAGTGGCTCATAGAAACGGATTAAATGCAAAACTTACTTGACACATTTTGCCAGCCCCCTTATTATGGGCATTAAGGGTATTTATGACTCAAAACTTGTTTTTGACCTGCAGGCTCAATGACAAAATTCAGTAAAAAACTTAGGGCATTTTTTGGCGGATTACATAAAATTATAGCGGCTGCATGTCTTTTAAATTTTTTCTACATTCAGCCAAACCGCGCTTAAACTAAGCGTCAGCACATTATTACAGCACCAATTTACAGTATTAGAGAGTCAAAACCAGCACCACGGGATTTTTTTACCTTTTTTTTCGTTTGCTTAATGTTTATAGCTCAAAGAGAGGTGTCATTCCAGCACTTGATGCTGGAATCCAGGAATTTTATCAAGTATAAAAGTTATGTTAAAATGCACCATTTATGGAAAACTAGATCCCAGTGTCTGTACGACTAGTACAACATTGCATAATTCTATTATGCCTATCTTGATCAAAGTTTGCAAGACTTTTTATGCGAAATACTATATACAAGTGATTGTGATTGATTTCAATTTGATGAATTAACATTCTAATAATATTTTGCTTAGTCTGCCAATCTACCAGATCAAGTTTTGATTCAACACTTGAGGAAAAGTTTTTCAAGGTATCTGTAACAAGGTTCAATTCTTGTTGTAACTTCTTTTGATCGAGTGTTCTTTCTTTCTCTTCTTCAATTTCTTTCAAATGCTGTTTCATTGTTGTAATTCTTGGCTCAAATTCTTCTTGGCTTATAAACCCTTTGGCATAGCTATCTATAAATTTTTTTATACTTAATCTTAACTTACTTTCTTGCTTTTCACGTGTTTGATTATGTAGAGGTTTTTTGTTCTCTGACAATCTACGTTGATATTCATTTGCAATCCTATCTGGCTCTTTTAGTATACTCTTGACTTCTTCCCATATAACTGCATCTAATACATCAGTGCGTATTGATTTATTGTCACATATTCTGTTGCCATTAAACCTGGAGCCAGAACAACGGTAGTAAGAATAACGTTTATTTCTACTATATACACCACAATAAGTATATTGGCAACGCTGACATACTGTTAAACTCCGCAACAAAAACGTTTCTTTTCTTTCCCTGGCTCTTGCCCTTTGCCTATTTTCAGTTAGCTGTACTTGCACTGAATCAAATAAATTATCACTGATTATTTTTGGCACTGGAACGTAAATCCAGTTCTCTTTATCATTACTAAAATGACCATTTTTGAGTTTACCACAAGTTCCTTTTTTTGATTTCCTTACTTGTGGCTTCGAGCATGCCTTAGTTTTACCATAAGCTGCTCGTCCTATATAAGCAGGATTTCTTAACATCTTCCAGATAGTACTTCTTTTCCAACGTTCCTTTCCTGTTTGTGTTATTACCGATATCTCGCTAAGTCTACGTATAACTTCATTGATGCTTATTCTTTCTTGACCAACCCAATTAAATATTTTGCGTACTACATTTGCCTCTTCTTCATTAATCTCAAACTGAGCACTTCCTTCACCTACATGTTTTGCTATGTAGCGATAACCATAAGGTGCATTACTCATTACACTGATACGGCCAGTTTTAGCTGCATGAAGTTTTCCTCTGCGATTACGTTCCATAATTTTTGCACGTTCATACTCTGCTACTAATCCTTGAATTCCTAAAAACATGTTAGATTCTGGGTTATCCTCAAATTTATGATTTAAGAAAACAACCTCTGAACCTGCTTTTCTAAACTCTTCGAGTAAGAGCGCTTGGTATGCAGATTTGCGTGATAACCGATCAGGTGAATGAATATATATCTTATCAATCTTACCTTCTGCTACTCTATCACGTAAACTCTCTAAGCCAGGACGTTCTAAATTTGATCCACTATAACCATTATCGACAAACTTATGCTCATCTAATAACTCATGTCCATCACTACCAATGCGACGCTCCAATTCTACAATCTGACTCTCTATCGTATTCTCCTGTGCCTGTTGTCTTGATGAAACTCTTGCATACAAGCTTACCGTTGTCATTTTCTTTCACCTCCTTAGTTCTACATTTTAATAATTGTTCATAAGCATTTGCCAAATATGTACCCGCTAACCTGTGAGGTTCATAACGGCAATAAATAGTTAAATCCCCTTTTTGCATGTTTTTCTTCCTATGAATTTTCTGATAGGTTGGGAGAATTCTTATCACCAGCTAAAAGAAAATGTTTACCATTTTAAACTAAACCAGTGAATACCTTATTCAAGGTAGCTGTCTAGTTCACACAAATTCTCCCTAATAAATATACAAGATTTGAAAAAATTATGTCCAAAAAACCTTTGCTTAAATTATCATATTATGTATGATATGGCTTATTTAATCTGTTATGAATGTTCATCCAAGTTACGAATTTTGGGAGAGTGATTTAGAAGTTCCTGTTAACCTTTTACTAGAACGTTTTCAGGATTCTAGTATACGTCAGTCTTGGTTAGATTCCCTCTCTGGTAAACAACTGAGCATCATTTTTCAGCATTGCTTTAAAAATCATTTAAATGGGCAACTTTTTCAGGACGGAGATTATGACGATAGATCCACTCAGCAAAAACGTAAGATACTTACCAGTTATTCTGACTCTCTTTTTAACTACTATCTCATTAGCTACTTTGATCGTACGAAACTTGAAGCTACAGTTAGTGAAGTAGCAAGATTTGCCCTCACTCAGGAATTAATGAGATCATACCTGATAAAAAATAATACCAAGTATGATAAAAGATCCTTATTGTTTTTACTATTTCACATAAATTGTAAACTTCTAAAATCTGTTTATCACTTTGATAAAGTGCAAAAGAAAGGTTTCGTATCATTTGCTCTACAGAAATCACCAAGACAAATAAATACTTCATTTAAGGAATTTATGTCACGAGAAGCCGTAGAGCAGATACTTAAGGATGATGACCAGTTGCAGGGTTTTTTCCATCATCAAGATCGAATATATATGTTTGTACGTCGAGGAAGTGACATGGATTTACTGCTTAATTCAAACAAAGTTGTTCATGGTCATAAACCTGAAAATACTAATAAAGCTGTGGAAATAGCAAATAGCATTGTAAGTTGCTATTTCGACTGCGAATGTACTTTTGTAAATATACAAGATAAGAACTTTCCACTACAAGTGCACAAATTTCTTCAAGCATGTATAGAGGGTTCTGACCCTAATGTTTGTATATTTGAGTTAAATTTTAAGTCAGATTATTTTAAAAATAGTAATACATATCTTACTTTGAGTGTAAAGCCGTATGATCCTATTGCACCAGAGTTACATATTTTAAAGCCAGCTATTGGCAACATACTACAATCTATTCAATCAGCTAAAGTAATGTTCCAAAACAAAAAGGTAACGTTTTCTTTCAAAATAAGTGGGGAAGTTTATTATTCAGAGCATCCACTCAATAAAAAGGAAAGAGAGGAGCTAAAGAAACATATGGAACAATCTTATGGTCTTAAAATCCTTTCACGAGCAAATTGCTGATCTTTTAAGTTCAAATAGTTCCTGGATTAATCCAAGCCAAAATCATATTAAAGCAGCAAGATACTTATTCGATCTTGGATTGATAAAAATGCAAGAAAGGTATTATATTGTTTGCTCTCGTGAAGAGGATTATCTTGATTGGCCAAATGTAGTTGATCCAAATTGTAGCAATGAGATTTTCATTGATCCAGACTTTGATGAAGCATGTGATGACGCTATTTGTGAAAACTGTTCTCGTTATATTCTGCCTAATACTTATCAAAAACAGAGATTTCATCTCTTATCCATATACTTAAATACAGAAAAGATCATAGACTGGCTTGAAACAAAGTTGAATGATTCAAGACTTATGTGGGAAAAAGTGGAACAAGGAGTGTATTATATTTGTAATCAAGGTCGTATTGTAAATCTAATAATCCTTGATTTTTGTACTGATGCAATATTTTTAACCATAGATAAACTTAGAGTCCATCCGACAGTTCTCATCACCCTAAAAAAAGATATACCAAATCTATTACTGAATCTATATGTAGTGCCAATGGTGAAACTGTTTTGTCAGCTTAAGACTGTAACTGAGATATTTCAAGAAGCAGCTAAAAAGGGAGTACCAAAGGTAGTAGAAAATACTTCTTTGCAAGTTTTACCAGCTTCATATATTTCGCTTAAACGTGTTGAACCAATTATATCAACAAAGCTTTTGGAGTTACAAGTAGTTAAAGGTATGGTATATGTTAATAGTATTGAAGTTATAAATAAAAAAGCTGTATCATGTCTTAATATTTTTCGAATATTGTTCAAGCAATTTTTACATGACTGCGAGAAAGAGCTGCCACCTGAAAAACATACACTTCTCAATATTAACCAGTTAGAAAAACTCTTGGGACTTAGTTTAGAAGCAGATTTAGAACATCAAATCAGAAAACCATTAAACAAGATGCAAAAAACGATCAAAGCTACATTGGCTAAGAAATTAGGATTAAGTATTGAACGCGATGATGTAATACAAACTCTTGGTTGGCAAAGATCATCACATGGTTATCGGATTAACCCTTTTACTTTGACTATAAAAAAATACTAAAAAATTCTCTTACGTAGTACAATTTATACTTATAATATACTATGATATAATCATAGTATATTTATATATATAAGGTAATTTGCCAATCTGCCAACTTGCTGAAACCAGCCTGAGAAGAGCGCTTTTGGCTACTCCTTCTAGTTGGCAACTTTTTGCCATCTTGCCAATCTGACGTTTGTACAAAACTATATAAGATATTGATTTTCTTGTATTTTTACTAAATTCAGATTGGCAGATTGGCAAATTCTTCAGTTTGCCAATCTGCCAATCTAATTTGGTAAGATCACGCATAACCCAAATATCTGGGTTTTCAACAGGCAGAGTTACTCCATTGTTTGACGAGAGATAATAATCTGGTTTTACTAATCTATATTGATTTTCAGCAATCTTCAGCTCCATGTCTCTTACACACAAGTAACCATACTTTGACCTTGTACTTGATCTTACAGCCTTTTTAAAGAATTTTATATAACCTATGGTTGCAAGATGGCTGATTCTTTCACGAATGCTACGTTCACTACCAAGTCCCAACTTTCCTTCAAAGCATTTTGCAAAGCTCGCTGCAGTATACACTTCTCCTTTATATGCTTCATTGGCAATTAATTCTAAAATTATATCATGTCTTCTCAAGCGCTCTAAATCCAGTTTATTATTATAATCATCCCTTACTACCCTTTCTGAATTAAAATTTGTATCATATTGCAAAAACGATCCATTTTGCCAACAAAATGAAATCTTATTTTCTTCTGATGCAGAATAATTAGATTTCATTCGGCAAAGAACACGATCATTACCAGTCTTTTCTGATCTTGACAAATACCATCTAGGCTCTGTGGACAAAATTTTAGAGAAGCCATATGAGAGCTCCAACAAAATTTAGAAATCCCATGTAAACCTCTGCGGTCTTGTCAAATCTGGAAAAAATGCGCCTAAAATTTTTAATTTTACCGAAAAAGCACT
>WNGO01010248.1_pt1 | contig 12254 bp, 9 predicted proteins | sample 5400511 | NCBI WGS metagenome assembly WNGO01 (sample SAMN13153380, study PRJNA577476) | soil metagenome | isolation source: 20 cm soil or saprolite under Garry oak tree replicate 2 | place: USA:California | collected 2016-06-15
AAAATCATAAGTGGCGCTTGTTTGAACTGAATGGCGATTTCAGTGACACGTTTGGGGAGACGTTTCCCTGTGCGCAAGTAAAAGGGAACTCCTGCCCAACGCCAGCTATCAATAAACACCTTCATGGCCACATAGGTTTCTGTAGTCGAGCGAGGTGAGACTCCGGGTTCCTCTTGATAGCCTACGACCTGTTGGCCACCTACCCAACCCGGGCCATACTGTGCGCGGATCATATTTTTGGCGACATCTTGACCAATCAAGGGTTGCAAGGCGTGTAGCACTTTGACCTTTTCATCACGTACAGCATCAGCTTCGAAGGTGATGGGAGGTTCCATGGCAACCAGAGAGAGCAGTTGCATTGCATGGTTCTGCACCATGTCGCGAATGGCCCCTGCTTCTTCGTAATAAGCGCCGCGACCTTCCAGACCTATGTTCTCTGCTACAATGATTTGCACATGGTCAACATACCTCCGGTTCCATACAGGCTCAAAAATACCATTTGCCAGTCGAAACACCAGAATATTCTGCACTGTTTCTTTGCCGAGGTAGTGGTCGATACGATACACTTGTTCCTCTTTAAAGACTTTTGCAACCTGGCGGTTTAGTTCTCGTGCCGAGGCCAGGTCGTGCCCAAAGGGTTTTTCGATGATAATGCGTGTCCAACCCTTGCGATTTTTATTCAAACCAACCACACCGAGATTATGAATGATTTCGGGATACTGGCTGGGAGGAGTCGAAAGATAAAAGATGCGATTGCCGGAGGTGCCACGCTGCTGATCAAGGGTATTCAGCAACGTGCCGAGTTTCTCATAGCCTTTTACATCATTGAAGTCGGATTGCAGGTAACAAATACCCGAAGCAAAACTCTCCCAGATCTGTGGGTTGACCGGCTTTTGACGGCAGTATTGATTGATAGATTCGAGCGCCTGTTCGCGGAACTGATCGTCGCTGTAGGGACGCCGCGCGAATCCTACAACTGAGAAACCTGCGGGTAGCGGGTGTTCCAGTGCAAGATCATAGAGTGCCGGGAGTAGCTTTCTGTGTGTCAAGTCGCCAGTTGCTCCAAAAATGACCATGACACAGGGTTCAGGACCATGCTTAATTCGAAGCCCCTCTCGCAGGGGATTTGGAGCCTCCACTGCACTATGTTGAGGCATTGCTAACCTCCTCGTTTATACAACCGTGAACTTGTTCCAATCAAAGAGCTTTGATTGAAAGTAAGAGAAAGATTTATCTATTATCGTGCGCTTGTTCTTGACTGGATGGTTTGCTTTTTGCTTTCAATGCCTTTAAAAAGTTCATGGAAGGAGTCAGCAAATTTTTGCACACCTTCATCCTGTAACTGTTTCGTTACCTGGTCGTAGTGAATGCCAACTTTCTCAAGTTCCTCGAGTTCATCCTTTGCTTGCTGGATGTTGTCCTCGACACTTCGCCGTACTTTGCCATGATCAAGGAAGTTCTCGATTGTCTCGAGTGGCATCGTATCAACAGTGTCAGGCCCAATCAACTCCTCGGCGTAGAGTACATCGCGATACGCCGGATTTTTTGTGCTGGTGCTGGCCCATAGTGGTCGTTGTACATGCGCGCCACTGTGTTTGAGCGTTTCGAAACGAGGCGCTTGAAAAATGTGTTTGAAATCCTGATAGACAAGACGGGCATTCGCGATAGCTGCCTTGCCTTTGAGAGACTTTAGCTTCTGCTGTTCAGCGCTGTCGCTGGAGACTTTAATTTTGTCTTCCAGTAGCTGATCCACTAAAGTATCTACACGGCTGACGAAGAAACTGGCAACTGAAGCAATATGGCTGATTTCTTTTCCCTCCGCGTTGCGGTCTTCCAGGGCACTAATAAAGGCATCAGCTACTTTGCGGTAATCATCAATTGAGAAAATGAGGGTGATGTTGATGTTGATGCCTTCAGTTAGTGTCTGACGAACAGCAGGAAGGCCTTCAGGTGTGGCAGGGATCTTGATCATCAAATTAGGGCGATCTACCATTTTCCAGAAGCGACGAGCCTCAACAAGAGTGGCTTCGGTATCGTGTGCCAGGTCAGGTGAGACTTCGAGACTTACAAAACCATCCTGGCGGTTCGCTCTCTCATAGATTGGAAGAAGCATATCGGCTACGGTGCGAATGTCTCGAATGGCAAGGGATTCGTAGATCTCGCTTGTGCTTTTCCCTTCTCGTATGAGTTGTGTGATTTGCTCATCGTACGCAACACCGTGACTGATCGACTTTTGAAAGATGGTGGGATTCGATGTGACTCCTACTATGCCATCCTCATCCACCAGGCGTTTGAAGAGTCCATTGTCCAATTGTTCGCGGTCGACGGTGTCATACCAGACACTTTGCCCTTGTGCCTTGAGTTGAAGTAAAGGATTTGTCATCGGTTATCTCCTTTGCGGCGATATGTATATCAGTTACTCATGGTCGATGTTTTGGAATGGTATAAGAACCGGCATAAAACGTTACACCGAATATGACGTTCGTAGGTTTTGTAGGTTGCTCGTACAGGTATCCTTTCCTAGGAAACAAAGCCACTTCTTCATTTTTTCGAGAAGGAGAGGCAGGAACTCCTACATCCAAATATGGAGAAAGACTCGTCTCTACAGTAAAGAATGACGCAACCTTTATTATAGTATATCACGCAGAAAGCCAATGAAGCGTAGCATGTATCGAAAGTGACTACTCGAAGATCAGCGCCACTGAAATGTCTTTATATCTAAAGAGCAAAAACTCGTCTGCTTCGGAAGATTGAGCTGATGGCGAGGATAGTACCACCGAGTAGGTAAATTAGAGGCAGCGCGTATGCAACAAATTATCAACGGCAATGTACAAATCTACGGTTGCAATACCGAAAAGTGCGGTGCTCCGAGCTGTGAAAAAAGCTGCTGTGAGGAAATACTACAGCCTTTGATCGTCCCGTTGGTCTTCTCCGTGCAGTCATAGGAGAAAGACCCTTAGCCTATTGCTTTCTGTTGCAACTCATACAATTTACCAATTGCTTCAATCGGAGTCAGTTCATCAATAGCAAGTTGCTTGATTTCTTCAATTAATGGGTTTTGCTCGGCAGCGAAAAGCGTCATCTGCATAACAGTTGGTGTCGCTATTTCCTGCATGGCCTTGCGACGTGCCTTCGCGTCACCTTTTTGCTCTAACTCAGCTAAAATCTCCTCGGCGCGGTGTATGACCGGGCGCGGAATACCGGCTAGTTGCGCCACATGCACACCGTAGCTTTTGTCAGCTCCCCCTGGCACAATCTTATGCAGAAAAACCACGTGCCCCTCTTCTTCTGACACGGCTACGTTCATGCATTGGATACGCGGCAACATTCTGGCTGCTTCAACGAGCTCATGGTAATGGGTTGCGAACAGTGTGCGAGCTCCACACCGACGGTTGTTGTGCAAGTACTCAACAACCGCGCGAGCTATCGCTAATCCATCATAGGTACTCGTGCCACGCCCGATCTCGTCGAGTATGATCAGGCTGCGTGGCGTTGCATGATGCAGGATAGTAGCGGTCTCAACCATCTCTACCATGAAGGTGCTCTGGCCAGTTGCCAGGTCATCCTGGGCGCCTATACGTGTGAATATACGGTCCACCATTCCGATAGTGGCTGTTTCGGCTGGAACATAGCTACCGATCTGAGCCATCAATACAATCAACGCAACCTGGCGCAGATACGTTGATTTGCCCGCCATGTTAGGTCCAGTGATAATGAGTATCTGTGCATCCGAGATGGAAATCTGGGTATCGTTGGGAATAAAAGGAGTTTCTGCCTGCGACTGCTCGATCACGGGATGACGACCAGCCACAATGTGTATGCTATCTCCATTGTCGAGCCGTGGACGACAATAGTTGTGCTGCGCTGCTACTCCGGTCAGGCTTAAATAGACATCAATCTCGGCAAGAGCATGCGCAGTGTTCAGGATACGTTCAGCAGCATGTACAGCGATCTCTGCGCGCACCTGAGCGAAGAGTTCACTTTCGAGTTTGCCTATCCGGTCCTGCGCATTTAGGATAAGCGCCTCGTACTCTTTGAGATCGGGAGTGATAAAGCGTTCACCTGTAGATAGCGTCTGCTTACGCACATAGTCAGAAGGCACGCGACTTAGTTGCGAGTTCGTAACCTCGATAAAGTATCCAAATACCTTGGTATAACCAACTTTGAGGGAAGAAATGCCTGTTCGTTTGCGCTCGCGTTGTTCCATCTCAGTGATCCACTTTTGGCCGTTTTGTGAGGCTTCCTTTATCTGATCAAGCTCAGCGCTGTAGCCAGCACGAATGACCCCCCCTTCAGATGCGCTCAATGGTGGCTGATTTACAAGTGCAGACTCAATCAACAGTATCACGTCACCGTTATCTGCGAGTCGCTGTACCAGGCGACTTACTGAAGGCAGAGACGTCTCGGCATCTGCTGGTAAACTTGCTCGTACCTCTGCGGCTGCACGTAAACCAGTCGCCAACCCTACCAGGTCACGCGGTGTAGCTATACGTTGGCGTATCCGGTTAATCAGCCGTTCAATATCTCCGGCTTTCTTCAACGCCTCCGCCAGTCTGGCTTGAGTCAATGTATCGGTAAGGAGTTCACTGATGACCTCCTGGCGAGCTTGTAAAGCATCGAGATCAAGGAGCGGTTCTCCAACCCAACGGCGCAGCAATCGCCCACCCATAGGGCTGCGAGTTTTATCAAGTATCCATAGTAGCGATCCTTTTGATGAACCACTGCGCCCGCTTTCAAAAAGCTCCAGGTTGCGCCGTGTATGCGCATCCAGGGTCATAAACTCGGCGACTGAATAGGTTTCAAGCGAGGTCAATTGGCGCAATAGGCCTTTTTGCGTTTCTTGCAAATATGCCAGTACCGCTCCTGCTGCTCTAATTGCTAGCGGCAGGTGCGCGCAGCCAAAACCTTCTAGCGAAGCTACCTCAAAATGTGACAGCAATCGATGGCTCGCATCTTCCTCAATAAAATAGCGTGCGTCATAAGGTGTCACATGTCCAGCAATGCCGGTTAGGAGCCTGGCAAGCGGAGCTATATCATCCTCATCTTCGTCAGATAGGGAAGGTGTTTGTGAATCACCAAAGGTTGCATGCGTAATGGCCATGGTTGCATCTATATCGGCCTGAGGATTACCATTATTGCCAACCCGGGTTACTGGCTTCTCATTCATTACTGCTGCAAGCCAGCGCCGTTTACGTGATGCCGCTCCCTGAGAACTATAATAGGCTTCAACAATTACTTCGGCGGGACCGACGCGCGCTATTTCTTGTTGCAGGGCTACTTCAGGCTCGTTTGTGCTGAATTGGGTCACTGCAAACTCACCTGTAGTAATGTCAACATATGCAATGCCTACAGCATTACGTCCAACAACAACGCCCGCGAGGAAATTGTTGCGTTTTGCTGCCAGCATGGTTGGATCAATCACAGTGCCAGGTGTAACAATGCGCAGAACTTCGCGGTCTACAAGGCCTTTTGAAAGCGCCGGATCGCTCGTCTGTTCGCAGACAGCTACCCGATACCCTTTACTCACCAGTCGCGCGATGTAGCCATCAGCAGCGTGATGAGGCACACCGGCCATAGGCGACTTTTCTCCACGCCCGAAATCACGTCGTGTCAGGGCAATTTCGAGTTCGCGAGCCACGATTTCCGCATCCTCGTCGAACATTTCATAGAAATCACCCATGCGGAAAAAGAGGAGAGCGTCAGGATGCTGGCGTTTAATCTGCAGGTATTGTGTACGTACCGGACTATGGACGGGATGTTCTTTCAGGTAGTCTTCGAATAACACAGTGTGTACCTCTACGGGCTTTACCTTCGTTTAGTGGGGAAAATGACAACCGTTTAAGAGGGTCGCTTGTGGTGGCATGATCCCTACAAATCCAAATCCAGTATAAGACTATTACAGTTTGTAGTCAATTTGTGCTGACCCTTTATACAGGGCTTCTCAAAAGTTGTTGCCTCACCTGACTCGGCTCGCAAGCGAGCCTTTTTCTTGGGATTGTGGAAGATTTTAGCTCGCCTGCGGCGAGCTAAAATCTTCCACAATCCCCAACGAGCGCGCCGCAGGCGCGTAGAAAATCACCCTACAGCCACTACCTTTTGTATACTGAAAGAGTTCTGAAATGAGGAAATACGGACTCATCAGCATGTTTCTCATCAATGAGAGTATAGCAATTAACTTCCCCAGATTTTGCCAAAAAAACGCGTCATAAAGTTGGGCCGTTTAGGTGACACATGTGCAAGAGTTGATTTGGCAGGTGTAGTATGTTCAAGAGTCGGAGTAACTTCTACTGCAGCGCGAGTATCTTCAGACGAGGGAACAGATTCTTCGAGATCGGCAACAGTAATCGATGGTCGTTTCATTGTTATTGCTTGCATGAGCGCTTCATCTTCGTCATTGCTGATCTTTTGTAAAAATAATTCTTCAGTGGCTTCTACCAGTTCCTCTTCCTTCATGTCTTGTATTGTAGCAGAGGTAGTAGCTGTTGAAGGTGGCGATGTAGCGTTGCCATCTAATACCGAATCAATCCAATCGTAAGCTCCTTCTAATGCGTGTTGGCACCACTGCGTATAGTCATCGCTGATAAAGTCATCTAATTGCTCAAAGTAATCAAGTCGTTGCATGGTACGGTCCAACCACGATTCACCCCGTTCTAACATGCGATCAAGCAGGTCAACATCGCTCACGCCGTTTGATTGCAGCCGTGCCAGTGTCGCGAGTTCAATGGCAGTTGGTTGCACTTCTTGCATACGTTCAGTATTTACAATAATTTGCTTGCGCAAGTCATCAAGACGGATTTGTAGGGCCTCAATCTGATGTTGCAGGTTCCAGTATTGATAGCCGATATAGAACTCTTCAACGTCCTGCTGCTTTAATTGTGCAAAAATTGCACCGATATTACCGGCAATATGTTGAGGAGATGTATTACTCACCTGAACCCTCCTCCTTGTTCTCTGTTGATTTGAGCGCTGTGGAGGGCTGTCGTCCCCAACGCTCTATCCAACGCTGTACAAGGCGGTTTGTGCGTATACTATTGTGATCAATAGGTCGGCCTGCCTGCTCGTCTTTAGAAGAAACAGTAATATTGCGCAACCACCATGGTAGTTCAAGTTGAGGATCGGTCTGCTCGTGCTCATCAAAGAAAGCAATCATATCTTCAGGCAATAGTTCTATCTCAGGGCGGTTGAAAAATGAGGGCGACTGATTGTCAACGAGAAAGGGTTCCTTGATTTCGTATAGTTCGAAATTTGGTAGTCCTCCCCAGCTTAAGAGAGCGGGAGAAAGCGATTCGCCAGACTCATTAGAGTCAGACTCTAACGAGTTGTTTATTTCAAGCGTGTACCTTGCATTACTATGGGGAGGGACAGGTTGAGAAGACAAATGAGCAACAAGCGTCTGTATAATTGGATTATCAGTGACAGATGCTACCTCATGCTGTTGTCCCAATCGGACTAAACATTCCTGGAGTTCAGCTAATTCCGCCTCGAGAGCCTCTACTTGAGTACCCAGACGCTTATTAATTTCTTGATACTGTAACCATCGCTGGTACTGACCCATCTTATACAATCCTGGTCTACGGTGAATGCTCAAAAATGTATAGCTATTATTGTAAGGAGAAGTATAACATGTGGGACACGAAGAGACAAGCAGACATACGTTGATACAGCACTTTATGCAAGCCCTTCGCGCTCCATGGCTGTGTTGTACGAGATGCGTAGCAGGATACCGATGATAATGAAGTTTGCTATGATCGAGCTACCTCCGTAGCTCAGGAATGGCAGCGGAATGCCGGTTAATGGCAGGAACTTCATATTCCCGGCGATGATAATGAACGTTTGAATTGCAAAGATCGATGTCAATCCGGCAGCCAGTAACTGATTAAATTCATCACTTGCCTCGATTGCAATGCGGAAGCCACGATAGATGATCAACAGGTAGATGCCAATGATCGCAAATAATCCAGCCAGTCCAAATTCCTCGCCTAATGCTGTGAAGACCATATCAGACTGCGCAACTGGCACAAAAGCACCAGTATGTCCAAGACCAAAACCCGCTCCGAGTATTCCGCCGTTCGCAAGAGCTATCAGGCCCTGAACGACCTGAAGCGCTCCATTACGTGCGAAATCTTGCGTTGACTGTGACCAGTATTGCCAGTTCACAACATCAACTGTAAGTACCGCGAAACGCGCTTGTACATAACCGAACAGTTTGAAACCAATAAAGCCCAGTGCCGCAAATAACAACAAACCGCTGATTACATAGGAAAGTTTCCCGCTGCCAAGGTACATCATACTCAGGAAAATACCATAAATCAGTAGTGCCAGGCCGAGTTCGCGTATTACCAGGAACAGCAAGAGTGAGATAGCTAGCATCAACAGAATCGGTCCTAGCGTCCGTAAAGGAGGCAAGCGTATAGGACCTATACGTAAATTGCCCTCGGTCAATATATCTCTGTTCTCACTCAGATACGCGGCAAAGAATACCACTATGAAAATCTTCAACAGTTCTGAAGGTTGCAGGTTGAGTGGCCCAAAGTTCAATTGGTCATGCGTCGGGCTGTTCAAGTTCTTCACGCGCAATGCGTTGACAATCGTTAATGCTACCAGGAAGATTCCAAGCAATGCCCATGTATATTTGTAACGTTTTAGCCAGTTCATATTACGCAAACCAAATACAGTTGCCATACATAGTATTAAGCCCAGTATTACCCACACCAACTGGCGTGTACCCAATAATGAATCTCCTACATCTGGTCCAAGCCGCAATGCCATCAATACGCCAATACCACTCATGAGACCAACGAGAGGTAAAAGCAACTGATCAGCTTTGGGGAAAAAAATGCTGAGCAGCAGGTTTACTAAGACGAGAGCAGCGATCAGACCAAATACCGGTACCGGTACGAGATCGCGAATTGATGGCAGGATTGCTGTGCTGATTGGAATGGACTGCTGGCTATTCGTTGTGATTTGTGTTTGGAAAAATTGAGCGATAGCTAACTGGACCATTTCAAGCACGAGAATCACAAAAGGAATGATGAGTAATCCCAATTCCTTCCATCGATAGCGCCGGAAAATTCCAGCGTTCATATTTGCTTTCATGTGGCTTCTCTCTATATCAAATGAAGGGGCGCAATAATGCTGATGAACACAATAACCCAGACACCCGTAGGTGCCGATTTATCGGCCCTCCATGGCCCTTCACACTATTGTTAATCCACATAATCTGGCCCCTACTGGGCTAACTTGAATCGAATAAAACCAACTTGAATGATATCGCCAAATCTCGCTGCCAGTGCCTCGCGTGCAGGTTGATTATTTACATATGTTCCATTCGTGCTGCCTGCATCCTGTACATACCATAAGCCATTGCGGAACCAGAGCCTTGTATGTTCACCCGAGATAAAAGTATCCACCAGTTGAATGGAATTTGTTGGTCCTCTACCAATCGTGGTCTGTGGGCTGAGGTCAAAGCGCGTCCCAGGCAGAATGTTACTCGGTCCACTATCAACCACAATCAGGTGTCCGACTACAGGTGGCGCTTTATTGTCAATATTTTCGCTTGCTGCTGCTGTCTTACGCAAATCGCGTGTGATGGCGATAACCACCTGCATTAAAAAGAGGTAAAGTAAGACGATGAATAACAATCGCAAGATGAATAAGAAGACATCCAATGTCATAATTCGCAGCCCTTACCTTCTCTCGAAGTAAAAGTCATAACTGCCAATAGTGAAGCGGTCACCGCTGCGTAGGGTATGTTGGCGTAAATGTGGCGTACCGTTGATGGTAATTCCATTCGTGCTACCAAGATCAAAAATGATAAACTGGCCATTGGACTGGTATTTTATTTGAGCGTGGTAACGTGAAACTCGCTTATCTTCAACAATGATATCATTGGTGAGTTGCCGCCCAATATTGACAACGGGTTTTTCTATACGATAAACCTTTTGTTGCATCTGTGGTAAACGAATAGTCAGCCATGCCTGTGGCAGAGGTGATAGAGACACTCCTTGTGAATAGCCTCCAGGAAGTATTGATGATGAACTGGAATTGCTTGGTGAACTGCCAGGTTGAATGGGTGTGTCAGGCAAGCCTGGTAATTGTTGTCCCGCAGGCAATTGTGCACGTAGTAATGCTAACTGTTCGGCGCTCAGTGCCTGTGTTGCCATTGGCCCAGCTTCCGTACTTGTCCCATCGCTGGCAATAGCATGCTGACGATCTTGCATATGAGCTTCAATGCGAACCGCGCCTGGACGCAACTCGCTGCTGGGATGCAGGCGTAATACGGGCATTACCCTTAATGTGTAGTGTCGATGGCGTGCCACCTGGATCAGGTGATCCTGCCAGCCTTTTTGCAACGTAGCTTCTACTGGAAGCAAATGCTGGTGATCTTTATAACTTAGATAGATGTCATAGACATCGGGAGCCAAACGTCGCCCTTCACCTTGTAAAAGTACGCTATCCTCCATAGTTCGTTCCAGTTTACGAGCTATCTCGGCTGGCTGTAACTTTGATGGAAAGAGGAACGCAAAGGGACTTTCAACTATACGCTGCATGAATGATTCAACTTTTGAAATGGGATTCTGGCGAGCCTTCACCTTGCTCACGCTTCCTTTTGTAAAATCTGACGTGCTTGCCGTATGTCAGAAGCAATCTGAGTCTTCAAAGCATCTATACCTGCAAAGCGTTGCTCATCACGCAGGCGTGTGATGAAATCTATGGTAATCCGCTGATCATAGAGATCGAGATCAACATCGAGTACATGCGCTTCTACGATTCTTTTGTGCCCCCCAAAAGTGGGGCGCACCCCGATATTCACTACACTGTTATAGACGGGATTATCATGCCTCTCGTCACGTTGTAATACGTTACCAAGATGTACATGTGCTGCGTATACGCCATCGGCAGGCAGCAATTTGTGTGACTCAGGCAGAAGGTTGGCTGTCGGGAATCCCAAAAGTCTCCCGCGTTGATCGCCTTTTATGACAATGCTACTGACAATCACCGGATGTCCTAGTAATGCGTTTGCTTCCTCGATTTGTCCATCACTCACTAAAGTGCGAATACGTGTACTGCTGATTCGAGCCTGCTCTGCCGTCTCCAATTGAATAGGTAGCACCTCTATAGCATGTTCCTGCCCATACTCTTGCAGGAAAGTAATATTTCCCATCCTATTATGACCAAGGCTGAAGTCTACTCCTACAACCATCCCTCGTAAAAGAAAACGTTCCCGTAAACTCTCGAGGAAGTCATTGGCGCTCATTTTTGTGACCTGAGATGTAAAACTGATAACGATATTGTCGGGAATATGACCATATGTAGCTGTGAGTGACAGCTTCTCTTCCAGCGTCGTCAAACATTGCAGGTTGATGTCAGGACGTACAACCAACAATGTATGTGGATCGAACGTGACTAAGACTGGCTTAGCATCTATTGTTTGCGCCATGGTACGCAATTCTTGCATCAGGCGCAGGTGTCCTTTATGTATCCCGTCGAAATTGCCAATAGTGATTGCTATGGGGTCATTTTTCGTTAAAGTTGTTGTGTAATCCATGTTGAGCTTGATTTGTTACCTTGCTTTTCTTTGGATAATAGTACCACAGCCGCCAATTACAGGCAACAGGGTTAGTCGGAAGCGAAAACTTTCTTGGGTTGCCATGCCTGTTGCTCTTCGTTCCATTCGGCTATAGCTATAAAAGCCCCATTCGTGTCGTAAACACGCGCAAGGCCAGAGTTATTTGCTACCGGATTGTTGAAAATATTGCCGTGCTTTATGCGCTCGGCGGTTTCGACATCGAGCTTCATTGCGGGGTATTGTTCAAGCGCTTTGTCTAGTGGGAAAGAATAGTGTTGTATAGAATTTGTTTCGACCGCATCAGCGAATTGTTCAAGCGTGATGCTGTCTGAGAGTGTGAATGGGCCACTGCGTGTTCTGACAAGGGCTTCCAGGTATGCACAGCAACCAAGCTGCATACCAAGATCATGAGCTAGAGAGCGAATATAGGTCCCCTTACTGCATTCTATGGCAAGTGTCAGTCGAGGGGGAATCCATTCAAGTATTTCCAGCAAATGGATGACGATGGGTCGTGGCTCTAGTACGATTACTTCTCCCGCTCGTGCTCTTTTATAAGCAGGTTGCCCCTGGATTTTGATAGCAGAGTAAAGTGGTGGATACTGCATCTGAGGACCTCGAAATTGTTCGAGCATCTCCTGGATCATATTCAGAGTAAGATCAGCAGTGCTCGCTGTAGCAGTGATAG
>WNGO01002269.1_pt1 | contig 12248 bp, 14 predicted proteins | sample 5400511 | NCBI WGS metagenome assembly WNGO01 (sample SAMN13153380, study PRJNA577476) | soil metagenome | isolation source: 20 cm soil or saprolite under Garry oak tree replicate 2 | place: USA:California | collected 2016-06-15
GAGAAGCGCACGTTCCCGTGCCCCGTCATGAAGAGGTAGGGAACGTCCCACAGCTCGGGGCCGGTGAGCGTTACGACGCGCTCGCGCTCGGCGACGGGGAGTGCGGTGCGCTGGCGCAGCGCCGCGAGGAGGTTCGGCAGGGCGGAGGGGCCGGCGTACCAATCCCCCCCACCGTCGTAATGCAACCTTCCGATTGTGAGGGAGGCCCCGGCGCGGCGGGATGCGGGATGCGGGATGGGGGATGCGACGTGCGGGCCGGCATTCACGCATCGCGCATCCCGCATCTCGCATCCCGGCGGTCCACCGGCGAGCGGCAGCCAGACTAGGCACAGCGCGATCGTCAAGCGGTTCATAGTTCGTTGACGAGCCGATACGCCGTGTTTCGCGTGATCCCCGTCTCCACCGCGAGCTGCTCGGCCACGTCGCGGCGCGTCATCCCCTGCGCCAGCAACACGCGAGCGCGCGCCGCGGGGTCTGGAGCCGGGGCACGCTCCTCCCGGGCCGGCTTGCCCGTGCCCGCCACCATCACCGTCACCTCGCCGCGAGCGGGCGCCTCGGCGTAGTAACCCGCCAGCTCGGCCAGGGTCCCGGTGCGTGTCTCTTCGAACAGTTTGGTCAGCTCGCGCGCCACCGCGGCGGGTCGCTCCGCACCGCACGCCGCCGCGAGATCCTCGAGCAGCTCCGCCACGCGGGGCGGCGCCTCGAACAGCACCACGGTCCACTCGCTCTTCGCCACCACCTCGAGCAAGCGCCGCCGGTCCGCGCCCTTGCGGGGGACGAAGCCCAGGAACAGGTAGCGATCGGCGCCGAGTCCCGACACCGACAGCGCCGCCGCGACGGCGGTGGGCCCCGGCACGGTGACCACGGGGATGTCGCGCTCGCGGGCGGCGGCGACGAGCACCGCGCCGGGATCGCTCACCGTCGGCGTCCCCGCGTCCGTCACGAGCGCCACGTCCTTGCCGCTCGCCAACAGATGCAGGATCCGGCGCAGGGCGGCGTCGCTCGAGTGCGCGTGGAAGCTGATGAGCTCGGCGCGCGAGCCGACGTGGGCGAGCAGCGGTTTGGTGTGGCGCGTGTCCTCGGCCGCGACGGCCGCCGCCCGCGTCAGCGTGGCGGCCGCGCGTGGGGAGAGGTCCTCGAGGTTGCCGAGCGGCGTCGCCACGACGTACAGGGTGCCGGCCATCTCACCACGACACCGGCCACGGCAGGCGACCGTAGTAGCCCGCCGATTGCAGGACGTAGCGGTGCTCCCGCGTGGCCTCGCGCAGGATCTTGGGCGCCGTCCCGGGCATCATCACCTCGACCCCCTCGAGCAGCTGGAGCGACCAATCCGTGAGCGCATTGGCGAGCTCCTCCGGCTGCACTACGGAGTCCGGCGTATCGGTGCCGCGCGGCGCCGAGAGGATCGTGATCGCCTTGTGCGCATCGGCGACGCCCGTGCTCACCCGCTGGGCGCGGCGCTTCGCCTCGCCGGGAAATTCCTTTTCCACCTCGTCGACGATGCGCCAGTACAGCTCGCGGTAGGTGTTGATGAGCGCATTCGGCGCCTGCTGCGGCAGGTCGGCCACGTAGGGAAATACCGTCGCGGTGAGAACGGGCGTCTGCCCGCCGGCGGCGCCGTGGAACTGCGATTCGAGAAACTTCGGAATGGCCATCACGTCTGGCTTGTCGCAGAAGTAGCCGCTGTGGTAGCGTCCGGCGTCGAACCGCACGTACGACACGCGCGCGTTCGACATCAGCTCCAGGATGCCGCTGGTTTTGTCGCGCGCGAACCCCGCGAAGAACGCGCCCGGCTGCGACGGGTCCACGGTGCGCATCTCGACCGGGACCGCGCACGACTGATACATCCAGGCGAGCTGCTCCATCGGCGCGGCCGAGTAGGCGAGCTCCCCCCGCTCCACTTCGGCCCGCATCCGCTTCAGCGCCTCCGTGGGGGTGATGACCTGTCGGCCGGCGGTGTGGAGCGACGCGGCGTTCACGGCCTCGCCCTTGCGGAAGAACAGCAGCAGGCATTCATCGGGCAGGTACGCGGAGATGTAGCCGTCGACGCGGCCGTCCCGGTCGCGCTTGCCGAAGGCGAGGAGGTTGTCGAGGTGCACGAACGCGAGCCGGGTGCGATGAACCAGCCGGTCCACCTGCGGAAACGTCAAGTCCGCGAGGCGAACCGGCGAATTCATCAGGCGAGCGGTGCTCGCGCGCATGGTCCTCCGGGGAGGATGCTACGACAAATGCTGCTGGATCTTTTGCTCGAAGACCGGCTTCGGGTACGCACCCACCAGCGTATCCACGTGCCGCCCGTCCTTGAAGAATAGAATACTCGGTATCGAGCGAACGTTGAAGCGCATCGCCGTCTTTTGGTTGGCGTCCACGTCCACCTTGGTCACCTTCAGCTTGCCCTGATACTCCCCTGCCAGCTGGTCCAGAATCGGCGCCACCATGTGACACGGCCCGCACCACGTTGCCCAGAAGTCCACGATCGTGAGCCCCCGGTGCTGCTCGACCTCCAGCCCGAAGGTGGCGTCCGTGACGGCCGTGAGATTCTCCGCTGCCATGACCTCTCCACTCCTTCTCGTGCAATCGTTATGTTGACGGGCGTCATGAGCGAGTCAACCACCCGCGTCGCCCACATCGGCATCGCCGTTCCGTCCATCGACGCCGCCCTGGCTTTCTACCGGGACGTCCTCGGGCTCGAGCCGGGGCGCCCCGAGACGGCCGACGGCGCGACGATCGTCGGCGTGTCGCTGGGCGACGTTCAGGTCGAGCTCCTCGAGCCGCGCGACCCCACGGGCCCGGTAGCGAAGTTTCTCGCCAAGCGCGGGCCCGGCATTCATCACGTGTGTTACCGCGTACCGAACCTCGACCGCGCGCTCGAGCGCTGTCGGGCGGCGGGGTACCGTTTGATCGACGACGTGCCGCGACGGGGCGCCGGAGGCCGCCGCATCGCCTTCCTGCACCCGAAGACGACGGCCGGTATTTTGCTGGAGCTGACAGAGTAGCTAACGCGCCACCGGGTTGGAACGTTCCCCGGGCTCATTGCCGGCACGTCAACCCCGGCGTGGGAATGCTCCCCAGGTGCACGTCGTTCACCACCCAGCCGCCGCTCTTGGTGCGCACGAGATCCATCGGGAACACCACGGTGCATCCTCCCTGCCGCTGCAGCTCGACCCGGAACGTTTTCACGTTGTCGTGCCCCGACACGGGCAGCGGCCCTTCGATCACACGATAGCCCACGTGGTCCACGTACTTCTGGACGACCGAGAGCCGTTCCCGCAGCTCGTCGGATTTCATCCAGTTCGTCGCGGGTCCGCGCTCCGAGCCCCACAACGCGCCCATGCGTCCGAGGTTGTTGTCCTTGACCGCCGCCATGAACTGCGCGAGCGTCTCCTGAGGTGACTGCGGTGCGAGCTTCCCCGGGCCGGCTCCCCCGCCGCACGCGAGCGAGCCCAGCGCGACGAGCACGGTCAGTCGTGGTCTCACGGACGATACCTCGAGTGTGGGCGGAGTGAACCGAAGGTAAGACGGCATGCGGCTCTACGTCAACATTGATCACGTCGCGACGGTGCGTGAGGCGCGCCGTACCGACGAGCCCGATCCCGTGCGCGCCGCGGCGGCGGCCGAGCAGGGCGGCGCCGATGGCATCACCGTGCACCTGCGTGAAGACCGCCGCCACATCCAGGACGCCGACGTCCGCGCGCTCCGCGCCGCCGTGCACACGGTCCTCAATCTCGAGCTCGGCGCGGCGCCCGAGATCGTGCGGATCGCCGGCCGCCTGAAGCCGTTTCAGGCGACGCTCGTCCCCGAGCGACGCCAGGAGATCACGACCGAAGGCGGCCTCGCGCTCGACGGCGCGAGCCGCAAGATCCGCACGGCCATCGAACGTCTCACCGCCGCCGGCATCCGCGTCAGTCTCTTCATCGACCCCGACCCTGGAACCATCGATCGCGCCGCCGCGCTCCGCGTTCCCGCGGTCGAGCTGCACACCGGCCGCTACGCCCGCTCCTGGCGGAAGAGCGACGCCGCACTCCGCGGCCTGGCACGCGCGGCGGCCCACGCGCGCGCGCGCGGCCTCGCGGTGCACGCCGGACACGGGTTGACCTACGACAACGTCCAGCCCGTCGCCGCCATCCGGGACATCGAGGAGCTCAACATCGGGCATGCGATCGTCAGCAACGCGATCTTCCTGGGCATGGAGGAGGCGGTGCGCCGCATGCGGCAGTTGGTCGATGAGGCCAGGAAAGCTTAGCTTGGTAGCCCTATGACCGAGTCCTCGAAGCCCCTCGGGATGTCCGACTTCTTCGCCCTCGAGGCGGGGGAGTATCTCGAGCGGCTCGACGGCCTGCTGGCCAAGGGTGGCAGCCCCAGCGCCGACGAGATCGTGCGGCTCGCGCGGGCGCTGCGCGGCAGCGCCCTCATGGCGAACCAGCACGCGATCGCGCGCACCGCCGCCGGGCTGGAAGCCGTGGCGCGCGCGGTGCGCGAGGGACGGCGCGCCTGGGATCCGCAAACCCAGCAGCTCGCCCTCCGCGCCGTGGACGACCTGAAAATCTTCGTGCGCCGGGCGGGCAGCTGGACCGATGCCGACACCGCGAAGGCCGAGGCGCTGGCCCAGCAGCTCGAGCAGCTCGCCGGCCGGCCGTCGGCGCAGATCCGCGCGGTGGAAGCCTTGGGGCTCGATGCGGGGGCGCGGGCGTTCGTGGCGCGCGAGGGCGCGGCGATCGCGGGCGCGCTGGAGCGCGCCGCGCAAGCGCTGCGGGCCAACCCGCTGGCGCACGACCCGCTCCAGCACGTCATGCGCGCGCTCCAGCCGCTGCGCGGCCTCGCCGCCCTCACCGACCTGCCGCCGCTCCCCGACCTGCTCGAGGGAATCGAGCGCGCCATCGGCGAGCTGTCACGCTCGGGACTCGAGCCCCCGGCCAACGTGGGCGACCTGTTCCAGATCGCCGCGAGCGCGATCGCGCGCGCCGCCCGCGAAGTCGCCGAGCGCGGCCGACCCGACCCGGAAGGGACGGACTTCCGGCAGTTCGCCGGGGTGCTGGTGAAGTTCATGGAAAGCGAGCCGGACGTCGTCTCGATTGGCTCGCTCTACTTCAGCGACTCGGGCCCCCACATCGTGTCACGCGGCGTTCCCGCGGCGCGCCCGTCCACGCTCGGCAAGCTGGAGCTGGTGAGCCACGGCGAGCACCTGCGTCAAGCCGCGGACTCGCTCGAGCGCGCCCCCTCCGCGACGCAGCGGGAGCTGCGCGCCCATACGCTCGGCACCACCTTCCGCGCGCTCGCGGACGCAGGCGGCGGCGTACTGGCCGACCGCGTGGCCCAGTTCGCCATGGCCGCGCGCGAAGCGCTGGCGGCGGGGATTGCCGTGAACAACCCGGCCGCCCTCGCCGCCGAGCTGCGGCGTGCGGGCGACCTCCTCGCCCGCTCGGGCACGGGCGACGAGGAAGTACTCGCGACCGAGCTCGACGCCCTCACCGTCGCGCTGCGGACCATCCAGCCGGGCGCCGCCCCCGCTCCCGCTCGTCCTGCTGCCGCTCCTCGTCCCGCGCCGACGCCGGCGCCGCCGCGGGTCGCGACGCCGGTGGTTCCCGTCGTGACAGCCGCCCCCGCCCCCGCCCCCCCGCATCCGGCCGCGCAGGCGATACCCGAAACGCCAGACCTCGTTGGGTCGTGGGCCGCCTACCAGCGGTTGGTGGAGAGAGGGATCGGCGCGGCGTCGCTGGCCGAGCTCATCACCGGCGCTGAGCGCGCGCCGGTAGCCCCTACTCCCGGCTCCCCGCTCCCGGCTCCCGCGTCGTCGGCCGTAGACGTGCGCGTCCTCTTGTATCGGGGCGAGCGCGCCCTCGGGCGGGCCCAGGAGCTACGGGCGGCGGCGAAGCAGGCGTCGGGCGACACGCTGCGGGCCCTCGTCGACGAAGTCTGCGACCTCGTTGCCCTCGCCCTCGAGCCCAACCCCTAGTCGGGCGTCTGCTTCCCCCTTCCCCTCCCGCTGGGCCTGGATCCTCGGCCTCGCGGTTACGGCCGCCTTTCTGGCGTGGGCCGTGCGCGGCACCCACTGGAGCGAGGTCCTCGCCGGTCTCCGCGCCGTCGATCCCCTTCTCCTGGTGCTGACGGTGGGAATCGCCACGTTGACGTTTCCGATCCGTCTGATTCGGTGGCGTGTGATCCTGCGGGACGACCGCGAGGCGCCGCTTTCCTGGCGACCGCTGTGGCACGCCGTCGCCATCGGCTTCATGGCCAACAACCTCCTCCCCGCGCGGGCCGGCGAGTTTGCGCGCGCCTACGTCGCGAGCCGCCAATTGCCGGTGCGGTTCACGACGGCGCTGGCGTCGATCGGCGTGGAGCGGGTGTTCGACGCGCTCGTGATGCTCGGGCTGATGGCGGTAGCCATCGCATCCCCCTCGTTTCCGGCGCAATCCACGCTGCTCAACACGCCGCTGTCACGCCTAGCCGAGCGGGCGGCGCTCTTGTTTGGAGCGTTGTTCGTCTTGTCGTTCGTCGTGGTGCTACGCCCTGCGCCATGGCTGGCCCTGTTCGAGCGCGTGGCTCGGGCTGTCCTTCCGACCCAGGTCGCGGCGCGCCTCACTGGCATGGCCGGGGGCCTCGTGGCCGGCCTCACCGTACTGAAGCGCCCCGGGCGGTTCGGGGCGATGCTGTTGTGGTCGTTCGTGCTGTGGCTCACGAACGCCGCGTCGTTCGCCGTGTGTTTCCGCGCGTTCGGGTTACAGGTGCCGCTCGAGGGCTCCCTCTTATTGCAGGGGATCCTCGGGTTCGCGGTGGCGGTCCCGGCATCGGCGGGCTTTTTCGGCGTATTCGAGAAGGCGACGCAGCTGACGTTGCAGATCTACGGCATCGGTCCGAGCCTGGCGCTGGCGTACGCGGTCGCCTATCACGTCTCCACGTTCTTACCGATTACGCTGCTCGGCCTGCGCTCCCTCGCGAGTGTTCACCTCCACCTGCGTGACCTGGGACGGGCGACAGCCGATCAAGTGGGGGGGCCGTGACCGACGCGGTCTGCATCGCCGCGCACGCCAAGGTCAATCTCCTGCTGCGCATACTCGCGCGCGAGGCGCCGGCGGGCTTTCACCAGATCGAGACGGCATTCACCCTGCTCGAGCTGGCGGACGAGCTGGTGGTGACGCGCACGCAGAGCGGAGTCGAGCTCAGTGTTCACGGGCCCGACCTGGGGCCGCCGGAGCAGAACCTCGCGGTGCGGGCCGCGCGCGCCGTCCTGGAGGCGACCGGGCACAAGTTCGGCGTGGCGCTCGAGCTGACGAAGCGGATCCCCGTGCGGTCGGGCCTGGGCGGCGGATCGAGCGACGCGGCGGCCGCGCTGCATGCGGTGAACGCGCTCGCCGGCAACGCGGTCCCGCGCCACGAGCTGCTCCACCATGCCGCGCGGCTCGGCGCCGATGTCGCGTTCTTCGCAAGCGGTGCGCCGGCGGCGCTCGCGTGGGGCCGGGGCGAGCGGCTCTTCCGGATCCCCGCCCCGCCGGCCGCGCCCACGCTCGTGGCCCTGGTGCTCCCGCCCCTCACCGTCGCCACGCCCGACGCGTACGGCTGGTGGGACGACATGCATCCGGAACCCGCGCCGCGCGGGCCGCTGCTGCTCGACGCCGACGCCTTCACCGGGTGGGGCAGCATCGGGCGACTCGGCGGCAACGACTTCGAGATCCCGGTCTTCGGGAAGCATCCGCCGCTGCGCGGGCTGTACGAGCGGCTGGCCGGAACGCATCCGTATTGGGTGCGGCTCTGCGGCTCGGGGAGCGCCGTGGCCGCGGTGTATGCGAACGACGGGCTGCGGGACGATGCGGCGATGCTGCTGGGCGAGCAGCACCAGCGGTTGATCAAGACCACCACCAGAGCGCTACCGGCGCCGGGTCCCGAGCCGCGGGTGGCGGGCACGTAGCGGGTCCGGATCCGGCGCCATATTGTGGTAGGGGAGGCTTGCGAGGAGGACCGATGCCGGAACAGCTGGTCGGGACCGTCGTGCATTACTTCAAGGGCCCGAGCGTGGCCGTCGTGCGGATGACCGAGGGCACGCTCGCGGTCGGGGAGCACATCCGCTTTCACGGTCACACCACCGACTTCACGGAGCAGATCGCCTCGATGGAAGTGAACCATCAGAAAGTCCCGCTGGCGAAGGCCGGCGACGAGGTCGCTATCCAGGTGGCCGACCGCGCCCGCCAGCACGATCAGGTCTTCAAGGTGACTCCATGAACGAACAAGCCTTCAATTTGTCCGTCCGCAAGTTCCTCAAGCACTTCGGCGTCACCGCACAGCGCGAGATCGAAAAGAGCGTCGACGCGGCGTTGAGCGCGGGAAAGCTCAAAGGCACCGAGACCCTCAAAGCGCGGGCCCGGCTCGAGATCCAGGGGTTGCCGACGAACCTGGTGATCGAGCAGGACATCACGCTGTCGTAGCGCCGTATGCGGCTATCACCACTTGCAGCGGTGATGCTCACGTGCGCGTGCGCGTCGTCCCCCGAGCCGGCGTCCGCGCCCACGCCCGTTCCGGATTCCGCAGCGCTGGCGCGCGCCGCGCCGCGCGCGGCGATCACCGCGCGCGAGCAGTACTACGACATCGATGGCTCGAGCGCCGGAGCGCTGCGTAATCAGATCAGCCGGCTCGGCCCCAAGGACGAGAGCGGCAAGTCGCAGGACGCGCTGACCGTGTGGAGCATCGAGTGGGGCTACGGCACCGCTCAGCGCGACGACAGCTGCGTGCTGCGCGACGTGAAGGTCACGCTCAACGTTTCGGTCACCCTGCCCCGCTGGAAGCCACCCGCGACAGCCACCGCCGACGTCCGGAAGAAGTGGCAGGCCTACCTCACGGCCGTCCGGCTCCATGAGGCGGGGCACCGGACGATCGCCGAGCGCAATGCGCGCGAGGTGATGGCCGCGCTCACGCCGCTCCGAGGGGCGACTTGCGACAAACTCTCGGACGAGGCCACGCGCACGGCGGAGCGGATCGTGGCGGATGGGCGTGCGAGGAATCGCGCCTACGATATACAGACGAAGCACGGGCAGACGCAGGGCGTGGAGCTCAACCCCTAGAACCCTCAGAATCGCCAGCGCCGATTCCAGTGAGCCGGCGTCAGGTGACCGACACCACGTCGCGCGTGTGGCCGTGCGATCGCGTCACCTGTGGAATTGATTCGTCGGCACGCGACGGTCCATCAGTGCTGCGCCGCTACGCTGCACATACTGCACAGTTTTTGCATCGCCCGGGCGACACTTCTACGGAGGTGTCGCATGAGAGCCCTACTGAGCAGTGGCGACCACCGTGCGCGTTGTGGCCACATCACCAAGCGCGGAGTGGCGTGGGGTGCGGCGCTGCTACTAGTTGCCTGCACCGACTCACCCCCGGCCGGCCCGAACCCGATGTACTCTGCGGTCACGGTCGCTGCGGACGTCGGTACGCCCGTTCCAACCCTCCTTCCGGTGGCAACCGGGCAGACGCCCAACAACGCGGCCTACGACGCGCTCAGCGTGCCCGGACAGCCGGCCGGCTTCTCGTACAACGACCCGGTGACTGGAGTCAAAATTTGGAAGGTCACGAGTCCCACCGTTCCCCTGGCGAACCCGAATGCCGGGCATGATTACGCCGACGGCCCGAACGAAGTGAGCCTCGGCTGGGGGCCTAATGGGAACACCCATACCATTCTGATCGGCGCGCCACCATCGAGCGGGAACTATTACGTGGTCGACTTCACGCCGGGGGTGGGGTTGTCGGACTACCGGAAGCTCACGGTGCAGCCGCGCATGGACCTCGCGGCGTCGTTCTCCAACGTGCCTGGGAACGAGCACATCCTCTACATCATGACACACTCGCAGATCGTCCGCTACAACACGGCCAAGGATGTAATGAACGTGGAGAACATTGCTTCCTTCCCGCTCAACCAGGCCCTGCAGAACTGGCTCCAGCATGACAAGAACGATGAGTGGTTCGTGGGGCTGGTGGACGCCACCACGGCGTTTGCCTGGAACAGCCGTACCAATCAGTATCTCACGCACCCCGAATCGTGGCTCAACGAAGGCCGGCTCGAGCGCGACGGACGCTACGTCGCCCTGACGAACGGCAACACCCAGTTCCGTCAGTGGGATCTACTCAACAACAGCTTCGGGCCCGTTCAATCCAGCTCCACTTACTGGTTCGCCCATAACGCCGATCTTCGGACTATGTGGGTCACGACCGATGTCAACGATGTCTTCGGCAGCGCTCCAATGGGTCTCATCCGCTATTACCCGAGTGGCGGCCAGATCGCACTGACCCGTTTTCTGGGCACCAGTGCGGGCTATGGAGTCCATCACTCCGGCAACTGGGTGCAGTCTGACGCCGAGTTGGGCGGCGATCTCAATAAACAGTGGTCCTTTGTGAGCGGATTTAACTACGCTAGCACTAACTACACCGCCAACGCGATCTGGAAAGACGCCGTCGGCCTCGTGCGCAGCGATGGCAGCGATGCCCGGCTGCTCCTCCATCACTACTCCCGCAATGTGTCCTACTATGACATGCCGTGGGGTCAGCCTAGCCCCGACGGCCAGGTGGTGATCTTCAACTCGAACATGAACGGGTCGGGACGTATCGACCTGTTCGTCGCTGAAATGCCGTTGAGCGGATCCCCGCCGCCACCGCCGCCCTCGACGCAAAACGTAGTTTGGACGAATCTGACCAACGTCACGGCCAACGGAAACTCCATCACCAAAACCTCTACCTGTGACGGGTGTGAGGATGCCGGTGCAATCTCATCTCAGACCATCACCTCCGGCGACGGTTACGTCGAATTCCGGCTCCCCGACCATTCCTATGCTGCTGCCGGTTTATCGAACGGAAACACAAACCAGACTCGGATCGACATCGACTTTGCGATATCCTCCAATGCCTTTGGTCGAGCCGAGGTGTGGGAGGATGGCAGCTGGAAGCACGACACGACATTCGTTGCGACGGACGTGTTCCGCGTGGAGTCGGTCGGGGCCACGGTGCGATACAGCATGAATGGACAGGTCTTTTGGACCAGCACGAAACTCCCAACGTATCCTTTGCTTCTCGACACGTCGATCGGAACGCCCAACGCTTCAATCAACAACGCGGTGATTTCCGGTCAGCTGAACTGACCGAACGCCCGAGGCAGCGTTCGCTCTGGGGCCTAAGCGCAGCCGCTTGGGCCCCGAGCATTGCCGCACGCTTCGCGAACGGCCTCCTCGGGGATCGCGGGTAAACGCCCCGCCCGGCAGGGATTTGATTACCACGACGAGCCGAGCGTACCTTAGAGTAGCGCCGCGACCGACCCTGGGGAATCGGCCATGCCTGTCACGGCGAAGCTGTCACGGAAGTTCTACGAGAAGTTCGGCGACGAGCTGACGAACGAGCTCGTGGAGTGGTTTAACCAGGTGGATGCAACCTATCGCGGTGAGCTGCGCGAGCTGAACGAGGTCAATTACGCGCGGTTCGAGGCGACCCTCGACCGCCGCCTGACGTCGCTCGGCGCCGAGCTGCGACAGGAGATCGCTGAGTTGCGCGTGGGCATGGCTGCCCTCGAAGGCGGACTCCTCGCACGCATGGGCATGGCGGAGGGGCGCCTGGCGCGCTTGACGTTGCTGCTCTGGATTGGAACACTGGGTGCGCTGATCGCGCTCCTCAAGTTCTAGCTGGTCCCTCGTCCCACGGCACGAAAGCAGAAGCCCCCGAGAGGCCCTAGCAGACCCTCGGGGGCTTAGCGCTCACTCGCCGAGGCGAGAGAGAGCTTCGCTTCGCTTGTGGCCGTTGTGTTGATTCACGGCCCCACCTCCTCGGGTGGTGTTCGGCACTACCGTAAAACGCAAAGTCGGTCCGCGCAACTGTGGTGCGCCCGCAACGTCGGCCTTTGGGAGTTTAGGGTCGGCAGGAACGCCTGACCCGAGACGTCGTGTAGGGGCGCAGCATGCTGCGCCCCTACGTCTTACGGGGTCATAATGTAGATTCTTGCCGTCGCTGGCCCCTCGTCCAACGGCAGGACACCAGACTTTGGATCTGGGTATGGTGGTTCGAATCCACCGGGGCCAACTCCCTTCCCTGCAGCGCCGTCGCTCGCGTAGCCGCCATAGAAGGCCGCTCAGCCGTCAGCTCGCTGGTCAGTAGCCTAGTGCGGGACGGGGCTGTAATATCACTTGGGTCACAGTCTCTGGCACGCCCGTGGTCGTCTCGAGGGCAGCCTTACATGTTGCTGGGCACGCCGATATCAGTCGATCTGGAGCCACGCGCATCGTGTCGTA
>WNGO01003006.1_pt1 | contig 12248 bp, 10 predicted proteins | sample 5400511 | NCBI WGS metagenome assembly WNGO01 (sample SAMN13153380, study PRJNA577476) | soil metagenome | isolation source: 20 cm soil or saprolite under Garry oak tree replicate 2 | place: USA:California | collected 2016-06-15
CAGGTGTGGCGGCGCTCGGAATGGCCGACGATCGCATGGCTGCAACCGGCATCCTTCAGCATCTCGGCGCTGATACAGCCGGTGAAGGCGCCCTTCGGCTCGGCATGACAGTCCTGTCCGCCCAGCGCAACATCGCTGCCGGCGAGCGCCTCGCCGACCACGGCGAGCAATGTCGCCGGGGGGCAGACCAGGAGCTCGCAACGATGCGGCTGCCGGGCCCGCGCCACGACATTCCGCGCCAGGGCGAGAGCGTCGGCGCGCAGCCCGTTCATCTTCCAGTTGCCGGCGACAAGCCGTTTTCGCTCAGCCATTTCTAATCCCCTGCACACCAGCGAGGCGATGCCGGCGACCCGTTGCGGCGCCGGCAGCCGCTCTCTATACATCCCGCTGTACGATCACCTCCACGATCACATTGGCACGCCGATGCTGCAAGCGATCCGCACCAGAGCGGGCTCGATCATCGTCAAGGTCCTGTTCGGGCTTCTGATCATCTCGTTCGGCTTCTGGGGGATCTATACCCGCTCCGACTACTTCCAGGGGCACTCGCCGGAAACCGTCATCGCCACGGTAGGCGACGACAATATCCGTGCGGACGATCTGCAGCGGGTATTGCAGCCGACCCTCGAACGGCTCCGCGCTCAACTCGGCGGCGCCATCGATCAGCAGCAGATCAAACAGTTCGGGGTCGTCGACAACCTGCTCGCACAGCTGATCGATCGCGACCTGCTCGACCAGGAGGCGGCGCGGCTGCGGCTCGAAGCCTCTGACGAGGTTATCCGCAGCGCGATCTACGACAATCCGGCATTCCGGGGTCCAGACGGGCGGTTCGACCGCGGCCTGTTCAACCAGGTGCTGATCATGAACCGGCTGACCGAGGATCAGCTGATCGCCCGTTTGCACCGCGATCTGCCGCGCGCGGATCTCCTGCAGGCGATCACGACCGGCGTCACGCTGCCGCGCCCGATCGTCGAAACTCTGTATCGTTATCGCGGAGAGAAGCGGCTCGCCGACATCGTCGGATTTCCGGTTGCGGGCGTGAAGGATGTCGGCCAACCGAGCGACGCCGACCTGGCGAAATTCTACGAAGCGCATCCCGATCTGTTCCGCGCCCCGGAATACCGCGCCTTCACGGTGGGGAGCCTCGCGCCCGAGGACGTCGTCAAGCCCGGCAACATTCCTGAGAACAAAGTGCGCGAAGAGTACGAACAGCGGAAGGACGAGTTCGAGACACCCGAGCAGCGCGATGTGCAGCAGATTCTGTCGCCGTCGGAGGAGAAGGCGAAAGAGGCCGCGGCCGCGCTCGATGCCGGGAAGGATTGGAAGGAGGTCGCCACAACCATCGCCAAGCAGGATCCGGAGTCGATCGATCTCGGGATGATGAAGCGCCAGGACTTGCCGCAGCAGCTGGCCGAAGTCGTGTTCGAACTGCCGCTCAATAGGCCCACCGATCCGATCAAGACGCCGCTCGGTTGGCACATCCTGCGCGTCGTCAAGATCGAGCCGGCCGCGACGCAGAGCTTCGAGCAGGCGAAGCCGCAGATCCAGGCCGAGCTCGCCCAGCAGGAGGGGATCGACAAACTCGAAAAGCTCGGCAACAAGGTCGATGATGCCCTCGCCGGCGGCATGCCGCTTGCCGATGCGGCCGCCAAATTCGGGCTGAAGCTGGCGACTGTCGCGGCGGCAGACTCCAACGGCGCCGATCCCGACGGGAAGCCGGTCGCGCTCGCCGCGGGCAAAGAGGAGATGCTGAAGACCGCCTTCTCCACCGAGCAGGGCGACACCAGCCGCGTCGCACAGACGCAAGACGGCGCGATCTTCGCGCTGCATGTCGACAAGGTAACCCCGCCGCAGGTGCGGCCTTTGGCCGAGGTGCGCGACAAGGCAGTCGCCGCGTGGCAGGCGGAGCATAAACGCGAGACGGTGACGAAACAGGCCGAAGAGCTCGCGGCGGCCGTCAAGCCGGATGTGCCGCTCGCCAAGGTCGCGGCGGACAAGAAGCTGAGTGTGACGCCCTCCCCGCCCCTGTCGCGCGATGCGCAGAACGCTGCCCCGGCGCCGGCGGCGCTGGTCTCGAAGCTGTTCGCCGCGAAAAAGGGCGATGTCGTGACCGCGACGGACGCGAGCGGCGCCTACATCGCGCAGCTGAAGGAGGTCCAGGTTCCGGAGAACCCGTCCGACGACGTCGTCTCGGGGCTAACGCAGCAGCTCGCCGGCGAGGCGCGCTCCGACGTTGCCGGCGCATTCACCGAAGCGCTCAAGCGCCGCTACCCGGTCGATATAAAGCGCGACGCGCTCGACCGCATGTTCTGATGGGGGCCGCGTTTTAGGCGGCCACCGTCTCACACAAAACCGAGAGCGCGGCCTCCAGGATCGGCATGCCGACCTCGCCGGGCGAGGTCATCACCGATTCCGGGTGAAACTGCACCGCCGCGATCGGCAGGTTCTTGTGCTCGATCGCCATGATAACGCGGTCCTCGGTCTCCGCGGTCGCCGACAAGACCGCCGGGAAGGAGCTGCGCTCAGCGAACAGCGAATGGTAGCGGCCGACCGTGAACCGCTCGGGCATGCCCTGCAGCAGCCGCCCCGAGCTGGCATGCACGACCGAAGGCTTGCCGTGCATCGGCACATCGAGCACGCCGAGGGAGCCGCCGAAATATTCGACGATGCCCTGCAAGCCGAGGCAGACGCCAAACACCGGCACTTGCTTCTCGATCAGCAGATCGAGCGTGTCGGCGATCGCGAAATCCTCGGGCCGCCCCGGTCCCGGCGACAGCACGACGAGATCTGGCCGCAAGCCTTTGCGCAATTGCTCGCGCGCGAAATCGTGCCGCAGCGTCGTCACCTCGGCGCCGGTCGTGCGGATATAGCCGGCCAGCGTATGGACAAAGGAGTCCTCGTGGTCGATCAGCAGGATCTTGCGGCCTGAACCGATGCGCGAGGATGCCAACCCTGTGCTCGCCGCGGGTCGGCTCGTGCCACGGATCGCCGCGACCAGCGCCGCCGCCTTGAGCCGCGTCTCGGCTTCCTCGGCATCGGGGTCGCTGTCGTAGAGCAAGGTCGCGCCGGCGCGGATCTCGGCAATACCGTCCTTCATGCGCATCGTGCGCAAGGTCAGCCCCGTATTCATGTTGCCGTCGAAGGTGACGCGGCCGATCGCGCCGCCGTACCAGCGGCGGGCCGAGCGCTCCTGCTCTTCGACGAAGCGGATCGCCCACAATTTCGGCGCGCCGGTCACGGTAACAGCCCAGGCATGCGACAGAAAGCCGTCGAGCGCGTCGAATTCGGGTGCGAGCTCACCCTCGACATGATCGACGGTGTGAATGAGCCGCGAATACATCTCGATCTGGCGCCGGCCGATGACGCGCACGCTCCCCGGCACGCAGACGCGCGACTTGTCGTTGCGATCGACATCGGTGCACATCGTCAATTCGCTCTCGTCCTTTTTGGAGTTGAGCAATTCGCGGATCCGCTCGGAATCTTCGAGCGGATCGCGGCCGCGCGCGATCGTGCCGCTGATCGGGCAGGTCTCGATGCGCCGGCCTTCGACGCGCACATACATCTCCGGCGAGGCGGCAACCAGGAACTCGCCCTCGCCAAGGTTGATCAGCGCGCCATAAGGCGCCGGGTTGGCCTGACGCAAGCGGTTGAAAACCGTGCTCGGCGCGTCCGGACAGCGCGCCGAGAACAGCTGGCCGCAGACGACCTCGAACAGATCGCCGCGGACGAAGGCTTCCTTGGCCTTTCTGACGAGGCCCGCATATTCGCCCGGGCCGTGATCGCTGTCAGGCGGCAGCGGCTCGGAGGCGTCCGCGCGATAGGGCGCAGGCGGGGTGGCGCGCGGCAGGCCGCGCGTCGACTGGCCCGCCACTTCGAATTCATAGCGATGCACAGCCGAATGCTGGCGCATATGATCGACGATCAGGATCTCGTCCGGCAAATAGAGGACGAGATCGCGCTGATCCTCGGGGCGCGGCAACCGAAGGCGCATCGGCTCGAACTGGAAGACCAGGTCGTAGCCGAACGCGCCATAGAAGCCGAGATGCTCGTCCTCGGGACTCCCGAACAGATCGTTGAGCGCGCGCAACACCGAGAAGATGCTCGGTTGCCGGCTGCGCTGTTCCTCCGGGAAGCGCGTGTCGCTCTGGCGCACCTCGCCCGCGACATGGTCCTCGCCGATATCACTGAGCTCGACTGTCGAGAGGCCGCCCAGCGCCTCGGCGATATCCGGGATCAGAACCCGGCCGCGGCCATTGAGCGCCTCGACCGTGAAGCGGCGGTCGCGCGCGGTGAATACGAGCGGCGGATCGACAAAGCCCATATCGAGCCGCGTATAGCGGCCGGGAAACTCGAAGCTCGAGGACAGGAGGACGCCGCGCCGGTCGTCAAGCGTATGCGCCAGCGTGTCGTGCTCGCGCTCATAGGGGCCGATCCAGGTCTCGCGTTGGATGCGAATGCCGCCGCGGGTCGTATAGCTGGTGCCCTGCATCGGACCCTCTCTCTGAGCGCCGCCTCGGAGGGATCCGCGAAGCCTCGGCCAGAAATGGCAAAGGCCGCCCGGTGCTCCGAGGCGGCCTTGTGGGAAAGAAATAGCGTGGCCGCCCGGGTTACACGGGCCACCACCAACCGGTTGTGCGCAAAAACGCGTTCATAGGCTTAGTGTAGCAGCCGGGCGTCGCTACGGCAACCGGCCGGTCAGATCGCGCCCAGTGCAACCAGCCGGATCAGGCCGACGACAGCGACCGCTAGCACCCCGATACAGGCCCAACGCGCAATCGCGACGGCACGGAACAAGGCGAGGCTCTGGGACCGGGCGACGACCGCGATGAGGCTGTCAAACCGGCCGGCCCGCTGCTCCTGAGCGGTGTTCCAGGCCAGGAGGGCCACCGCGCCGATGCAGCCCAGGATCGCGCAGATCAGCGCCCATGCGGGATAGGCCGACATCGAACCTCCTTTGCGCCGGGTTGGGGGACGTCCCGGCAGACGAAAGGGCAACACCGCCGGCCCCGATTTCCCTCCGATTGCCGGGGCTGATATAACCGGCGCCAAGTTTCAGGCGCGCGCCGCACGACGCGGTCGAGGCCCTATGAAGGCCGATTTTACGCGCGCCGCCAAGCACCTTATGCGAGAGCAGGAGCCAATGAGCGTGCCGATCAGTGACCTCAAACCGCTGCTAGCCGCGGTCGCGGCGGGCCGGCATTTGAGCGAAACCGAGGCCGAGGCGGCCTTCGAGATCATCATGAGCGGCAATGCGACCCCATCGCAGATCGGCGCTTTTTTGATGGCGCTCAGGGTGCGAGGAGAGAGCGTCGACGAGATCACCGGCGCGGCCCGCATCATGCGCGCCAAGGCGCTCGCGATCGAGGCACCGCCCGGGACGATCGACACGGTCGGGACCGGCGGCGACGGCTCCGGCACGTTCAACATCTCGACCGCCAGCGCGCTCGTCGTTGCCGGCTGCGGCGCGCCGGTCGCGAAGCACGGCAACCGCGCCTTCTCGTCGAAATCCGGCGCGGCCGACGTCTTGGCGGCGCTCGGCGTCAATATCGATTGCGATATGGAAATCGTGCGGCGTTGCCTGTGGGAGGTCGGCATCTGCTTTCTGATGGCGCCGCGCCATCACAGCGCGACCCGGCACGTCGCGCCGACCCGGGTCGAATTGGCGACGCGCACGATCTTCAATTTGCTGGGTCCGCTGTCGAACCCGGCCGGGACGCGTCGGCAGCTCGTCGGCGTGTTCGCGCCGGAATGGGTGCGGCCGATCGCCGAGGTGCTGGGGCGGCTCGGCGCCGAGCATGTCTGGGTCGTGCACGGCTCGGGTATCGACGAGCTGACGACCGCCGGTACGACGACAGTCGCCGAGTTCAAGGACGGGCGGGTTGTTGAATTCAAGGTCGAGCCCGAAGACGCCGGGATAAGGCGGGCCACGATCGAGCAGCTGAAGGGCGGCGAGCCGGCGCATAACGCCGCGCTGATGCGCGATCTGCTGGGCGGAAGCCCGGGCCCGCTGCGCGATGTCGTGCTGTTGAACAGCGCCGCCTCGCTGATCGTCGCCGGCCGCGCTACTTCGCTGCGGCAAGGCGCCGAACTGGCCGCGCGATCGATTGACAGCGGTGCCGCGCGCGGGGTGCTCGAACGTCTGATCGCGGCGACCAACAGCAAGGCCGCATGAGCGACGTTCTCGCCGAGATCTGCGCCGAAAAGCGCGCGCATGTCGCGCGGCGCAAAGCAGCGCGGCCGGAAGCAGCGCTGAGGACCGATCTCGCCGCCGCGCCGCCGCTGCGGTCCTTCGCGGCCGCGCTCGAAGCCCGGGTCACCGAGGGACGATACGGGCTGATCGCCGAGATCAAGAAAGCCTCGCCGAGCAAAGGACTGATCCGTGCCGATTTCGACCCGCCGAGCCTCGCAAGGGCCTACGAGGCCGGCGGCGCGACCTGCTTGTCGGTGTTGACCGATACGCCTTATTTCCAGGGCAGCGACGACGATCTGCGTGCGGCGAGGGCGGCGTGCCATCTGCCGGTGTTGCGCAAGGATTTCATTCTCGACCCGTACCAGGTCTTGGAAAGCCGGGTGCTCGGCGCGGATTGCATCCTGCTGATTATGGCGGCGCTCGACGACGGCGAAGCGCGCGAGCTGGCCGCCGCCGCTGCCGAACTCGGCCTCGATGTCTTGGTCGAGGTGCATGACCACGCCGAACTCGACCGTGCACTCCGACTTGAGGCGCGGCTCATCGGGATCAACAACCGGAATTTGAAGACGCTGAAGGTCGATCTGCATACCGCCGAAAGCGTTGCGCCGCTGGTGCCGCCCGGGCGCATCATCGTCGGTGAGAGCGGCATCAATGAGCCTGCGGATCTCGACCGGCTCGCCGCGGTCGGCGCGCGGTGTTTCCTGGTGGGCGAGTCGTTGATGCGCGCCGGCGATGTCGCGGCGGCGACGAGGCGGCTGCTGCGCCTGCCCGATCTCAGTCATGTCGACACCGAGGGCCGCGCCCGCATGGTCGATGTCTCGGACAAGGGCGAGACCGACCGCATTGCGGTGGCCGGCGCGCGGGTGCAGATGCAGCCGGAGACGCTGGCGCGCATCGAGGCCGGCGAGATCGCCAAGGGCGATGTGCTCGCGACCGCCCGGCTCGCCGGCATCATGGCGGCAAAGCGCACCGCCGAGCTGATCCCGCTATGTCACCCGCTGGCGCTGACCTCGGTCGCGGTGGAGCTCACGTGCGTGCCCGAACGGTCGGCGGTCGAGATCACCGCGACATGCCGATTGAAGGGTCGCACTGGGGTCGAGATGGAGGCGCTGACCGCGGCAAGCGTCGCGGCGCTGACCATCTATGACATGTGCAAGGCGATCGACCGCGGCATGGTCATGACCGATCTGCGCCTGCTGAAGAAATCCGGCGGAAAGTCGGGAGATTACGAGGCCCCTAGGGAAGCGGTTTGATGATTTCGGTTGAAGAGGCCCTGGCGCGACTCCTTGCGCCGCTCATGGCATTGCCGCCCGAGCAAGTATCGGTCGCCGATGCGGTCGGACGCGTCCTGGCCGAGGATGTCGCGGCGCGGCGCACGCAACCGCCCTTCGCGGTGTCCGCCATGGACGGCTATGCCGTGCGCGCCGATGACGTCGCGAAGGTGCCCGCAAGCCTGCGCATCGTTGCCGAAATCCCGGCCGGCGCCGGTTATGGTGGCACGATTGGGGCCGGCGAGGCGGCGCGGATCTTCACCGGCGCGCCATTGCCGGCCGGTGCCGATGCGATCGTCATTCAGGAGGACACCGAGCGCGACGGCGACCGGGTCACGGTCAAAGAAGGCGCGCCGAAGGGCCGCTATGTGCGCCGCGCCGGGCTCGATTTCGCCGAAGGCGATGTGCTGCTCAAAGCCGGGCGTCGGCTGACGCCGCGCGACATCGGTCTCGCGGCGGCGATGAACCGGCCGTGGCTGTTTGTGCATCGCCGGCCGCGCGTCGGCATCCTCTCGACCGGCGACGAGATCGTCATGCCCGGCGATCCGATCGGGCCGCACCAGATTGTCAGCTCGAACGCGCTGGCGCTCGCCGCCTTCGTCACGGCATGCGGCGGCGTGCCGGTATTGGTCGGCAACGCGCCCGATGATCCCGATGCATTGCGCCACATTGCGGCGGCGGCGCAGGGCACCGATCTGTTCGTGACCACCGGGGGCGTCTCGGTGGGCGAACATGACCTGGTGCGCGATGTGCTGTCCGAAGAAGGGCTCGCGATCGATTTCTGGCAGATCGCGATGCGTCCGGGAAAGCCGTTGATGGTCGGGCGCTACCGCGGCGTGCCGATGGTGGGATTGCCCGGCAATCCGGTCTCGACCTTGGTCTGCTCGCTGCTGTTTCTGAAGCCGGCGTTGGAGCGCTTGAGCGGCCTGCCCGATAACAGCGATCCACCGATCACCGCGCGGCTCGGCGTCGCGCTGAAGCAGAACGACCGGCGCCAGGATTATTTGCGCGCGCGATTGCAGCGCGCTCCCGACGGCCCGCTCGAAGTCGTGCCGTTCGAGGTGCAGGACAGCTCGATGATGCGCCCTTTGGCGGCATCCGACTGCCTCGTCATGCGGCCGCCGCAGGCGCCGGCGCTCCCCGCCGGCAGCGAAGTGCCCATCATCGCCTTTCCCGGCGGCAGCCTGCCGCTGTAGCTACGGCAGCAGCTTGCCGGGGTTGAGGAGGCCCTTGGGGTCGAGCGCGGCTTTGATGCGTCGCATCAGCTCGAGTTCGGCGCCGCCGCGCCATTCCGGCATCATGTAAGGCTTCAATTTGCCGATGCCGTGCTCGGCTGAGAAGCTGCCATCGAGCGCGCGCACGATCTCGTTCACGGCGTCCATCAGCTCGTGATCGCGGGCGAGAAACGCCACGGGATCGGCGTCCTCGGGCTGCACCAGATTGAGATGGATATTGCCGTCGCCGAGATGACCAAACGGGACGCAGCGGATACCCGGCACGAGGCGTTCGCAAATGTCGGTCGCGCGGCGGATCAGCTCCGGCACTTTGGACACCGGCACCGAGACGTCGTTCTTGACCGAGGCGCCGGCCAATTTCTGCGCCTCGGAATGCTCCTCGCGGAGTTTCCAGAGCGCGGCGCGCTGCGCGCCACTCTCGGCGATGACGGCGTCGAGAACGACACCCGCTTCCATCGCCGCCGCGAGCACCTCTTCGAGCGAGGCGCGCAACCCCGCGCCTTCGCGCGGTGTCGCCAGTTCGATCAGCGCGTACTGTTCGGCCGCCGTCGCGATCGGCAGCGCGGTGCCGGGGATGTAGCGCAGCACGAGATCGATCCCGGCGCGCGACATGTATTCATAGGCCTGGATCGCCGCGGCGTCGTGTTGCTGGAATCGGTTGAACAGATCGAGCGCCGCCTCCGGGGAGGCGAGCGCGCATAGGGCAACCGCGATCTCGCGCGGACGGGGATAGAGCTTCAGGACGGCGGCGGTGATGATGCCGAGCGTGCCCTCGCTGCCGACAAACAGCTGGCGCAGGCAGTAGCCGGTATTGTCCTTGTGCAGGCGCCGCAGCCCGTTCCACACCTGCCCGTCCGGCAATACGACTTCGAGCCCGAGCACGAGATCGCGCGCATTGCCGTAGCGCACCGTGTTGTTGCCGCCGGCATTCGTCGCGAGGACGCCGCCGATCTGAGCCGAGCCTTCCGAGCTGATCGACAATGGCAACAGGCAACCCACCTCGGCCGCCGCCTCCTGCGCCGCCTTCAACGTGATGCCGGCCTCGATCTCCATTGTCATGTCGACGGGGTCGATCGCCCGCACCTTGTTCATGCGCGACAGGCTCAAAATGATTTGTGAGCCATCCTCGCTGACCGCGGCGCCACCGACCATGCTCGTATTGCCGCCCTGCGGCACGATCGGCACTCCCTGCTCGGCGCAGAGGCGCACGGCATCGGCGACCTCGGCGGTTGTCGCGGGGCGCAGCACGGCCGATGTGCGGCCGTGATAAAGCCGCCGCCAATCCTCGCAATAAGGTGCGGTATCGGCCGGGCCGGTCAGCACGCCATGCGGCCCAAGCCGCGCGCGCAGCCCCTCGATCAGGCCGTTATAGGGTGTCTCGTCCATCACCTTAAGATGGGTTCGTGATCGGGGCTGTGGGATGGCCGCGTTCTTTATCGACCCATTCCCAAACGGCTTCTTCGCTGACGTTGAAGGCTCGGCCGACATGACGGACCAGATCGGCAATCAGCAGGCCGTAGGTCTCGTGAGTGGGGCAATGCTCCGACGGATGGATGTGGCAGATCACTTCGCCGCGCTCGTCGGCGAACATGATGACAAGCGGATTGGCGATCCGGAACGTGCCCGGCGGCGGGGGTTCCTGTTGCAACACCGGCCCGCGACGCTCGCCCGCGCCCGATTGCTCACGCCGTTTTGCTTCGCCCATATCTCCTCCTACCGCCGACGCCGAACGACATACGGCAACCACCGGATCTCTGCTGTGTCGGCCTCTATGGTCGTCCGCGGCATGTAGAACGCGACCCGATCCTGGCCGATATCACCCTTGCTGTACCGGAATCTGATTGCGACAACGCAACCCGGATGGTGTTCCGCATTTCGAATCGTGCCACATCGCTCCTCGATTGTTTTCTGCGCTTCATCGATCATCAACCGGCGCAAGAACACCGTGAGCGCCGGAGATCCACCGAAGCAACGAAACTCGCCTGGCTGCGCGTAGAAGCACCGCATGCCGCGCAACTCGATATCGGTGTCAACGTATCTCCCCGGCGCCACAGCAACATCCGAGCATTCACCAGCTTGTAGATCGTTGCTTGCCCTTGTGGCTGAGGGTCCGGCGGACGCTGAGAGTCGTGCGCATTTCCCGAGAATTATCCGGCTTGGAAGTCAACGATCCTGTGAAAGTACCCGTCCCTTTGAAAGTGGCGATCGGGACATCTTTGCTCCCAGGCTCTTCCTGGTACCATTCGCGCGTTACCTTCGCGAGGTTGTTTACATCGAAATGAGGCCAGTCAATTTGTTCGTAGGTCTTACGATCCATAAAGAATTCAAGGGCTTTTTTCTCACTGTTCTGGCCGTAAACATCATAAGAGGTGATCCGACCAATAAGATGGATGGGCCCCTCATCGCCGTTCGCGAAGGCGCTAACAACGCTCCTCATCGCGGAGACCCTCAGGATGGCTTCAACAATTACGCCATTCTCTGCCGCGAGGGCGAGGAGCATAGGTGGTATTGCCTTGATCTCCGGGACCTGTTCTCGGATCTCAGGGAGCAGCTCTTCAATCCGTGGCTTGCTGCATCTCACTGTAACTTCGTGAGTCACCAGTTGATGTTCGCTCTTACAGCCGAAGCGCGAGAGCGTGGTTTCCAGATCAGCGGCCTTATCGGGTGGTCCGGCTGACGCGGTAATGGGTTGAGAGGTGCCGATGCTCAATAAAAGCCCGATCGCTATACCAGCTTGGCGAGTTGGCGAGCTCATGTACGGCCCTTTGCGTGATGTGCTTTGGGGATCCGAGCCGGTGGTTAAGTCTCGATCTTGAACGTGCCCAGCGGTGGGGCTTGCGAGTGGAACGCCGGCCCGCGACGCCCGCCCGCGCCCGATTGCTCACGCCGTTTTGCTTCACCCATGTTTTCCTCCTCATCGCGGCGTGCGGCCGGAGACGCCCATCAACGCATCGAGGCGCTGCGGCGCATCGAGCAAGTCGCGGCTCACGCCGGAAAAGACGATCGCGCCGCGATCGAGCACGATTGCTTCCTCGGCGAATTCGAGGGCGAGCCGCGCATGCTGCTCGACAAGCACCAAGGTCAGATTGTCTTCGCTTTTGAGCCGGCCGAACGCGGCGAGCAGCATGTCGACGATGACGGGCGCCAAGCCTTCGAGCGGCTCGTCCATCAAGAGCAACGCGGGGTTGCTCATCAACGCGCGGCCGATCGCCAGCATCTGCTGCTCGCCGCCCGACAAATGATTGCCGCGGTTCTTGCGTCGCGCCGCAAGCGAGGGAAACAGATCGTAGACGCGCTCGGTCGTCCATTCACCGGGGCGAGCGGCGACAAGCAGGTTCTCTTCGACGGTCAGCGACGGAAAGATTTCGCGCTCCTGCGGCACCAGCGCAATGCCGAGACTGACCCGACGATGCGGGGGCGCGCCCGACACACGCTGCCCGGCGAAGCGGATCTCGCCGGCGCGCAGCAAGCAATGCCCCATGATCGTCGCGAGCAATGTGGTTTTGCCGACGCCGTTGCGCCCCAATACGGCGAGCGACCCGCCCGCCTGGAGAG
>WNGO01005123.1_pt1 | contig 12242 bp, 11 predicted proteins | sample 5400511 | NCBI WGS metagenome assembly WNGO01 (sample SAMN13153380, study PRJNA577476) | soil metagenome | isolation source: 20 cm soil or saprolite under Garry oak tree replicate 2 | place: USA:California | collected 2016-06-15
ATCAGATTGCCCCAGGAACATTTGAGCTCGTCCTGGAGATAGTTTGGCTCGTATCCGTACAAATACGACTTGGCGCCGCCCAAAGTCAGAAATGTTCCGACTGTATCTGCATCTAAAAGCGCACCTTCAATGTCCACTTCGTGACGTCCGGCAAAAACGGAATAGCCGTATTCCGTCATCAGCCACGGGATATCAGAAGGCACGCCGTCGCGGCGCAAGCTGCCGAGCATCAAGCTCAGGCGCGATGGAATCTCAAGCAATTGCGGCGGGGCAGGGGAGCAAATGTTGTCAAACGGGTAAAATTCAAACGAAAAAAAATCGAAGTGCGCACCCGCAGCCCGGACGTATTTCAGAAACCGGTTCATCCATGAACGGTTCCCAGATGCGTCAGCCCACGTCAGCAGTTGTTCCTCGAAGTTTTGCAGGCTTGGCCCACCAAGTTTTAATTTCGGACTCAACGCCGTGAGTCGGCGAGCGACTCCGGCGTAAAGCGCTCCATAATCCTCTGGCGAACACCATTGTCCGTCGGGTTCTTCGCCCAGTTCGATTCCTTCCAAATTGTAATTGCGCCGCAGCAAATAATTGATCTCAGCGGCGGCGTTCTCAGGTGTGTCGTACAACACGCCCACCGGCACAAGCACGGGCAAGCTGTTCGTGAGCGCACTACGCAAAATGAAATCGAGGCCCGGCTGCTCGATGCTGAAGTCGATGTCTTCTGCGCGATGCCACGGATCAGTGGATGACACATAAATGATTGTCTGCCTGTGCCGATCGCGCGCGTGACGGACGTGATCGTGAAAACGACCGTGTTTATCGATTTTCCCAAGTTCAATCTCACGAATCGCAAATCCAACCCGGTCGCGAATGTCATTCGAAGTTTCTGCGCTTGTTTGTGAACTCCGGCTCATGATGAGCCGCACAAATCGGACCGGACGTGGAGAGGTCTCGAGTTCAATCAGTTGATCGCCGCCGCGACCATCGTTGACATTGCCGTGTCCAAATGGCTGCCAGTCGTCATCATCGTCGGCGTGCAAGTGCATCGGATCATCACCGGGCCAGTATTCGACCCGATATTGCCTGGCGTAGGGCGCGCCCCAATGAATACGGATAAAGTTCACCGGTTTTGAAGCGCCCAGATCGATCACGATCCATTGCGGATGCGCGTCTTCGGATTCGCCGGTGAAATGCGAATCGAGGTACGGATTACTTTTCCAAAACGATTCTTTGTTGCCATCGGCGATGCGCGAATAACCGTCATCGTTGGCCTGATCAACCGTGTTTCCGCGCCGTGGCAAACGATAGCCATAGGAGAGGTTGATCGGATCGCCGAGTGAATCGTCGGAGGTCCAATATCCGCACTGGTGCGCCGGATCGCTCCACGCCCCGCGCGGGTTCCAATGCCAGGCCGCACCAGCAAGCTCGGTGCGCAACCGATACGTGAGCGGCCCAAGTCCAGCTGAGAGCATTTGCTCGATGTTCTTGTCCGTAAACATCCGGGCGCATTCGTCTTTCTCGTGACCGTCAATACCCGCGCCCAACGCTTGGGTTGGTACGCAATGGTTTACGGGATGATCTGCCTGAACAATCGCAGAAACTGCAAGCGGCTTCTCATTGCTGCCTGCTGCCGTTGCCAATCCGAATCCAACAGCGGCTAACATGAGTGCTGAGCTGCGCAGCCAGTTTTTTTGAAAATAGATTGCAAACCAAGCCGTATTCACGACGCCAACATGAATGCACATCGAGTGATAATGAAAGCGATGCGAGGACGCATCGCACTCCGAAAGCACTTCCTGCGAAACCCGTGAAGACAGCAATCTATTTCGCGAAGCTTTGGAGTGCGCACGCGTCCTCGCGTCGCTTTTTCTTACTACCGCTGCGCTTTCTCCAATTCCTTGCTGACCTGCTTTTTTTCGTGACGGACGTCGCTAAGATGACTCTGGAGAAGCGGTAGCTGCGATTCTTGCGGATTCGGCTGATGCTCTAACTTCTTGCCGACCCGGTGCGCCGGCCCGGGTTGCTTTGCCTCACCAATCTGTTGCAGCAAAGTGTCTTCTTCTCTCTGAAGCGCCGCGTAGCGGTTCTGCAACGACTGAATGCGATTCTTAGCGGCTTCTTGCTGGGCTAAAATTGCCTTGTTCTTTGCCGCGGCCTCCTCTTGTTGATGTTGGGCCTCCTGTTCCTGCTTTTGATGTGCCGCATAATTAGCAGACTGCTCAGCAGAGAATGCAGTGGCCTTTTGCGGGTCATAATGAAAGCGGTCCTGTACTTCCCTGGGTAGTTCAGTGAAGTAAACCTTTGTGATTCCGGATTTCGTTTTTACCACAATCCCGTCCGGTTCGATTCGGCTGACTGTGACGTTCTTATATTCCTTTCCAGCGTTCGTTTTGAAATCATCCGCGACCGCAAATGATGCGAGACAAACCATTGGAAAAAACAGAACCTTCATCTTTATCTGGTTGCGCCTGGCTTTGGTCTCGTTCTCGATTATTTGGATTTTTCAGTCAACAAGGATGTTAATCGAGTGTCTGAGTTTCTCGCCTCCATGGGTCTATCGAATTCATTCTTTTTGTGCAGTACGCTCGGCGTAGCGCTGCTCGTCACGGCATGCAAGAAGCCCGCGACTCCTGCACGCATCGATCGGAATGGTCCGGTTGAGGTAGCCATCCCCGAGCACGGCGCTTACACCGGGGCATTCATGGATTTTGGCGACGCCGAGGACGACGTGACCCTGGAGATGATCGAAGATTTCGAGCAGATGGTCGGCAAACATCAGGCCATCATCCCTTCGTCCAGCTATTGGGGAGAGCAAAATTTTCCTGTGGACAATCTCAATGTCATTTGGCGTCACGGTTCGCTGCCGCTTGTGTTTTGGTCGCCCTGGGACAAACCGTATGAGGAAGATCACGGACCGGACAGGTTCAGCCTGACTGAGATCCTCGCGGGGAAGTGGGACTTTTACATCGATAAATGGGCGGACGCCGCTCGCGACTTTGGTCATCCAATGATCGTCGTGTTCGGCGTCGAGATGAATGGGACGTGGTTTCCGTGGTCGGGAGCTTACTATGGTGGCGCCCAATGGGAGCCTGAACACAACAATTGGAAAGGCCCGGAGACGTTTCGTCACGCTTTTCGTTACGTCGTCGACCGTGTTCGCGCGCGCGGCGCCTCTAACATCAAATGGATGTTTCACACCAACAATTATCCCTATCCGTATGAACCCTGGAATTGCGCGGCTGCGTACTATCCAGGATCGGATTACGTCGATTGGCTTGGTCTCAGCGTATACGGACAGCAATTCAAAGATGAACCTAATCCAGACATTCCGTCACTTGTGGATTGGCCCTATCAGGAAATCTGCAGGCTCGATCCGCATAAGCCAGTGATGATTGCCGAGTGGGCGACCGGTGAGTTCCCGCTTGCGACGGCGAAGCCCAGCGCGATGCACAAACCGGAATGGATCAAACAAGGCTTGGAGCTTTTCCGAACACGCTATCCACGGATCAAAGCCGCGCTCTACTGGCATGAGCGCTGGCAAAACACCGACGGGTCTTACAGCAATCTGCGCGTCAATTCTTCTGTGGAATCGTTGCGGGCGTATCATCAGGGAGTCGCGCATCCTGATTGGCTGGGCGACTTAGTTTTTCGGCCGCTGCCGAAAAAGTGACAGAAGTGCGTTACGGCTTTTTCTCCGGCGCGTTCTTCTGGGAATCGAGAGCGATTTTCCAAGCACCATGGGATTCGCAAAATCCCTTTTCGCCGGCAAGTTAGCCTAAGCCTTTTCCGCAGCAATGAGTGAACCGACGGCTTTTCCAAGATCGACATCTCCTGCTCGAGCGTCTGCAACGGCCAGGCACCCGATGAACAAGAAAAATTTCGATGGCCTAGACAAAATTATTCCCTGGCGGCGTCTTGAGGATAAAGACCGTGAAGAGGTCATGCAAAATCTGGCCAGCCATGAGAATTGGAAGAGTTGCTTTTCTGAAGTTGCTCCGGGGTTGCTGCTCTTTGCCCGGCAATGGGTGCATTCAGCGGCCGACGCGGAAGACATTGTCCAGGAAGCTTTCATCAAGTTCTGGCGCCGCAACCACAAGATTGAAAACCGTGCGCTGCTTTACGCCGCGGTGCGTTCCATCGCTCTCGATTTTATCCGCCGCGACAGCCGCCGCGCACGACGTGAGGCCAGCGCCGTTGGCGAAACTGATGAATTCACCGAACCAGAGTTTGAATTTGAAGACGACACTCAGCGGGCGCTCGCCGAGGCGATCAATTGCCTGCCATGCGAACAACGCGAGGTGCTGGTCATGAAAATTTGGAACGAATTGACCTTTGTCGAGATTGCCGGGGCACTTGGCATTTCGCAAAACACCGCGGCATCACGTTACCGCTACGCGCTGGCGGCTTTGAGGAACGCGCTTCAGCCCAAATGAACGATTTTTCTGAGATCGAGAATGAATTGAGGAAGCTGCGACCCGCCCAGCCTTCGCCGATCTTGTTTGACCGCATCGAGGAAGCTTTGGCGGAGCCCTGCAGGGCGTCTACGTCAGACGCCCGATCGGATTGGTGGCGTTTCACAGAAATGCCCTACAAATGGGGCCTGGGCCTCGCCGCTGCAGCAGCTCTGGTCTTGTTCGCGGCAATCAGCATGGAACGTCAACAGGGTGGCGGCAAAGAAATCGCTCAAATTTTACCTCAAGCCGAAACAGCGCCGCTGTCGAACCGAGGCCAAGCATCCACGTCGTCCGACAAATTTGTTCCTGAGGGAGCGACGCGACTGGTTTACAACACGCGCAACGAAGGATTGCAGTTTCCCCGCGGTTCGGGCCAGCCGCTGCGGCGGTTTCGTTACCACACTCATGAGACGTGGCAGTGGCGTAATCCGACGACGGGCGCGTCACTCCGTGTTTCTTACCCCAGCGAGGAAGTCGTCCTCATCCCAGTCTCAGGGCAATGATTTAACAAAAACAAGAGTATGAATATAAAAACCATCGCCACAATCGCAGCCATCGCCTTACCCATCGCGGGATTTGCACAGACACCACCCGTGCCACCACCGCCACCTGGCCCGCATGGTCCGCCAGGAGTGCCAGGCCGCCACCAGAAGTCGCCAAAGGTCCCGATGACATTTCTCGGTGTAGAGACGTCGCACGTGCCAGATGTGGTAAGTGAACAGCTTGGCCTGGCCAAAGGGCTTGGCTTGGTCGTTGAGTACGTATTGCCGGACAGCCCGGCTGCGTCGGCAGGCATTCAACAGAACGACATCCTGAAGATGCTGAACGACCAGATTCTGATGGAGCCAAGCCAACTGCGAAAGCTGCTACAGACTTTCTCTGATGGCGCTGACGTGACGCTCACGATCCTGCGCAAGGGTCAGGAGCAAAAGATCACGGTTAAGCTTTCCAAGAAAGAAATGCCGCAACGTCACTCGTTGACGCCGGGAGGAGACCACGACTGGGATTTCGATGAGATAGGCGATGTCGGCGAGCAAATGCATGAAATGAAAGAGCAGTTGCAGGAACAACTGGGCGCGCAACGCGGCATGATCCGAGGAGCAGTGATAAAAGCTCACGAGGCGGCGAAACGCGCGCGGGAAGATGCCCGTCGTGCCGCACGGGAGATTCGCATTTTGAGCAAGGATAACGGCGCGATCAAGGCCACGAAGATCGATCTCGGCAAAGCGCAAATCGTCTTCTGCGATGGCAAAGGCGAGATGAAATTAGAAAATGCGAATGGAAAAAAATTGCTTACGGCCAAGGACCCGCAGGGCAAATTGCTTTTCAGCGGCCCGGTCGAAACGAAAGAAGACCTCGATAAGGTGCCGACCGATGTTCGTGAGCGCTACGAGACGTTGCAGCAGAGTGATTTGCCCGCAGTCGCGCCTCAAGGCGATAGGACAGATGAAGTCGATGCGGATGATGATAATGACAATGATGACGGCGACGCCGACGATGATGATGAAGGAGAGAATCCTGCGGCATTATCAGAACAAGTTTCCGTCAAGTCCGTGTCGCCCACTTTCTCGCTCTGAATTCAAGGTGATCTGAGGCAGAGGAGGAACTCCGCCGGGCATCTTAACCTGGTGTGGCCAGCCGCTCGGCGGAGTTTTCCTTCTAGGCGGCCACAGTGTTCGCTGTACTCAGCGGAAAGTTTGCATTCAGGCATTTTCCTTGCCGTGACAAATCCGCGCGTTATAACGGGAGCGCGTAATGATGCGGGTCTTTTTGCTTATAGGGATCGTTGCGCTGGTTTCTTCACTGAATGCCCAAACATCGTCGCCCTCCGCTTCACCGTCGCTCGAACAGCGCGTCGCAGATCTCGAAGCTTATATAAATAATTCAGCGCGCGGCGCCGATACCGGCACCCCGGTGACCTCCAACGTGGCAGGTCCCGGCCCCGGCCATAATGCCTGGATGATGACGTGCGCCGCGCTCGTGCTTTTCATGACCCTGCCTGGGCTGGCGCTCTTTTATGGCGGGCTCGTCCGCGCGAAGAACGTCTTGTCGGTTCTGGCCCAATGTCTCGGCATCGCAGGCTTGGTGACGATCCTTTGGTGGGTCGTGGGCTATTCTCTCGTTTTTTCTCGTGGGTCGCCGTTCATCGGCGGATTCAAATTTGCTTTTCTGCACGGCGTCGGCGCGGGACCGAACAATGATTACTCGTACTGGGTTTCGCAGAATGTCTTTGCGATGTATCAACTGATGTTTGCCATCATTACGCCTGCGCTGATCATCGGCGCAGTTGCGGAGCGGATGAAATTTGCAGCCGTGCTTGTTTTCGTCGGCGTGTGGATGTTTGCCGTGTATTTCCCAGTTGCCCATATGGTATGGGGAATCGATGGCTGGATGAATGGGGTCTGGAATGCGGAGGCGAAGATCACTGCAATCGATTTTGCCGGCGGAACCGTCGTTCACATGACCTCGGGCTGGTCGGCGCTGGTCTTGTGCGTTCTTCTTGGGCACAGGCTGGGATTCAGAAAAGAAATCATGGCGCCGCACAGCATGGTGCTTTGCATGGTCGGAACGGGTTTGCTGTGGGTAGGTTGGTATGGGTTCAACGCCGGAAGCGCTCTTGCGCCTGATGGAATTGCTGCAAACGCGTTCATGAGCACGACGCTTGCAACGGCAGTGGCTTCGTTTACGTGGGCCATGCTTGAGTACGCGCTACGCGGCAAACCAAGTGTGCTCGGGTTCTGCTCCGGTGCAGTAGCCGGGCTCGTCGTAATCACGCCGGCCTGTGGATACGTCGGTCCGAGTGGTGCCGTGATTATCGGAATTGCGGCGGGAATCGTGCCGTTCTTCGCCTGCACGAAATTGAAGTCGTGGCTCGGCTATGATGATGCGCTTGATACTTTCGGCATCCACGCAGTGGGCGGGACGCTGGGCGCATTCCTCACGGGTTTGTTTGCCACTGCGAGCGTTAATCCAAATCTTTCGTTAACTCTCGCCGGAGCGCCTAATCCTGCGACGCAAAATGGTCTTGCTCGAATCGTTGGTCACACATTGTGGACCGAACAGTTAAAAGCAATTGTGATCACGATCATGCTGGCGGTGATAGGAAGTGCGATCATCGGCGCTGTCGTCAGAGGAGCAATTGGTCTGCGCATCGCGCCGGAGATTGAGCGACAGGGGCTCGACATCAATCAACATGGCGAAGAAGGTTATATGATATCTGGTTAGGGAGTGAACCAGGACACAGAGCATCTGCGGTTACTTGCAATTTTTCATTACATCGTGTCCGGGTTGGCGGCCTTGTTTTCGTTTTTCCCGATGCTTTACACGATCATCGGCAGCATTTTCATATTTGCCGCGCGGCACGGTACGCCGAAGCCTGGCGAAGAGTTGCCGCCTGAATTTCTTGGCTGGATTTTTATCGTACTGGGTTCGTTTTTGTTTTTACTCGGGATTGCGATGGCGATTTGTATTTTGATTGCTGGCCGATGCCTGTCGCGTCGCAAATGTTATTCCTTCGCTCTCGTCATAGCGTGCATCGAATGTCTCTTTATCCCTTTCGGAACAATTCTCGGGGTGTTTACGATCGTTGCGCTTTCGCGTCTGTCGGTGAAAGGATTATTCTCCGCGGCAACTTCGGAGGTGCCGGGTTGAAACGCCGGTTTCGATTCTAAGGAATAGGCGCCGTTCTTGAAAATCGTGCAATGCGACCTACGCCAGGAGCAGTTTACCCTGGCTCAATTCCCGCCATTTGGGTTGCCCATGTTCCGGCCCGCGCGCTCCAATTCTTCAGCGCTGGCTCTCTTGACGTTCAGAGCGCCTGGCTCGGCTGCGCCATCGGGAACTTCGACCCAGCGACCACCCGTATGACTGCCAGTGCTCGGGGGCATCCAGACCATATGCTTTCCCTTCTTTTGCTCGGTGCTTGCCTGGCCCGCCGCCACGGGTTTCAGATCAAAGTTCAGTTGTGTTGCCTGATCCGACTTGGCTTTTGTGTTGCCAATGTCGGCCTTCACTGCGCCATTGACCACCAGCGAAACCCGATAAACGCCTGGTTGCAGACCCTGTTAGCGACCCTGTGCATCGGTCTTTACCGTATTGAAGACTTGTTTGCCATCTTTCGACTCAATCCGAACATCCGCGCCTTTAATCGGCTTTCCTTTTGCGTCTTTGACCATCCCCTGAATGCTTGCTGGCCCAGCCCAAACGGTCGCAGCACAAAGGAGGAATCCCATTAACCCGATCTGCAATGATTTAATAAACATAGATGAATAAGTATACTGGTTCACTAATTCCTACAGGAAAAGAGAGGCGAAGTTCCAAAATAATTTGCTGAATCAGGAAAAAGCGGAGTTTCCGCGAGTGGACTGTTGCTGTGGCCGCGACTGTGTGAAGCCCGAGCACACGGCCCACCGGGCCGTGGCTACAGATTAGAAGCGTTTCTCAAAGCGACGTCCCAAGTACGACCCTTGACGTTGGTCGTCGCTTCATCGTAGCCGTTTTCAAAATAATCAACGACGAACGGAGTATGTCCGAATGTTGGAACCGGAATGCTCATTTCCCTCGTCGTCGACTTCGACCCAACTACCGCCGACATGGCTCCCGGTACGAGCTGGCATCCATACCATGTGCTTTTTGCTCTTTGCAGCGTAACCTGTTTGGATCGGTGACTTAAGGTCGAAGTTCATCTGAGTCGGTTGATTCGCCCTGGTCTGCGTGTTCGTGATCGACGCCTTGACCGTGCCATTCACAAGCAACGTGACCCGGTAAACGCCCGGTTGCAGCGCCTCTGAAACATAGCGGCCCTTTGGATCGGTCTTAACCGTGCTGAACACGTGTTTGCCGTCTCGCGATTCGATCCGAACGCCCGCGCCTTTAATCGGTTCGCCCTTTGCATCTTTGACAAACCCCTGAATGGGCGCTGGCCCGTCAGCTGTAATTTTGTTCGTTGGCTGACCGGCTTCCAAGGCGCGAGAACGAACACTGGTAGCGGATCCCGTCGTTGGAGGCGCAGCGGTCACGTCAGTTGTAATTTTGTTCGTTGGCTGGGCGGCTTCCAAGGCGCGAGAGCGAACACTGGCAGTGGATCCCGTCGCTGGAGGCGCAGCGGTCAGGCGAGTGTCTGGGCGGGTCGGGTCAAGACTTCCCGGAGATCCGTAATCCGGAACCGTGAATGGAGTGGATGGATCCTGTACGGGCACGCTAATGCCGATACTGCTTACTTCGATCGGCTGAGTTACATCCGTGAAAAATCCCTGTAGATAACCGTCGTATACGCCATTGCCGGGTTGTTCGTGGGCGGGAGGCCGAACGGCGAGCCTGACTTTGAGCGCGTCAACGATAGACCCGGCTAGCCAAACCGCTGCCGCGCCTAAAAGGAGACCGGCAGTCGCCGCTCCAACCAGTTTGGGGTTACGCTGCGACCAGCGCCAGACCCGTGCTGGGGGTGAAACGGGGCGGGCGACAATTGGACGGCCGTCGAGGCAGCGTTCCAGATCGGCTGCAAGGTCTCCGGCGGATTGGTAGCGCGCTTTTGGATCACGTTCGAGACAGCGTGCGCAAATCGTCTCCAAATCCCGATCGAGCGATGGTGCCAGCGAGCGTAGTTTGGGCGCCTGCGTTTCAGACGCTTTGCGAATCACGGAAACCGGATTGGAACCCAGAAATGGTGGACGTCCGGCAAGCAGGTTGAACAGAACTGCGCCGAGACTGTAAACATCGGCAGCTGGGGTAAGATCGGCGCCCGCGTCAGCGGCCTGTTCGGGGGCAATAAAACCTGCGGTTCCGAACGTAGTTAGCGACCTTGTAAGATCGTTGTTTCCGTCCAACAGCTTGGCCAAACCGAAATCGCTGACCAGCGGCTCGCCTCGATCGTTGAGCAAAATGTTGCCCGGTTTTAGGTCGCGATGGAGAACTCCACGGCTGTGGGCGTAGTCGACAGCGTGCGCGACCTTCGCCATCAGTTGCACGCACTTCCGCGGTTCATGGCGAAGAGAAGCCGCGTTCTCATGCAAACTTCCCTTCTCCGCGAGTTTCATGCTGAAAAACGGCAGGCCGTCCTCGCTTTCGCTCACTTCATAAATCGGAAGGATGTTCGGGTGATCCAGACTGGCCACCGCCTGTGCTTCTCGTCGGAAACGCTGCAATGCTCCGTGTGAATCAGCGCGATAACTAAGAACGCGCTTAACCGCGACGATGCGCCGGGAATGTCGTTGCCTGGCGCGATAGATCACTCCCATGCCGCCACAACCGATTTGCTCGAAAATTTCGTAATTTCCCAGGAACCAGGACTTGTGCGGCGCGTCCACTTCGGCGAGGACGGTTTGATAAACCGCCTGAGATACTTCGTCACCGCCATCCAATCCCTTGCGCAGGAGACAACTCACGCAAACTCCTGTGTCGAGTCGCATGGTTGCTCCACACTTCTCGCATTTTGTGTGCTCTCTGGTAGCGCTTGGATGCGGATGGGACCGTAGATCTGAATCTGTCATCGCAACTACTCCGTTCCTGTTGCGAGTGACGCACACAGATAACGGATCTCATCATCCACGTCGGCAGGATCCTCGACGGTTTGCGAGACTTCATCGCGCAGCAGACTGCGGTAACGCTGACGCATGTTGTGCAGCTGTTTTTTCACGGCCGTTTCTGCCATTCCCAGTTCCGCAGATAGGTTAGCATATGACACTTCATCGCGCTCGTCTGTGAGATGGGCGCTAAGTGCTTGGAAAAGCCAGAGCTTGCCTTTGCTCTCGCATTCTTCCCGCAGCCGTTGAAGCGCGTGTTCTACCACGGTTGTGGCCCAAGTCAGGTCAAAGATTCGCTCCGGCGCCAAGGATTCCAGTGCTTGAACCGGGACGGATAATTGCGACGGCGCTTCGGCCATCCAATCGTCCCAGGAAATAAATTCCACGCCGCCGCCGCGTTTGTGGGCATGAGTTTTCTCCGCGGCGTTGATCAGAAAATTTTGGAGCGACCTCAACAAGAGCGAACGGAACCGCCCGCGGTTACGATCGGCGTGCTGCAACCAATTGTTCTTCAGAATGGCCACAAAAAAATCCTGAGTGAGGTCCTGTGCATCCTCAATCGAATAGCCGCGTGCCCGCACAAACGAGAAAATGGACCGCCAATATGTCCGGCAAAGCTCGGCCAGCGCGTCGCGAGCTTTTTGCTCTTCATTGGTCACGTTGGCGGCCGAAAGAATCAAGCTCCAGCGGGTGGTTACAAACTCATGCGGTCCGCCTGCACCCTTGTGGCCGTTCTTCCCGTTCACGAACGAACATTGTGGTTCTTGAGGTTTCACACAAGCACAAAACAATCGGCTGAGCCGTGTGTCGGAGCCGTTTTCTTTATGCGATACGAAATCAGCTCGCTGCAAGCCGGGATCGACTTCGCTGCTAAAAAGACAGTTCTGGTCCCGCCGAATAGCGTAATCTGATTGCGGGGACGGTGGAAAGTCGTGATCGACCGCTTAATATCATGAAAGTTATCGGCGGCTATATCCTCCTGCACCATCGACTCACGCGGTCGCGACTGAGTTCGTCCTAACGCTCAGTTATTTCGTACACGAACCTGTGGAAAAGATGGTCATCTGAAATGTAGTATCCGTTATTGTGACGGCGGGATTGATCTGTGCCCGAGCCGGGCGCGTCGAACCCCAGCGTCCAAGAATCTGCCGGCGGAGGGGCTCGAACCCACACGATCTTGCGATCACTGGATTTTGAGTCCAGCGCGTCTGCCAATTCCGCCACGCCGGCTTCAGCGAGATTTGATACTACGAAGCGCGCAACGAAGCTCAAA
>WNGO01015585.1_pt1 | contig 12242 bp, 11 predicted proteins | sample 5400511 | NCBI WGS metagenome assembly WNGO01 (sample SAMN13153380, study PRJNA577476) | soil metagenome | isolation source: 20 cm soil or saprolite under Garry oak tree replicate 2 | place: USA:California | collected 2016-06-15
CGGTTCTTCGGATCGAACATGAGTGGCTACGAGCATTAGTCGAGCGCGACCTCACAACTCTCGAGCGAATCTTGGCCGATGATTTGATGGACTCAAGCTGGAAAGGCGAACTGCGCACGAAAAGCCAGCTACTGGAAGGCTTGAGCAAACCGCTTCCGTATTCGCAGTATTTGCAGAACATAAAAATTAAACTCTATGCGTCGGTGGCGCTCGCTCGAGGCTTGAACGAGATCAGCGATAAAAACGGGCGGATCGTGATGAGAATTCGATTCACCGATGTTTTGGTTTATCGCCATGGCTATTGACAGGCAGTAGCCGCACAAGAAACGGCAGTTAATCCCCGGTAAAATATTTAGCGCCTCCTTTGTCCGATTAAGCGCCAGTCTTTTTTCATCAGTTCAACGTCGGCCGAAGTTATTCCGGAAGGGACATAGATTTTTCCGTCGGAGACGCGCTTGTCGATTTCGAGCTCGGTAATCGGACGACCGTTGATGAACACAAAAAGCAGACTGCCTTTGCGCTCAATGCTTAAGGCGTCGAGGGCGATTCGCCCATGCTCGTCGAGCTGGAACAACGCGCCGTAGGTTCCGTTCGCGGCCGCGTAAGGATAAAAGGCGATCACGTCATGTTCAGAAATCCGAGCGATTTTTTCGATTGCCACATTTTTTCCCGATACTTGAGCGCGAACAGATGTCGCGAATACCTCGGTGTCCTGAGGGTTCGCTTGTGCGTGCACCCGGAACATGCAATGTCGTGGTTTCGCGAGGCCTTGGGACGCCGCGCAAACCAGACAAAACGCAAATGTACAGAGAGTTTTCATGCCGATTGATAAACGGTTTGACAGGATTTTGGCAACCCCGAAAGGTTTCGGGGCTTTTTTACCCGCTCATGAAGCGCCATCTTGTTTTGCTGCTTCTGATATTCTTTGTCACCGGGAGCATTCTTGGTCAGGATAGCGCGCCCACAGCGACACCGGCGCGCAGACGCGGTTGGTTGAGCCGCATTCTACATCCATTTTCTCCCGAAGTAGTACCGCAATATAAAGATCCAAGATTGCGTGGGCTGGCTCTCGATCTCCAGATCACGCCGCAGACCATTAAGCTATCAGAGGTCCGCCAGCTCGGTATTAAAGTGACGCTGGCAAATTTGTCCAAACGTCCTGTTACGCTCGACTTTCCGACGAACCAGCGGATCGAAATTTATTTGAGGAATTCCACGGGAGACATCCTGACGAAGTGGTCTGACAATCACGCCATCGTAGCGAAGCCAGTAACCATTTTAATTAACCCACAGGAACGAATCGAATATAACGAAACAATCGCGACGCGTGATCTCACGCCGAACAAAGTCTTTATCGCCGAAGTTTTCTTTCCGCAATATACGGAGTTACAAACCCGGCAAAAATTCCTCGCTGTGCCTTGAGAGTTGACCCGAAGCCTTTCGGGGGTTGATAGCCGATAGTTGATAGTTGATAGAGTCGAATCGTGTCGGTCAGCCAACTATTAACAAGGACCTGTCAGCTCTTCTCAGACTATCACACGCATCCGCAGGGACATCGAGTGCAGCGATACACGCAGACGCTTCTCCAGCCCTGGACGGATTCGGCGCGCAAATTGGGTTTAACCGATATCGCTTTTACCGACCACGATCGTTATCACACCGGAATCGACTTTGATGAAATCGATCGTTTGCGAGAAAGAAATCTGGATGTAAAAATCCGTACCGGCATCGAGTTGGATAACGATCCTATTCACTCTGCGGCTGGCCGAAACTGGATTGAGAAGCATTGGGAAAAACTCGATTTTGTGTTGGGCTCAGTCCATTTTCTCCAGCGCGCTGATCAGATGTTCGACACTGTGCCAGATGGCGCGGCACAGTTCGAAGGCCGCGATATCGATGCGATTAATGCCGATTACTTTCGCCGAGTCCGCGAAATAGCAGCGACTGGCCTAATTGATTGCCTGGCCCATCTCGATCTCATCAAAATCCATGGTCATCGGCCAAGTGTAAAAATCGATACTCTCGTCAACGAAACACTGGATTTCATTCGCGCGCGGAATCTCGCGATCGAGCTTTCTACCGCTGGATGGCGCAAGCCAGTGAACGAACTTTACCCAAGCGATCGAATTATTGAACTCGCGATAGAGAAGGGGGTCCCTTTTACGATTGCCTCCGACGCGCACTCGCACGTGCAACTTGGCGATAACTTTCAGCGGCTGGCCGAGAAGATGTCGATCTTAGGGATTCGCGAAGTATGTGTTTACGAAAAACACAAATGCCGAAGCGTAATGATTCGTGATTCGTGATTCGTGATTGGTCATTGGTCATTCGTCATTGGTCATTCGTCATTCGTCATTCGTCATTCGTCATTCGTCATTCGTCATTCGTCATTCGTCATTCGTCACACTTCCGGCATTGCCAGCCTGCCGGTTTATTTCCAATACAAGCTATAACTGAAGATCGAGCTGCGACCCTCTCTGTGTCGAGGACGCCTGTTCTGTTTCTGAAGGTAGAGGCAACACAAATCCGAGACGCTGGGCGAGGCGTTGGCAGGTTTCCGGAGCAAAGCCTTCGAAGTGATTGCTGACGAATGCCCAGACATTCCGCACTTCGGGAAGATGCCGCTCAATTTTCAGTGACCAGCTTTCGAGCGCAGCTTCGCGTTTCCACAGCAGCTCTTCGTAATGATGGACGTGCTCGCCATTGATATCATATTTCGTTGCGTAATCGCCGAGCAGACGCAGATAAAGGAAGTCGGTGGTGCGCGGCAGGAACTCGAACGGGGCAAGATTTCGTTCGTTGAGCGGAGTGGTATCGGCCCATACCCAGCAAATGCGATACTTTTCTAGAAGCCGAATAAACTGGGGCCGATGCCATCCGGCGTGACGAAATTCAATCGCGAAACGAAAATCCCGTGGAAGCTGTTCGAGAAACTTACGCAACGCTAGCTTGCCGTCCCTGGGCACGAACGAAGGCGGAAGTTGGATAAGAATGACCTGGAGCTTTGGCCCGAGCGGTTCGATGACATGGAGAAACGAGGTCAACTCGGCGGTGCAGTCGCGCAGGCGGCAGGTGTGTGTGATTTGACGGGGAAGTTTACAGGTGAAACGGAAGCTAGCTGGAGTCATTTGGACCCAGCGACGGATGCTATTTGCAGCCGGGGCAGCATGAAACGTCGAGTCTACTTCAACGGCCAAGAAATAGTTGCCGTAAAATTCCAACCAGTGAGACTCCGGCAAATCCAACGGATAAAAAGCACCACGCCAGTCTTCAAAGCTCCACGCGCATGAGCCGATGCGTATTTTTTGCTGATCGGTCAGATTCAAATCAGATCAGAAGAGTAGCCGGTTTTTTGCATTTTGGGAAAGGTTTCCGCTCCAGGAAATGCGGTGAATATTCCGGCGGAGCAACTGCGCGATAATGACTGCTGAAACTTGACTGCGCGGATAAGTTAACTACCCTGCGGGCACCCATGCAATTCGTTGTTCGCGTCGTTTTAATTTTCACCGCCGCTGCATTTCTTTTGTCCGAATCGAGCATGGCTTCTATCGTCTTTCAACCGGGGAAAAAAGCGAAGTATGTAGCGCCCGGTGAGGAAGAAGTAAGCGGCAACGCTGCGGAGCTGTTTCAGATCGGACAGACTGCCGAAAAAGAAGGTAACATGAAACGCGCGGTCAGGGCTTACAAAACTCTTGTCAAACATCATCCGAAAGACGCCCTAGCTGCCGGTGCGCTCTATCGCGCGGCTCAATTGCAGGAACAGATGCACCTTTATCTCGCAGCGGCGAATTCATTTGGGCAGTTGGTGGAAAAATACCCCGGTAGTCCGCATTTCGAGGAGGCAGTCGAGGCGCAGTTTCGCATGGGCGAAATTTATCTGAACGCGAAGAAATTAAAAATCCTTGGCATTCCGTACGCATCGTCGCTGGATCGCGCGGTGACTATTTTCGCCAACGTCGTTCGTACCGCGCCGTATGGAAAATACACAGCGCGCGCGCAGTTCGACATCGGTCTTGCTCGCGAGAAACAGGGTGCAAATGATGCGGCCCTTCAGGCGTACCAGGCGGTGGTGGACAAGTTCCCGAACGAGCCAGTCGCGGTAGACGCGCAATATCAGATCGGTTACATCTGGTTCACTGCAGAGCAGACTGGCACAAAGGACGCCGCCGCGGCGAACAACGCCAAAACTGCGTTCCAAGATTTCCTCTTCCACTATCCAAAAAGCGAGAAAGCCGCGCAGGCGCGGGCTAACCTTGACCTTCTTGAGCACAAGCAGGTGACCAGTTCATATAAGGTTGCGAAATTTTATGACAAGCAAAAATATTATCGCGCGGCCGTCATCTACTACAACGAAGTGATTCGCCAGCAGCCAGGATCAGAGGAAAGCAATCAAGCCAAGAAACGAATCGATCAGTTGCGCGCAAAGTTCGGAGATGCCGCGCTTCAGCCTGCTTTTACTGTGGGAGAAGCTGGCAAGAAAAAGAGCGACGCGCATGGAGCGCGCACCGCCCGAAGCGGGTCCACCAAACCGGGACCGGCAAATAATGAAGCACCGTTACCTGCATCGGAGACGGATATTTCGCTTCCGCCGCCGGCTTCGCTTGCACCCGATACCACGACTGCGCCTGACCCGCTGCTGCCTCAGGCGAGCACGGGCAGTAGCTCTGGCGCGTCTCCAACTCCAGGGGCATCGGCCTCTCCTGAAGCGTCCGCCTCACCAGTGTCCTGTTTCGCCCTAAGTGGTTGCCTCGGCTATCACATAGGGCCAGTGAAGCCATACTATCTGCGTGAGGTTCACAGCATAGCGGTCCCAACTTTTGCAAACCGGACTCTCGTTCCTCGTGTCGAAGTATTGGTCACCGATACTGTGATCAAGCAATTACAACAGGATGGGACGTATCAGATAGCGGGTGACGATAGAGCGGACGCGACTCTGAAGGGCGAAGTATTCCGCATTACCCGTCTGCCGGCGCGCTCGGTGCGTGGGAACGTGCTGGCCACAACCGAGTTTAATCTCGCGTTAAGTGTGAAGTACTCGCTGACCGGACGGGATGGCAAACCGCTGGCCGAGAGTACAGCGGTCGGAACGACTAGCTTCTTTGTGAGCAGCGACGTGACTACCGACGAACGGCAAGCCTTGCCACTTGCTACCGAGGACCTCGCTACCCGATTAGTTAGCCAACTAAGCGAGGGCTGGTGATGATTGATGAAGGGTGAAGAAAAGCTTTGGACCATCCTAAATGACAAACTCGATACTCTGCGTGCCACTAATCGTTTGCCTCAGGCCATTCGCGTTGCCGAAACAGCGCTTGAAATCGCCAAGCGTGCTTTCCCGGGTACCGCGACTCCGGTGGCGACCAGCTTCGAGAAATTAGGACAGCTTCTCGATCAAAAAGGAGATCGCGGGGCGGCCAAGGCATACTTGCTTAAGGCGCATGCAATTCTGGAAAAGGTAAAACCGCCAGATCATCGCGCCATTTTTCGCTCCGCCCGCAGGCTGGCATTGTTATGTGATAGCCTTGGCCACTCCGAGGAGGCGGTCAATTTCTACCAGAAAGCAATAGCCGCGGGCTCCCAAATTGAAGACGTTCCTTATTCGGATCTCGGCACAATGTTAAACAATGTTGCGCTGATCTTGCGTAAGTCCGGACGACAAAAAGCCGCGGAGCCGTGTTATCTGCATGCTTTACAGATTTACGAGAAGCAACTCGGGCCTGATCATGCCGACGTAGCGTCAGTGCTGAATAACCTGGCGGTGTTCTACACAAACGAGCGCCGTTACACTGAAGCAGAGAAAATACATCTCCGCGCGTTGGCGATCCGCGAAAAATTACATCCACCTCCGCTGCCCGACATAGCGCAGTCAAGATGCAACCTGGCGGTGGTCTATCATTCGCGCGGCGAGTATGAGAAAGCGGCAGAGCTTTATCAAGCTTCGCTTAAGACTTGGGAGGAGGTGAAAGAGAAACCCTCGAAAGATTACGAGATTGTCGTGTCCAATTACGCCGACCTTTTGCGCTCTCTGGGCCAGGTACGCAAAGCGCATCAATTGGAAGTTCGCGCGCGCAAGAGACGTTCCGGCTAACCTAGCCCGGATACGACCCGCTCCCCGCTATGGCCCATGGTTTGGCCTTGCAGCTGGCGTGCGCGCGCGCATTGTAGGGCCACTGCCTCATGCTCGCGTGGCGGAACTGGCAGACGCGTACGGCTCAGGACCGTATGGGGAAACCCGTGGAGGTTCGAGTCCTCTCGCGAGCAATGGCCCTGGCTTCCTCCATACTGACCTTCACCAGGAGCAAAACAACCGGAATGCCCGCCATGCCGGTTCGGATCGAAAGATTACTTCGCCCCACCTTTCCTTCTTGCCGCCCAGCGAGCTTTCATTAGCTGGGAAAGCCGTTTTCGCCCGGCAGGCGTCAGTCCGCCTTTTTTCGGTGCCGGAGCTGTTTTCGTCCCACCGGCTTTTCTTCGTGCCGCCCAGCGAGCCCTCATTAGCTCAGAAAGCCTTCTTCGGCCTGCGGGCGTGAGCGCGCCTTTCTTTTTGGCAGGCGCTGGTTTCGCCGTGGTCTTTTGTTTTGCCCAACGAGCTTTAGCAGCTTCCGAAAGCTTGGCTCGAGTGGTAGCCGAGAAATAGCGCCCTTCCTGTGCAGGGGCTGTGGGTCTCGGCCCCGCTTGGGTAGGTCCTGTGGCTCTCGGAGCTGAGCCGCTCAGGATTGAGGAGAGACGTTTTTCCAAACTATCAATTTGTCGGCGAATTGAGATCGCTTCTTCTAGAGCTTCAGCAGATGTATCCATGTGTTGTTAAATAGCCGGAGTTGACCCTAATAGCAATCCCCTTTTTTTATAACAACTTGATGCCTAACTTTCTTGTCTAGTTACATCCGTATGATAACCAGAAAAATGAATTGCCCCGAAATTGCGAGCTGATGTTCCATCAACCTTGAAATGACTAAATCCAGCATCGCAACGCAACCTGCGCGAGTCCGGCAAATGTTCGGTTCTATAGCGGCGCGCTATGATCTGGCGAATCACTTACTAAGTTGTGGGATCGATTTCTATTGGCGAAGACGCGCAGCTGAAATCGTCGCAAGCTGGCGTCCAGATGGGATTGTCGACCTTGCCACTGGGACCGGAGATTTGGCACTCGCGCTGCAAAAGAAATTGCCGGATGCGAAAGTTGTAGGTATCGATTTCTTGCCTGAAATGCTCCAACTTGCGGAGCGAAAAGGTGTGCGACAAACGATCCTTGCCGATGCGATGAAGCTGCCATTCGCCGATGGTTCAATTGATTGCGTCGCCATCGCCTTCGGCTTGCGCAACATGGAAAATTGGGGACGCGCGCTTGGTGAGATGTCCCGCGTGCTTAAGAGTAATGGTCACTTGCTCGTGCTCGAGTTCTCACTACCAACAGTCTCGATCCTGCGCGCAATCTATCGTTTCTATCTGCATCGCTGCTTGCCAGTACTCGGCTCTTTTCTGACAAGGACGAAAAGCGCCTACGACTATCTTGGCGACTCAATCGAGGAATTTCCGAGCGGGGATGCGATGTCTCGGTTGATGTTGGCGAATGGATTTAGGCACGCGACGTTCGAACCGCTCACTGGTGGAATCGTCACAATTTATACCGGGACGAAACAAAAACTATAGCTGGACGCTGACCGCCTACCTCGAGTAGCCCCGAACCCATTCGGGCCGCCTTGCAAGCACTACGGTTTATTGTCTGGGTATTGGAGATGTAGTTGCGCTTGCCGATGGAGTCGGCGATGAAGGGGCTTGACTGAACAGTGGCAGTTTTAACACGTTCAAATCCGGATTGCTGATTACAAAAGTGCCTTCGCGTCCTTCCACGCGCGCCCACCACATGCCGTCAGTCGTGCCAGTGCCGACGATTAACTTATGTGATGCCTTGTCATCGGGCGAAGTTGTGAACGTGAGGACGAGCTGCGGTTTTTCGAAACCGTGCTGAGGCATCGTTGTTCCCAGCCAGCGCACAGCGTGCAAGCTCGATAATGTGTTGAGCACAGATTGCACATTGGCTTGATTGATTTCGCCACTGCCTTTCAGCCAGCGCCACTGATTATTTTGCTCCCGCTCCAGCGACAGTTCTTTGTCCGTCATGACACTCAAGCGATGGATTTGCTCCGGTTTAAACTTAAAGACCGATAGCTCCTGCCATTGCAAGGGATCGGTTGAAATTTGATCCAGCAAACCGCGACGGACTGCCACGACGAATGGCTCATCCGCAAGCCGCGCATAAACGTTATCGCCATCTTCTTTTCCGAATGCAATCGTCGCAAACGGCTGCTCGCCTGCCTTCGTCTCGGCGGTGTTTTCCGACGCAAAAGAGCTGAACGTTAATTGCAGGTGCGGCTTATCAAGGCCGTATTTCGGCAGATTTGACGCCACGTCTTCCACGAATTTTTTCACCCGCTCATTTCGGACCGCATCAATCAAGTGTTGAACCGCCCCCGAATCTGCCGGCGCATTGTTTCGGGTGGCGATTGTCCAATTTCCGTCATTGCGTGCGAGAACGGTCTTGCCATTTCCTGAAGAGTCTATCGTGATTCGATCGAGAATGTTTGTGTCGATTCGAACCAAATGATTGTCCCGGAGATCAACTGGTTTCGTGTTGAGAACCTCTTCGATCTTTCTCGGCAATGTGTAAACAGACCTACGTGGAGCAAATCGCACATAAACCTGGTCCTTTTCTTTCTCCGGCACGCTGCCGATCTGTAAAGTCTGACCTTGATCTTCCTGGCCGAATACCTTGATCGAGTCGCCGAGCTCTACTTTCCGGCCTTTTTGCTCCTCCTGGCCAAATAACGTGATCGAGCCGCGCGGCTCCGCCAAGCCATAAGGACGAAGGTCGCCGTGATCGTCGGCTGCAAATTGTTGAATGCGCGCCGTCGTGATTTGCGCGATTAGGTCGCCCACTTTCTCTTCATCGGCCCGCGCGCGAAGAGGTTTTAGTATGTCCCAGTGATCGCCTTTCTTCTCCAAATCCATTTCACCAGCAGGCGTCTTCAATGTAATGCGGCGTACCTGCGCAGCGGTTAGGTCCGTTAATTTTTTGTCACGGAATTCCTCTGCTTTTTTATCGATGTCCTTCTTGATCGACTGTGTGGCGAGAAACGTTTCCTTTGAATTCTCAAAGCGCACATACATCCTGCCCTCCAGCGCCGCGTCCTTTCCAAACAGAATCTCCGGCGGTCTATGCTCACCGAACAATTTGAGCTTTAACTTCGGCTTGTTCAGCCCGTATTCATTCAATTTGCTCTTATCAGCGTCGATGTCTTTCGCTGCAATAGTTCCTTCCTTCTGCCAGTTCTCCAAATCCGACAACAAATTCTCGATCGAGGCGCCGTCTGCTCGATCTTTGATTGGCGTTTCAAGCCGCCATTTGTTATCACGGCGCCTTATTTCGATCTTTTCATCGCCATTTTGAATGACGATGCCGTCGATCTTATTTCGATCGAAATTGACGATGTTTTGGGCCTGGCGTCTGGCTTCCTCAGTGCTTGGTTGTTTCATCTCGAAAAATCTGAGATAAGCGAAAACAGCCAGCGCAATTGCTGCTAAGATGAGTGTAGTTCTCCAATTCATACCATTGTAGGGCAACGCCGAAAGCTTTTAGGGTTGCCAATTTGGTGAGGCAAGCGACGCGCTTGGTCTATAAGACTCAGGATAGGATAGGGCTCTGTAAGGACAATCTCGTGAAACATATGTAACAGCAATTTGTCTTGCCGAACAGGGTGTACCTAAACACGGCGCTGCCACCAGACCATGGTTCGCAATACCGATTAGCTGCTCCCGACTCATCAGCCAATTCACACTGCCAGAGACGAAATCGAGAGCCTGTTGATCTTGCGTGATCGCATTGTCTTGAACAAATGTCGCGTTGCTCACCACCATCATGCGCGACGAATTCACCTGGACCCGCTCATCTGCGCTGCCGCCTTTTTCGATTGCCGCGCCAATCGTTAGCGGTGTGTTGCTGTTCTGCTTCGCGTCAGCCTGCAGTTTTGCTTGATTGTCTGTATTGTAATCCGTTTCGGCAAAGTAGCCTTGTTCCGCCTGGATCAGCGGTTCGACTCGGATGTTGGCAGCTCGGCCGCGCTCCGGCTCGAGCGTAAGCGAAGACGTGCCGCCGAAAAAGATTACCCGCACATCGGCCAGTCGTTTTGTGATTGGACTATTGCCCACAAAATGCGCTTGCACATCTCTTGTTAGTGCCAGCTCCTGAATTCCTGTGCGCAAAAAAACCATCAAGCGATCATCGTTAACTTTGACCCCCAGTTCGTTGAGAAATCTATCCAACTTCGGCGTTTTCGCCGATGGATCGAGCAACAGTAGTATCCGCCCCTGTTTATCCCAGAAATCGCGCAACAGTTTCATTTCGCGATCGGAAAAATCGTATTGCGGCCCAATAATCATGACAGTTTTTATTTCGGCCGGAATTGCATCTACATTGAAAAAGTTCAGCTCTTGGAAGTGGATATTTTCGTTTTCGATAAACGTTTTTAGAATGGATATCGCGCTGCCTTCTGAGAGCGGCGGTTCCTTGTGACCGACGATATAACCAAGAGTCTTCTTTTTCCCTTCCACGAGGTCGATCATCGCGCTTGTAATGGCCTGCTCACCTTTGAATGCGGTGACGCGCGGGCCTTCCCCGAGGGCCATTCCACTCTGGTCGATGTCAGCCATCTCGGACGCCTTAACTGTTTTGTTGCGTCCTTCGTAATCGAGCACCAACAGACTCTCGTCAGTGACAACTTTGTATTTGTCGAACAGCTCCTTGGCGCGGGAAAGATTGCGCTCGGGATCGATATGCTCGATGTCGATTTTTCCCTTACCCGCATACTGATACTCCGTCAGCAAATTCTGAACGTCCCCAGTGATGGGCGTATTGGGCGAAAAGAAAATCGTGATGCGCATCTTCCCCTTGATCGTGTCGAGGAAACGCTTCGTTTTGTCTGACAGCGCATATTTTTGGTCTCGGGAAAAATCCCAACGCGCGTAGTGCTTGAAGGCGATGGAATTCACCATCGCAACAAGAAATAAAATCAGCGCGATTTGGACGAGGACGTTCAAACCAATCCGAATCCTGCGGATTTTTTTTCCCTGAGCCGGTCGAGGCTGCTTTGTCTCGTTAGCCATTGGTCAGAGTCTCCATTTGCGGGATTGGAATGCCTGATAGGTGAGGGTCAGCATCACAATAGTCATGCTCACGTAGAGAACGATTGGCCGTGTATCGATCACGCCGCGAGAGAATGTTCCCATATGTTCGATCGCGGAGAAATAGCCGAGCAAATCGCGCGTTGCGGAGCTTACATCGAGCAGTATGAACTGAACGAGTCCCAGAAAAAATAGCAGCGTAATTGCGCAGAAGGAAATGACCGCTGCGATGATCTGGTTACTGGTTAGAACCGATGTAAGACAACCAATCGAGACGTAAAACATCCCGAGCAACAAAAGCATCAGATAGGAACCACAGTACGCTCCGGCGGAATGCGCTGCCGGCTGATGGGTAATCTTGAGAAAGACAGCAAAGTAAAGCAGCGTTGGGATCCAGAGGATTATGTAGAAGATCAGCGCCCCAAAAAACTTCGAGAGTATCACCTGCCAGTCACGCACAGGGACAGTCGTGAGAGGCTCAATGGTGCCGAGCTTAAATTCCTCGGCGAACAGGCGCATCGTAATGAGGGGAAAAATCAGAACAAAGGCGAACCAGAAGAAGACCGAGTTAAAAAATGCTTCCTGGGCGGTGTATTGCACCTGCCGCTGGTTCATGAAGGAGACTTGGAAGTAAAAATCGATTCCGCTGACGATCAGGAAAAAGACGAGCACGATGTAGGCGATCGGCGAGTGGAGGTAGCTGCGCACTTCACGGGAAAGTAGAGTGTAAAACTTACGCATAGGTTCGAATTGTCATTCTGACCTGCAAGGACAGGGAGAGAGTCCACTTATCATGACTAACCACACAAGCCGGCCAGGCGCGACCCGTCGAGCCTATGGGGGACCCTTCGCTCCGCTCAGGATGATAGTGAGCGGATCGAGTAGGAGCAGGAGCAAAAGTGCTTCTCTGCATTGAGCGTTGGACGTTGGATGTTGCGCGTTGGGGGTTTGCTTCCTTCATATAATCAAACAACGTCAGGATGCGTAAGCTCGACGAACACGTCCTCGAGTGTCGCTCGCCGTTGAGTCAGTTCGCGCACAGCCCAATGGCGATCGGTGGCGAGGCG
>WNGO01002278.1_pt1 | contig 12235 bp, 14 predicted proteins | sample 5400511 | NCBI WGS metagenome assembly WNGO01 (sample SAMN13153380, study PRJNA577476) | soil metagenome | isolation source: 20 cm soil or saprolite under Garry oak tree replicate 2 | place: USA:California | collected 2016-06-15
AACCGCTGGCGGGCGTAGATCAAGGCTGAAGGCTGAATTATGAGGGATGAAAGGAAAGCTCGCTCACGGCCAGCGGTAGGTTAGGCCGAACATTGAATTGATATGCATGGAGTTCGGATTAGCTACCTGATTGAGCACCCAGAATACATCCCGCAATTGGCGCAGTGGCTGTTCGAACAGTGGGACTCAATTCTTGGCGAAGAAACCCCTGAGGCTCGAATCAAAAAACTGAAGATGCACATGAATCGAGATGAGTTGCCTATTGCATGGGTTGCGCATGCGAATGGACAACTTTTCGGAACCGCCGCCCTTCGCGTGCACGATCTTGAGGGGCGCGAAGATCTGACTCCCTGGCTCGGCGGAGTATTTGTCGGCTCACATTTTCGTCGTCAGGGTATCGGCGCCGCACTATGTGCCGCTGTCGAGGACGAGGCTTGGTCGCGACAGATACAGACTCTGTATTTATTCACGCTCGACAAGCAGGCGTGGTATTCACGCCTAGGCTGGACGATATTTGGCCCGTGTGTTTGGCAGCAGCGGCCCGGTGACATGATGTGCAAGCAACTGCAGACCGCCCTCTAGGCGATCCAGCCAACCGCGAACGGTCCGTATGCCCAGCTTGCTTTGTTTTCATGAACGCCATTTGTAATTCGCGCTGTGGCTGATCTTGTGGCTCGTTAGGCCTCGTGACAGCGTGTGAATAGCCGAGTCATGGACGACATTCCGATTCTTGGAATCCACGAGATTGCGTTCGAAGTTCAAGATCTTGAGCGTTCGATCGCCTTTTACCGCGACGTTCTCGGGCTGCCGCTATCTTCGCGCGGCCCCCAGCAAGCATGGTTTCGCATCGGTGCGCAGCGCCTCGCACTGTTTACGCATGATCGTCCAGGCAGTGGGCAGCACTTTGCGTTGCTCATCCCGCCCGAAGAGACAGAGCGCGCACGCGATGCTCTACTGGCTCACGGGTTTCCCGAAGAAACGATGCAGCAGCACGACGGCTTTTCCGTTTATGTCCGCGATCCTGATGGGAACAAGATTGAGTTGTATGGCAAGCGCCCAAAGGCCTAAACGGGCGATGCGGCCAACCGCCGGCTCTCGTACTAAACTCAGTTGAGAGTCTTTAGATGAGAGTTGAGAGTCCAGCAGATCGCAGCCCAGCCAAGGGTGCCTGATCTTGTGTCTCGTTAGGCCTAGAAACTCGCCTCGCGCCGCGCCGGGTCGTTCTCCAAATTGAGAACGCTGAAAAATGTGTTCCCAAGCACAAGCGGTTTTGCAAAAACCGAGGGGACCGCGCAATGTCATCGACCACAGTAATTACATGTGCCAATACTGCGGGGGAGCCCATTGCGCCCTGGTGGCATACCTTGCTGGTGCTAGTCCCTCTGGCGGTAGGGTCGGTCGCAAGCTGGTGCCAGCACGGGCTCCCAAATGCGCAGGTGCCAGGCATAAGTCCACGGCTTTCAAGCTACCTCACCGTACTGGTGCAAGAGTGGTTTGTGGTTCTTTTAATCTGGCTCGCACTCAAACGCCGCGGGCTCTCTATCGGCAGTTTGGTTTCAGGCCGTTGGCAAACCCTCAGCGCCTTCTTCAGAGATCTAGGACTTGCCGTCGGATTTCTTGTTGTGGCAGTCCCGCTGATAGGCGTTCTGGTTCATCTTATTGGAGGCGACGCCAATAGTAACGTGGCCAATATCACGCCCAAGACCGTAGTCGAGCTTGTCGTATGGCTAGGACTCGCCGCGACGGGCGGCTTTTGTGAAGAACTCACCTTTCGTGGATATCTGGTCCGACAATTCAGCGCGTGGACCGGCAGCCGTGTATTCGCTATCGTCCTTCAAGGTGCGGTCTTTGGTCTCGCCCACGGGTATTACGAGAAGGTTATGGTTCTCATCATGGTTCAGGGATGGCTTCTGGGACTGCTTGCCTACTGGCGCAAAAGCCTGCGCCCCGGAATGCTGGCCCACGGCCTGCAAGATGCCATCGGCGGCCTGGTCGCGTTCTTCTCATGAGCGCTACTAATGCCTACGGCTTAGGTCGCAGCGTCTCGACGCTCTACTTCGTTACATCAGCAATGCACAAACGCCTAATCAGGGGATACAGCTCCGAAGGTGCGCGGCGTCTGCGAACGGCAGGCTGAGCAGGGCTGAGGCCGGCACCGCAAGAATGTTGATGGTTGATAGTTGAGTGTTGAGAGAAAGCGATGCTACGCTCCAGCTGCCTGGACCTAATCTTGTGCTCGTTAGGCGTCGCCGGTCATGCCACGTCAATCAGCTACTAAACTCAAATCATGAAATGAAACTAAAAAAGATCAATCGCGGGCATGCTGCTAGACCAGCCAAGGCAAACAAACCCAAGACCACCGATGATTACCTCGCAGCGGTGAGTCCTAAGAAACGAGCCGCGCTCGAGAAGCTTCGAAAGGCTATTCGGGCGGCGGCGCCGGAAGCCGAAGAGTGTATTAGCTATCAACTCCCCGCTTTTCGTCTTAACAGAAAGTTCCTTATCGCCTACGGTGCCGCCTCGAATCACTGGGCCTTGTATCCTGGTTCCGTAGTGCAATGCCTCAAGGACGAGCTCAAAGACTACGACACCAGCAAGGGCACCATCCGCTGTCCAGCCGACACACCTCTGCCGCCTGCCCTGGTGCGGAAGCTGGTAGAGCTCCGGATTGCCAGGATTGCTGGTTGACCATCTAGAGACAAGCGCTGTAGCCGCTCCAAAAAGACAGGTGTAAGAAGTCACCGGTCAGCATTTGCGGAAGCTGAAAATGCTCGCATCGATCGGTCGTAGCTGATCTGATCTTCCCCGAATGCGATCGGCTTTGTCATGGACGTGCATGCCCGTACGCAGAGCCGTAAGGAGCCGAGCAGCTAATTCAAATCAAGTAACGATGAGGCAACCATGAGCACACAAATCGTGAAGTTTTGGTTTTGGTTCCTCTGGTCGATCGACGCGGTTATTGCCGCGGTAGCGCTCTACTTCTTTTTTTCTTTGGCCGCTGGCGACAGGATACGGTCGTTCAACATTCTGCCGTGGCTACTGATCCTGGCCGCTTTGGCAGCTGTAGTCGGAGGCAGCATCTGGTTGCGATCGATTGGGCAGCGGGCGCTTGCCATTGTTCTGCTTCTCCTGCTCGCGATCCCGGGGGCCCTTTTCGCCCTATTCTTTCTCGTTCTCTTGCTTACGCATCCTAATTTTCACTGAGTTTGCGGGAGAGCCATAGAAGTGTTCATCCTGGCACCTATCGGCGGCCGGGTTGGAAGAAGGTACGGTTTGCAATTTGCGAGTGCCCAAAGGAGGATTTCGCATGTGCCGAAACATCAAAACGCTGCATAATGTCACACCGCCCGCTACCGAGGAGGAGATTCGGGCGTCCGCTCTCCAGTTTGTTCGAAAACTGAGCGGGTTCACGCGACCTTCCAAAGTCAATGAGCCAGCATTCATCCGAGCCGTGGACCGAGTGACTGAGGTAGCGCGCGAACTATTGGATTCGCTCGTGACCAACGCGCCGCCGCGCGATCGCGAACTTGAAGCCGTAAAAACCCGGGCGCGAGCGGCCAATCGTTTCCCGCGCATGAGCGAGGAGGGCAGCACAGTTATCCATCGACATCATCCAACTAATAGCCTACCGGTTTGATTCGTGTCGCCGGGATGTAGGACAACGATCTCATGGCCGGGCCGCGAGCAATGAAGACGCTGGGGATAATCGGCGGAGTCGGCCCGGAAAGCACGGTTGAATATTACCGGACGATTGTTGCCCTTTATCGGGGACGAGTGCGTGACGGTAGTTACCCGCACTTAATTCTCAACAGCATCGATCTCGGGAAGGAAATCGATTTAATCGACCGCGACGATCGTCGCGGTCTGGCGGATTTCCTGGTAATCGAGGTGGAGAAGCTGACCAAGGCGGGTGCGGAGTTCGGCTTAATCGCGTCCAACACTCCCCACATTGTCTTTGATGAGGTTCGGAGCAGATCGCCATTGCCGTTGATCAGTATTGTCGAGACGGCGTGTGCGGCAACGAAAGCGCAGGCGTTGAAGCGGGCAGCCCTGTTTGGCACCCGATTCACCATGCAGGCCGATTTTTATCCAAAGGTGTTCTCACGCGAAGGAATCGAGCTGATCGTTCCAGAGCCAGACGACCAGGATTACATCCATGATAAGTACATGAGCGAGCTTGTGGTGGGCAAATTTTTGCCGGAAACGCGATCTCGTTTACTTACGATTGTGGACAAGCTGAGAGCAGCAAGAAATATCGATGCCGTTATCCTTGCTGGAACTGAGCTGCCGCTGGTTCTACGCGATCGCGTGCACAATGGCGTTCCCATCCTCGATACCATGCGGGTTCACGTCGAGGCGGCGGTTGCCGAAATGTTTTCCTAGAAGCGAACTGCGCGTGTTTCCGCTCGTCCGCGATAGCGCTAAGATCGCTAGCTCCAACGCAGCTAAGACATAGGTGCACTACTTCGAGGAAACAGAAGTCCGGCAGCTACTGCGGGTCCCGGATCTGATTGCAGCCATGCGGGAGGTGATGATGGAATTCTCTGCGGGAAAATGGCACCAACCTCTGCGCGGTATCCTGGCGCAACACGGCGGCTTCTTCGGCGTGATGCCGGCTTCAGGTGAATCAATGGGGATCAAGGTGGTGACCTATTACCCCGGTAATGCCCGCACGGCACTACCCACGCACATGGCGGTGGTGGCGTTATTCGATCCTCGCACGGGCGAACCACTCGCCTTGATGGATGGGCGATACATCACCGAGATGCGGACCGCGGCGGTCTCGGCTGTAGCGACAGACGCACTGGCCCGACGCGACGCCAAGGTGCTGACGCTACTAGGAGCAGGCGTTCAAGCTCGATCACATCTCGAGGTTCTGCCTCATATTCGCGAGTTCGAAGAAGTCCGAGTATGGAACCGGACTTGGGAACGTGCCGAGCGCTTCGCGCAAGAACACGGAATTAAAGCGATGCCGCTTGAGCCGGCTGTGCGAGATGCAGATGTGGTGGTAACAGCGACGAGCTCACACGAACCTGTTCTGAAGGGCGAGTGGTTGAAGAAAGGAGCATATGTCAACGCCGTAGGAGCAGCCAGGCCGGATTGGCGCGAACTGGATGATGCGGTGATGGCTAATGTGGTCGTGGTTGATTCCTATCAAGGCGCGCGAAGCGAGTCGGGGGACGTCATTTTGTCCGGGATCACTCCATATGCCGAGCTGGGCGAGATCCTGAACGGCACTAAGTCTGTGCCAGCGACTAAGACGACGGTGTTCAAATCGCTCGGGATGGCGGTGCAAGATGTAGCGACGGCGCAAATGGTCTACGAAGCTGCGAACTACCAGGGTAGCAAGTAAAACAAACGACCGAGCGCAGGTCGTCAGTTAGCCTATCTTAGAGGTCATGCGCGCATCTTCGCCAACGGCTTAGGCCACTACCTGCCGAAAGACCGAGAGGAATGCTTCCATCTCGCTCTTCTTGCCGATAGTGAGCCGCATGTGGTTCGGTAGGGCCGGGAATAAGCGCCCGACTTGGACGTTGCGCTCCTTGAATGCCTGGATCAACGGCACGACCGGGCGTTTCATATCGATCATGACAAAGTTGGCCTGCGAAGAAATCTGTTTGTAGCCCATGGCTTCGAGCTCGCCGGTTAGGAACGCTTTTGTCTCGGTATTTAAGCGACGGCCTTTCGTCACTTGGTCGTTGTCGTTGAGGCTGGCCATTGCCGCCACTAACGCCATGATATTGACACTGTCCCAAGGTTGATAGGGACGGATTCGCTCGATTGTCTCCCGCTGCGCGACACAGTAGCCGCAGCGCAGTCCGGCCATCCCATAGATCTTCGAGAAAGTACGCGCCACGATCAGGTTCCGGTAATCCTTAACCATCGGCATCACACTCTCGTAGTCCGGACTGTCGGCATAATGGTAGTAAGCTTCATCCACTAAAAGCATGGTTTGCTGCGGAGCTTTAGCGATGAAATCGCGCAGATCGTTTTTCGGGGTGATGCTGGCGGTGGGATTGTTCGGGTTACAGACGTAAATAAGTCCTTCGTTCGCAGCAGCCGCCATCTTCGGAAGATCGTGAGCGAAAGTGGGGCTGAGCGGAACTTTGCTCACCTCAGCTCCGTTGGCGCGGGCGTGATTGAGAATCGCCTCGAACGTTGGCTCAGCCACGACCATCGTGCCGCGCCCAGCCGTCCCGTTCCGGTTTGCAGAAATCGGGCCGGTAAACACCTCGGCGCAAAGTTTGAGAATCTCGCCTGAGCCATCTCCGAGCAAGATTTGATCACGACCCACCCCGTTTAGTTTCGCGAGACTATCAATGAGTAAATCGGCATGCTCATCCGGGTATCGCCAGGCGAGACTAAACGCATCATCCATCGCTTTAAGAGCTTTCTGGGAAGGGCCGTAAGGATTTTCGTTCGAGCTTAGGCGAACAACGCCAGCAGTCGCAGAAGGCCGGGCCGTTGCCGAAGCAGCCGGCGGGCGCAAAATCGTTACGAGTGTGCCGGCCGCGCCGGCGCCGAGTAGCTGGGCAAATTTACGTCGAGAAATGGACATGGTTGTAGTTTTCACTGCGGAACCTCCGGAGTTTTCAATTCAATCCTTTTTGGCTGAATCAGGAAAGCCGTTTTTCTGGAAGCACGCCATGTGCAAAATCGATCTGGTGGAACAAGCTTCGATCGAGTAGCCAAATACCATGGAGATTGCTGGCGGGTGTCTTTGCGGTGGTACGCGCTACGTATTGAAAGTGGCCCCATTTTCGCTGGTCGACTGTCATTGCCATGATTGCCGGCGAAGTTGCGGCGCTCCCTGCGTGACCTGGGGATCGGTTCGCCGCGGGGATTTGATAATCGGAGGTCGTGAGCCGCGAAAAGTCGCGCATTCGGGCAGGATTCGTTCCTTTGCCGCCTGCTGTGGCACACACTTACTTTTCGAGGAAAGCAGTGATTCAGAGACGATCGATGTCACGATCGCGTCGCTCGATGATCCGGCTCCCTTTGCGCCGCAAAAAGTGATCTGGCTTGAAGACAAGCTGCCTTGGGTGGTGATCGACCAATCGCTCCCCTCTTTCCCGAGGAGCTCGGCGGAAGGAGAGAGCAAGAAGAACAAGACTGAAAAGGTTAAAAGGTTCTTTAACGACACCGCTCGTTACGTTGCCTTCAAGAAGCGATCCGATCGAAAGTGGGAGGAGAGCGATTTGCGAGCGGTGCTGATGCAGATCGGTCCGTTCTCCAACTGGACGAGTAAACCGGGCTCCGATTTCTTCGATTATGCCGAGAAGAGTGGTGGCAAGATTGTCGCTGAAGCGACTGGCTGGCAGTCACCCAAACGGCATTATGCCTTTGCTTTCGTGGCGACGCTCGACGGTGAGATCGGCATTCTTCCGGATAAGAGCGCCTTGGATCAAAAGTTTCCCACTTAGTGAAGAAGTAAAGGGTAGAAACGTCGGTGAGACGAGGACACCTACTGGTTCTTGTCGGCGGTTTGTTCCCGCTGGTTCCCTGCTCGGGGCGGAGCCGGCGACTGAAATTCCAACAACATTTAATCCGGACTGATGAGGCCCCCGGGTGCAGCGGCTTCGGTCTGGTGGACTGCTTTACATCCCAAAAACCCATCGCCGCCGAAGCGTTGTTCTTTTTGATCCTGTCTCATGCAGCGCAAGCCGCGCCTGGAAGCTGGTTCTCCTTGGTAGCTGCGCCTTTTAGAAGTCGCTGAAGTCGCTATGTCTATTCGCGGCGCTGTTTCTCAACCAGGTGACGCAACTGGCGCTCCATCGTCTTGAAGGCGTCATGCACGACTTTCGCCAACGGCTCGTGCGTCCCGTTATCCACCTGTTTCTCCTCGGCCACGAGCTCGTGACCGGGAGGTACCGTGACGTCGATACGAACGCGGAATGTATTTCCCTTTTTGTGAGCATGATTTGGTTGCTCGATCGCGACATCGCAGCGGCTGATGTGGTCGCAGAACTTGTCGAGCCGAGTCGCCTTCTCACGCACCATTTGCTCGATCCCGTCAGATTTCACCAGGCCGCGGTAGCTAATATTCACAGGCAGTTGCATAACTTAGTAGTGTACACCCCGAAGGCAGCTAACGCCAAGCCCCACGATATCGCCTCCGCCAGAGGAAACGATCGACGCCTGGTCATCCCGAACACCCGTCAGGATCTCGCGACGTTCAAAAAGTGCTGCTCGGAAGGAACAATCGGGAGATCCCTCACATCCGTTCGGGATGATGAAAAAAGCGCGGTTAAATTGGCCGGAGAGAACGAAAATGACTTGGTAGTCTGGCCGGCTCGATTTTGACCAGGTCCGATTTCACGTGCTCGACGATTTGCTCGCGTACGCCCCGAGGCAGAAGATCGACAATGTGCGGATAGATTTCCGATGGTGCGGCGAAGGACCAGCCTTCGGCTTTTTCGCGTCGCAAAATTTCTGTGATCTGATCGGCAAGCTGCCGATAAATGCGACGGTCGTATTCACCCGACAGTGTTTGTCGCTCCGCGATGGCATTCATATGGCGTCCCACCCCTCCGTCGCCCACCGGAAATCGGCCGGCCTGGTCGGTCACTTTATCGAGCAGTTTACCGTGGGCATCAGTGATATCGAATGCCTGCACCAGTTTCAAACTGGGCCCCCGGGTGGGGGTTTCATCGACTCTGTATGCTTTGAGACTGCCGCGATCAGCCACGATGATGAATGATGTCGGTGTCATAGAACGAGAGTTGTCCCAGGCGCTTGCGGCGCGATCATCTTGCCAATTCTCTTCGTGTCTGGACGCAAAATCACGCGCTATTTTTGCTTTGATGTTTGCTCAGCGGTTCCCTGCTCCGGCCGCTTGGCCGCGGAAGCGCCATGCGTCATATCGAAATGGCGTTTCTTATACGATTCCTGACGCGCTTGCGCTTGGGTGCCGCTGGTGAGTTTCAACAAACAAGCGCCCCGATCCGCCACCGGCACGTCCTCCCCCGATGCAAATTTTTTCGGTTCAATCAGAAACCCCTCCTCGGTCGCGGTATCGAGAATTAGTTGCCATTCGAGATCTTCCTGGCCCGGCAGCAGAAAAGGAATCGGCTCATAATGGGCGTTGATGAGGAACAGGAAAGTATCATCTCGAATGGGCTCACCGGTGAAACTTAGGACATCGATGGTATCGCCGCTCAGAAGCATTCCGAGGCAACGCGCGAATGGTGAAGCCCATTCCTCATCACTCATTTCATTGCCGCCAGGATTAAACCACATTACATCTTTGATCTCGCTTCCGCGAATCCGTCGACCCTGAAAAAACTTTGGCCGGCGGAAGACCGGATGCTCGCGCCGAAGTTGAATCATTTTTTTTGTGAATTCGAGCAGCGCCTTCGGTTTTGCGTCGCGTTTCTGCCAATTTAACCAGCTGATCTCGTTGTCCTGACAATAGGCATTGTTGTTGCCGTTTTGGGTCCGGCCGAATTCATCTCCTCCGCACAGCATCGGCACGCCCTGCGAAACAAACAAAGTGGCGAGAAAATTGCGCCGCTGTCTCTCGCGCAATGCGTTGATCTTTGGATCATCGGTTGGGCCCTCGACCCCGTGATTCCACGAATAATTATTGTTGTCGCCGTCGCTGTTCTTTTCGCCGTTCGCTTCGTTGTGTTTGTGATCGTAGCTGACGAGATCGGTCAGCGTAAATCCGTCGTGAGACGTGACAAAATTGATGCTGGCATAGGGGCGACGGCCATCGTGCTGGTAAAGATCGGGACTGCCGGTGAGCCGGTAAGCCACTTCCCCGATGCGGCCCTCGTCCCCTTTCCAGAAACTGCGAACGACATCGCGGTATTTGCCGTTCCACTCCGCCCACAAGATGGGGAAATTTCCGACCTGATAACCGCCTTCCCCAATGTCCCACGGCTCCGCAATTAACTTTCGTTGTGAAATCACCGGGTCCTGATGAATAATCTCGAAAAACGCATGTAGCTTGTTCACGCCGTTATGGTCGCGAGCCAGCGTGCTCGCGAGATCGAACCGGAAACCGTCGACGTGCATCTCGATGATCCAATAGCGCAGGCTGTCCATGACCAGCTGGAGTGTGCGGGTATTGAGTAAGTTGAAGGTGTTGCCGGTGCCGGTGAAATCGAGATAGAAGCGCGGGTCCTGCGGCAGTAGCCGGTAATAATCGATGTTATCGATGCCACGAAAACTAAGTGTCGGCCCCAGATGGCTTCCCTCGCCCGTATGGTTGTAAACAACGTCGAGAATCACTTCGATCCCGGCGGCGTGCAGATTGCGCACCATCGCTTTGAATTCAGTTACCTGCTCTCCCATATCGCCACTGCTGGAGTATTTCGCCTCGGGCGCGAAAAATCCGATCGTGTTGTAACCCCAGTAGTTGACCAGGCCGCGATCGACCAGCTGCTTGTCGTCAACATGGGCATGCACTGGCAATAGCTCCACCGCCGTCACTCCGAGTTCTTTGAGATACTCGATCGATGCCGCGGTGCCCATCCCGGCATAGGTGCCGCGCAGTTTTTCCGGCACATTTGGGCACAGCTCTGTGAAACCCTTAACGTGCACTTCGTAGATAACCGATTGGTGCAAAGGCGTTCTGGGATTCCTGTCATTAGCCCAATCAAACGCATTGTCGATGACCACGGATTTTGGCATTCCCCAGGCGTCGTCCCGGAAATCCCGGGTCGAATCTTCCGTTTTCCCGCCAACGACATAACCAAACATTTCGTCAGCCCAATCGATCCCTCCCGCGATCGCCTTTGCGTAAGGATCGATCAACAGCTTTGAACTGTTGAAACGCATCCCCTGTTCCGGTTGATACGGCCCTGAGACACGATATCCGTAAATCTGCCCCGGGCGCACATCGGGCATAAAGAGGTGCCAGACCTGATCCGTGTGCTCCGTCATTGGAATGCGAATGTTCTCTTGCCGCGCATCCATACTGTCGAAAAGGCAAAGATCGACCGAGGTCGCATGTTCGGAGAAGAGGGCGAAATTGACGCCGTTGCCCAGCCAGGTTGCGCCGAGCGGATAGGGGTAACCGAGCCAGGTCTTAACGGGCGTCATAACGCGAAGCGTTCCTATTCACTACGCGCGCTTGATGCGCAACGTCTCTTCGCTATCACTTGTCTCATTACGAGGTCAAAAAAACCGGGCTGCGAAACGCATCACCGGTAGCGAAGGATCTTTTCGACTTCGCTTCGCATGATTCGAGAGATGCCGAAATGCGAGCGTGCTACAGATCGCGCAATACCCGTTGCGCTTTCTCAACGTCATCCGGGCGCAGAATCATCAGCCCTTTTTCTGATCTCACACTGGTGGCGAGATAAGCGTATTCTATGTTTACGTCCGATTTCGCCAACCGATCTGCAATTCGGGCCAGCGTGCCCGGCTCGTTGTCGCATTCGATCATTAAGACATCGGTCTCGAGCGCGAGGACACCGCGTTCGCCAAGCAGCATGAGCGCCTTGGTCGGATCGCCCACCACCATTCGTACCACGGAATGATCCGCGGTATCGGAAACGGCCAGCGCGTGAATGTTAATCTCAGCCTTGGCCAGCTCCTCGCAGACACGCGCTAGCGCGCCGGGACGGTTGCTGAGGAACACTGCGAGTTGCGTTGCGCACTCGATCAATAAGCTCGGTTCGTGGGCCATCACTCACCAAAATGCCGCTGCCATGCCGGTCTGACAACCATGGTTTTCGCGGCCCGGCTGAACGTCATTCCTGGAAACGCCGGAACCATGGATACGGAAATGCGTCGCCCGGACAATCGGTCGCCCACTGCGGTGGATTCACCTCCCGATGGGGTCGGACGATGGCATAATGGGCATCGATCTTTCCGCAGCGTTGCCGCAAATACCGGATCAATTCTTCACAGGCCTCGAGTTGCCGGCGTGTCGGTTGATCCCGGTTGAAGTCGCCGACCAAGCAAATGCCAAGAGCGATGTTGTTCAGGTAATCGCTGTGGACGTGACCGCCATTGATCTGGCGGCGCCAGCGATCACCGATTTCGATTTCACCATCTCCGGTAGAGGTTCCATTCCCGATAACAAAATGATAGGCAAGACCGTTTTGCATGCGGCGGACATGGCGGTGGTAATAATCAAAAATCCGCGCGCTCCCCTGCCGTGTCCCGCTGTTGTGCACGACAATGAATTGCCAGCGCCGCCGCATGACTGGCGCGCGATCAATCTGAGCGCGGACTGTGCGCGAAAGGTAACGATAACTGACTTCGCGCCGCGACCATGGCC